>Ga0209692_10003618_pt1 | contig 14829 bp, 7 predicted proteins | sample tdDd472_FD_187129 | JGI IMG/M metagenome (GOLD analysis project Ga0209692, IMG submission 187129) | Marine sediment microbial communities from the Atlantic coast under amendment with organic carbon and nitrate - tdDd47.2 (SPAdes)... | ecosystem: Environmental > Aquatic > Marine > Coastal >...
CAAAAAGAATCCGTTTTAATCCGTGTCCGCGGCAAAATAGTATTAGAGGATGAAATGAAAAAAAGTTTGATATATATAATTTTGATAGTGGGTGGAATCACTTTCGCCTATCCATTTTTATGGATGGTTTCTATGTCTTTTCGACCGGATATTGAAATCAGCAATATTGGGCTTTTTTCCTCCAATTTTACACTAGAAAATTTTCAGGCAGTTTTCCAGAAAATACCTTTGATGCAAGGATTACTGAATTCTCTTTTTGTTTCTACATGTGTGACAATGTCTGTGATATTTTTCGGATCTATTGTGGGATATGCACTTTCGCGATTGAATTTTTGGGGAAGAGACATGATCATGGGAATCATCTTGTTTACCATGGTAATTCCTTTTCAGATTACACTGATACCGATGTACATCCTGATGGTAAAATTCGGCTGGGTAGATTCCTATCTTGCTTTGATAGTTCCGGGAATGATCAATGCTTTTGGAATTTTGCTCTTTCGGCAATTCTTTGTGGATATTCCACAGGATTTAATCGATGCAGCCCGGATTGATGGCTGTAATGACTTTACGATTTTGACTAGAATAATCTGGCCGATTTCCAAACCTGTGATCATTACAGTGGGGATAATTTCCTTCATGGGGGCTTGGAATGATGTGCTTTGGCCATTGATCGTAATTCGAGACGAAAACCTAATGACATTACCTCAACTTGTTACACTATTCAAAGTTGGTGGACAATCTGAAAGTCAGGTGGGAGCACAATTGGCTGCGGCGTCATTTTTAGCCATTCCCATCATTGTGCTGTACTCATTTTTCCAGAGGTATTTTATTGAGAGTATGGCATCATCAGGATTGAAAAATTAAGATTAGCCAATGATCACTCAGATGAATACAGATAAAAATTTTTTGCCGCGGATTTTCGCGGATTAATACAGATAAGAAAAGAAATAATATCATATAAAATAGTTATCGCGTTTATACGCGTGTTTTGCGAGCGAAAAAAAGAAAGGAAAGAAATGAAATTAACAAGAATCAGTAATGAGCCAATTTTCAAACCTGTTGAAGAAAATGAATGGGAAAGATCAGCCGTTTTTAATTGTGCTGCTGTTTATGAAAATGGATTGTTTCATATGATTTATAGAGCAACGGACATTGGTGGACATGAAAGATATGGCGAATATATAAATATGCTGGGATACGCTGTCAGTAAAGATTTGAAAACATGGCATCGGCTCAATGAACCTATTGTAAAAAATGATGTGCCTCAGGAATTACGTGGTCCTGAAGACCCTCGAATTGTCAAAATTGATGATACATTTCATATGACTTACACAGGATTTGGGAATAGATTTTCGGGTGATTATAGAATCTGTCATGCCACAAGCAAAGATCTTGTGAATTGGGAACGTCAAGGCGTTTTGCTAGATGAAGAAAATAAAAACTCGGCATTTTTTCCAGAAAAGGTTAATGGTGAATATTTATTTTTACATCGTCGTCATCCAGATATTTGGATTGCTTCTACAAAAGATTTTAAAAATTTTACAAATGACACGAATATCATGAAACCAATTAAAGAACATGAGTGGGAAAGTGTCAGAATCGGAATAGCCGGACCTCCTGTGAAACATCCTCAAGGCTGGTTATTATTCTATCATGCGGTGGATTCTATCAATGCTTATCGTCTGGGTGCGGCACTTTTGGATTATGATGATCCCCGCAAAGTTTTAGCAAGACAGTCTATGCCAATCATCGAGCCGGAATTAGATTGGGAAATCAATGGCTACATTCCAAATGTAATATTTAGTTGTGCGACAATTGAGCATGATGATAAATATTATGTGGTTTATGCTGGAGCAGATACGGTTATAGGTGCTGCATATATTAACAAAAGTGATGTTGTATTTGAGAAAAAGGATTGGTTGGTCTAGATGAAACGATTTTTATTTCTTTGCCTACTTATCTTTTGTGTTTCCTGTAAAAAGGAAGATAGAATGGTGAATTTACAACATTCCTTGTCACTAGTTGACAGTGTAGAAGTTGATGGAGAAATGCTTTCCTTTATTTGGATTTACGCTGATGCACCGACGTATAAACCGGTTGATGCTAATGGCGAGGGAATTACCTGCGTCGATGATGTAGGACGCTATTTAGAAGTTCTGGAATATGAAATTGTTTCTAAGAATGATCAATCATTAATTCCAATTGCTGAAAGTATGATCAATTTTCTTATTTATATGAGCAGGGAAGATGGCTTGTGGTACAATTTCATGTTGGAAGATGGATCGATCAACAAAACTCATGTGAACAGTGAAGCAGAATTTGGATTCTGGGCGATTCGTGGATTACGTGGATTGGCAGCAGGCTATAATATTTTCCAGAGCAATTCACAATTGAGCAAAGAAATAAAAAACAGAATATTGACAATGAATCTTTATCTTGAGGAAGTTTTAGCAAATTATCCTCAGATATCAGAAACAGAAATTGGGCAAAAACCAGATTGGATGATTCAAGGAGCAGCAGACATTACCAATGAATTATTAATAGTATTGGCAAAACTACACAATACTGGAGATTTTGATTTTCTAAATGAAATTGAAAAATTCTCAGAAGCCTTGATTTTATCACAACACAAACATGCTGATTCTGAGATTAATGGCATGTATTTCTGCTGGAACAATATTTGGCATGCCTGGGGAAATTCTCAGGCTTTTGCCTTACTGGAAGCCTATAAAATAACAGGTAATGAAAAATATCTTAATAGTGTAAAATTGTGGGCGGACAATTTTGTTCCATACTTTATTGATCAGGATTTTCTACGTAAAATCACTGTGAATGACAATGATTTTTTACAGGAAACTTTTCCACAAATTGCTTATGGAATTAATTCAGTTTATCGAGGAATCAAATCCCTTGCAGAAATTACTAAAAATCCAAAATATGATGAATATGCAGAACAGGTTTTTCAATGGTATTTTGGAAAAAATATTGTTAAAACCCCAATGTATGATATGAATAGTGGACGATGTCTCGATGGGATAAATGATAGTGAAAGTATCAATCAAAATAGTGGAGCAGAATCCACAGTGGAATGTCTTTTGTCTATGCAGTGGAGAGAAAAGTTTTAAATCGCAGATTACAAAGTATAAAACTGATAAATAATTAATTTAATCTGTGAAAATCCGTTTAATCAGCGGGAATAAAATAGTCGTGTTTTAGCGGGTAAAAAGGAAATTTTATGGCACAAATTGAACTGAAAAAACTAGGTAAAACTTTTGACAATGATGTCGAAGTACTCAAAGATTTGGATCTAAAAATCATTGATGGAGAATTTTTGGTACTTGTCGGTCCATCTGGATGTGGAAAATCAACAACACTTCGGCTTATTGCCGGATTGGAAACTATTACTGATGGTGAAATATACATTGGAGAAAATTTGGTTAATAAAATTCCACCAAAAGACCGTGACATCTCAATGGTTTTTCAGAATTACGCACTCTATCCACATATGACAGTGTATGATAATATGGCTTTCGGTTTGAAATTGCGAAAATACAAGAAGCCAGTAATTAAAAAATTGGTGGAAGAGGCTGCGGATATTCTGGAACTGGAAAAATTACTGAAACGTAAACCAAAACAATTATCTGGTGGACAACGTCAACGCGTGGCTTTGGGTCGTGCAATTGTTCGTAAACCATCGGTTTTTCTTTTCGATGAACCACTTTCCAATCTTGATGCAAAATTGCGTGTTCAAATGCGTACCGAAATCAAAAAACTCCACAAAACGCTGAAAACTACTATGGTTTATGTGACACATGACCAAACAGAAGCTATGACCATGGGAGACAGAATAGCAGTTATGAAAGATGGTATTATTCATCAATTAGATACACCACTTGATGTCTATAATGATCCGGCAGACAAGTTTGTTGCTGGTTTTATTGGCAGTCCGGCTATGAATTTTTTGGAATGCGAAATCATTGATGATTCTATTATAATTGATGATGGAAAATTCACGCTCCCAATTATCGAGAAACATCAGGAATTACTGAAACCTTTTGCAAATCAAAAAATTACAGTTGGAATTCGCCCGGAAGATATTTCATTGTCCAAAAGTTCTGATAATTCCATTGAGATCAATCTGCAATGTGATATCGTAGAGCCAACGGGACATGAAGCCCTTATCTATCTCAATACCGGTAAAACAGAGATTGTCAGTAAAACAAATGACTATGATCATAGTGTAATTAAAAAAGACAATCTTACTGTTTATTTCAATATGGAGAAAGTGCTGTTTTTTGATGCAGAAAACGGGAAAAGAGTAAGATAAAAAGAATATTAAATCGGTTGACCAAAATTTTGAACCGCTTGTATAGGTTGCACAACATACAATGATGTTTTGTTCATAAATATTTGTTAGATTTATTTAGATTTTTGGGCGTGTAAACTTTGGGGTAAGGTCAGAAATTGGAGCAAAAAAAACGAAAAACTATTAATTTCTCGTCTTGAAAGTATACGTGGCTCCTCCTGGAATCGAACCAGGGACACAGGGATTTTCAGTCCTCTTAAAAATAGAGAAGAAATATAAATCTGTATCCATTAGGTATCCAAAATTCATACAATATTTTGATTTTTCAAATTAATAATTATTTCAATTGTCCATATTTGTTTTAAAAAGAAGTTGAGATGAGGTTTGGATTTTATACCCTTTAATAAACTTTAAACTGTAAGGAGTAATTTTTAATTATTTGATTCTGCAGGATTATATTGCTTATACATATTCTTACTGATTTCCTTGAAATATTTCATGTTAACTTTTGAACTGGCTCTGTCAAAGCCAGCTACTTCATAAACAGCAACAAAATAATCTGGGATTTTATCATGATTTTGTAAAATCTGCTCTTTGATAGATTTTAAGGATTCCTCATTACAATACATGTTGACTAATTCTATTTGAGAGTTATATCCAAAACCTGTAAAGAACATATAGTTCTCACCATTTTCTCCAGGAATTTTTGCGACTATACCAAGATCAACAACATAACGGCTAATATTCCAGTCATGATGTGTATTTAATATGATTATTGAATCACCTGATTCATAAGAAATAGTACCATGCCACCAAGGTAGAGTTTCATATTTTATTGGTAGTAATGCTACTAAGTCTTCTAAAGCTCTTAAGTTTTTAAATTCTCCAATATAAATAATGTCACGATTTTTAATAAAGTCAATATCGATATTGGTAGTAAAGGCAATATCTAATTCTTCGTTGAATGAATGAGAAACACTACTAATATCCATGAGGTTAAAAATACTATTGTGTGGAAGTTCTCCAAGAATCCAATTTTCAGGAATATTATCAATATTTCCAGATTTAAATTCTTCAAACTCCTCTTTTGTATTTATTTCGTAATCCTGAATTCGTCTAGGTCTATCCAACCTATCATTGTGTTCATGAAAAACAAAAAAATCACCTATTATGAGTGTATTAGGATTATCATTAGTGAAAAAATCTTTCCACACACAATCCTTCGAGTTAAATAATTTTGATGAAGATTTAGTGTTATCAGATACGATTACATTTATTGTAAAAAAAACTATATTTATAACAACCAATAATATTAATACCCAAGAATAAATAGGTCTTATCTTTAGTTTTTCTTTTTTTGGTTTTGATGTTATTAAAATTTTATAATGTCCTTTGGGAATTGATAATAAATGATCTTCATGCTTCCCCTCTGCTTCATAGTAATGCTCAAGGAGTTTTCTGAGCTTATGCATATGGACACGAACAATTGTATCTTCACTGGGATTAAAATCATTATCTTTGTGAAAGACATCATATGCGATAGTCATTTCTTTTGGAGTCTGGCCTTTTTGATGAGCTTTTATTAAGTAAATCAAAAGATCACTGTGTAATTTTCGATTTTTAAAAGTATCACTACTTAAAATATTATCTTGGATTTTTTTAATTGGATCTTTTTTATTCAATTCCTGCACCATGAATTAGTTAGTATTTAATATAGATAAAATAATTAATCAAAAAAAGAATAAGATAGTATTGTAAAGGATTACAAAACATGTTAATTGGTTGCTTATTCATATTTAATCTGAACTATAGTTGCCTATTAATACAATTTGACTTTTGATACATAAAATTTTTAAAAACAAACAAATAATTTGAATTGTTAACAGTTAATTAACGGTTAATAACAGTGTTTAACTTGTGTTGAGATGAATATTATCTCAATTTGTTTGTAGGGAAAAAATTACAAATAATTATATGAGGATTTTTATGATTGAATTGAAAAAATTGACTGGAGTTAAATTTTATGTCACAATTTTAATTTCTTTATTTACAACTCTTATGGCTGATTCCAACTTTGACTGGGAAAATCAAAAAGTTATAGATAAAAGGAAAGAAGATGGCCGTGTGACTTCAATTTCCTATAATAATAAAAGTAATGCACTTAAAGATGATTTGAAGCAATCAGTAAACTATCTGACATTAAACGGAATATGGAATTTTAAGTGGTTTAAAAATCCTGATATTGCTGTAAAAGAATTTAATCAAAGTAATTGGGAAACAATCAAAGTTCCGTCAAACTGGCAACTTGAAGGTTTTGGAATTCCAATTTATACAAATGTACAATATCCATTCAAACCGGTTGATCCTCCATTGGTACCAGATGAATTCAATCCTATCGGTTTTTATAAAAAAACATTCACAATCCCAAATAATTGGTCCGATAGATCAATCTATGTTCACTTTAATGGTGTGAAGTCTGCATTTTATTTGAAAATTAATGGTCTGGAGGCCGGCTATAGTCAGGGTAGTGCAACTCCCGCAGAATTTGATATTACTAAATTTCTTAAAAATGGTGAAAATACTATTGAATTAAAAGTTTTTCGGTGGTCCGATGCCAGTTATTTGGAAGATCAAGATGCCTGGCGACTAAATGGAATTTACAGAGATGTTTATTTACATTCAAAACCGCAGGTAAATATCAAAGATTATTTTATTACAACTGATTTAGATGAAGTCTATAAAGACGGTCGACTTAATATTGATATTTTAGTAAATAACTTAACTGGAAAATATGAAGATGAGTTTGTTATTGAATGGGAAGTACTGGATACAGATAATAAAATTGTTGAGAACAATAAATCAAAAATAATGGAAATTGGAGATTCTAAAGAAGTTCAAGTAAAATTTAGCCAACATTTTAAAAATCCCCTTAAATGGACCGCAGAATCACCAAATCTTTATACTTTGTTACTAACATTAAAAAGTAAAAATGGTAAAGTAATCGAATATCATTCAGACAGATTTGGATTCAGGGAAGTTGAAATCAAAAATGGTCAATTGCTGGTAAATGGCAAAGCAATCACACTAAAAGGTGTCAACCGTCATGAACACCATCCGGAATTAGGAAAAACTGTTACTGAAGAATCTATGATCAAAGATATTCAATTAATGAAACAATTTAATATCAATGCAGTTCGGACCTCGCATTATCCAAATGTACCGCGCTGGTATGAACTTTGTGACCAATATGGAATATATGTTACTGATGAAACCAATCTGGAAACCCATGGCATATGGAGTGATTTATCAAAAGATTCTGAATGGAAAGAAGCCTATGTTGATCGTGCCAGAAGAATGGTAGAGCGAGATAAAAATCATCCATCAATTATCCTTTGGTCTTTGGGTAATGAATCCGGTTATGGAGAAAATCTGGAAGCGATGGCAGATTGGATCAGAAACAGAGATAATTCCCGTCCGATTCATTATGAAGCTACTGATCCTGGATATTCCGATGAGCCTTCACATTTTGATGTAATTGCTAATATGTATCCGTCTGTAGAGAAAATGGTAAAATTCACAGATGATTATCCAGATCGACCAGTAATCATTTGTGAATATGCTCATGCTATGGGAAATAGTGTTGGTAATCTTTGGAAATATTGGGATGCAATTGAGGCTAATCCTAGAATTCAAGGTGCATATATTTGGGACTGGGTCGATCAGGGATTGAGTAAAAAATCTGAAGATGGGAAAGAGTTTTTTGCTTATGGTGGAGATTTTGGTGAAAGTATTACAGATGGAAATTTTTGTATTAATGGGTTAATCACTGCAGATAGAAAACCAGAACCTGAACTATACGAAGTCAAAAGAATTTACCAATATATTGGAATAAAAGCAGATGACCTATCAAAGGGATTACTAAAAATTAAAAATAAATATGATTTTATAGATTTGAATAAATTCACTATCCAATGGAATATTAAATCCGATGGAAAAGTGTTCGAAAATGGATATGTTTCTGATTTTCAATTGAAAGCAGGGGAAGAGAAATCTTTGAAATTGCCTTACAAATTGCTTGATTTTTCAAAGGATTCTGAATACTGGTTGAACATATTTTTTGTATTGAAAGAAAAAGATCAATTGCTGGAGAAAGGTCATATTGTTGCTTATGAACAATTGAAATTTAATCAGAATAATATCATTAAAAATAATCTCAACCTTTCAAGAAAAGCAAAACTAGAAGTAAAAAAATCATCTAAAGAGATTGAAGTAAAAGGTGAAGAATTTAATGTTGTTGTAAATAAAAATACCGGTGTAATCTCCTCCCTGAAGTTTTCCGGTAAACAAATGTTGGAAAGCGGCCCTTCAATTAATTTCTGGAGGGCTCCAACTGATAATGATAGTGGTGGAGATAATAAAAGTTTTGCATCAGGTTGGTACAAAACAGGATTAAATAAAATCACTTCTAAAGTAAAATCATTAAATGTGGATCAACGAAAATCAAATAGAGTTATTGTTGATATCAATCTTGAGGTACAGGCTAAAGCAGGAAAAATTCCAGTAAATATTAAATATAATATTTACTCAGATGGGACTATTTTAATAGAAAATGATCTGGAAATCAGTGATAAATTTACCACTTTCCCCAAAATTGGTATGCAGATAGAATTACCAAAAGAATTTAATCAATTTCATTGGTATGGACGAGGACCGAGAGAATCCTATCCCGATAGGAAAATTGGCTCACTTGTAGATATTTACTCAGGTAGTGTTGATGAACAATATTTTCCTTATGTCATGCCACAGGAAAATGGAAATAAAACAGATGTCCGCTGGGCATATATTTCAAACCAAGAATCTGGATTATTGGTGATTGCTGATGATTTACTCAATGTAAGTGTTCATCGATATTCAGTTGAAAACTTAACCAAAGCAAAACATACTCATGAAGTAGTATTTGAAGATAAGGTTTATATTAATATAGATCATAAAATGATGGGACTTGGTGGCGATGATAGTTGGAATCCACGAACCCATGAAGAATTTTTAATCAGACCAGGAAAATATTCCTATAGTTTTCAAATTTGTCCAATTAAAAATAATATGAATGAAATCATAAACAGAAGTAAAAAGAGACCATAGTTCAATATGCAAAAATTTATATTTATAATTCTCATCATGATCCAAGTAGCACTTTCTGATACTTATAATATCGAGATTGATGCTTCTACAAAATATCAAGAAATTGATAACTTTGGTGCCTCTGATTGCTGGTCTTTTCAGAAAATTGGTGAATGGCCCGAATCACAAAAAGATAAAGTAGCAGACTTACTATTTTCAGTCGAAAAAGGAATTGGATTATCGGCATGGAGATTCAACATTGGTGCAGGAGTTAATCGAAATAGAATCACTCATCCATGGCGAACTATTGAAACATTTGAAATTGCAAAAGATCAATATGACTGGACAAGACAGGAAGAAGAACGTTGGTTTCTTCAGGCTGCTAAAGATCGCGGTGTAGATCAATTCATTGCTTTTATTAATAGTCCTCCTGCACGTATGACACGTAATGGCTTCACAAATTGTACTGATGGATTGGGAACAACCAATCTAAAGGAAAGCTATGAATCTCAATACGGACAATATCTTGCTGATATTCTAGAACACTTCCAAAATGAATGGGGTATTGAGTTTGACCTTATCAGCCCAATTAACGAACCACAATGGGAATGGAATCGTGGTAGTCAAGAAGGAAATCGAGCTAGCAATTCAGATATTATCAATATTACAGAACATTTATACAGCAAACTTCAATCTAAAGGCCTAAATACAGAAATATCACTTGTTGAAAGTGGAAATCTCCAGGGATGGCATCAGGAATTTGATTACCTGAAAAGTAAATATGGTGAAACCTATGGCAATTATCTTGGAAATGTAATCAACAATTCAAGAGTGAAAGACAAGATTAGCAAACACATTGCAGGACATTCATACTGGTCCGATTTGATTGACGGTGAATTAGTAGAGCATCGACAGGAATTATTCCTGAAAATCTTTCCATATTTACTCCAAGGTTGGAAATACTGGATGACAGAATATTGTCAGATGGAAGGTCCATACAATGAAGGTGGTAATGGTAAGGATTTATCCATTAACACTGCTTTGAATGTCGCTCGTGTAATTCATCATGATTTAACAATATTGAGAGCTAGTGCATGGCAATGGTGGACAGCTGTTTCTCCGGAAGATTACAAAGATGGCTTACTTTATACAAACTATAAAAATAACCCAAACGATCTAAGTATTACAAAGAGCAAAACATTATGGGCACTTGGGAACTTTAGCAAATTCATCCGTCCTGGATATCACCGAATCGAGTATAATGGAGAGAATAATAAAGAAGGATTAATGGGCTCAGCTTATATTTCTCCAGAAAGTGATAAAATTGTTATAGTCTTTGTCAATACTGCATATTCCAGACATAAAGTAAAATTGGATATATCAGGGCTTGAAGAAAATAAATTTTCATCAGAATTTATACCATATATTACCAGTAGTAAAACAGATAATGATCTCAAAGAATATTCATCTTTTTCACTGGACTCTGAATATGAAATCCCATCCAGATCAATAGTCACTTTAGTAGGAGAAGTCAAAGACTCAAACTCTATTGATGATGAAACCCAAAATATAGAGAAATTCCAACTTTACCAGAATTATCCAAATCCTTTTAATAATGGAACCATAATTTCTTATCTATTAAAGGAAGATTCAGAAGTAGAAATATCAATTCATTCCATTCTTGGTAAAAAGATAACCACTCTTGTTGATGACAGACAATTTACAGGACTATACAACATTGAGTGGAATGGTGTGAATAATCAAAATGAACCGGTTGGTAGCGGGATTTATTTTTATTCTTTACAATCAAATGATCAAATAATCATGAAGAAAATGTTATTTATTCAATAATGAAGGAGGTAGGACAATGAAAAGATTGTTTTCATTACTAATGATTTTAACCATTGTTACAAGTGGTTTATGGGCACAAAGTTCAGCACTTTTTTACAATGGAGATGAAGAGAGCAATATTGCTCCCTGGAGTTGGGGATTTACAGAAGATCCTTATGAAACAGAAAATATGGGCTATACTCCCGGAACTTCTGCATTACTATGGACCGGCTACAACGGAACAGAGGGATATCAAGGAATGTTTTTGGGTCTGGAAAGTGCTATTGATCTAACAACAGATTGGGAATCTTTGAATTTACATTTCAAGATCAAAGCACCAAAAGGATTGCCCGCAGAAGCACCTAAATTGAATGTACTTTTATATGATTCAAGAAATGATGTTTGGGACTATTCTTTGTACTATGAAATTGCTGATTTTCAAACTTTAGAAGATTCAGTCTGGCATGCTTATACAGTTAAATTAACTGATCTATTAAAGTATTCCAGTGATATCAATAAAAATGAGATCAGTGCTGTTAGTTTTGAGTATTTTGATACAGGATTAGATCATGAACTATTGATTGATGAAGTGTATATTGGTGAACCTGTTGTTCAGACAAAACTAAAAGTTTTTGATGGAACTGATGTACTTCCGGGAATTGGTTTTGAAGCCTGGGGATTTGATGATAATAGTTTGATAGTTTCAGCAGGAGATGGTATGGAAGGAACCAATGCAATCAAATGGGAAACTTCCAATTGGAATTGGCAGGGACAAGCATACAAATTTGATCCACAGAATATTAAATCCACATGGATGACAGAAATTGTAGAATTCTTTGTTAAAGCACCTGCTGATATTAATGATCTTTCTATAGGATTTTATGATATTGATGGAAATGCTGTCTGGTATCCACTTTCTGCTACAACTTATGGTTTTGATGGAACCTGGAAAAAAATCCAACTACCATTAAAAGATTTTCAACTATATTGGGATTCTTTTGACACAACACAGGTTACTGAATTCCGAATTGAAAATGCTGCTGATGGCGTCACAGTACCAGAATTATTATTCTTTGATTATGTAGGTCTTGGTGCGACTAATATCGAAGTAGAAGAACCTGTTGAAGAAACTGCGAGCATGGTTTTCTTCGATGGAAAAACTATGGATGATATGTATTTATGGCCCTGGGGATTCATTAATGAACCCTTTGATTTAGCTGATGCTGGATATACTCCCGGTACCTATGCATTGAAGTGGAGTTCATATGATGGAAGTGGCTCACAAGGTGTTTTTATTGGTTTGACAGAAAATGTTGGCCAGGACATATCAAGTGTTTGGGATACTGATTCTGTCTATTTTATGATCAAAGCACCAAATGGTGTTCAAACTTCTGATTCTTTAGATGTATACATCTATGATTCTAGAAATGGTGATTGGGAATATTCAATTTATCAGAGAATTCCTGATCTTCAAGTATTAAATGATACAGAATGGCACCAATTCGGAATGCCATTAAGTGAATTCCAAAATTTCACAAATGATATTGACAAAACAGATATTTGTGCACTAAGTTTTGAAACCAATAGTGGTATTGAATCAGAATTACTGATTGATAAAGTCTGGATTGGCAAACCAAATCGTCCAATTACCTTGACAATTTTCAATGGTCAACAATTAGTTCCAGGTATCAATTTTGGCTCCTGGGGTTTCAGTAATAATGATTTAGTAATAGCACCCAATGAAGGATATTTACCAGGAACTCCTGCAATTCTTTGGGAAACTGCTGACTGGACTTGGCAGGGAAAGAGTTTTGGCTTTATTCAACAGAATTTCTCCCATGCATGGAAAGTTGATACACTAAAATTGAAAGTGAAAGCACCTGCCGGTATCAATGAGTTAGCTTTTAGATGGAAAGATAACAATGGAATAGAATTCCAAAAAGTGATTGATGCTACAGTTGTAATATGGGATGGTGAATGGAAAAAACTTGAACTTCCATTGAAATCATTTATTGCTCCAATAGAATTTGATAAATCTGCAGTAACAGAATTTGCAATTATTGCTAATGATGCTACTATTCCTGAAAGAATTCTATTAGACGATATTTGGATTGGAAATCCTGATGTAGCAACAGATTTTACACCACCACAACCACCTTCAAATTTGACAGTAACAACTGATCCAAGTTTTCCACATGTAAATATGATTCTTTGGAATGATGTAGATGGCGAAAATGGGGAAAAGTACACACTATACGCAAGCCAAACTCCAATTACGGATTTAACTTCAGAAACTGTAACAATGCTTCAATCTGAGATATATGAAGGTACAAATATCATTGCACATCATTTATTTTATCCATTAACCAATGGAGAAATGACTTACTATTATGCAATGACCTGTACAGATGAAGCAAATAATGTTTCAGAGACATTTGTACAATCAGATGCTTTTACGAATACAGGACAAAAACGAGCAATTGCAAACTATGGTGCTCCATCTGGTTTTGAATTGGATGGATACTTTGAAGATTGGAACGGTATTCAACCCTTTGTCATCATGCCTGAAACGGGAATTATGGCAGAAGGAAGCATAGAAGATTCTGTAGATTGCACAGCAAGATGTTATTTGGCTTTTGATAATGAGTATCTATATATCGGATATGATGTCATTGATGACGCATTTACTTGGGCACAGAGCAATTCTGCAGATTGGTGGAATGATGAATCTATAGAAATGTTTGTTGGCCTCTATGAAATCATGGGAGCAGTTTCTCATCATAATGGTTGGCAAAGAGGTGCTGAACCAGATTATAGAATTGTTTTTACTCCTGAAAAACTCTATGTAGATGCCTGGCCTGGAATTGATTCTCTGGAAAATGGTGGCGATTACTATTACTTTGAATCCGGTGGATCTTCTGACTATTATATAGAGGCAAAAATATCGTTAGATTGGATTTCAAAAATAGATACTGACACAAAATTTACTCCTGTTGAAGGAATGAAAATTCCTTTGGAAATTCAGATCAATGATGCTGATGAACAGGATGCAGGTACTGTTGACAGAATGCAATTGGGAACAAACTCTGCTGCTGACGCTTGGTGGAATGCTCCTGACATCTGGACTTTTACATGGATCGGAATGCCAACTATGACTGCAATTGATGACGAAAATGTAGAAGTAGCTTATGAATTCAGTTTATCAGATAATTATCCAAATCCTTTTAATCCAACTACAATGATCAATTACTCAATTCCAAAGAATGAAAAGGTACAGTTATTCATTTATAATACTTTGGGACAAAGAGTTCAGACATTGATTAATTATAAACAAAGTGCTGGAAGATATAGTGTAAATTTTGACGCTTCAGGACTATCTTCAGGACTATATTTTTACCAGATCAAAGCCGGTGAAAATATTCAAACCAAAAAGATGTTATTAGTAAAATAATCATATTTAGGAGTGTACGAGCAATTGTACACTCCTTATTTTCAAAAGGTAATATTGTCTCTATTGTTATTTGATGATGTTAGTCGGTAATTTAATTAGTCAGATCCTGTAGAGACAATAT
>Ga0209692_10003619_pt1 | contig 14826 bp, 13 predicted proteins | sample tdDd472_FD_187129 | JGI IMG/M metagenome (GOLD analysis project Ga0209692, IMG submission 187129) | Marine sediment microbial communities from the Atlantic coast under amendment with organic carbon and nitrate - tdDd47.2 (SPAdes)... | ecosystem: Environmental > Aquatic > Marine > Coastal >...
ATCCAATGGATATACCGGCGTTCATACCGGTTTCCGGCAGTTTCAACTCACCTTCGGCGGGATCAAAGGAGTAATTGTTAATCCCTCTGGTGTAACTGAAATTATAGGACAGGCTGATATTCTGTGAGTATTCCGGAGTCAGGCCACCAAAGGAATAACTGGTGCCAATGGCGGCATTATAGAAGGTCTCGTGGAAATCAACGTTTTTACCGTCCTTGACCGCGCCTTTATCCAGGGTCTGGGAGCTGTGGCTGAAGCTCATATTGAAGCGTAAAGGATACACGGAGTTAAAATACCCGCCGGCAAAGGTGACATCCCGGCTTTCAATACCGTAATCCACTTCCATGGACCAACTGTGGCTGCTGGTGGCGTCGGTGCCTTCAATGCGTATACCAATGGTGTTTCCGGCGTAATCCTGTCCTGAGGACGGCAACCAGATATGAGGATACAGACTGGGGAACGGGGAATAGCGCCGGGGGCCGAGTATCTCCACCTGCTGTGGCGTGGGAATAAGATGATAGCCCCGAAAATCGAGGGATGGCGCAGGTATGGGCTGGAAATCCGGAGGATACATGTAGCGATGAATGTCATAACCCGTATGGCTGTACCCCACAAACATAAGCCCGCGGTCTTCGGGGATGGGAGCCGCGCTGAAGGCTCCGCCAATGACGTTGGTCAGGCGCTCAACCGCACCACTGAGCACATGGCGACGCACCACATTATAGACCCCGGTAAGATCCGTCGTATAATACAGGTACTGCCCGTCGCGGGAATATCGGGGGTTCACCTCAAGCGCCCGGTTGTTGGTCAGACGGGTAACTGCATTGGTTTCAACATCAAGCAGATACAAGTCCTTGTACCCTCCCCGCTTTGTGCCCACAAAGGCAATATGTTTGCCATCGGGGCTGTAAGCCGGGTCCAGCACCTGATCGAACTGCTTGCGGGAAAGCGGTGTTCTGTAGGTGCCGCGATAACGGTCGTAAATAACCAGTTCGGTGTTCATGAACCCATAGGCGACATAGGCAATAAAGCGATTGTGCGGACCCAGGGCGGGCATGGTTGAACGTTTGTCATGGGTCAGGCGGGTCAGGGAACCGGATGCAATATCCAGACTGAACAGATCGTGGTGATAAAAACGTCCCAGACGAATGGTGGGAGCGCTGACGATGATTTCCCGACCATCCAGCGAAAGGCTTCCACCGGCGCAACTGTTCATGCGCTTAATCAGGGATTCTTCCCCGGTTTCGATATCCATACGATACCAGCCGCTGCGCTTGTGACCACGGTTGCGGTAAAAGACCGCATGGCGACCATCGGGCATCATCTGCAACCAGTTGTATACACCGCCGGTCTCGGTAAGCACATCGCCTTCGGTGACAGGATAGCGCTCGATTAATTCCTGTTGCTCCCGGTATTGCTCAAAAATGTAGTTCTGCCAGTCTTCATATAACTCTACGTAGTCATAGCCGGAAACCTCTTCCATAATCGCATTGAGGCCATAGGGAATCACCTGGCGACCATAGAGATAGGCTATTGAGCCAAAGATATCGTCGCCAAAACGGTCGGCGATATAGCGGGTAAAAAAAGCACCGTAGAGATAATATATAGAAGCCTGGGGCCAGGTGGTGGGAGTGCCGGATATCTGGTCCAGGGTTTGGAAGTTCCCTCCCAGCACATCCATGCGCATAAACATGTCATACAGGCTGGAGCGGTTACGTCCGCCAAGGGTTTCACGGGATTCCGATGCAATGGCAAAACCTTCGCTTATCCAGTGGGGATTGGTGAGGTTGGGATTGAAGATTTTCCCAAAGATCATATTGATGATGGCGGGCAGGCCGCTTTTGTTATCCAGATGCAGGGTGTGGGTGTATTCATGGGCCACCAGTATCCGCATCCAGTCGTCATAGTCGTCCAGCTGCATGCGGCTTTCCGGTGGTGCGGTATACAGCACAATCCTGTTATACGGGTACACCTGTGAAAACCCGTTGGCGTCATCGCCGTTGTCCTGCAACACCAGGTCCACTTTACTTTCGGGCACCCAGTTCAAAATGGGTTGCAGATTATCGTGGATATCCTCGGCCATGGTGAGGATTTCCCGGGCAACGACTTCGTACTCCTTGGGATAATGCAGGCGAAAATGCTCGCTTTCCAGGGTGTTGTATTCCACCACCGCAGAAAACAGCTTCACCTTGGCGGTTGCAGGCAGCGCACCTGCAAGCAGGATCAGCAGCAGAGCCCCCGTCACCATCGTAAATCGTTGTAAACGCATATACACCTTTAAACTCGGTTATTGTAGCCGCAAAGGCATAGGCGGGGCAAGTATTATCGGCATGGCCGGACACATTTAACTGTTTGTCACCGCAATGAATGACAATAGTATTGACCCTTTAATATCTGCATGTTAGCCTGATGGCAGAATATTCTTCAGCACTGGAGCATGCAATGAAGCAAGGCATACTTATTCTCGGTATCGCTGTGTTGCTGGTTGGTATGGCAACACCGGCACAAGCCAAAAAGAGTGACATGACCCTGGGTTTGGGTTTGTTTTTGGGCAGCCCCCTTGGTGCCAACATGAAGTACCGCATGGACGATGTACACGCCATTGACGTTACCATGGGCTTTGGCTTTGTCGGATACCGGAATTTCCACATACACGCCGATTATCTTTATCACTGGCGGGTGGTGGCAAACAAAGATCTGGACATGGACCTGCATCTTGGCGTTGGACCAGTGGTTGAAATCTATCGCGGAACAGTCCGCTTTCCCGTAACCCATGATGAAACCCGGGCATTGTTCGCCATCCGGGTTCCCATTGGCCTCGATTTTATGATTAGAAAAGTCGTTAACCGCACCCCCATTGATTTCTTCATAGAATTTGCCCCGGGGCTACAACTTTTTGATGGCGTCTGGTACTACTTCGACGGCGGTATCGGATTCAGATACTATTTCTTTTAAGACTCACTCAAAGGAAATCATATTCCAGCAACTGGGGGGCATTTCGCCCATGGTAAGGCAGTTTTGCGCATCAATTTCAAGGAGACAGGTTTCATAGCTGTCCGTTACCCATGTCGCCAGGGAACAGGTGATCGATTCCGCAACTCTGCGCAAACAAAGATCCTTGCTATCGACTTCGCAGAAATCGTTACGGTCACACCAGCGCTCCATAACCGTATTGCATTTCTCCACCGGGGAAATGCCGCAGATGCCGGTTTCATCCTCGTCATTCTCGCGGACGCAGAGCAGAGCATCAACACAATCGGAACCATCATAGCAGGGTTCGCCATCCACGCAGCCGGTATCCCTGTCCTCACAATTTAGTGCCGCTTGTCCATCACCGTCATCACCACAACCGATCACCAACACCATTGCGATCATCAGCATTACCGGCACTACAAACAATTTTACAGAGATATGTTTCATGATACTACCTGTGCTTTTACCTCGTACTGCATCCTACCAGTGATTTCCCCAAAAGCGGCGTAAGAATACGGCGGTCATTGACCATCACTTTTACCCGGGCCCTGCCGGGATTACCGCCAATAGTCAGGCTGCTTTGGTTTACATACAATTTATATTCACCTTCCCGTTGCGGTTTGAACCGGATGTACCGGGTTCCTTTGCCACCGGAAAGTTCACTCTTGTCATATTCAATCGCACCATCAGGGTCCTTGATAAGCAGTTTGATCTGGGCGGTTTTCCTGCTGGGGTAAATCTCGATCATATGGGTCTGCCCCGCCTGCTGTACGGGAATGGAAACACTGTCATTTTCATCCCTGATTTTCAGGTATCCTTCCGCCACGGTTGCGCCCCGCAGAAAGATCATTTCAGCCAGCAACAAAGCTCCCACCACCACAACGGCGATAACCCCGACAACACCAAGTTTTTTCTTCTCTCCGGAAGAAGAAGAAGAAGAACCACTGCCGAGCTGCACTGAAAATTTCATCTGCACTCCTTTCAAAAGGACACATCAGGGGGTGAAATATTAAAAAGATTGTATATGGAGTGAGCAAAAACACAACAGCCCCGCCGGAAAAAATCGAACAGGATTTCCAACGAGGCTGCCGCAATGAGTAAAATGAGCTATTTGGATGTAATCAGATCCTCAAGTTTCATGCCGCCGGGATAGGCGTAGGAAACAAATTCATCCATACCGTACACCACAATGCCGAAGGTGACGTTCTGGGGATCATCGCTGGTGATTTTGTGCACACCGTCGAAAATCTCCATGGTTTTTACCTTCAGACCGGTATCGGTAATCGTGGTCCAGCCATCATCCTGAAGCCAGCCATCGAGAAAAATGTTGGCGGCTTCGGGTGCGATAATGTTGAGGTAATCAAGCTTATAGGTGCTGGGGGCCAAAAAGGAATACTCTGACAGGAACTGGCCGTAAGGCACATTGTAGAAGAATGCCGGGTCGCCATAGGTGGTGGCGGCGTCGGGCTGATAATTCTGCCCAACCAAAAACTGTCCCACTAAAATAGAATGGGTGCTGACAACGCGGAAGTGCTCTGCAAATTCAAACTCGATAAATTCACCGGCGTTCAGGGTGACTTCGGCATGAACTTCCGGGGTAAAGGTCAGGGTGTTGCCATCGGCGCTGGAGACAATCTTCACCACATTGGGGTTGGTGAGTTCCTGGGTGGCGTAGGTTACCAGAAAACGGTTGCCCCAGGTGCGAACCGGCGGCACCTGCTGTTCCAGATGGTCGCAGGCCCATCGGTTATAGGGCACAAAGTCGCAGTCGTGACCCGTGAATACCGCTACCCGCTTGCCGTTGCTGCGAACCCGGGTACCGGTAAAGTCGGTTCCGGCGGGAGCTTCACAATAGGCCCGGGTGCTGTTGGGATCGGTGTCGGCTTCCCACTGGCACTGGTCAAGCTTGTTGCCCGAAAGGAACTGAATCACCTGATTCTGTTCCATCATGAAGGTTGTGGTCTGCCCGGCGGTAAAAGCCTGGGGGTTGTTGTCAAGGCCCGCCAGGGTATCGGCGGTAAAGGTGACTTCCACGCTGGTCTGGCCTTCTTCAACAGCCACAATGCTGAAAAATGCAGGATTGGTAGCAGGCTGCGAACAATCCGATCCATCGTAATTGCCACACAGGTGGAAGGTCGGACGGGTCAGAATAATGTAGTCATCCGCCAGGGAGTGAGTAGGCAGCAAAATGGATGCATCGTTGGTAAAGGAGAAATCCTGACAGAATCCGCTTGTCTCATCATTGCAACGCTGGCCGTTCTGCCAGTCGCACATAAGATGGGATGGAATCGTTTCGCCAAGGGCAAAACAGGCTGTGGTTGTAGCCGGCAAAGCGCTAAACAGAGGGGTGAACTGATACACCGATACGGGAATATCGCTGAGCAGCTCGTAGGTATCACTGGTGAATACCGAGTAAAAATCGCTCTCGTCTGGCAAAATGGGACGCAGCAGGTTTTCTTTCCAGGCAAGGCTAATGGTTTCCACTGCATTGGCCTGCACATTAACCTGGGTGCTTTGACCGTTGCTGTGATCGATAACCGTCACATGAGCAACCTCATCGTTGGTGTTACCCACGACAGCGGCAAAACCGAACTCGCCGGAGAACCCTTCATCCAGACCACTGTTCATGGTCACCGTGGGCCAAAAATTGCAGCCCATGTAGCTGTTGGATTTTTCCGCCAGTTCGCATTTGGTCAGGCATTCGCCGTAGCTACAGATTTCGTTGCTCTGGCAGGGAGTCTGCACCCATTCGGTGCCGCTTTCGTTGCAGCTTTCCATAACCCCGGTATTACCGGAAACACAGCGGGTGTCGCCTTCATTGCACACCCGGGGCACACAGTTGCCATCGGTGCATTCGGCGCAGGTTTCAGTGGTGAACTGGGTGCCGTTTTCGTTACAGATGGTAATGCTCTGACCATCATCAGCACAGATGGCGCTGTTGGCTTCGCAAACCAGAGGATAGCAGGCCGCTGCATCTGCATTGGGAACGCACAATTCTTCATCGCCGCAGTCCTGCTGCACTTCCCAGGTTCCCTGGTTGCAGTACATGACAGCATTGTCCTGGCACTGCTGCTGACCGTTGAAGCAGGATTCCGCTTCTTGCTCATCAACTTCAGGCTCCGGGTCCGACTCGTCATCGCCATCCACCGGGGGCTCCTCTTCATCAGCCACTTCGGTTTCATCACCGTCCACGGACTGGGCAATGCACTTGCCAAACAAACACTGGTATCCCACCAGACAGTCGGAATCTTTAACACATTCCACATCGGGATCAGGACTGTCATCCACATCAACGGTATCAACAACGTCACCGTCTTCGTTGTTAGGCGTTGCGTCATCACCAGCGCAGGCCGCAATGACCAAAGAGAAAAGCACAACCATTACCATCCATGACTTTTGCATGGTATACCTCACACTTCAAGAGGTTATCATTATTTCGGGTTCGCCATAATGAGATAGAATATCTGATATGCTGCGGCGGGTCAAGACAAATAACAATTCATCAACAGGATCTGTGTCGTTACGCAATAAAGTACCGCCGCCCTTCCCTGCGCACAAACCCCTCGGCCATCAAAGCATCCAGCACTTCAGACACAACAGACGTCTGCGCATCAACTGTGCGCTGCAAACGGATTTTTCCTGCTCCGGGCTCCTCCAGCAACGCCGCAATAATGCGCCCCCGCACCTGCCTGCGAGAACCCTCGAAGGTGCTTTGTCGGCTATGCATTGTACTTTTACGGGCAGGGTTGCCATACTGTTTTTTTACCAGCACCCCGGCATCCATCAGGGCGTTATACCATAACGACGGCTTTTGCCGATACAGGGTTTTCTCCACAAGAGCATGTATCGCTTCGTCCGGCACTGTGTCTGATTGTGGAAAAAAGACATGGATAAACAGGGCTCTGATGTTGGTTTCGATGTACACCGCCGGATAATCAAAGGCATACACCGCAATGGACCCGGCGGTATTGGGACCGATCCCCGGAAGGCTTTGCAGGGCTTCTGGCGTTTGGGGCACGCACCCGGCGTGATGTTCCACAATATCCCGGGCCATGCTGTGCAGGAATTTCGCCCGCCGGTTATACCCAAGGCCCTGCCACTCTTCCAGCACCTCGTGCAGACTGGCCCCCGCCAGATCCGTCACCGCCGGAAACCGTGCAATGAATGCAGGAAACTTTTCTTCCACCCGGGAAGTTTGGGTTTGCTGAAGCATGATTTCCGACACCAGAATATGATACGGATCGCTGATATCACGCCAGGGAAAGGGCCGGGCATGCACGCGGTAGTGTTCCAGCACTGCCTGCTGAAAGGCCTTCAGAGCCTCATCGGTCACGCCACCGGCTTCAACTAAGCTTCGGATGGCTTCCAGCTGTTGCAAAAGACGCGGCCTGGATTGTGTTGTATCGCCTGATGTCATATGTTCCTCGCTGTGAATCATGCCCCAGCACCTTATAATATGTATTATGGCCCGCAGTGCAATCTGAAACACCTGCATACTTTACACCGCGAATTAATTTTTCTGATGCCACCTTTTCGGGTTTACAATACCACACAAACATGATACATAAGTTCTGCACTCAGGGAATTATTCACCACGACATATTGCAGTAGGGAAACAATCGTTAATCGGCAGTACCTTCTCGTCACGGGGTAGTACCCCATTTTTAAGGAGGCATACGAGTATGATTACCTTTAGTAAGCGCCAGCTGGCGACCCCAAAGCAAATGCGTCCGGTGTATCTGGTGACCGGTGGCATGAGCGAGTTCCGACGGGCTTTTCCGGAAAAGAAAACCGAAGAGCTCTGCATTGACTCTCTTACCATGGCTGCAGAACTCATCAACAAGACACCCGCGGAACTGAAGAAGTACATCCACTCCTGCTATTATGGTCATTTTGCCGATCACTTCGGCGACCAGTTGCTGGGTGAGGCGGTGATTCATGACCGTCTGGGGCTTGATCCCCTGGGCAACATCGGCATCAAAACCGGTGGCGCTACCGGCGGCTCCACCATCTGGATGGCGGCAAACGCCGTTGCCAGCGGCTACTCCGACTGCGTTCTGGCAATGGGCTGGGAACGCATGGACGAAGTCCCCACCGATGAAGGCAACAACCTTATTTCCTGTGCAGCGGATAAAGACTGGGAAACCGAAATGGGGCATATCTACACAGGATATTACGCCCCCATGGCAAACCGGTACTGGAAATATTTTGCCAAAGAGGAAGACAGCTTCCGCAAAACCATGGCGGAAATCGCGGTAAAACATCGCGGCTATGCCCGGTTCAATCCATTTGCCCAGGGCCCCATGAAGATCACCGTGGAAGATGTTCTTGAAAGCCCGGTTGTGGCGGCTCCCCTGCGGGCGCTGGACGCCTGCCTGATGAGCGTTGGCGCGGCCTGTTCAATCCTTTGCGACGAAAAAACCGCTTACGAACTTACCAAAGACAGCCCCAACAAACCTTTGCGACTGTATATCGGCGCCGGTTCCCACTCCCTGCGGGTGGCTGACCGCCGCGATATGGAGATACCCCTGCTGCCCCACGAAAGCGAAGACCTGTACAAAGACCTGGGCGAGCGCTTCCCCGGCGGCGACCGCTATCCTGGCTTCAGCGGATTCCTTGCCGCCCGTGTCGCCAGCTATTATGCCTACCACATGGCGGGCATTCAGGACCCGACCGAAGATCTGGACATGGTTGAACTGCACGACGCCTTTACCATTTCCGATATCCAGAGCTACGAAGACGTGGGCATCCGTCCTTACGGTGAAGGCCGCACCTATGTGGAAAGCGGCGACTGCTATCACACCAACCCCAACACCGGCAACCCCGGCAAGCTGCCCAGCAATCTTTCCGGCGGACTTATCGGCTGCATGCACGCCGTTGGCGCAACCGGCATTATGCAGGTCAACGAAGTTGCTCTGCACCTGTGGAACCGTCACAAGGAAGTGCATGGCAATCCTGAACGATGGACTTCATTCAACAAGGAAAAACCCGCCGACTGGACCGATCTGCAGGTTAAGGACGCCCACCGGGGCCTGGCCATCAGCCACGCCGGTGTCGGCTCCCATGTGACCGCCACGGTATTGATGGACCCGGATCACCAGATCATTAAGGATGCCTGAAAGGAGACCAGTCATGAAAAACGATTATGTCAAACCCACGGTTAAAGCCGAAGGCAAACGCTATGTGATCCACGGTCAGTTCCATACCATGGAAAGCGGTTCCCCTGTTATGGAAGGTACTGAACTGCGGGGCGTAACCAAACCCCGACACATGACCTATATTCATTCCTATGGCGGCGAAGCCACCTTCTTCCAGGCCCTGACAAAGGGGCGTCTGCTGGCAACCCGCTGCGACAACAAAGACTGCGAAGGATTTGGCGACACCTGGATTCCCTTCCGCATCGCCTGCCCCGATTGCCTGAAGAAAAACACGGTGGTGGATGTCACCAATGAGGCAAACAAAGGGGCCTTTATTCATACCTTTATCACCACGGAACGCACCGGCGCATTCAATGCTCTGCCCACGCCCATACGGTTTCTGGATATCGAAATCCCGGGCTGCGCCACGATTTTGAAAAGCTATATGTCGGGGCCCGGGCAGCCGGACTTCAACAAACGGGTCATCCCGATTTTCAACACCACAAACCCAACGTATACCATTAACGATCTTTCCTGGGTGCAGGAAGGCACAACCGAAGCGGACCTCCCCAAGGGCTTTACCTTCTCAAAGGAGATATAACCCTCAGGGATACGCACGTTTCCTCCTTAAAGCCCTGTCTGTCACGGACAGGGCTTTTTCTTTGCCTTTGCCGCTTCAGAATTTTATCATAACCTGATGTCTGGAAACACATACACAAGGATTGTCATCATGAACACGGAACCGGTTATCATCGAAGTCTGGAATCCCGCGTGGGCTGAAAGATTTCAAAAGGAACGGCAGCGCCTGCATGATATTTTTAGCACCTGTGGGGTAACTATTGAACATATCGGCAGCACTGCGGTGCCCGGGCTTGCCGCCAAACCTGTCATCGATATCATGCTGGGAGCCACAAAACTTGAGGATATTGAAGAGCGTATTGAAGCGCTGACCAGCGCCGGATACAGCTATATATCCGGGTTTGAGGACCAACTGCCGCAACGTCGCTTTTTCATACTGGAACACAATGGCACACGGGCGGTGCATCTTCATGCAGTGGTCAAAAGCTCTCCCTTCTGGCATACCCACCTGGCATTCCGGGATATTCTGCGCAACAACCCGGACATCCGGCAGCAGTATGAAAACCTGAAAACCGAACTGGCGGCAATCCACCGTCATGACCGGGAAGCCTACTGCGATGCCAAGGCGGATTTTATCCAAGGGGTATTAACAACATTCAAAGACAACACAATTGCGGGAAACGCCTCATAGTGCTATGCTCCCGCACCAGCAATGACTGAATCTTATCCGGGAGGTTACTGTGAAACACCTGTTACTGCCGCTGTTGCTTTTATCCTGCGTATTCCTTGCTGCCTGCGGCGGCGATGACGACACCAGCCCTTCCAACACGGACGGCGATATTGACACCGTTGATACCGTGGAGCAGGCTCCCTACCCCTTTGAGGAGTTTGCATGGCTTACGGAAAAGCCCGACGTTATGCAGCAGCGCATGTGCGTCGAAGCCGCAGACCCCGAAGGCGCGGCGGAAAAAATATTCATCGACTGCAGCATTGAGGGCGCGTCCTTTGCCCCGGCGGATGTAGCGCCCAAAGATGATATTATCGTTATGGCCTACAATATCGAACGCGGTCGCCACATGGATGACCAAATCGATGCCATGATCAACAACGATGCAGTCCCCATGCCGGATGTTATTCTGGTCAGCGAAGCGGACCGGGGCTGTAACCGCACCGACAACCGCTACGTCATGTGGGATTATGCCGAGGCTTTGGACATGAATTTTGTCTTTGGCGTGGAATTTACCGAACTGAACTGGGTTGACGGCATCCGTGAAACCGAATGCGAACACGGCAACGGTATTCTTTCCCGCTATCCCATTGGCAACGTGCGGGTTATCCGTCACGAAACCCAGGCAAGCTGGTGGGACGATGAAGGTGAACCCCGTCTGGGCGGACGCATCGCCGTGGCGGCGGACATTAAAATCGGAGACAAATACATTACCGTGTATACCCTGCACTTTGAATCCCATCCCAGCGAGGATTACCGGTCAGCCCAGGCGCTGGAAATCGCCGAAGACGGTCTGCAACGCAACATTCCCGCCATTGCCGGTGGCGACACCAACGCGGCCTTTTACGGTCTTGATTTGCAGCTTGACACCACCACCGATGAAACCATCAAGGAATTCACTGAACGTGGCTGGGTTGATGCACATGTATCCATTGATCCGGAGCTTCGGGCCACCGCGCCCCACAGCGGGTTTATTCTTGATCTGATCCTGGGGACCGAAGACCTGTTCTCGGCACCGGCAATCTGCCCCGAAGAAACCTGCGGCGAACTTTCGGATCACCTTCCGGTATGGGCCACGGTTACCCTTCCGTAACAATTCCCATGTCAGACGTTGACGATACATCATTGATGTTATAAACTTTATGGCAAACCGGAAAGGACTTACTTATGGAACACGATCTTTCTTTCACTGCTTACGATGCTCTGACCATTGCCATGAATATTGAAACCGATGGCCAGGAATTTTATGCCCGGGTTGCGGAACTCATGCCCACCCCCAAAATGCAGAAGGTTATGGAGTTGCTGGGGCAACAGGAAGCAGAACACCGTAAAACCTACGAAATCATGCGCGATGATGTTGTCTCTCTGTGGGGCAAGGACATGCTGCCCATGGATAAGGAAATTTCCGGATTTCTGACCATATATTCAAATGGTGAAGTCTTTAACGAACAGCAAAAGCGCGCGCTGCTCGATGGCCCGGTAAACGTGGAAGGCATTATCCATTTTGCCATTGAAGCCGAATACCGGAACCTTGCCTTTCTGGCGGCCATCCGCGAGGTTGTCCCCGAAGAGATGGGTAAAGCCTGGGTCAGCAAAATTATCAAAGAGGAAATCGGACACATCGACCAATTGGGCCTGATCCTTAAAAGCCTGTAAGATATAAAGCCATTTTCAGGGGGCAGCTGCATATACATAAGTGTATAGTATTCTCATACATGCCTATTTTTGTTACAGAATTTCCTCTTTCTATTGACAATACAAGGCATTGTGTGCTTTTAAAGGCTCTGGACACCTGCAGTAGACATTTTAATAGTCATGCCCATATTAAACATGCGTGGCACCCGGCAGTACGAAGTAATGTATTACCATATGGCACAAAGGAGTTTTCCATGGCCTCTGCGAAACTAAGCTACGATTTTGGTCCCACCGATATTCCCCTTTTGTTCTCAACCATCGGCGCTACTTTAAAGGATATCGCAAAAAAGCATCCTGATACTGATGCGCTGGTCTCGGTGTACCAGAACGTGCGCTTTACCTACGCCGAGTTTGACGCCATCACCGACAAACTTGCCAAGGGTCTGATGAAACTCGGCATTGGTCATGGCACCAAAGTCGGCATGTGGGCAGTCAACCGCTGGGAGTGGACCGCAGTGCAGTTTGCCACCGCAAAGGCAGGCGCAGTGCTGGTGAACATCAACCCCGCCTACCGCACCCACGAACTGAAATACTCCCTGCAGCAGAGCGAAACCAACACCATTATTCTGATGGACAGCTTTAAAAGCTCCAAATACCGGGAAATGCTTATGGAAGTCGCCCCGGAAATCGCTACCTGCGAACCGGGCAGCATCAAGTCCGAAGCTCTGCCGGAACTGAAAAACGTCATCCTTCTGGACGGCGAAGAACCCGGCACCTTTACCTTTGACCATGTTCTTGGACTGGCGGAAGAAGTGCCCTGCGAAGAGCTGCGGCAACGTATGGCCATGCTGGACCCTGATGACGACATCAATATCCAGTACACCAGCGGCACCACCGGCTTCCCCAAGGGCGTGACCCTTACCCACATGAATATCCTCAACAATGGCTATCATGTCGGGCGCCTGCTGGACTTCAGCGAAAAAGACCGCCTGTGCATTCCGGTGCCCTTCTACCATTGCTTTGGCATGGTGCTGTCCAACCTGGCCTGCGTCACCAACGGTGCAAGCATGATTATCCCTGGTCCGCTGTTCGATCCTGCCAGCGTGTTCGAAGCCGTGCAAAAGGAAAAATGCACAGCCCTGCACGGCGTGCCCACCATGTTCATCGCCGAGCTGAACAGCCCGGACTTCGACAAATACGACATGTCCACCCTGCGTACCGGTATCATGGCCGGAGCCCCCTGCCCCATCGACACCATGAACGATGTCATCGCCAAAATGAACATGGAGCAGGTCACCATCGCCTACGGCCAGACCGAAAGCTCTCCGGTGACCACCATGACCCGCATTACCGATTCCATTGAGCGCCGGGTGTCCACCGTTGGTCAGGTTATGCCCTGGCAGGAACTCAAAATTATCGACCCCGCCACCGGCGCTGTGGTTGAACGCGGTCAGCAGGGCGAAATCTGCTTCCGTGGCTATCAGATCATGAACCGCTACTACAACAATCCCGACGCCACGGCCCAGGCCATCGACACCCGTCACTGGCTGCACTCCGGCGATCTTGGTGTGATGGACGACGAAGGTTTCGTCAAAATCACCGGGCGTATCAAGGAAATGGTCATCCGCGGCGGCGAAAACCTTTATCCCCGCGAAATTGAGGAATTCCTGCGCACCCATGACGACATTGTGGATGTGTACGTTGTTGGCGTTCCCGATGCCAAATATGGCGAAGAACTCATGGCATGGGTACAGATGCGCGAAGGCGTGGAAAGCTCTGAAGAGAACCTGCGGGGTTTCTGCAAGGGTAAAATCACCCACTTCAAAATTCCGCGCTACTGGAAATTCGTCAAGTCCACCGAAGATTTCCCCATGACGGTTACCGGCAAAATCCAGAAGTTCAAGATGCGTGAAATCGCCATCAAGGAGCTGGGGCTGGAAGGCGCAGCGGAAATCAAAACCGCATAAGCGGGTATTATCCCCCCCCAAAAAAAACAACGCCCTCTGCCAAATGGCAGAGGGCGTTTTACATTAAAGAGATACAACAGCAGGATCAGTCGAATTCTTTGCCGCAGTGGGGGCATTCCGAGGCCTTGCGATGGACCCGGGTGCCGCAACGGGTGCATTCACCCCAGTTACCCGCCGAAACGATGGCCATAATCAGCCCCAGCGGCCCTAACAAAATCCCCACAAAAAAGCTTGTGGTCAGTTCGCCCTTTTTGTTGCCAATGTACATGGCAAGACCGGCACTGATGATCCATACGATCAGTATTAAAATTGTTGACGTTTCCATAATCGTTCTCCAAAGATGCGGGTTCCGGGATGTCCTGACCATAGCAGAATTTTACTGAATGACAACTGTGATACGCATTTTTCCCGTCGCAACAGTATTTTAACAGGTAAATCTTTTTATCCTGTACGCCTTGCATGCTTCCAATTCGTGCTTACGTTTTTTGAACATGCGCCTTTGGCGAGCAGCCGGAACACGGAGAATCACGATGAAACACCTGTTGACTGCTGTAACGTTTGCACTCGTAATTGGACTCACCTCTTTGGGAATGACACCTGACGCATTGGCATGTGGCGCTGCCGGTTCTGCAAAAGCGGAACAGGTTGACAAAACCAAAACAACAAAACAAGCCAAAAATGATAAGGTGGAGGACCGGGAATCCGCGAAAGCGGATTGCAAGGATGGATTGGGTGAGGATTGCGCTCAAAAAGAAAACTGACAAAGCCCAGGAACTTATGCCTCTTGAACAGCGCCCCCGCCGGTCCC
>Ga0209692_10003626_pt1 | contig 14796 bp, 13 predicted proteins | sample tdDd472_FD_187129 | JGI IMG/M metagenome (GOLD analysis project Ga0209692, IMG submission 187129) | Marine sediment microbial communities from the Atlantic coast under amendment with organic carbon and nitrate - tdDd47.2 (SPAdes)... | ecosystem: Environmental > Aquatic > Marine > Coastal >...
GCATCTACAACGCCGAGATGCCCGTGGTTTTCTACGGCTCCAAGTACGCCGACCGCCATACGATCGGCGACATGGACGTGGTCAAGAACCACGAGCACGACGTGATTCGCCGCTATTATCGTGACTGGTACCGGCCCGACCTGCAGGCCGTCATCGCCGTGGGCGACTTCGACACGCCCGCCATGGTGTCGCGCATCGAGGAACTGTTCGGCGCCATCCCGGCCCGACAGGATCCGCGTCCGCGGATCGACCCCGAAGTGCCGCTGGACCACCCCACCCTGGCCGCCGTCACCACCGATCCCGAGGCCACCCGCACCACCGTGGACGTGATGTGGAAGCACGCTCCCGAGCCCAAGGGCACCGTGGGCGACTCGCGACGCGGCATGGTGATGAGCCTGGCCACGGGCATCCTCCGGGCCCGTCTGGGTGAACTTGCACAGCAGGCCGATCCGCCCTTCGCCATGGCCTTCGGCGGCGACCGTCAGCAGGTGCGCACCCTGTCGGCCTTCAGTGTCACGGCCTTCACCGAGGACAGCAAGGTCACCCAGGCCGTCTCTGTCCTGGGTCGCGAACTGGCTCGCGTCGTCCAGCACGGTTTCACCCAGAGTGAGCTCGATCGCCAGCGGATCAGGGTCATGCGTCGCCTGGAGCGCCAGGTGCAGGAGAAGGACAAGACCGAGTCGCGGCGCACGTCATTCCGCTACATGCGCGAGTTCCTGTACGGCGGCAGCAGCACGGGCCCGGAGCAAGGCCTGCAGATCGGCAAACAGCTGTTGCCCGGCATCACCCTCGAAGAGGTCTCGGCGGCCATCCCCGCGCGCCTGAGCGACACCGGCCGGGTCATCACCGTGTCGGGCCCCGAGAAGGAGGGGCTGGCCTGGCCTACCGAGGACGAGCTGGTGTCCGCCTTCAGCGAGGCGCTGTCGGCCCCGGTCGAGGCCTACGAGGACGAATCCGTGGACGAGCCCCTGGTGCCCGCCACGCCCGCGCCCGTGGACATCGTCGAGCGCAGCACCGACGCCGAGCTGGGCACCACGTCGTGGACCCTGGCCAACGGCGTGCGCGTGGTGATCAAGCCCACCGATTTCAAGAACGACGAGGTGCTCATGTCCTCGTACGCCTGGGGCGGCAACTCGCGCATCGAGGATCTCGAACAGCTGAAACGCCTGGGCTACACCGCGTTCCACATGGCCCGCTCGGGTGTGGGCGAGTTCGACGCCACGGCGCTGCAGAAGAAACTGGCCGGCAAGGTCGTCTCCTGCGGCCCGGAGATCAGCGGCAGCACCGAGGGCCTCGGTGGCAACGCCTCGCCCCGTGATCTGGAGACCCTGTGCCAGCTCGCGTACCTGCGGGCCACGGCGCCGCGTCGTGATCCGGCCGCCTTCGCCGCCGCGCAGAGCATGCTGCGCACCTGGCTGGGCAACCGCGACGCCGACCCCATGAACGCCCTGCGCGACACCGTGATGATGCGCACGGCCAACGGTGATCCGAGGGTGTGGCCCATGAGCACCGAGCGCATCGACACCATGGACCTGGACACCGGCTACGACTACTACCGTCACGTCTTCGCGGACTGCGACGACTTCACCTTCTTCTTCGTGGGCAACGTCACGCCGGAGGCTCTCGAGCCCCTGGCGCGCACCTGGCTGGGCAATCTGCCCACCTCCGACCGCGTCGACGAGGCCACGGTGCGCGACTGGCCCTACGTCGACCACGTCAGCGAGGCCGTGGTGCACGCGGGCGTCGAACCCAAGAGCAATGTGCAGTTCGTTTTCAACGGCAAGGATCCCTGGTCGCCCGAGGCCGAGTACGCCCTGGAGTGCATGGTCGACTGCCTGCGAATCCGGCTGCGCCAGGTCATCCGCGAGGAGAAGAGCGGCACCTACGGCGTGCGACTGGCCGGATTCTATACGGGCGTGCCGACGAGCCGCTGGCGCTTGAACCTGAACTGGGGCTGCGAGCCCGAGCGCGTCGACGAGCTGACCGCGGCCGTCTGGGACGTCATCGAGTCCATGAAGACAGAAGGCCCCGACGCCGAGACCCTGGCCAAGGTGCGCGAGACCCAGTTGCGGGAGGATCAGACCAGCATCCAGGAGAACCGCCACTGGCTACGCAACCTGGTGCAGCACCATCAGCAGGGCACCGACCCCCGCGGCATCCTGCAACGCGCCGTCGAGGTCGAGACCATGTCGGCCGAGATGGTTCGAGAGGCGGCTCGGCGTCATCTGAGTACCGAGCGGCACGTGAAGGCGACACTCTACCCGGCCCGCCCCTGACAGGCCCGAGCAACCCCGGTGGCGCCGCGCGAGGACGATCGCGGCGCCACCGGACCATCCGCTTCCGGCCCGAATCACTCGCATATTGCATTACGGAATTCTTTACTTACACCCCTGCCCATATTTTGCCCGCCTCCGACCCTCGTTCTGATATCGAGCGCCACCTTCAACACCTCTGACTTCACACAAAGCCCATGGTGAAGCACGGTTACGAATTCCCCGGCCTCGGTCTCCGGCTGGGCCTCGACCTTGCAATCCACCGAGCGTCGCCCGCACACCCCGGATTGCCATGGAGACCGGCGAATGAAGCGAAAGCTCTTAATTATAAATGTGTTACTGGCCATGGCCGTTGCGGCCACCGCCAACCCCCTGCCCTCGTCGTTGACGTTCACCTACCAGTGGGAGGCCTCCCCCGCGGAGGCCGAGGACGGCACGCCCCTGGCGCCGGCCGATCACTACCAGGTGTGGATCCAGGTCGACGACGACACCCCGGCCCAGGTCGCCACGGTTGCCGATGGCACCCAATACACCCTCGAGACGGACCCCGGTTGCACATACAGGCTACGCGTATGTGCAGTCGACACCCTGGGGCGAACTTCCGATCCCAGCGAATGGTCCGATCCTCTCGTGATTCCCCGCATCACCGACGTGCCTGACGTCGCCGCGGCTGACCTGGACCCGGCCTACCCCAACCCCTTCAACCCCAGCACCACTCTTCGATATGCCGTGCCAACCAGCCTGGCCACAGGCGCGCCGGTACGCCTGCGCATCCACGACGCCCGAGGCGCCCTGGTGCGCGAACTCAACATCGACCGGTCGCCCGGCTGGCATACGGTGTCGTGGGAAGGTCGTGATCAGCATGGCCGTGCTGTGGCGTCCGGAACCTACCTGGCGCAGTACGTATGCGGCGACCGGCAAGAGACCACGCGGCTGACCCTCGTCAAGTGACACAGGCCGACGAAACACGGCGGGCGCCCCATGGCGTCCGCCGTTCCTCTTGCTGCGAGCTGAAGGGGGAGAGAGCTCAGCTCCTGACACTCGGCCAGGGCTCCAGGACTCGGCCCAGGGTGGCCTGCCCCTCGTACCAGCTCAGCGCCAGCCCGTAGTTGGTCACGGGGATGCCGGCCTCGGCCAGACGGTTCACCCGGGCGTGGAGTTTCTGCGGCCGGATCATGCAGCCGCCGCAGTGGATGGCCACGGCGTACTGCTGCAGTTCCTCGTCGTCGGGAAACTCGCGACCGAAAGCGTGATCGAACAGCAGGCCGGGCACCACCTCTTCCAGCTTTCGGGGCAGTTGCACCGTGCCGATGTCCTCGGCGATGCGGTCGTGGTTGCAGGCCTCGGCGATGAGCACCTTGTCTCCGGACTTGAGGCCGTCCAGGGCACGGGTACCCTCGACGAACACGCTCATGTCGCCACACGCGGTCTGGTTCACCATCATGATGCTGAACGTGGTCAGCGGAACGCCGGCGGGCACCCAGGGATCCATGATGTCGATGGCCTGGCTGTCGGTCACCACCAGCTGCACGCCGCCGCTGCTCTCGAAGGAACCGAGAAAATCCAGGAAGCCCCGCTTCTGCTGATCCACCAGCACGGGATTGCCGCTGCGGGCCAGGCCCAGATCCACGCGATACATGCCCACGGGCACCCCCGCGCGCAGCAGGGCCTCCATGGCCATCTCCTGGGGACGAAGCAGGCGGCCGCTCGGAGTTTCCTCATCCATGGGGATGTGCAGCACCACCACGCCGTGGCGGGTGACCATGGGCAGCAGCGGGGTCTCGTCAGCGGTCTGGCCGGCCGCCGCGGCCAGGAAGGCGGCGAACTCACCGCTCCGAGACGAGTCGCCGAGGTCGAGATCGAGAATCGGGGTGCCGGCCTGATCGGGCAGCACGCTCAGGCAGAAGCGGCGGGCCTGCTCCATGGTGACGCCGGTGTCGGCCAGGCGTGCTTCGTCGTCGGCATGACGGTTGAACACCACGCACATGGGCCGCCCCAGCTTGCGTGCCATGGTGGCCACCGAATCTTCCACGGCCAGCTGCTCGGAGCGCAGAGCCTGCACCGGATCGATGACCAGCACGGCCAGATCCACCTCTTCCAGGGCATCCATGGTCTTGCGGCGCTTCTTCTCGCCCAGCTGCGATTCCTCGTCCAGACCGGCGGTGTCGAGCAGCTTGGCGGGACCGATGGAATGGATCTCCATCAACGCGCTCTTGATGTCGGCCGTGGTGCCCGGCTGGGCGTCGACGATGCTGGTTTCCTGCTGGGTGAGCAGATTCATGGCCGTGCTCTTGCCGGCATTGATGCGGCCGAAGATGCCGATGATCTTGCGTTCGATGCGGGCCATGCGAGCGGACTCCTGGATGGCATGGAAGAGATTGGCTACAGACGCCGTCAAAGATAGCGACCATCATGCGGGCTGACCAGCGAACAGCGGTCGAGGCCGCCTCCAGACCACGGATCCTTGGCGGAAACCGGCACCTGGCCCTAGTTTGCGTTGTACTGAAACGGCTTCACTATCCACCGTTCACGAGGTTATCCGTTGCAACTCCGAGACGTGCTTTGCGCCGCCCTGGTGCTTCTGACCGGCCTATCCACCGCCGCTCCGGCCGCGACCTGGTTCCTGGACGCCGAAGCGGCCATGGTGCAGGCCTCCAAGAACGACGTGCGTATTCCCGGCGACGGCGGCACCGACTTCTCCCTCACCGACGATCTCGACACCGACGAGGACGTCGCATTTCGCGTGCGACTGGGCTGGCGCACCTCCCTGCGCTCGCAGGTCACGCTGCTCTACGCGCCGCTCAAGCTCCACGCCAGCGGAACGCCGGCGTTCGACATCGATTTCAACGACCAGCTCTATGCCGCCGGCACCGACCTCGCGGGTACCTACCAGTTCAACAGCTACCGCGCCACCTGGGCCTACGATCTGGCCCACAGCGAGAACTTCGTCTTCAGCCTTGGCGCCACCGTCAAGGTGCGCGACGCCTTCATCGAGCTGAGTGACGGCGCCGTCACGACCCGCAAGGACGACCTCGGCATCGTCCCCCTGGTGCACCTGAAGCTGGACTGGCGCTGGGGCAACGTGCTGGGCCTGCTCATCGAAGGTGACGCCCTGGCCGTCCCTGGAGCCCCCGGGCGGGCCGAGGACGCGCAGGCCGCTCTGGTGCTGCGCCCGCGCTCGCGCAGCTCTCTACGCCTGGGCTACCGCATCGTCGAGGGCGGCGTCGATGTGGACGAGGTCTACAACTTCGCCCTCATCCAGTCATACACCTTCGGGTGGAGCCTACGTTTCTGATTCGCCAGCGAAAGGCTGTCATGGAGCCCACCACCGTCACCCTTCGCGGCCAGTTCGGCGACCGACCCGTGTCCTTCGACCTGGGCAACGGCGTCCACCTCATGGGGCGCGGCGCCGACTGCGACCTGCTCCTGGACGAGCCCTCGGTGAGCCGCCGCCACGCACGCCTGCACGTCGACGGGGGCGCGGTGCATCTCGAGGACATGGGCAGCAGCAACGGCACCCGGGTGGACGGTCAGGCCATCTCCGCTCCCACGACCCTGCGTCACGGCAGCCACGTGCAGATCGGCAACCTCGCCCTCATGGTGGAGATGGCGGCCGACAGCGGCGTGTACCTCGACCAGACCCAGGTGCGCGAGAGCATGTCGCTGAGCGTGGACGAGGCCCGCAGCACCCGCGGCGGCGGCAGTGGCGGCGGCGGTCGCAAGGCCCACCTGTTCCGCATCCTGGCCGAGGCCGGCGAGCTGCTCACCCGCCCCCGTCGCCCCGAGGACATCTTCGACCCCCTGCTGAGTCTGGTCGAGCAGGCCCTGCAGCCCGAGCGCGTGGTGCTGTTGCTCTGCGAGGAAGGACTCGACGAGCCCCGCATCGTGGCCTCTCGCGTTCCCGACAACGACCCCGGCGCGCTGATCATCAGCCGCACCCTCATGGGCCGTGTGCTGGAAGACCAGCAGGCCTTCCTCACCCGTGACGCCAGCCAGGACGAGCGCCTCATGGGTGGCGAGAGCCTGGTGGGCGCGCGGGTGCGTTCGGCCATGGCCGCGCCGCTGTTCGACAACCAGAACGTCATCGGCATCCTCTACGCCGACACCGGCGACCCCATGGTGCAGTACCACCGCGACGAGCTCACGGCCTTCGTGCTGCTGGCCAACGTGGTGGGCGTGGCCATCACCCACGCCCGCTACCACGCCATCGAGGAGGAGCGCCAGCGCCTGGCCGCCGAGCTGGACGCCGCCCGACTCATCATGTCGCGCCTGCTCCCGCGAACCCTGCCCGAGACAGCGCCGGTGCACGTGGCCGCCCGCCTGTTGCCCTGCGACGAGGTGGCCGGCGACCTCTACGATCTGCGCAAGCTGCCCGACGGCCGCCTGCTCATCGTGGTGGGTGACGTGTCCGGCCACGGCCTGCCCGCTGCCTTGCTGGTGGCCGCACTGTTGCCCGCCATCCGCCTGGCCGCCGACGAGTGCGGCGACCTGGCGGCCATGACCACCCGCATCAACGCCCAGCTCTTCGAGGCCACCGACGCCGTACGCTTCTGCACCCTGTTCCTGGGACGCCTCGACCCGGCCACCGGGCGCCTGGAGTACGTCAACGCCGGCCACAACCCGCCCCTGCTGGTGGCGGGTGACGACGTCGAGACCCTGCCGGCCGGCGGCCCGCCGGTGGGCATGATGCCGGACATGCCGTACACTGAACGCGAGGTGGTGCTGATTCCCGGCAGCCAGCTGGTCCTGTTCAGCGACGGCGTCACCGAAGCCCAGCGCGACGACGAGAGCATGTACGGCGACGACCGCCTGCTGGAACTGGTGCGCGGCTGCGGATCGTGCCCTCCCGGCGAACTGCAGGATCGCATCCTCGACGACGTGGAAGCCTTCACCGAGGGCGCCGCGCGCACCGACGACATCACCGTCATGCTGGTCCAGCGAGAGCAGGCGCGATCGTGAAACTGGCCCTCATCAGCGATATTCACGGGAACCTGCAGGCCCTCGAGGCCGTGCTGGCCGATATCGATGCGGTGGGCGTCGACGAGCTGGCCTGCCTGGGCGACATCGTGGGCTACGGTGGCGACCCGGCCGCCTGCCTCGACCTGGTGCGCGCCCGCAGACCCGTGGCCGTGGTGCGAGGCAATCACGATAGCTACGCCGCCAACGATGAGGAGATCCTGGGCTTCAACCCGGCTGCCGCCGCCGCCACCATCTGGACCCGCGAGCAACTGTCGTCCGAACAGCGCCGGTGGCTGGCCGACCAGCCGTTGCAGGCCACCGTCGCCCACGGCGTCGCTCTGGTGCACGATTCGCTGCTGGATCCGGGATCGTGGTCCTACATGCGCTTCTTGCAGGACGGCGTGCTGGCCCTGGCCAGCCAGGAGCCTCGGCTCTGCTTCTACGGTCACACCCACGTGCCCATGGCTTTCCGTCGACGGGGCGAGGACGTGGAGCAGTTCACCGACGGCGAATACGACCTGGCCGACGGCGACCACTGGCTGGTGAACGTGGGCAGCGTGGGTCAGCCCCGCGACGGTAACTGGCGGGCCGCCTGGACCCTGCTCGACACCGAAGCCGACCGCCTCACCCTGCGGCGCGTGGAATACGACGTGGAAACCTGCATGGCCCGCATCCTGGACGCCGGCCTGCCCGAGCGCCTGGCCGAGCGGCTGGCGCACGGTCGGTAGAATCGACGCTGATCAGCTCCAGATCTCCTGGTCCCTGAGTTGCTTCAACGCCTGGGGCGCCCAGCCCCGGTTGGCCACCGGACTCGCCGGACTCGGATGCAGCAATCGGCCCACCCGCACATCCTCGCCACACACCGATTTCAGTCGCTTCTCCGCGAAACCGCCCACCCCCACGCACACCTCCGGCGCGTAGAGTTCGATGAGCTCGACCAGGGCCTGGTCACAGGCCGCCAGCAACGGCTCGCGCTCGTCGACGGGCAGCTTGTCCGGTGTACGATTACGACCTGACTCCTCCATGAACACCAGCGGGCAGTGGTTGAGCACCAGGTGCTCGGCGAAGAAGTCGGCGGGGTCGGGATAGTGCTCGGAGAAAAGGCCCCACAGCCGTCGACCCGACACCTCGGACCGCTCGCAGGCCAGGCCCAGCACCGGCCGCTTGGGATGCTCGGTCGGCGGCTTGCCCACCGCTGCGTCGAGGCCCATCCAGTCGGTCACCGCCGCCACCTCGCCGAACGGCACGCCGGTCTGCGCCATGCCCCAGGGACCGGGGTTCATGCCCAGCATGAGCACCCGCCGCGGGCCGTCGCCGAAGCGCTCGAGGTACTGGCGAATGGCCGGCTCGGCGTACACCAGCGGATTGTAGACGTGGGTCACCGGCTCGGAGAAGCGCAGGGGCACGAGGCGGCGGCTGAGGTCGGCGAGGATGTCGAGGGCGCGGGCGGCGTGGGTCATGGCGGCGGTCCTGGTTTGGGGTGGTGCCCGGAATGGTAGATCGCCCGGCGTGGCGGCGCAATGGGTTGTGCACGCGGGCGAGAGTGCTACCATGGCCCCATGCGAATCCTCTTCCTCCTCAGCCAGCGTCCAGAGCTGACCGGCAGCGGCATCACCCTCGACGCCCTGGTCAGGCAGGCCTCCGCCCACGGCCACGAGCCCTGGGTCCTGTGCGGCGTGCCCGTAGACGAGCCGGTCCCTTCCGTGGGCGGACTGCCGCCCGAGCGCGTGCTCACCGTGACCTTCGGCGACGGCGGCGCGCTGCCCTACGCCGTGCCCGGCATGAGCGACGTCATGCCGTATAGGAGCACGGTCTGGTCCGCCATGACCGAGCCGCAGCTCCAGGCGTACCGCGAAACCTGGCGCACCGCACTGGTCGCCGCCGCCGGAACCGTCCGGCCCGACATCATCCACACCAACCACCTCTGGCTCATGAGCAGCCTGGCGACCACGGCGCTGCCCGACGTGCCCATGGTCGCCCATTGTCACGCCACGGGCCTGCGGCAGATGGCCCTCTGTCCGCACCTCCGGGACGAGGTGGTGGCCGGACTGGGCCGCCTGTCCGGAGTGGTCGTGCTGCACCAGGACCATGCGGCTCAGGTGGTCGACACGCTGGGGTTGTCGCCCGAGCGCGTCCACGAGGTGGGTGCCGGCTATCGCGACGATCTGTTCCACGACCGAGGCGCCGTCAACCCGCCGGGCCACCTGCTCTACGTGGGCAAGTTCGCCGCCGCCAAGGGCGTGCCCTGGCTCCTGGACGCCTGCGAGATCCTGTGGGCGACGGGCGCGGAATTCACCCTGCACGTGGCCGGTGCCGGCGACGCGGATCTGAGCCGGCGGCTGGCCGACCTGGCCCCCCGCGTGATCGTGCACGGGCGACTGGCCCAGCCCGAGCTGGCCGACCTCATGCGCCGCTGCTCGGCCCTGGTGCTGCCCTCGTTCTACGAAGGTCTGCCCCTGGTGCTGGCCGAGGCCCGGGCCTGCGGTTGCCGACTGGTGAGCACGGCGTTGCCCGGGGTGGTGCGCCGGTTGGCGCCGGCCTTCACGGAGGCCCTGACCCTGGTGCCCATGCCCCGCCTGGAAGGACCCGACACACCGGTGGCCGACGATCTGCCGGCCTTCACGGAGGCCCTGAAACGGGCCATGGCCGACACCCTGGGGGCGCCGACCATGGCCGTCGGCTCGGATGAGCTGACGCCGTTGACCTGGTCATCGGTCTACGAGCGAGTGGCCACGGCCTGGGCCAAGGCCGTTAGAACAGCGCCTTGACGTTGCTTCTGCTGTGCCCCTGCACCAGCCGGCGAAGACCTGGGCGAAGGTACCCAGCGGTTCGGAAAGCTCGCGATTCATCGGGGGCAGGACCTCATCGTTCACGACAAACGAGACAGATCCGTCAAAATCTGATAGAATGAAACGCGACAATCGCCGTTGGGGGCCGGCCTTGTCATCCCCCCCGACATGTCACGTCCATATGGGAGGAATCCGACATGCGCATCTTCATCGCTTTACTCGTCGTCGTCATGGCTACCAGCGCCATGGCCCAGGATGAGAACACCCTCGGTCTGTTCTTCAGCGACACCGAGTTCACCCCCGAGACCGCCAACATCGAGAACACCTTCGCTCCCATCGACATGTATCTCGTGCTCCTCAACCCCACCGTGGCATCAATCGGCGGCTACGAGGTCGGCATCGTCCACGACGCCCCGTCCCTGTTCTTCCTGACCGTGGCCGGCCCCAACGGCTGGACCAACTTCGGAGACAGCCAGAACCACCTCGCCGGCTACCAGACGCCCCTGCCCGCCGGCCCGCCCGGCGTCGTCCTATGCACCCTCACGCTGCTCTACCCGGGCGCCGATACGGTGTGCTTCAATCTCGTTCCCGCGACGCCGGCCAGTATCCCCGATTACCCGGCCATCGCCGACGGCAGCAACCCCGACAATCTCCTGCCGTGCAACATCTTCAACTACCCCGACTGCACCGCGACCATCAACGGCGCCGTGGCCAACGAGGGTGCGTCGTACAGCGAGATCAAGGGACTCTTCCGCTAGCACAGTTCTGCTGTTGATGATCAAGGCCCCGCCTCACGGCGGGGCCTCTCTTTTGACCGCAGCCCGATCGGACGCCCTCGCGGAGAAAACCAGGCGTCAGGAACGGGTTACCGGAACAGGCCCCGGATCGCAGACCAGGAATGGCGCTCCACGGCCACCGGTCCGGTCTGCAGACCGGTGATCGTCAGCAGGTAATCGTATTCGCCCAGCCCGAACCACGCGGGGGGCGTGTACAAGAACGACCCCACCCAGATCCAGACCTCGGCGCCGGGCTCGCCGACCACCGTGAACGACACCTCCTGACACTCCTGGGAGAGCGCCGACTGGCTCACGGCGACCCCCTGGCAGTTCTGGGGCCACAGCTGGTAGAGGTACGTGGGCATCTCGGCTTGCAGGCTCACCTCGACCACGTTCCCACTGCCGCGGGTCACGACGAACCAGTCCGTGTCACGGACGACGTCGCCATCTGGTGTGGAATACCACCCGGCCTCCCCACCAAGAAGCAGTTCTCCGTGCTGATCGCCGGTCAGTGTCTGGAACGGCGACCCGAACTCGGGACTGTTGCAGCCGCCGTTGAACGCGTCGGCGTAGCCATCGGCCAGGGGTGGTTCCCCCTCCAGGACGACCCCAGGCGGAACATCCACCTCGCAGCCCTCCTCCTCGGTCACTGCCAGGACATAGTTCCCGGCCATGCTTTCACCCGTGACCACGATGACGTAGTCCTGTCCGGCCTCCACACCGGCCCAGCGAATGCAGGACACCCACAAACCACACGGCGGGCCGGAGTAGTAGTCCACGTTGCAGGCCACGAGCTCCTCGTCCGCATCGAAGAGATAGAGGCCCGTGTGATAGTCCGAACCGCACAGGTCGATGCGCAGGGCCAGATCGTCAGGAGCCGTGAAACGGTAAAAGACCGCCGGTCCGAAGGCTTCATACGGACACATATCCATGCAGCAGTTGGCCGTGTAACCCACCGTGGAACCGGTGGTCTCGAAGGGAATCTGTGGAATCATCAACGGATCATCCCACGTGTCGCCACCCAGCCGAATGACGGCCGGATCAGGTTCAGCAGGAGGGGCAGACGGCGCCGACCGGTACGGCCGTGAAGGCCCAAGATGCTGGGCCGTACAGACGGCCGCCCATGACAACAGAAATACAATCAGAACCCAGCGCATGGTCGTCCCCCCATGAAAACGAATCATGAACCAACCGTCCCAAGCATACCACACCCACCCTCCCCAACGCCGCCGATGCAGGTCGGGTTTGTTGGTCGCGACCGGAGAATCATGCCCCGCATAGCAACGACCCGGCTCCGTTCAGGAGCCGGGTCGGCGTTCTCCGGCCGCGACCAACAATCCCGACCTACATCGGCCTCACCGGAACACAGATCTCGCAGGTCATGGCTCCGGTCTCGGGATCCAGCTGGCAATCGTCGCCGTACCGCTGGTACGTCGGCCCCATGGCCGGCTGCCAGCCGTTGGACATGATCCAGCCGAACAGCTCACCGAAGTGTCGCCCGATCTCGTCGGGCACGCAGCGCACCTTCAGCATGGCGTACTTCCCGGCCGGCAGCGCGACGGTGTTCACCGGCGACTCGGCCACGAAGTCGGCGGGCACCTCCACGCCGGCATCGTACCGGCACTTCTCGGGGGGTGTGACCTCGGGGTTGTCGTGGCTGACGCCGAAGCTGCGCTGGCCGGGGCCGAAGAGGCCGCGCGGGCCGGCCCAGCGGCTGAACTCTTCCCACAACTCGCCGATGGGGCCGTGGTCGTAGGGTCCGATGTGGCGCATGTAGGCGATGCGGTAGGCGGGCAGGTCTTGCACGGTCACAGGATTCATGGTGGCGCTCCCTTGCGCTGAGGTGGTTGGGTCGACGCCGTCATGATCGCTCATGGCGTCTTCCCAGACCTGCAGCTGGGTGCGGGGCCCTTGATCCTCCGTGCTCTTCTCACATCCGCGCTCGCGCCACTGGGTGGGCGTGCAGCCGAAACGGTCGCGGAAAGCGCGGTTCAGCACGCTGGGCGACGAGAAACCCAGCTCGTAGGCGACGCGGGTCACCGAGATGTCGTCGGCTCCGTAGGTGAGACGGTCGGCGGCGGCCTGCACCCGTGTGCGCTTGATCCACGCCTGCACCGTCTCGCCGGTGACGGCGGCGAACACGCGGTGGAAATGCCAGAGGGAGAAACACGCCACCCCGGCGAGATCCTCCATGGCGAGGTCCTCACCGAGATGTCGTTGGATGTGGTCGATGACCGCGTTGATGCGGCGGCGGTATTCGCGCAAGCTGCGCGGGCTCGGTGTGCTCATGCCGCGCAGTCTAGCGACTATTCGTGGTCATGCCCATCACAATGGGCCATCACCTTCTCTTCCAGCCGGCGGCAGTGCTCCGGGTCGGGCTGCATGCCGAAGACCCGCCGGATGGATTCGCCCAGGGCGCGGATCTGCCGGACGTACCGTGCGCAGTGGTGGCACATCATGAGGTGCATCTTGAAGCGCAGCCGGTCCATCATCCCCATGTCTTCCACGGTTCCGCGGGTGACCAGGTTGTGGACTTCCTCGCAGCTGTACATGCCCGGCATCTTCTTCATGGTCATTGCTCCGCGAACCCCCGGCCTTCCAGACACTCCCTCAACCGGTTCCGTGCCCGGTAGAGGATCACACCCAGGTTAGTGCCCGTGACCTCCAGGGCGTTACAGATCTCCTTGGTGGCCAGACCCTCCACCTCCTTGAGGACGAAGGCCAGGCGGTGCCGCTCGGGCACGGTTTCCAGGCATTCCTCCAGGTGCTGGCGGATCTGTCGGTCCCAGAGATCGTCGTCGGACTCGCGGGGCGGATTCTGCCACATGCCGTGACGGTCGAAACGCTTCTCCACGACGTCCTCGATGTCGTCGTGCTTGTCGCGCTTCTGGAATCCGCGACGAGTCTCGCGAAGCTTGTGGTAGAGGATGCCGAAGAGCCAGGTGCGGACGTGGCTGCGGCCCTCGAATCGCGGCAGGGTTTCGATGAAGGTGAGGAACACCTGCTGGGTGACATCGTCGGCCTCGGTCTCCTGCAGACCGGCGCCACGGGCGGCGCGCAGGATCTGAGGCAGAAACTCGTGCACCACCTTCTGAATGGCGTCACGATCCTGAGCCTGCAGGCTAGTGAGGAATTCGGGGGTGCCGAACTCGGGGGGTGGGACATAGGCCATGTGGACATCTCCGTTGGGCGCGTCGGGTCCAGATGCTGACTCGCTCAGGATACACGTTGCGCAGCACAATGGCGACCATTCTTGTAATGTTTGCAGATGACCCGCCACCAACTCCATGTCAACACTGAGCGGCGGCCCACGCTGGAGTCGCCAGGGATTCCAGGCAGGAGGCAGAATCATGTTCGCGACGAAGAAGCTGACGGCCGGCGTGGGTGGTGGACTGGCGGGTGGGCTGGTGTTCGGGATGATGATGGCGAAGATGGGCATGCTGCCCATGATCGGCAAGATGGTGGGGTCGCCCACGGTGGCCACCGGGTGGGTGGTGCACCTGGCCATCAGCGCCGCCATCGGCGGCAGCTTCGCGGTGCTGGCGGGCTGGCTGGCCCAGGGACGCCGGAGCAGCGCCGTGTTCGGCACCCTCTACGGCGCGGCGTGGTGGTTACTGGGACCGCTCACCCTCATGCCGCTCATGATGGGCATGGGCCTGGGCATCAACTGGAACGCCACGGCCGCCGCGAACATGCTGCCCAGCCTCTACGGCCACGTGATCTTCGGGGCCGTCCTCGGCCTGACCTACGACCTGGTGCTGCGGCGGCTCGGTGCGAGCCGGCCGGCCGCTGCGGACCGGGCGCAGAGGGGGGCGGAGGCCGTGGCGTCGTAGGGAACGCCATGGCCGTGGGCAGCCGGGACACTTGCCCACCGCCTCCATCCCAGAGGGCCGATTGCCGTCAGGTGATCGGCCCTTTCCGTTGCCGACAGCTCACCTCGGAGTCTACCTTGTGCGGGAAACCGAGCCATGGAGGAAGTCGCCATGAGGACCCTCGCCA
>Ga0209692_10003627_pt1 | contig 14795 bp, 7 predicted proteins | sample tdDd472_FD_187129 | JGI IMG/M metagenome (GOLD analysis project Ga0209692, IMG submission 187129) | Marine sediment microbial communities from the Atlantic coast under amendment with organic carbon and nitrate - tdDd47.2 (SPAdes)... | ecosystem: Environmental > Aquatic > Marine > Coastal >...
GAAACTGTTCGGGCCGAGCTTCGGCGGCATCAACCTGGAAGACATCAAGGCGCCGGAATGCTTCGTCATCGAGCAGCGCCTGCGCGAGGAAATGGACATCCCCGTGTTCCACGACGACCAGCACGGCACCGCCATCATCACCGCCGCCGGGCTGATCAATGCGCTGCAGATCACCGGGCGCGATATCGGCAAGACCACCATGGTCATCAACGGCGCCGGCGCCGCGTCGATCGCCTGTGCGGAGCTGTTCGTCAACATGGGCATGCCGCGCAAGAACATCGTCATGTGCGATTCCAAGGGCGTCATCTACAAGGGCCGCAAGGAAGGCATGAACCAGTGGAAGTCGGCCTACGCCTCGACGACCAAGGCGCGGACGCTCGGCGAGGCGCTGGAAGGCGCCGACTGCTTCGTCGGCCTTTCCGTCGGCGGCGCCGTGACCCAGGACATGGTCAAGTCCATGGCCGACAAGCCCTTGATCTTCGCCATGGCCAACCCGGACCCGGAAATCACGCCCGAGGACGCGCGCGCCGTGCGTCCCGACGCGATCATCGCCACCGGGCGCTCGGACTACCCGAACCAGATCAACAACGTGCTCGGTTTCCCCTACATCTTCCGCGGCGCCCTCGACGTGCGCGCCTCGACCATCAACGAAGAGATGAAGATCGCCGCCGCCCATGCCTTGGCGGAACTGGCGCGCGAGGACGTGCCGGACGAGGTCAATGCCGCCTATTCGGGCTCGCATCTGCGGTACGGTCCCGAATACCTGATCCCGGCGCCCTTCGATCCGCGCCTGATCACCGCCGTTCCCAAGGCGGTGGCGCAGGCGGCGATGGATTCCGGCGTGGCGCGCCGGCCGATCATCGACATGGACACCTACGAGGCCGAGCTGTCGGCGCGGTTGAGCCCGACGGTGGGCATCCTGCACGAAATCTTCGAGGCCGTGCGCGCCAACCCGAAACGCATCGTCTTCGCCGAGGGCGAGGAGGAAAAAAGCATCCGCGCCGCCAACGCCTACCAGCAGGCGGGTTATGGAAAAGCCATCCTGATCGGCCGCGAGGAACGGGTGCGCGAGGCCATGGACAACCTCGGCCTGCCCGAGGACGCCGGCATCGAGATCACCAACTCCCGCAAAACCGAACACATGGAGGCCTATACCCAGCGGCTTTATGAGCGGCTGCAGCGAAAGGGTTACCTGGAGCGGGACTGCGTGCGCATGGTCAAGCGCGATCGAAACGTGTTTGGCGCCTTGATGGTCGATGCCGGCGATGCCGACGTGCTGGTCACCGGTCTGACCCGCAACTACCACCGCGCGCTGGAGCAGATCGGCCGGGTCTACGACCCGACGCCGGGCGCGCGCCTGTTCGGCCTGTCGATGGTGATCCGCGGCGGCCAGACCATCTTCATCGCCGATACCGCCGTGCGCGAGGCCCTGGAAGCCGAGGAAATGGCCGACATCGCCCAGCAGACGGCGCAAGTGGCGCGGCGCCTCGGCCATGATCCGCGCGTGGCGCTGATTTCGTACGGCAATTTCGGTCACCCCAACATGCAGCGCATCGAACCGGTTCGTGACGCGGTTCGGGTGCTGGACGAGCGCGACGTGGACTTCGAATACGACGGCGAGATGACCGTCGAGGTGGCGTTGAGCCCGTCGGTGCGCCGTAACTATCCGTTCTGCCGCCTGACCGGATCCGCCAACGTGCTGGTGATGCCGGGGCTGCACAGCTCGCAAATCGGCACCCAGTTGCTGGCGCAGATGGGCGACTGCACGGTTCTGGGCCCGATCATTGTCGGTTTCGACAAGCCGGCGCAGATCGTCCCCATGGGCTCCACGGTTTCCGACATGGTCAACCTGGCGGTGCTGGCGGCGCACGTCTCCGAAGACTGACGCCCGGAAGAAATGGCACCACCGCCGCTTTTGACGCTGTCGAACCTCGGCCTCGGTTTCGGCGGTGAGCCGCTGTTCGAGGGCGCCGAGCTTTCCGTGCATGGCGGCGAGAGGCTTTGCCTTGTGGGGCGCAACGGATCGGGCAAATCGACGCTTTTGAAAATCGCCGCCGGCCTGGTCGAGGCCGACAGCGGCGAGCGTTTCGAACAACCCGGCATCACGCTCCGTTACCTGCCGCAGGAGCCCGACCTCACGGGTTTCGCCAGTGTCCGTGCCTACGCGGAAGCAGGCCTCGGGCCCGGCGACGATCCGCACCGGGTGCAGTACTTCCTCGAACATCTTGGCCTCACCGGCGACGAGGACCCGGCCCGGCTTTCCGGCGGCGAGAAGCGCCGCGCCGCGCTGGCCCGCGCGCTGGCGCCGGAACCGGATATCCTGCTGCTTGACGAGCCCACCAACCACCTGGACCTGCCGGCCATCGAATGGCTGGAGACGACGCTTCGCCAAAGCGCTTCGGCACTGGTGCTGATCAGCCACGACCGGCGCTTCCTGGAAGCCCTGTCGCAGGCCGTGGTGTGGCTCGACCAGGGCCGCACGCGGCGGCTGGACAAGGGTTTCGGCGCCTTCGAGGCTTGGCGCGACGAGGCCATCGAGGCCGAGGAACTGGAACGCCACAAGCTCGACCGCAAGATCGTGCGCGAGACCCATTGGCTGAACCGGGGCGTCACCGCCCGGCGCAAGCGCAACATGGGGCGGCTTCGCGCGCTTCGGGACCTGCGCCGCCAGCGCGCCGAACAGCGCCAACGCCCCGGCCAGGTGAACATCACCACCGGCGACACCGAGGCGTCCGGCAAGCGCGTGATCGAGGCCGAGGGCATCGCCAAGAGTTTCGGCGAGCGCGCCGTGGTGCGCGACTTTTCAACCCGCATCCTGCGCGGCGAGCGGATCGGCATCATCGGACCCAACGGTGCGGGCAAGACGACGCTGGTCAACATGCTGACCGGCGTGCTCGAACCCGATAGCGGACGGGTGACGCTGGGCACGAACCTGCAGATGGCGACGCTGGAGCAATCGCGGGAATCGCTGGCACCCGACGTTTCGCTTCGGGATTCGCTCACCGGCGGCAGCGGCGACAGCGTCACCGTCGCCGGCCAGCAGCGCCACGTCATCGGCTACATGAAGGATTTCCTGTTCGCTCCGGAGCAGGCGGGCACGCCGGTCTCGGGGCTTTCGGGCGGCGAACGCGGCCGGCTGATGCTGGCCCGCGCGCTTACACGCCCGGCCAACCTGCTGGTGTTGGACGAGCCGACCAACGATCTCGATCTCGAAACTCTCGATCTGTTGCAGGAAATGCTGGCCGAGTTCGACGGCACGGTCCTGCTTGTCAGCCACGACCGCGATTTCCTCGACCGGGTGGTGACCTCGGTGATTCATTTCGAGGGCGACGGGCGCTGGCTGGAATATGCCGGCGGCCACGCCGACATGCTTGCGCAGCGCCGCCACGCCGAGGCGCCGGAAACCGGTTCCAAGCCCGGTTCCAAACCAAAGGCGGCAACGAAAGCCGCCGGGAAACCGCGCCCGGCGTCGGCCGGAAAGCTTACGTTCAAGGACCAGCACGCGCTGAAAACCCTGCCCGGCACCATCGCCGAACTGGAGACCGAGGTGGCGGCATTGCAAGACCGCCTCGCCGACCCCGACCTGTTTCGCCGCGACGCCGACGCGTTCCACAGCGTCTCGGCGCGCCTCGACGCGGCGGCGCGCGAACTGGCGGCGGCGGAGGAGGAGTGGCTGCGCCTCGAAATGCTGCGCGAGGAGCTTGAAGGCAGGTAGGGTGCCGGGCCGCTAGACCGCGTTTGCGCAGCGGCCGCGCTCGGCGCGCGGCAGCACCAGGTCGAGCTGCGTGTCCTCGCTTACTCTTTCGGCCGGAAACAAGGTGGTCACGGTGGTGCCCGCTCCTTTCTCGCTGACGATTTCGAGCGTCCCGCCGTGGCGCTTCATCAATTCGATGGCTACCGGCAGGCCGAGCCCGGCACCGTCGTGACGGTGCGTGAGGACGTTGCCGACGCGGCCGAAGCGTTCGGCGGCAACGGTGATCTCGCGCGCGGTCATGCCGATTCCGTTGTCGCGGACCGCGAACCCGGCGCGGCCATCCTCGGTCATGATCTTGCATATCCGCACCAGGCCGCCTTTCGGCGTGTATTTGACGGCGTTGGTCAGCAGGTTGATCAGGATCTGGCGCACCCGGCGTTCGTCGGCGCGGACCTTCAAAGTCGGCCCCGACAGGTCGATTTCAAGCAGCACGCCGGCGCGTTCCGGGATCGGGCCCAGGTAGTTGACCGAGGTGGAGATCAGTTCATCGAGTGTGAGCATCGCCTCGTTTAGTTGCAGGCCGCCGCTCTCGCCGGCGCTGATGTCCAAGATGTCGTTGACCAGCCCATAGAGATGCAGCCCGGAACGGTGGATGTCTTCGACGCACTCGGCTTGGCCGCCGGGCGCCAGCTTTCCGTAGACGCCGAGCTTGAGGCACTCCGACAGCCCGATGATGGCGTTCAAGGGGGGGCGCAGTTCGTGACTCATGTGGGCCAGGAAATCGATCTTCGAGCGGTTGGCCTGCTCGGCGCGGTCGCGTTCCAGCGTCAATTCGTCGCGCTTGGCGCGGATTTCCTGGAAGGCGCTCCGGACCCGTCGTTCCAGCGGCCGGAAGATGAACATCGCCTCGATCAGCAATAGCGCCAATGCCGCCGCCAGGGCTAGGAACTCCAGGCGTTTCAGCTTGTTGATCTCGGCGCGGCCGAACTCGTCGTATTCCGTCACCGCCGCATTCAGCAGCGTTTCCAGCACGTGTGGTCCGACGGTGGTGACATAGACGAAAGCCGCGTTGTTGGTGGCGAGTTCCCCGTAAGCGGTCGCGTAGACCTCGGTGGCATTTCGCAAAAACCGGTCGAGCGCCAAGTCGAGGCCGAAATCGCGGTCAAAATAGATGGTTTCCAGGAGCGGCGTCATGATCTTTGGCAGGCCGGTTTCCGGATCGCCGTTGAGCAGCATCCGATGGTGTGCGCGCATGCGCTGGATGGCGCGGCCGACCTGCTGGCGGGCTGTGTCGAATTCCTCGTCGCTGGTGCTGGCCGCCATCTGGCCGACGAAAAAGGCGATACGGTTGGAAAGGCCGGTCTGGTTGCCGGCCATTTCGATGACGCGGCCGTGGTCCTTCTGGCGGTCGATAGTCTGGTCGAGCAGGAAATAGGTGGCCGAAATCAGAACAGCGAGGGCGCTGAGGCCGATGATGTATCTAAATCGGATACTTTCGACAGGGTTCATGCGGAGCGTTTTTGACCGGCGGAGACAAATATGGAGCCCAGGGTATTGGGCTTTGGTGTCATTTATATGAATGCCAACATTCGACGGACGGGGGGCGAAAAAAAGCGGGGAGGCCGAAGCCTCCCCGTAGGCCCTCCGCCAGGTGGGGAGGGGACAGGCGACGTCAGCCGATAAGGCCGCCGTCGTCTCGGGTGATGGCGACGATCGTCGAGCGCGGCACCGAACCGCCGCCCGCCGGGTAATGGCTGTTGCCCCGTTCGCCCGGGTGCTGGACGCCGACGAACAGGGTCTTGCGGTCCGGCGACCAGGTGATACCGGTGATCTCGCACTCCTTGGGACCGACCAGGAAGCGGCGGATCTCGCCGGTTTCCGGGTCGCCGACCAGCATCTGGTTGTTGCCCATGCCGGCGAAATCGCCCTTGTTGGAATAGTTGCCGTCGGTCTCGATCCAGAGCATGCCGTTGGCGCCGAAGGCGAGACCGTCGGGGCTGTTGAACATGTTGTCGGCGGTGACGTTCTTGGAGCCCGCATAGGCGTCCGTGTGCACCGTCGGGTTGCCGGCAAGCACGAACAAATCCCAGGAGAAACCCGTGGCGGTATGGTCGCCGCCGTCGGGCGCCCAGCGCACGATCTGGCCGTAGGTGTTGCCCTTTCGCGGGTTGGGGCCGCCGACCGGCGTGGCGTCGCCGCCGGCATTGGGTTTCTTGCCGCGGTTCTTGTTGTTGGTCAGCGTGCAATAGATTTCCGGCTTGTTGGGGTTGGCGGAAATCCATTCCGGCCGGTCCATGGTGGTGGCGCCGACGGCGGACGCGGCGATGCGCGTGTGGACGCAGATTTCCGCTTGCGAGGCCATGCCGGTGGAGGCCGGCGTCAGCTCCAGCCACTCGCCCTTGCCGCCTTCTTCGAACTTGGCGACGAACAGCCGGCCGTCCTCGAGCAGGCCGCGGTTGTCGCCGCCCTCGGCATACTTGCCGGCGGAGACGAACTTGTAGATGAACTCACCGCGTTCGTCGTCGCCCATATAGGCGACCACGTGGCCGTCATTTGCGACGATCACTTCCACGTTCTCGTGCTTGAAGCGGCCCATGGCGGTGCGCTTGTCGGGCGTCGAGGTCGGGTCGAGGGGATCGATCTCGACGATGTAACCGGCGCGGTTGGGCTCGTTCGGGTGTTTGGAGATATCGAAGCGCTCGTCGGCGGTGGCCCAGGCGTAGCCGGCGTCCTTGTTGCCGACGCCGTAGCGCTTCAACTCGGCGCTCGGTTTGTGGTCGGCATCGGAGGACGAGAAGTAGCCGTTGAAGTTCTCCTCGCAGGTCAGGTAAGTGCCCCAGGGCGTGCGGCCGTTGCCGCAGTTGTTCCAGGTGCCCAGCGACGTGGTGCCGCTCGGGTCGGCGGCGGTCTTCAGCAGCTCATGCCCGCGCGCCGGGCCGGTGATGTTCATCGGCGTGTCGGCGGTGATGCGGCGGTTGTAGGTCGAATCGACGACGATCGCCCACTGCCCGTCCTGTTCGGCGATCTCGACCACCGAGACGCCGTGCGCGGCCTTGCCCTTGCGCACGTCGTCGGCGCCTTCCGGCAGTTTCGAGGCGCGGTTGCCGTACATGATGGAACGGTTGGTGTACTCGTTGTTGACCGCCAAGATGTGGCGGTCGCCGTCGACGAACAGCGCCATGCCGTCGTTGTTGTCGCCGAAGGCGCGTTCCTGGCTGGCGCCGGTGCCGCGGGTTTCGGGGTCGAAGTCGATGGCATCGCTCCACATGGGCTCGCCCCATTGGGCGACGATGTGCCAGCCGTAGCCCTCCGGCACGGTGATGGTATCGAGCGTGTTGGCGGCAACTGCTTTGAATCCCAAGCGGCTGGTGGCGGCACGGCCGGGGCCTGCGGCGCCGAGGACGAAGGCGCCGAGCCCGAAGGCGACGGAGCTGCCAAGGAAGGCGCGGCGCGACAGCGCGTTTGCAGACAGGCGCTCGAAATCAGTCGGCTCGGTGCGCGGGTTGTTGATCTCGTCCATCTCTTCGAAGGTGAGCTCGGTGGCGGGAGGGAACGGGGTGGCCATGGTGGAGCAGCTCCTTGGGGCGTTGGTAGTGTTGGGACAGTTGCGACCGGTCCTGGCGGACGGTGCGGCGCAGAGACTATCCGACGCCACTGTTTCACGCGCGTTGCCGAATTGCGACAATCGCGTTGCGGGCGCTCAGGTCGCCGGTTTTCGCGCCACCAGCCGCACCACGCGGGCCTCGCCCTGGTGGCGCGTGCCCTCGTCCAGCCAGGCGATGCCGTCGAAGGCCTCGATCCGCCGGAAACCGGCCAACGCATCCGAGAGTGTCGCCAGGTCGTAAAGGTGATCCGGGTCCTTGGGGCCGAGGCCGTTTCCCGTGGCGCCGGCGCGCGAAAAACCTTCCGCCACGAACAGCCCGCCCGGCGCCAGCGCCGCGGCGCCGCGCGCCAGGGCATCCAGCCGTACCCGTGCCTCGCATTGCAGATAGAGCATGAAGACGGCGTCGAAGGCCGTTCCCGCCGGTGCCGACCAGTCGGCCAGGTCGGCGACGATGCGCGTGACGTCGACCCCGGCGGCGCGATCGTGTCTAAGCGCCCGTTCGGTCGCCACGGCTGAGATATCCACCGCCGTCACCCTGACACCGCGGCTGGCCAGCCAAGTGCCGTTGCGCCCGTCGCCGTCGCCGAGCATCAACGCCGAGGCCGGCGACACGTCGCTCCGGGCCATCACCTGGCGCAGGTACTGGCTCGGCTCGGCGCCGAACAGGCGCTCATCGCTTTCGCCGTATCGTTTGTCCCAGTTGGGCATGGGCCGTCGTTCCCGGATGGTTTCGATCCCTACCCATAGCGCCGTTGGCGGAAAAATCCAATCGATGCTCCGCGCCCGGAAACGGTTCGGGCGTGGCGGCGGAGTATTGCGAAAATGTGAAATTCTCAACGGCGACGCCGGTTTTTGTGGCGAAACCGGCAAAGCCCTATTTAAACTGCGTGATTAATAGGCGGGGGCGTCCGCACGTTTCCCGCCGACCCCGAAACTCAAGCGTCAATGAGAAAGCCATGAACAAACAAACGGAAACCAAGATTCGCGAACGCGCCTACACATTGTGGGAAAACGCCGGCAAGATTCACGGTCGGGAAATGGATTTCTGGCTGCAGGCGGAGCAGGAAATCAACAAGGCCAAGAAGCCGGCGGTGCGCAAGCGCGCCGCACCGAAAGCCAAGGCCAAGGCAGAAAAAGCCGCGGCGCCGAAGAAGCCGGCGGCCAAGGCCAAGCCTGCGGCCAAGACGGGTTCCAAGAAGGCGACCGCGTCCAAGGCCGCGTCGAAAACGTCGCTGCATTGAATATCCGCCTGGAAACCCGTTAAGCGTCGTCTATGATGAAAGCCTGCGCGCCGGCGGTGCCGCCGGCGCGCAGGCATCAGCTCTGGAACGAACGGGCTTCATGAAAGATACGGACCGCGCTGAAATCGCCGGGTTCGATGCCATCGCGGCGGCGGACCACGGCAATCCCTTCGGTTTTCTCGGCATGCACGGCGGAGAAGCGGGCGGCCTCGTGGTGCGCTGCTTCCATCCGGGTGCCGAGCGCGTCGACGTGATCGACGCCGCATCGGGCAAGGCGGTGGCGCGCATGCGCCGGGTCGGGGTTGCCGGCGGGTACAGCGCGCTACTCGCCGAGGCAACGGCGCCGTTTGCGTACCGGCTGCGCGTCAAGATCGGCACCGATAGCTTCGAGATCGAGGATCCGTTCCGGTTTCCGCCACTATTGGGGGAGATCGATCTGCACCTGCTGGGCGAGGGCAGCCACTTCCGCTCCTTCGACAAGCTGGGCGCGCACCTGGCCAGCCTGGACGGCGTCGATGGCGTCAATTTCGCCGTCTGGGCGCCGAACGCGAAAAGGGTCAGCGTCGTCGGGGACTTCAATTTCTGGGACGGGCGGCGCCATCCCATGCGCCTGCATCCCGGCTGCGGCGTCTGGGAAATCTTCGTTCCCGGCATTGGACCCGGTGCCATCTACAAGTTCGAGATCCGGGGCGCCGACGGCACGGTGCTGCCGCTGAAGGCCGACCCCTACGCCTTCCAATGTGAGCGCCCACCGAAGACCGGCAGCGTCGTCACCGGCCCACGCGATTATTCCTGGAGCGACCAGGCCTGGATCGCCAGCCGCGCCGACAGCGCCGGCACAACGCGGCCGATGTCCGTCTACGAGGTGCACCTGGGGTCGTGGCGCCGGGTCCCGGAGGACGGCGGGCGGTATCTCACCTACGCGGAACTTGCCGAGCAACTGGTGCCCTATGTCGCCGACCTCGGTTTTACCCATATCGAGCTGCTGCCGATCAACGAATACCCCTTCGACGGTTCCTGGGGTTACCAGCCGATCGGGCTGTTCGCGCCGACAAGCCGCTTCGGTTCCGCCGATGATTTCCGCGCCTTCGTCGATGCCTGCCACCGCCACGGCGTCGGCGTCATCGTCGATTGGGTGCCGGGCCACTTCCCCGAAGACGCGCACGGGTTGGTGCAGTTCGACGGCACGCATCTCTACGAACATGCCGATCCACGCCAAGGCCGGCACATGGATTGGGGCACGCTGATCTACAACTTCGACCGTTCCGAGGTCGCCAATTTCCTGATCTCCAACGCGCTCTACTGGCTCGAGGCGTTCCATATCGACGGGCTCCGGGTCGATGCGGTGGCCTCCATGCTGTACCTGGACTACAGCCGCGAGGGCGGCGACTGGATTCCGAACCGCTTCGGCGGCAACGAGAACTTGGGCGCGGTGGCCTTCCTCAAGCGCCTGAACGAGGTCGTCTACGCCGAGCATCCCGGCACCTTCACCGTGGCCGAGGAGTCGACCGCCTGGCCGATGGTCTCCAAGCCCACCTACCTGGGCGGGCTCGGGTTCGGGTTCAAGTGGAACATGGGCTGGATGCACGACACGCTGCGCTTCATCTCCAAGGAACCGGTGCACCGCAAGTACCATCACAACGACCTCACCTTCGGCATGCTCTATGCCTTTCATGAAAATTTCGTCCTGCCGCTCAGCCACGACGAGGTGGTGCACGGCAAGGGCTCGATCCTCGGCCGCATGCCGGGCGACGACTGGCAGCGCTTTGCCAACCTGCGCGCCTACTACGCCTTCATGTTCATGCATCCGGGCAAGAAGTTGCTGTTCATGGGCAGCGAGTTCGGCCAGGAACGGGAATGGAATCACGACACCAGCCTGGACTGGCACCTGGTGAACGAGCCCCTCAACGCCGGCGTGCAGAACCTGATCCGCGACCTCAATTTCCTCTACCGGGGCTCCGCCGCGGCGCATGAAGGCGACGGCGACCCGGCCGGCTTTGCCTGGATCGACTGCACCGACAGCCACAACAGCGTCGTGTCGTTCCTGCGCTACAGCGCCGAGCATGCCGACTTCGTCGTCGTCATCTGCAATTTCACGCCGGTCGTGCGCCACGGCTACCGCGTCGGGGTGCCGCGCGGCGGGCACTACCGCGAGGCGCTGAACACCGATTCCGGCCACTACGGCGGCGGCGACGTGGGCAACGGCGGCGGCGTTGAGGCCGAGGCCCAGCCCATGCACGGCCATGAGCATTCCGTCGCGCCGACCCTGCCGCCGCTGGCGACGCTGGTCCTGGTTCCCGATGGCTAGTCCGGCATTCGGCGCCGTCCGGGCCGGCCGGCCCGATCCCCTGGGCATCAGCGTCGACGGCGAAGGCTGCAACTTCGCGCTGTTCTCGGACCACGCCGAACGGGTCGATCTCTGCCTGTTCGACCCCGATGGCGAACGCGAGATCGCCCGCATTACGCTGCCCGAATACACCGATCAGGTCTGGCACGGCTACGTGCCGGGCATCCGCCCCGGACAGCTCTATGGTTATCGGGTGTTCGGCCCCTATGAGCCGAAGCGCGGGCACCGCTTCAATCCGCACAAGCTGCTGGTCGACCCCTACGCCCGCCAGCTTTCCGGGCCGCTCAAGTGGAACCGCGCCAACCTGGGCTACGCGCCGGCGAGCCGCCGGGGCGATCAGACAATGTCGCGGGAGGACAACGCGCGGTTCATGCCGAAGGGAATCGTCACCGCCGCACCCGTCGGCGAGATCGACGAAGACCGCCCGGACTTTCCGCGCTCGGACGCAATCATCTATGAAATGCACGCGCGCGGCCTGACCATGCGCCACCCGGACGTGCCGGCGGACCGGCGCGGCACCTTCACCGGGCTTGCCAGCGAACCGGTGCTCGATCACCTGGTCGGGCTCGGCGTCAATGTGGTGGAGTTGCTGCCGGTGACGCCGGTGGCCGACGAGCGCCACCTGGCGGAGCGCCACCTGACCAACTACTGGGGCTACAGCCCGTTCACCTATTTCGCTCCGGACTCCCGCTTCCTGGGCGGCGACGGCATCGATGCCTTCCGCCGCATGGTGGCGCGCTACCATGCCGCCGGCATCAAGGTGGTTCTGGACGTCGTCTACAACCACACCGGCGAGGGCGATCACCTGGGTCCGACGCTCAGCTTCAAGGGCATCGACAACGCGTCATACTATCGCCTCGATCCCGAAGACCCGGGCCGCTACCGCGACGACACCGGCTGCGGCAACAGCCTCAACGTCAGCCATCCGCGCGTGCTGCAGATGGTCCTGGATTCGCTGCGCCATTGGGTCGAGGCCATGGGCGTGGACGGTTTCCGCTTCGATCTGGCGACGACCGTGGCGCGCGGACCGGGCGGTTTCGACGCCGCCGGGCCCTTCCTGGCCGCCATCGGCCAGGACCCCGTACTGTCGCGGGCGATGCTGATCGCCGAGGCCTGGGACCTGGGGCCGGGCGGCTACCGGGTCGGCGGATTTCCGCCGGGCTGGTCGGAATGGAACGACCGTTACCGCGATACCGTGCGCGGCTTCTGGCGCGGCGACGAGGGATTGATCGGCGATCTCGCCTCGGTGCTGGCGGCGTCGAGCCCGACTTTTCAGCGCCACGGCCGCCGGCCCTGGGCGAGCGTCAACTTCGTCACCGCCCATGACGGTTTCACGCTTGCCGATCTGGTCAGCTACGAGCGCAAGCACAACGAGGCCAACGGCGAGAAGAACCGTGACGGCACCGACAACAACCGCGCCTGGAATTGCGGCGTCGAGGGGCCCAGCCGGGACCCGGAAATCCGCGCGCTGCGGCTTCGCCAGAAACGCAACCTGATGGCCACGCTGTTGCTGTCGCAGGGACTGCCGATGCTCACCGCCGGCGACGAATTGGGCAATTCCCAGCAGGGCAACAACAACGCCTATTGCCAGGACAACGAGATCGGCTGGACCGACTGGGACCTGGACGATGAAGGGGACCGCGCCTTTCTGGACTTCGTCCGGAATCTGATCGCGCTTCGGCGCGACAACGCGGTGTTTCGCCGCGATCGCTTCTTCAACGGCACGTCGGGTGCCGGCGCCAAGGCGCGTGCCGCCGACATCACCTGGCTTTCGCCGGACGGGCACGAAATGACCGACGTTGACTGGTCGCTGCCCTACGGCCGTTGCCTGGGGTTGCACCTGGCGGCGGCATTGGCGGACGAGACGCCGTTCATCGTTTTGTTGAACGCCCATCACGACCCGGTGCCCTTCGTCCTGCCGGGGCCCGCGTTCGGGGCGGCATGGCGTGTGGTGATGGATACGGCGGCGCCCACGTTCGCCACCGAGGGCGCGCCCCATGCGGCCGGCACGGCCTTTCCCCTCGCGGCGCGCGCCGTCGCGGTCCTGCGTCAAGAGACGGGCGGCGCATGACCGGCCCCGAAAGCGCGATGGAGACACTGTCGCGGCTGGCCGGGCTGCAGACCCGCTACTGGGATATTTTCGGCACCGAGCACGTCATCTCCATCGAGGCGCAGCGCGCGATCCTCGGCGCCATGGGCTTCGACGCGGCCACGCACAAGGCCGCCCTGGCGACGGCGCGCGAAATGGAAGAGCGCCTGGCCAGGCGCCTGGTGGCGCCGGCCACGGTGGTGCGGCGCGGGCGCGGCCCGTTCGCCGTCGCGCTCAACCCGCCGTCCGGCAGCTCCATCGAATGGCAAATCACCCTGGAGACCGGCGACGTCCTGAGCGGACAGGTGGAAGCGCACGAGGCGCGGGAACTGGCGCTGCCGCCCGACCTGCCGGACGGGTATCACCGCATGGCGCTTTCCGCCGGCATGGTGACGGCGGAGGCGGCACTGATCGCCGCGCCAGGAAGCTGCTACCTGCCCGACTGGGCACGGGACGGCGGGCGCCAATGGGGCTTGGCCAGCCATCTTTATGCGCTGCGCGCCCCGGGCGATTGGGGCATCGGCGATCTAACCGGGCTGAAGCGCCTGGCGGTCCGGGCCGGCGCGGCCGGCGCGGCGCTGGTCGGGATCAATCCGCTGCATGCGCTGTTTCACCGCCACCCGGAGGCGGCGAGCCCCTATTCGCCGTCCAGCCGGCGCTTTCTCAACCCGCTCTACATCGATGCGGCGGCGGTTCCCGGCTTTACCGCGGACGAAAGTTTCACGGCCGAGGCGGCGCGGCTGAACACGGCCGGACATGTGGATTATCCGGCGGTCTCGGCACTCAAGCAGCGCGCGCTGGAAAGCGCCCACGCGGCCTTCATGGATATGCCGGACGACCGGCGCCGGGCATTCGAGGCGTTCCGTGCCGAGGGCGGCGCTCCGCTGCAACGGTTCTGCTTGTTCGAGGCGCTGCACGAACATTTCGACGGCCGTCCCTGGCCGGAATGGCCGATGGGATTTCAAGGGCCCAACGGCGCCGATATCGCCGCCTTTGCCGAAGCCCATGCAGCGCGCATCGGCTACCACGCGTTCCTGCAATGGCAAGCCGACGACCAGTTGGCCAAGGCCGCCGAAGGCGGCGCCGGGATCTACCGCGACCTTGCCGCCGGGGTCGCCTTCGACGGTGCCGACTGCTGGGCCGAACCCGATGCCACCGTGCGCGGCGTCACCTTCGGCGCGCCGCCCGACGACTTCAATGTCGACGGCCAGGCCTGGGGCATGCCGCCGCCCAACCCGCGCGCCCTGGAAACGACGGGTTACGCCGGTTTCGCCGGACTCGCCCGCGCCAACATGCGCCACGCGCGTGCCTTGCGCATCGACCATGTGCTGGGGCTGATGCGGCTGTTCTGGATTCCGGACGGCACGCCGGCCATCGAGGGCGCCTACGTCAACTACCCGCACGACGACCTGGCCGGCGTGCTGGCGCTGGAGAGCCATCGCCACCAATGCCTCGTCGTCGGCGAGGACCTGGGGACAGTGCCCGACCCGTTCCGCGACTATATGGAACGCGAAAGCATGCTGTCCTACCGGGTCTTTTATTTCGAGCGCTGGCCCGACGGCCTGTTCAAGCGCCCCGACGCCTACCCGGAGAAGGCCCTGGCGACGGCGACGACGCACGACCTGGCGACCCTGGCGGGCTATTGGCGGGGTGACGACCTTTCTTTGCGCGAACGCATCGGGCTTGCCGATGCGGCGGCCACCGAAACGCAGGCGGGTGCGCGCGACCGCGACCGCGCGCGCCTTTTGGCCGCGCTTCGCGACCAGGGCCTCGCCGGCGAGGGTCTTGTCGATCTTGTGCAGGGTCAGGCGGATCCGGTG
>Ga0209692_10003628_pt1 | contig 14791 bp, 9 predicted proteins | sample tdDd472_FD_187129 | JGI IMG/M metagenome (GOLD analysis project Ga0209692, IMG submission 187129) | Marine sediment microbial communities from the Atlantic coast under amendment with organic carbon and nitrate - tdDd47.2 (SPAdes)... | ecosystem: Environmental > Aquatic > Marine > Coastal >...
ATGGCCACGAAATGCCCCATCGTCGCCACCGCAACAGGTGGCGTAAGTGAACTACTCGTGCACCAAAGTGATAGTATGCTTGACTATTTGGACGACAAGGAATTAAAATCAAACATCAAATGTCTGCTTGATTCCAAACAAATCAGAACCAGATTGGCAAACAAGGCGTTTGAGAAAGTCCGCAAGATGGACTGGAGTAAGATATCAACACAAGTACTTGATGTTTTTGAGGTAAAAAATGCCAAAAATATTAATGGTTAGCAAGCCCATGCATCCGCCATGGGACGATGCAGCAAAGAACCTTGCCCGGGATATTGTGCTTAATTGCCCCGACACCAGGTTTCACGTAATGACCGCACCACCGGAAACCTTTACGGCAAAAAATGCCAAGCCCGCCGGTATATACAGCCCGCAAGACGGCTATGGCATAACTTTATACGATAAAATAAAGCTCTTTTTCAGGCTTTTACAACCAGACGAACTTAGCCTATATCACTTCTTTTTTGCACCAAACCCCAAAACATCGAAGATGTGCAAACTGGCCATGAACATGAAAGGCTATCAGAAAAGCGTGCAGACAATTTGTTCGCAACCTGCAAGTTTTGAAAACATTGAGAAACTGATGTTTGCCAACGAAATAGTTACCGTAAGCAAAGATTGCCTGAATAAGTTTAAAGAGGCAGGTATTTCAAACGTGCGCTGTATTTATCCTTCTGTTGAAGAAAAAGAAATTCCCGATGCAGACAAGATAAGTGAGATACGAAAACAATTTTCGCTGCCAGTAGATAAAACACTGGCACTGTTTGCCGGAGATCTGGAGTTTTCCTCTGCTGCCAAAACTCTGGTGGATGCCCTGCCTGAAGCCTTGAAGAACGAAAACCCTGCTGTGGTCTTTTGCAACCGCACTAAAACCCCTGCAAGTCATCAGAAGCTGAAACAGATAAAAAAACAGGTGGCCAAACTGGATGCTTCAGACAGAGTGTTTTTTGTTCCGCCATCTGAAGATTTTTTAGATCTTTTATCTGCGGTGGATTTTCAACTGTTACACCCGGATTCTCTCTTCGGCAAGATGGATATTCCGCTGGTTATCCTTGAAGGCATGGCCCTTAAAACCCCGGCCATTTTATCTAAACTGCCTTCTCTTGAAGAAATCTGCGAGGATGTAGAGGCGGCAATGTATATTGAGGCAGATAATCCCGCACAACTGGCTGAGGCCATGAAAAGCATGGCTGAAGACAAAGCAAAAAGAACAGCCATGGCTACAAGCGGTTTGAAGCTTGTAAAAGAGCGTTTCAGCCCTCAGACAATGGCAGAACAATACACCAAATTATACAAGGAATTCGACTGATATGGTTGCCTCCAGAGATACAAAAGACTACTACGATGATTTCAGCAACGTCTATGAAAAACATAGGCACCACGGATACCATCAGATGATTGATGACCTTGAAGTGGAGATTGTAACACCATATGTAAAAGGGAAAAAAGTACTGGAAGCTGGCTGCGGTACAGGATTGATCTTGCAGCGCGTGGCAAAAATTGCCAAAGAAGCTGTGGGAGTCGACCTTTCACCGGGTATGCTGGCCCATGCCAGAAACAGAGGTTTGAGCTGTCAGGAAGCGGATCTTTGCAACATTCCTTTCGAGGATGAAAGTTTCGATACGGTTTATTCCTTCAAGGTTTTGGCACATGTGCCAGAGATTGAAAAAGCCATTCAGGAAATGTCCAGAGTCTGCAAACCGGGCGGTCATCTGGTACTGGAATTCTACAACCCGCTTAGTATCAGGGGATTGATCAAGTTCATCAAACCTGCCAGTAAAATCACCGACAGTGCCAACGATGGGCAGATTCTGACACGCTACGACAGCAAACGAGATATCATCAATATGCTTTCTGCCGACCTGGAAATGGTTGACAGCAAAGGTGTCCGTATTGTTACACCGGTCGCGGCAATACACAGGATACCTATAGTCAACAAAGTTGTGGCGACTTTGGAGAAAGCTTTATCAGGTTCCCCATTAAATGTTTTTGGCGGATTTACAGTTGTAATTATCAAAAAGCACTGATAAATGGCTTTGTTTTAAAATCAAACATTGATAAAAGACCGGATTTTTTGTATTGTATTTGTATTAGAATATTTTAATAGGTGGTATTAAAAACATGCCAGAGACATCTTTATCTTATATTAGTGAAGTGCTTGGACAAATTGAACAGCCGGCACTTCTTATTGATAGTACACAAAAAGTTTCATTTCTGAATTCCAACTGCTCTGATCTGCTGGGAGAAATCGCAGGCCAACGAATTCAGGAGGTATCTTTTTTTATTCCCTTGCTTGGTATTTTAAACAATATTCACAGTACGGAAGTAAAGCTTCCCCATACCATAGAATCTGAAACAACCAACAGAGGTACACTTTCTTTTACCATCAGCAAACCGGACAGTTCGGCAGATTATTGTATGATACTGATCAAAGAACTGGACGCGATTGAAACCAAAAAAGTTCCACCGAAGGACTACCGTCAGGCTCTGCTCGACATGGAAAAAATGCGCACCATGAAATCTGTTTCAGCAGGTGCGGCACATGAGATCAACAACCCGCTTGGTGGCATTATGCAGTCGGTGCAGGTCTTGGCCAGAATTGTTGACTTTGATGATGAGCGTACCATGCAACGGTTAAGTCAACATGGTATCTCCGAGGAAAACGTTAGCCTGATTAAAAGCTACATGGAAGATCGGCGCATCAGCAACTTTATCGAAATCATTCGCGACTGTGGAGAACGAAGCTCCCGCATGATACGGCAACTGCTGGGATTTTGCAGAATCAAAGATGTCAGAACCAGCAGACTCATTTTAAATGAACTGATGGAGACCGTGTTGTTTCTGACCAAGACCGATAACCAGATGCGAAAAGAGTTTAATTTCCGTTATACAAAAATAGAGATTGACGAGAATGCCCCGACAATAGAGATCAACGCAGACGATCAGACTTTGGCGCATGCAATTTTCCTCGTACTGAAACAACTAGCCATCAAAGAATTTGAAAGAAGAACACAACAACCGGATATTGAAACACAAATGAAGATCACTTTCAAACCCGCCGAAAACGATATTGTGGCGCTGGAAGTACAGGACAACGGTTTGCCTTTTACCACCCAAGATCACGAGGCATTCGCGATGGATTATTATGAAATGGAACCGGAAAATAGTCGCCTCTCTTTGCCAATCAGTCGTTATCTGATCGAAGAACAAAACAATGGAAAAGTTACCCTCAAAAGCAACGAAGGTGGAAACCTTGTCAGGTTTGAGTTTCCAGTTCCCAAACCATAGGAAACAAAGTCGATGGGCCAACATTCAATAATGATTATCGAGGACGAGATTTATATCAGAGATTCTCTGGCAGAGTATTTTCGCTACGAAAACTATGAGGTAGGCGTAGCCGAACGTGGCGAAGAGGCTTTGGAGATAATCAGGAAAAAACCTTACGATGTATTTATTGTAGATATCAGACTTTCAGGGATTGACGGCACTAGAACCATACAACGCATCAAGGAAATCCAGCCGAATGCCAAATTCTTTGTTTTCACCGGTTCACTGGAATTTCAGATAACCAAGGATTTGGCCGAACTGGGTTTAAAAGAAGAGTATGTGGTTTACAAGCCTATCAGCGACCTCTCCATTATTGCAGACAAAATCTCCACCCTGATAAACGAGACAAAGTGAATTTAGAGCCTTCAACTTAAGACTTTCTTTGCATTCAGCGCATCCAGCGTAAAACCAGAACTTCCCCAACAAACAGCAGCATCAAAAACCAGATCAGATGCCAGGAGCATTCCACCCTGCCACCGGACAAAGCCGGATTTGTTGTCGCCACCATTTTGCCGGAAGCACCGAAGACATTCTGTTTGTCTGCCTGTGAGATCGGTTTAAGATTTGATTCATTGACTGTAACGTTAGCCACTATAAAATCGGCATTGCTTCCACCAGTAAAATTATAAAAGCCGCTTTCTTTCAAAGGCTCCGAGATAAGCATATTGTTTTCTGCACTGATAAGTTTTATTTTTTTACCAGTGGGAGAAATAAGGCTTTTTATTTTCAGTTCTTCTGGAACCAGATAGCTTTCACCTACCATGAAGAACCGTTTTTCATCGCTGACTACATTTCCTGCCAGGGCGTGGGCAAGCTCCTGCATCAAGGGCAAAAATCCCGGCTGAATCGGTATGTCGTTCCAGATACGGCTAATGCTGCTGGTAAAGAGGATACTCTTTCCTTTGCCGTAATCCACCTGAACCAGTGCCGGTGAGGTATCGGAAAACCGTGCCAGAATATGCTTTTTGCGACTGGCATCCGGATCAAAGGTCAGATATTTTTTCACCGGAGCAAGGTACAGACTTTTAGCAGTCTCATCATCAAAGACACTGAAAGCAGGCTGCTGATAATCCAGATGCGAGAGGTAAACCACTCTGGTATTCTGTTTTGTTTCAGTGCCGGTTCCGGCTAAACGCTCACCCCGCAACCGTCCGGGTAAAAGATCACCAATGGTTTCGTTATAATTGTCAATATCCACATTGGGGCCAACAGTTATGAAAAGACCGTTACCCTCGGAAACAAAACGCTCCAGTTCAACACCCATTTCAGTTGATATTTTTGGAACCTGACACAAGAAAATCAAATCGAAATCGTCGGGTTTTTCGTTCATGAACCAGTCCGGTGTTATCACTCTAGTATAGATACGGGATCTGTCCATCCCGCCAGGATTGAGAGCTTCCTTGAGGTAGAACACCTCGTCCAGATGTCTGGTGGTGGATGGCTGACCGTTGACCAGCAAGACATTAAGGTTGCGCGCCACATTCAACTGGGCAAAACGCCGATTGTCCTCCAACAGATTATCATCGGGGATTCTGGCTTCCAGTCTAACCTGCCCCATATCTTCCACTTTGACGATAAACTTTTTACCAACCGTCTCACCGGGTGGAATGTCCACAAAACCATTGGCTACATTTTCGCCATTCAGAAGAATTGACAAAGGCAAAGCAGAAACAGGCTGCTGGCTGAAGTTTGCTACCGCAACCGAAACGCTCCAGTCACGCGATCCGGTAAAAAAGGAACGCTCCATAGTTATCGATGAGATCGCATAATTAGCAATACTTTCCGCATCCCTCACATCGAAAACCGCCATCGGCACAGCTTCTCCCTCCACCTCTACGGCAAAGGGAATATCGTAACCGTTTTCGGTAAGGTCACCAATCAGAACAATCTGTCGTTGCTTAAACACCGACCCTTCCAGCATCAAGCGGGCTTTTTCCAAAGCTTTGGAGAAATCCGTCGAAGAATGCGTAGGCTCTTTTTTATCCAGCATTTCCAGAATAGTATGATGCTCGAATGTCAACTCGACAACATCCGACTCGCCTTGAACAGGCGACATAATCAGGCCAATACTATCACCGGAGTTAAATGAGGTAACAAGAGAACGTGCTTTTTCAAGGGCCAGATCAAACAGTTTACTGCCATTGTGATTCGCCCGCATGGACATACTCTGATCGACAACCATTACTATCGAAGTAGGTGTATTATTTTTTATTACGGCATTCTCTGTTGCAGGCGGGATTGTGTAGGGTCTTGCAAACAATAAAGGCAAAAGCAAGAGCAAAAGAGTTCTAAAGAGCAGCAATAAAAACTGCTTCAGCTTAAGGCTTCTGGCCAGTCGTTTATTGGAAAGCCTGACAAAGTAGGTGGCAGAAAACTCGATTTTCCGGGCACGTCTGCGGTTTATCAGATGAATGATAATCGGCAAACTGGCAGCCAGCATACCCCACAACATTAAAGGAGAAACAAAACCGATATTCACTTTTTCCCCTTTCCTGTAAGGTAGGAGATAAAGGCTTTTTCATGAGGCTCGTCTGTTAAAGCAAGCTGATACTCTATGCCATGCTCCAATGCACCCTGACTCATCTTTTTGAGAAATTCGCCGAAAACCTTTTTGTATTCGTCTCTGATCTGATCCGGGTCGGCCAATATGGAATCGCTGTTTTCCATATCATCAAACTGCACCAGAGAATCGAAGGGTAATTCCAGCTCATCCCGGTGAAGTACATGAAACAGTACCATCTCGTTTTTTCTGGCTCTGAGTCTTGAAAGCAGGGAAAACAGTTTTTCCTGTGGATCAAAAAAGTCGGAGATTATCACCACCATATTTCTGCCACTTAGAATTTCGGCAACCTGCTCGCAAGCCCTGACAATATTGGTTTTTCCCGATGGTGTTTGACTGACAAGAGACTCGAGCAATTCCTGATAATGGCTGGAAGTGCCCCGTGGGGGAATGTAGAATTCCATTTTGTCCCTGAAAGCTGTCAAACCGGGAGAGTCCTGCTGTCTTAAAAGCAGGTATGCGAAAGCCGCTGCAATGACTTTTCCGTACTCAAATTTGTTTTGCGATTCTTCACCGTAGGCCATCGAATTCGAGACATCCAGCAGAATAAAACACTTGAGGTTGGTTTCGTCCTCGAATTTTTTTACATAATAGCGGTCAAATCTTGCAAAGGCTTTCCAATCAATATGACGAACGTCGTCACCGGGAGAATATTCCTTGTGTTCCGCAAATTCTATCGACGAACCGTGATGCGGGCTTTTATGCAAACCAGTCAGTACGCCATCCACCACGGTGTTGGCCTTGATTTTTAAATTGCCGATCCTTGATATAAGTTCCGGATTAAGAACGGAATTACTCATTAGCTGGGCTCTTCAGGCAAAGTTTCGATAATTCTCTGGATGATATCGGCAGTTTGTTTGCCTTCCGCCTCCGCATGGAAATTCTTGATCACTCTGTGTTGCAAAACCGGAACCGCCAAAGCGCGGATATCTTCTCTGGTTGCATTGAAGCGACCATGTAAAACAGCTCTAGCCTTTGCACCAAGTATCAGATACTGCGAAGCTCTTGGGCCTGCTCCCCATTGCACCCACTTTTTAACAAAGTCCGGCGCCGCATCTTCTGCTGGTCTGGTAGCTCTGACCATTTGCACCGCATAGTCAATTACATTGTCCGCTACAGGAACTCTTAAAACCAGAGCCTGCAATTGGCGAATAGCTTTTGGCCCCAGTATTTTCCTGAGCTTCGGGCTGTAGGTTCCGGTTGTATGCTTGACAATTTCCTTTTCTTCTTCAGCCGATGGATAGGAAACCTCGATCATGAACATGAAGCGATCCAGTTGTGCCTCCGGCAGAGGGTAGGTTCCTTCCTGCTCAATGGGGTTCTGAGTGGCGAAAACCAGAAAAGGTAAATCCAGTGCAAAGGTTTGTCCTGCTGCTGTAACCTGCCGTTCCTGCATAGACTGTAAAAGAGCAGCCTGCGTTTTGGGCGGGGTACGATTGATTTCGTCGGCCAGCAAAATGTTGCAGAATATCGGCCCTTTGATAAAGCGGAACTCGCGCTTGCCGGTGGAACGATCCTCTTCCAGTACATCTGTACCGGTAATATCCGAAGGCATCAGATCCGGGGTAAACTGAATCCGGTTGAAATTAAGATCCAGAACCTTGGCTAAAGTACTGATTAACAGAGTTTTTGCCAGACCGGGTACACCAACAAACAAGCCGTGACCACGGGAAAAGAGCGAGATCAGCAATTGATCAATCACCGCATCCTGACCAACGATAACCTTGGCAACCTCTTCTTTTATCAGCTTATAGGCTTTGGCAATGGTTTCCACGGCCTTCAAGTCATCGTTTATTTCTGTTTCTTCAACTTTATCTTCAATATCTTCATGGTGTTGCATGTATATACTCTTCGTTAATGGTTGTAGTATATCAAACCTGCAAAAGATCTAAATTATTCCCTCAAGCCTTACTCTGGATCAGCTTTTGTTGAAAAGCCTCAAAAATTATGTTTTTTTCATCAGCTTAAAATGAACAGGCGGATCCTGATGGATCCGCCTGTAAACCAGCAGAACAAATTCTTACTTTTTAGCAAGAACGCTATCCAGAATCAGGTGGATCAGTTTTTCCTTGGAGTTCATATCGTATGCGAAGGAACTGACCAATGGAATGTCACCGTCCATCATGATAAGTTTGGGATAAAAGCCGTATGCCAAACCATGCTCTAAAGCATTACCGTTTCCGTCCAAAGCATCATCCATACCGCGAATTTCGAACGGTTCGACAGCCATACTTGGCGGATTACCTGTAGCAAAGTTTCCACTATAAGCCATCAGCTTGTTGTTTGTCATATCCTGATACATCACATAAATGTTTGCACTGGAGTCGACACCCACGGAGCAGTCTGCACCGATTCGAACCTGATAACTTTCGTTACTGGAATCTTCTCTCCAACCATCATCCATGGTATAGGCTTTAAGACCTGAACCAAAATCAAAGATGACCTGAAGTTGATTGAGTGTTTTGTTATAGAATGAAATGACATACCAGCCATTTGATTCAATAACATAGCCAGAGTTAAATTCACCCACATCGCCATTTACCAGAGAACCTGCATGTCCTACCAGATTCTCAACGGTGAATGTTCCGGCTGTGGTTGTATCGGCATCCGGTAAGCCAGTCATTCTGGCGCGTTTCAGGTTGCCGAATTTTTCGTTGTCCATGGCCTGAATAACATTGCCGTCTTTATCCACAACACTGGTCAGCCTGTAGGTGGTGTTATGATAGTAGTTAACCCAGAAGTCATGACCACTGCCTGTAGGCATTGCCATAATACTTGGGTTAATACCAAGACCGAATGGAGTATCTACCACTTCAGGGCATTCACCCTCTTTACAGTATGGAGTACCGATTGCTGCTGCATCCAGAGTGATAATAGTGAAATCATCAGCCGACTGCGGGGTGGCAGTTTTGGCCATGGCCAGTCTCAACTCGGACATGGTACCGGTTTCGTCAGATTTCATCATGTAGGCAATTACCGGACGGTTTTGATCGTCCAGCCAGATATCTGTGTAGTAGCCGTTATCGCCTTCCTGATCAATCACGACTTTATACCAGCGGTATCTGGCATATTCGTCGTAAGCCGGGGTATCATCTTCGGCGTCTTCAACATCGCCATCGACATCTTTAAAGCCCTTGGCAGCATCTTCAACTTCTTCTTCGCTATCTTCGGCATCCTCAATTTCTTCATCGCCGTCTTCGTCACCATCGACAACAACTTCAACTTCAGGAGCTTCACCATTGGTGAAAATCAGCACCAGATCGCCGTTGTCAACGTCCTGATAGGCAACACGGGGCCAGCCATCGCTGCTAACAGCAATAGAGGAATGGGCACCCATATCATCACCTTTGTCTACCACGCCACCACGAGGGCCACTGGGCGCGGCATTGGGGTCGATATCCGGCACACCATCAACATAGTCCCAGAAAATTTCATCAATGCCAATACCTCTGGCATTGATACGTCCAACCATTAAATCACCATAGGTCTGGTTATAAGCCGAGATCCATAGTTCATCTTTGCTGCCAAACTCGAAGACTTCCATGTCGGAGTAGCTACCATGCCAACCAATTGGCAGAGGAGCCATTTCCTGACAGGAACATGATGGAGTATGATCGGGCATTCCAACGCCGGAGAATTCACAAACCGCATCATCGAAGTTTCCACAAAGCTGCCATAATGGGTTGTCGCCTTCCCACCAGGAACAGACTGTTACGTTATCTTTAGAGCAACCACCAGGAGCATAACCCGGTTCACATGTTACACCTTCACACCATTCGGGGCAGGTCATGCAATCGCCACTTGGATTATCTTTTGTGCAGCAGGCTTCATCTTCGCCACACTGGCAAGGTTCTTCACAACCGCAAACACCGGTAGCTTTACAGACAGGCATAAACCCTTCGCCCTCTTCGGAACAATCACGGCAGTCACAACTGTCCGGATCTGCTTGGTCGCAACGGGGAAGTTCGCATTCGTAAATTGCATTCGATGTATCACAGAAAGAACAGGAATCTGTGTCTTCACATTTCGGCACTCTTGGATCATCGCATTCTGGATCACAATACTGAAGCACACACATGTTGGTTGAAACTTTGCAGCGGAAACATGTGGGACATCCACCATCTTCGTCACATGGAATGTCGGTAATTCCTTCATCTTCCTCTGCGTCTTCTTTGTCTTCAGCATCCAGATCACCATCAACATCTTCTTTGTCGCCATCCGGAATTTCCAGATCGCCGTCAACACCATCGCCATCAGTTGAAGGCTGGCACTCGCCATTGACGCAGACAAAACCGTCATCGCAATCGCCAGTGGTTACGCAGTCTATGGTTGAACCACCACTGCTACAGGCAAACAGACCAAAGGCCAGAAGCATGGTAAAGGGAAGCATCATGGCTTTGGAAGTTTTCATTCTGCGAACAAATGCAAGAGGGATCAGCATCAGCAGCATGAACCATGCGTTTGTTGAATTGGAAGAGGAACAGCCAAGAGCCTCGGCAGCCTCTGAAGTTGAGCCATTGGAAGCAGCCATATTCAAAGAACCAAATTCTCTCGGTTCTTTCACAGTAAATGTTTCAACATTTACACCGTTGTAGGTTTTTTCTTTTTCGCTAACCAGTCCGGCTTCATCGCGAACCTGGACTGCAACTGTGACGGGGAATTCCTGCACAGTGTTAAGATCGAACATATTTTCCTCCGACCATTCGGACCATTGCTGATCGTTCAGTCTCACTCTGTATTGCAGTGTCTCGTTTTTGCTGACATTATCTTTACCGATGAATTTAACGCCATCGCTTACACGCATCATACGCAGGGTAGGATAAGTAAAGTCTGTGGTGAAGATGAAGGCCTCCGGGCTTAAATCGATGGAGCTTTTATCTCTCTTATCGCGTGAACGAACCAGAATGGTGTGTTCGCCTTCAAGCAGAAGCACGTTGGAATCAATGGTAACCTCGTTGCCGGATCTGAATGGTGTCCACTTGTTGCCGTTGTCAACTGAAATGGAGTATTCAAGATTTGCATCACTGTCGTCTGCATCCTGACCGGAAAGTCTCAGAACCATGTAAGGTTTCAAACCATCTGTAACATACTGCTGAGGTTCGGGCAGGAAGGAATCGACCAGTTCGGCAGAGGTTTCTGCTCTGAAGGAGCTTTTGTTTCCACCCATATCAATGGCGGCATAGACATACAGTCCCTGATAATCATTCACACCAGGTTTCTGATCTTCCGGGGCAATTGTCTGGATGTCAATAAAGATATCATTAACGTCATCACCATTAATATCAAATCCGGGGATTTCAATAGGCTCGAATCCGCCAAGCAGATCGCCAAGCAGAGTATCAAGCAAACCACCAATCAGGCCTTCAAATTTCTCTGCAGCTTCCTCTGGTGGCAGACTGTCAATACTGTAGGCGATTCTGTAGTTTTCCAGAACAATAGAGTTCTGATCCAGCTGGATTTCAATGGAATTGCCCTGTGCATCAAGACCGACAAGAACATTGGCATCAATTTGCAGGGTAAACATACGCACCAGACGTCCTTCAACCAAACCATAGAAATGCAGGTTAAGATCGCGGATTTTTACTTTGAGTGCAACATCCACATTGATATTGGGATCATCGGGATAGGCGTTATCTTTGTCCATAATTTCAAAGTCAATTGGTGGGCCAGGCTCTAGGGCCAACTGCCATGCAACGTTTTCACCGCCTGTGTAAATATTCATATCCGGCAGAAGCAGTGCAAAGATTCCGGGGCCAACATACTGACCAATTTGGGGTGTATTCTGATCCAGTGCCATACATAGCAAACCAGAATTATTAACAGCATAACCAGCCTGGTCAAGCAGCTCTTCACGTAGACCGATACCTGCATGATACTCTCTTGGGGGCTGGAAATGTTCATTCATATTGTTGGGGGTTAAGAAATCAAGCTGTGTCAGACCATCTGCCACCAGCGGATACTCTTCGTAACCTGCACAGGATTCCGGGGCATCAGGAGGAGACATCGTACCACCAAAGATACCAAGTTCCAGACCTTGCTCTTCAATTAATGTCTGACCACCAACAACCAATGAGGCCCAGATCTTGGCTTCCAGATCCGGCACAAAATCTTTAAGCAATGCGCCAATGTTAACTTCGGCCTCAAGACCTAAAGCCAGTGGCATACATTCATCATCGGCAGATTCACCTATACGGCAGATATCTTCAACACAGCTTACCTGATAGCCGTCGGGGTGTGCCGGGCAGGCTTTACCGTCAGCACATGAAGTACATGTAAGTGCGGTAAGCTGATCTTCGATAAGACCACGGATAAGGCTTTCCAAAAGACCTCTGAAGGCATCCTTGATAAGGTTGATGAAACCATCACCAATTCCACACAATGAGAAATTGAGAGAATTGATAATATTTTCAAGATTCGGCATTACCAGATCAAATTTAAGGTAACCTGTATCATTGTCTGTATCTACCAGAATATCCAAATCAATATTGAGTGCTGCGCCCTGCGTATCAACAGTAACGGCACCACCCAAAAAACAGCAGCTTGACTGCAGTGAAATCCACGGATCGCTTGAGGTGGTTTGTGGCAGGGTAATTCTGACATGCAGTTTATCGGGCCAGACCGGCTCAATACTTAAGTTGGCAATTTCAATAGGTACTTCACATCCGCCATTACACAGCTTGCAAAGCCCAAGGCTAACTTCGTCCACCGGAACAGTCAAAGATCCACCCATGGCAGCCTCGATAAGAGGAATGGCATTTTGATTGACAAACTCAAAACCGGAACGGGTCAGTCGTACCATACCCATGTTGTAGATCTTTTTATCAGGAGGATATTCGCCCCATTCAAGGGTTCGCATACCCTCGGTATCTTCGCAGCCAAGCATGCTACCAATATCCAAACCTCCATCACACGACATTGTCTTAATTCCCAAAAGTAACACGAGAATTAGCAGCATAATGTTCCGCTTAACGGTTAGCTGTTTCATACGATACTCCTTTTTCCGATTCTTGGTTATTTGAAACTGTCAAATATTTAATTTTCATCTATTCAAAGCATAAAACATAACATCGCACATATGCGAGCAAGATCGTCACAAACCTGATTTACTAACTACATTGGTTGTCGTTTTTCTGTGGCTGGACTATTTTAGACAAGTCCTGTCTATATTACTATCATATATTAGGCAATGAGCCAAATAAAACAAAGCATATGCCAACAATTAATCAATTACAAATACCTTGATCCCGGGTTTGCTGTTGATGGTTTTAACCATCTTTTTCGACAGCTTTGTGGCAACTTTTTTCAAAGCTTCGGCTCCGGCTGCCTGAGCATTGGCGTTCATGGCAGAGGATTGATCCGAACCAGTAGCAATAATTTCGCCTGTTTTGGCAGATACAATACGAACATTTAAGGTTGCAGTAGCGGAGATAATGGGGGAATTTTGAAGATTATCCGTAGTGGTGGAAACCGCAGAGCCGACAATAACATAATCGGCACCGTAAAGCTTGCCTATCTCGGCAGACTCTTTGTTACCCGGGCTAAGAACTTGTAATGGTTTAGGAATTTTAATTCTACCTGATAAGACCTGATGGTCAACCACCTGATATCCGTGATCTGTAAACTGCTGCACGAAATAGTTTTCCACCAAACCAAGGTTAACCGTTACAACAGTATTTTGCTTCACATCGCCCGAGGTCCACCAGGCGGTTGTGCTGGTACCAATGTTTTGCTCAGAGATAACCATAAGAAATCGTGGAACTTTTTTGCCGGTATCAGCAGCTTTTGTCTTACCTTTTTCTTCTGCCAAAGCATAAAAACAAACCAGGCACATTGCTATAATCACGATAAAAAAGACAGACTTTCTCATTAGATGCCTCCTTGTTTCCAAGTGCTTTAACAAAAACAGTATTTCCCAAGTATGTATGACTGATTTTCTCAGCAATTATTCAGAAATGTCAAGCAGTTTGTTGGCTTTGGTGAAACATTCGTTCACTGCACTTATTTCGATCCCATGGGATTTAAGCGTATCCGGTAATACAAAGTCATTTGCAGACATATCGCAAAAACCCAGATAACCTGAGTCATCAGCGTCAAACTAATATCCCAGGCCGAGGCTGCAGTGGCAAAAAACTCGGCATTTTCAGAAAATTCCAGGGTTTTGACCCACCAAATACCGCCCATAATACCAAATACCTGATATAACAGGAAAACAACCAGCAAGAATGCAGAGGCAACAGCCACTGTAACTGCATTTGTTTTCAGATAGCTCAAACTTTCCCGGATGCTTTTGCCAATGCTCATCTCACCGAATGAGACAGAAATACCTGCGCCCATCAGAATAAACATGAATAACGAATAGAAAAAAGCAGTCATACTTAGCACCATTATTGAAACAGAAATCAACAGTGCAATCAACAACTTACCTAATTCAACATCACTAAAACCAAAGCAATTCAGGCTGAAAACAATCAGGCCCAGAAAGGCCAGCGATAATATCAGTCCCAGAAACGAAGCCAAAAGTCTTAAAACCATCACACGGGGGAAGAGACTAACAGCAGCAATGCCAAAACCCCTGACACGTGGCTTGCCATCTTCTTTGACTGCCCGGGCGATTTCGCCGATAAGACCTGCATCCATCAGGGAATACAGCACCATTTGAATAAGATAAACAGCAGCAAAAATGCCACTTATTGCAATCCTGCTATCATGACTCACAAAAAACAGCTCACCCAGAAGAAGCGGATCGGGATCGCCATTGAAATCGACTGGTGCCGATATTAGAATCCTTAATAATATCCCCACAATCATTACCACCGGAAAAACTCCGGTAACTCCGGCTGCAAACCTGAAAAACAGGCTAAGGAT
>Ga0209692_10003634_pt1 | contig 14772 bp, 11 predicted proteins | sample tdDd472_FD_187129 | JGI IMG/M metagenome (GOLD analysis project Ga0209692, IMG submission 187129) | Marine sediment microbial communities from the Atlantic coast under amendment with organic carbon and nitrate - tdDd47.2 (SPAdes)... | ecosystem: Environmental > Aquatic > Marine > Coastal >...
GGTGATCCCGGCGGTGCTCGCGCTGCAGGAGCGGTACCCGGATCTCGTGCCCGACGTGGGCGAGCCCCCGGCCGGCGCCGTCGAGCCGCTGCTGCTGCGTGGCGAGCTCGATCTCGTGCTCACGGCATCGCCGCAGCCGCACGACGAGCTCGAGGTCGTGCCCTTCGTCGACGAGCGGTACGCCGTGTACTGCGGGCGCAGCCACCCTGCGTTCGACGACGCGTCGCTGTCCCTCGATGCGATCGACGCCCCGCGGTGGGTGGCTGCGTCCGAGCGCGAGGCGACCGGCGCGGGCGCCGTCTGGACGCACGGCGCCCGCGACATCGCCGTGTTCGCCAGCGACCTCGCCGTGCGCCTCGGCCTGTGCATGAACCGCGGCCTGCTCGCGGTGCTGCCCGTGCGCGCGGTCCGCGACCACGTCTCGGCCGGGCGCCTGCGCGAGGTCGACGGGCCGTCGCTGCCGGCGCGCACGCTCTACGCCGTGCGCCGGCGGCGCATCGGCCCGGACGACCTGGCCGACGAGGCCATCGAAGCGATCGCGGTGGCGATGCGGTGAAGAATCCGGCGCGGGGTCGAAACCCTCGGCCGGTTCTGGCATCGTGAGGATATGCGCACTCTGCCCGTCATCGTCTCGTCTCTCGTGCTCGCCTCGACCCCGGTCCTGGCGGCCCCCACCGTGGACCACTCGCCGGTCATCGCCTGGGTCGCCGGGCAGCCCGTCGACATCGAGGCGACCGTCACGGCGGACGCCGAGGTCGCCGTCGAGCTGCGGCTTCGGGAGGACGAGGCGATCGAGTGGCTGACGCTGCCGATGACCGATGCCGGTGACGGCATGTTCGTCGGCACGATCGACGCGGAGTACGTCCACGGCGACGCGTTCGACTACTACCTCTTCGCCGCCGAGGTCGACGACCCGCTGCAGAGCGTGACGAACCCGCTCATGGCGCCGGACAACCACCACACGGTCGACCTCGACGCCGGCGAGGACGAAGCGTCCGGCTGTGTCGCTGCGGGCCACCTGCCGGGGATGCCCCTCTGGGTCTGCGCGGTGGCCGGGCTCGCGCTGGTGCGCCGGCGCCGCTGAACGCCGGGCCTGGTGGTGCGGTCAGCCGAACACGGTCGTGCGCCCGTCGACGACGAGCACGCGGCGCTCGATGTGTGCGCGAACGGCGCGCGCCAGCACGAGCTTCTCGGTGTCGCGGCCCTTGCGGACGAGGTCGTCGACCGTGTCGCGGTGGCTCACGTGCACGACGTCCTGCGCGATGATCGGGCCCTCGTCGAGGTCGGCGGTGACGTAGTGGCTCGTCGCCCCGACGATCTTCACGCCGCGCTCGAACGCCCGGTGGTACGGGCGCGCACCGGCGAACGCGGGCAAGAACGAGTGGTGGATGTTGATGATCTGCTGCTGCCAGCGGTCGACGAACCCGTCCGACAGGATCTGCATGTATCGGGCGAGCACCACGAGCTCGACGCCGTGATCGGCGAGCAGCCGCTGCTGGTCGGCTTCGGCGACCGACTTCGTCTGCCGCGTGACCGGGATGTGCGCGTACGGGATGCCGAACCGGTCGGCGACCGGGCGCAGGCGATCGTGATTCGACACGATGACGGGCACGTCCATCGGCAGCTCGCCGGCGTCGACGCGCGAGAGCAGGTCGTACAGGCAGTGCGAGAGCCGCGACACGAAGAGGGCGACGCGCGGGCGCTCGTCGGTGAAGTACACCTCGCTGCCCATCGCGTGCGCGTCACCGACCTCGCGGGCGAAGGTGGCGCCGATGTCGTCGCGGCCCAGGGCGAACCCGTCGAGGGTCCACTCGGCCCGCAGCACGAAGGTGTCGCTCGCCGCGTCGACGTGCTGCTCGAGGTCGACGATGTTGCCGCGGTGGCGCTGGATCCACGCGGCGACGGTGGCGACGAGCCCGGGCTGGTCGGGGCAGTGGACGAGCAGGATGGCGTTCGACATCGGTCAACCGGGGTGCGGCGGCGCGGTCGGGCACTCTTGCCGGGGATTCGGGCAGGGTCAACGGTGCGATGCGTGCCACTTGTGCCGTTCTGCGGCTTCTGGTGAGGTCGCCGGGCGCTCGACGGACGGGCGCGCAGTGGCGATGTCGACGAGGGACGACAGTGCGAGATACGGCAGCACTCATTCTCTATCTGAGCGCGGGCATGGTCGTGCTCGTGGGCATTCTCGCCTTCGTGTCCGGCGTGACCGGGTGGGAGTTCGCGCTGCGCGGAGCGCCCATCCCGAGCGGCGGTTTCGCGGCGATCGGCTTCCTGTCCGGCGCCGCTGTGCTCGGCGCCATGGCCCTCTTTCTCGACCGGTGGCCGCGCATCGTGGCGGCGGCGAAGAAGAACCGGGCCATCGCTGGCGTGGTCATCGTCGCGCTGCTCGCGCTGCTCGGGTACGGCATCTCGGAGCTGCGCTTTCTCAACCAGGGTGGGCGGCTGAACTACGCCGCGCACCACGGGGACCTCGACATGCTCGCGGGCCAGCTCGAGCGGGACTTCCCCCAGGACCGGCTCGACCGCGCGATGCGCAAGGCGTTCTACGCCGGGCACGGCGAGGCGTTCTTCATGGTCGTCGAAGCCGGCGGCGACGCGGACGGCTTCTTCGCCGAGCCGTGGATGGACGAGGGCGCGTGGGCCGCGGCCGAACGAAACAACGCCGACGAGCGCATGTTCGAGGTGTTGACCGAGCTCGGCTACGGCGACCCGAAGAGCGCCATCGAGTAGGCGCGGCGCGGCTCTCGGCCTTGACGCCGCACCGGTCGCAGGGTCGGATCGTCTCGCCCCGGGTCGCGAGGACCGCCGTGAAAGAGAAGCACATCCGAATCCGCGTGCAGCAGTGCCTCACGCTGTCGACGGCGTCCAACTGCCCCCGCCGCAAGTTCGGCGCACTGCTGCTCGACCCGGATCGCAACGTCGTCCTGATGGACGGCTACAACGGCGGGCCCCGTGGCGGTGGTCGCCTGTGCGGCGGCGAGACCTGCCTGCGGGACGATCAGGGCGTGGTTTCGGGCACGCGGATGGAGGTCGGCTGCCACCACGCCGAGATGAACGTCGTCTGCAACTGCGCGGCGTCCGGCGTGCCGACGAAGGGCGCGTGGCTCATCGTGACCGGCGAGCCGTGCATGATGTGCGCGAAGCTGCTGCACCACGCCGGCATCCAGCGCGTCATCATCGTCGGCGGTGGCTACGCCGGTGCGAACGGCGTGAAGTACCTGCGTGACCACGAGGTGGATGTGCAGGTCGTCGAGGGCCCGCAGGACCCCCGGCTCGCCGACCCGATCGCCGACGAGGCGTAGCCGCGGCCTGCATCTGGCCTGCGCGCTACGTCGCCCGGGGGGCGCGAGGGCAGGGCGGCGCCGGTTGGCCGCGGACGCGAACGCCCGCCGCGCCTGCAGGCGCCCGCTCAGTCGCGGGGCGTCAGCTCGATCTTCTGGTAGACGACGTCCATGATCTCGAGCGAGCGCGTCGCCGAGCCGGTGTCGACCTCGACCTCGTCTCCTTCTTCTTTGCCGAGGATGGCGCGGGCGATCGGCGACTTGAAGTTGAGCAGGCGGTGCTCGAAGTCGGCTTCGTCTTCACCGACGATCGACCACGTGGTCTCTTCTTCGGTGTCGAGGTCGAGCAGCGTCACGGTCGCACCAAAGGTGATGCGGTTGCCGCTGAGCTTCTCGGGGTCGATGACCTCGGCGAGCGAGACCTTCGTCTCCCAGGCGCGGATCTTCGCCTCGATCATCCCCTGCTTCTCGCGCGCAGCGTGGTACTCGGCGTTCTCCTTGAGGTCGCCGTGGGCGCGCGCCTCTTCGATCGCCGCGCTCGTCGCCGGGCGCTCGACGCGCTTGAGGTGCTCGAGGTCGTTCTTCATACGGGCGTAGCCCGCGGGAGTCATCGGGAACCGTTGCATGGCGTCCTCCGAATCAGCGATCGGTGTTGGCTGCGTGGAAATCCTGCAGCGGTCGCACAGAGCGGCCGGGATTGGCGGCAAAACCCTTCAGGGCCGTGACCGCGGCGCGCGCGCCCGCGAGGGTCGTATAGTACGGCAATCCGAGCAACAGTGTCTGCCGTCGAATCGATTTCGAGTCTTCGATGGCCTGCTTGCCCGCCGTGGTGTTCACCACCATCGCGATCGCCCCGTTGATGAGGCGGTCGACGATGTGGGGGCGGCCTTCCTTGACCTTGTTCACGCGGGTGACGGGCACGCCGACGGCTTCGAGATGCTTCGCGGTGCCGACCGTGGCGACGACCTCGAAGCCGAGCTCGATGAGGTCGCGGCACATGTCGACGACGAGCGGCTTGTCCTGGTCGCGCACCGAAACGAACACGCGACCGCCGGTGGGCAGGCTGTTGCTCGCGGCGTCCTGCGACTTGAGGAAGGCGCGCTCGAACGATGCGTCGATGCCCATGACCTCGCCGGTCGACCGCATCTCGGGGCCGAGCAGCGTGTCGACGCCGGGGAACTTGTTGAACGGCAGGATGGCTTCCTTCACCGCGAAGTGGGGCGGGCGGACCGGCTCGGTGAATCCGATCTCGGCGAGGGTCTCGCCGCACATCACGCGCGCCGCGTACTTCGCCAGCGGACGGCCGATCGACTTCGAGACGAAGGGGATCGTGCGGCTGGCCCGCGGGTTCACCTCGAGGACGTAGATGTCGTCCCCCTGCACGGCGAACTGGATGTTCATCAGGCCGACGACCTTCAGCTCGGCGGCGATCGCGAGCGTCTGGCGCTCGATCTCGGCGACGAGCGCGTCGTCGAGCGACCACGGCGGCAGCGAGCACGCCGAGTCGCCGGAGTGCACGCCGGCCTCTTCGATGTGTTCCATCACGCCGCCGATCACGTAGTGTTCGCCGTCGCCGATGGCGTCGACGTCGACCTCGATGGCGTCGTTGAGGAACCGGTCGATGAGCACGTTGCCGCCTTCACCGGCCGCAGCGGCCTCATCAAAGAAGGCCCGCAGCGACTTCTCGTCGTCGATGATGCGCATCGCGCGGCCGCCGAGCACGTAGCTCGGTCGCACCAGCACGGGGAACCCGACGCCGCGAGCGATCGTCACGGCGTCGTCGACGCGGGTCGCCGTGCCGCCGGGGGGCTGCGCGAGCTCGAGACGCTCGATCAGCCGGGCGAAGCGCTTGCGGTCCTCGACGAGGTCGATCGTGTCCGGCGGGGTGCCGAGCACCTGCACGCCGGCACGCTGCAGCGGCACCGCCAGCTTGAGCGGGGTCTGGCCGCCGAACTGCAGGATCACGCCGCGCGGCTGCTCGCGGTCGATGATCTCCATCACGTCTTCGTACGTGAGCGGCTCGAAGTAGAGCCGGTCCGGCAGGTTGTAGTCCGTCGACACGGTCTCGGGGTTGCAGTTGACCATGATGGCCTCGTACCCCTGCTCGCGCAGCGCCTTCACGCCGTGCACCGCGCAGTAGTCGAACTCGATGCCCTGGCCGATGCGGTTCGGGCCACCACCGAGGATGATGACGCGCTTGTCGTTCGGCTCGACGATGACCTCTTCGTCCCGCTCGTACGTCGAGTACAGGTACGGGGTCTGGGCCTCGAACTCCGCCGCGCAGGTATCGACCTTCTTGTAGACCGGGTGCAGGTTGAGGGCGCGACGGGCGTAGCGGACCTCGAGCCCCGACCGATCGAGCAGGCGCCCGAGCTCGTCGTCACTGATGCCGAGTCGCTTGGCAGAAAGCAGCAGGCGGCGGCCCTCTTCGCCTTCGATGTGGCCGTCGTGGCGGTTCCAGCTCTTGATGTACTCCTCGACCTCGATGACGCGAGCGATCTGGTCGAGGAACCAGGGGTCGATGCGCGTCAGCTCGTGCACGTCATCGACGCTGAGCCCCGAGCCGAGCGCGTCCGCCACGTACCAGAGGCGGTCCGGGCTCGGCGTCTTGAGGTGGTCGCGGAAGAACGCGTACAGCTCGTCGCGGTCGGCCGGCACGTCCTCTTCGCCAGGGGGCGCGAGGAGCGGCACGAGCCCCGGGCGACCGATCTCCATCGACCGGGTCGCCTTCATGAGGGCCTCTGGGAAGGTGCGGCCGATCGCCATCACCTCACCGACGCTCTTCATCTGCGTGGTCAGCACCGGGTCGGCGCCTTCGAACTTCTCGAAGGCAAACCGGGGGATCTTCACGACGCAGTAGTCGATGACCGGCTCGAACGACGCCGGCGTGGCCCGCGTGATGTCGTTCTCGATCTCGTCGAGGGTGTAGCCGATGGCGAGCAGGGCGGCGATGCGCGCGATCGGGAATCCGGTCGCCTTCGACGCCAGCGCACTCGAGCGGCTCACCCGCGGGTTGATCTCGATGACGATGCGGCGTCCGTTCTCGGGGTTGGTCGAGAACTGGATGTTGCAGCCGCCGGTCTCGACGCCGATCTTGCGGACGATGGCGAGCGCCTCGTCCCGCATGTCCTGGTACTCGGCGTCGGTCAGCGTCTGAATCGGCGCGACCGTGATCGAATCACCGGTGTGGACGCCCATCGGGTCGAGGTTCTCGATCGAGCAGATGATCACGACGTTGTCGGCGCGATCGCGCATCACCTCGAGCTCGAACTCCTTCCAGCCGATGAGCGACTCTTCGATCAGGACCTCGTTCGTGGGGCTCTGGTCGAGGCCCCACCGGATCAGCTGGTCGAATTCGTGGCGGTTGTACGCCACGCCACCGCCGGTGCCGCCGAGGGTGAACGACGGACGCAGGATCGCGGGGAACCCGATCTCGTCGATGATGCGGTTCGCCTCGTCGATCGTCCGGGCGGTGCCGGATCGGGCCATGTCGACCCCGATCTCGTTCATCGCGTCCTTGAACTTCTGCCGGTCCTCGGCGCGTTCGATGACGTCGTAGTCGGCCCCGAGCAGCTCGACGCCGAACTCCTCGAGGACGCCGCCTTCGTAGAGCGCCTTCGCCAGGTTCAGCGCGGTCTGGCCGCCGAGGGTCGGGAGGATCGCGTCAGGGCGCTCCTTCTCGATGACCTCACGGACCCAGTCGACGGTGAGCGGCTCGACATACGTGGCGTCGGCCAGCTCCGGATCCGTCATGATCGTGGCTGGGTTCGAGTTCACCAGCACGACGCGGTATCCCTCGGCGCGAAGCGCCTGAACCGCCTGACTGCCGGAGTAGTCGAACTCGCAGGCCTGACCGATGACGATCGGGCCGGAGCCGAGGACGAGGATGCTGGAGATATCAGTGCGGCGAGGCATTTCGACGCGGGGCGCGGGGCAGAATCGGGCCGGTCGTATCCGTCGCGCGCGTGGCTGGCAAGGCCGATGGTCGCGCCGCGTTCGGCGGCCGGCGTCCGGTCTGGACATGGGCTGTGACGATGGACTATATCGAGCGAGAATCGAGACCGCCGTTGCCCCAGGGGGCAGCCGCCGCACCCTCCCGGAGACGCAGATGCGCACGGCCCTTCGGACCGCTTTCGCCGCCCTCGCCATTGTTGGCCTGCTCGTGACCCCGGCGCTCGCTCAGACCGAGCTGTCGAACGAAGAGCTGGGCGCCACCGTGTCCATGCCCGACGGCTGGTCGGAGGTCGAAGGCAACGACCGCGCCGCGTTCAACTTCAAGGAGGAAGCGTCGCACTCGCAGGTCGAGATCATCGCGACCCCGCTGATGACGCCCGACGTCGCCGACGTGTTCTTCGACACGTTCCACGCGACGCTGACCTCGTCGGAGTTCACGCAGACCGGCCGCGAAGAGAAGTCGTACGGCGACCACACCGGTCTCGAGACGATCTACTCGTTCAGCCACAGCGGCGTGGACCTCAAGGTCACCGTGTTCCAGTTCGTCAACGACACGACCGCGTGGCTCGTCGTCTCGTACGTGCAGGCGGATCAGTTCGACGCCTTCGCCGAGACGTTCAGCACGATCGTCGGCAGCCTGGCGTTCGCCGGTTGATCTCGACCCCGGTCGACCGATGGCGGGCGGCGGATGGCCGCCCGCGGTCGTTTTTGCCTCGTTCGCGCTCGACGTCGCCGCCCCCGGCAGACTGGCCGAACCGCGCCGATGTGCGTACGGTCGCGCCGAGGGTGAGCCCCGCCATTCGGCGCGCGTTCGACTCCCTGATCCCCGACCCGGGACTCCGGTCGTGAACATCGTGATTGTCGGCATGGGCGAGGTGGGCAGCCACGTCGCTCGGGTCCTCATCGACGAAGGACACAACGTCACGCTCGTCGACCGGGACGAAGACGCGCTCGCCCGCGCCGAGGAGCAGTTCGACGCGCGGACGATCGTCGGCCACGGCGGCAGCCCCGAGATTCTGCGCGCCGCCGGCGCCGCCGACGCGGACCTCTTCGTGGCCGTTACCGACCACTGCGAGCTGAACCTCATCGCGGCGATCACCGGTCGCGCCATTGGGGCGAAACGCTCGATCGCGCGGGTGCTTACCCCCGAATACTTCGATTCCCAGCGAGGCGTCAGCTCGAACATGCTGGGCATCGACATCGTCATCAACCCGATGTTCCAGATCGCCGCAGAGATCCGGCGGCTCGTGCGCAGCCGCGGCGCGGTCGCCGTGCAGGACTTCGCCGACCATCAGGTCGAGATGATCCAGCTGCCGGTCGAGATGGACGCAGCGATCGTCGGCAAGCCGCTCAAGGACCTGCGCCTGCCCCGTGAGTCCCTCGTCGTGGCCATTCTGCGCGGCGACGACCTCATCGTCCCCGGCGGCAACGACTCGATCCTCGCCGGCGACGAGGTGGTCTTCGTCGGTCGAACCAGCGAGATCCCGGCGCTCGAGAAGCAGATCTCGCGGCGCCGCGGGCGACGACACCGTCGCGCGATCATCGCTGGCGGCGGCCTGGTCGGCGAGAACGTCGCCCGCGCCCTCGAGGCCGACGGGTTCGACGTGGTGCTCTTCGAGGCGGACGCCGAGCGCGGCCGCGAGCTCGTGAAGCACCTCGACCGCACCGTCGTCCTGCACGCCGACGGCACAAACTCGGCGCTGCTCGAAGAAGAGGGCGTCGCGACCGCAGACGTCTTCATCGCCGTGAGCGACCGCGACGAGCTCAACCTGATGGCGAGCCTGCTCGCCAAGGACCTCGGTGTGCGGCGTGCCATCGCGCTCATCCACCGCCCCGACTACGCCCACGTCTGCGAACGCCTCGGCATCGACTCGACCCTGAGCCCGCGGCTCACCGTCGCCCAGCAGGTGCTGAAGTACGTGCGCGAAGGTGAGGTCGTGTCCGTCGCGCAGGTGCTCGAGGGGCGCGCCGAGTTCGTCGAGCTCGTCGTCCCCGAGGACTCTCGCGTCACGGGCAAGGCGCTGCACGAGGCCGCCTTCCCCCGTGGGGCCGTCGCTTGTGCCGTGCTCAACGCGGACGGCGCGACGATCCCGCGCGGCGACTACGTGTTCAAGACCGGCGACCAGGTCGTCGTGTTCGCATCGTGCGAGGTCCGCCCGCAGGTCGAGCGGCTCTTCCGCAAGTCACGCCTGTCGTTCTCATGATGAGCTGGACCAGCGTCGCGCGCCTCTTCGGCACCATCGTCTTCGGGTTTTCGACGACGCTCGTGCTGCCGATGATCTGGGCCGTCGTGTACCAGGAGTGGGGCAGCCTGCTCTCGTTCGGGGTCACGATGGCGCTGACGTGGCTGCTGGCCTTCGTGCTGCGCATCTACGGGCGCAGCGGCGACGACGCGCACATCTTCCGCCGCGAGGCGCTGACGGTCGTCGGGCTCTCGTGGTTCGTGCTGCCGGCGATGGGGGCGCTGCCGTTCCTGCTCGACGGCGTGTTCACCAGCCCGGTGGACGCGCTCTTCGAGTCGGTCTCGGGCTTCACGACCACCGGCGCGACCGTGCTGACCGAGATCGAGACGGCGATGAGCCGCTCGACGCACTTCTGGCGCATGATGACGCACTGGCTCGGCGGCATGGGCATCATGGTGCTCTTCGTCGCCGTGCTCCCGAGCCTCGGCGTGGGCGGCAAGATGCTGTTCAAGAACGAGGTGCCCGGGCCGATCACCGAGAGCCTGAAGCCGCGCATCCGCGAGACGTCGGTGGCGCTGTGGCGCATCTACATCGGCCTGACCGTCGCGCAGACGATCCTGCTCGCGACCGTCGGCGGGATGGACCTGTGGAACGCCAGCGCGCACGCGATGAGCACGCTGGGCACCGGCGGCTTCAGCACGCTGAACTCGAGCGTCGCCGGGTTCGACTCGGTCGCCGTCGACGTGATCATCACGGTCTTCATGTTCCTCGCCGGGGTGAACTTCAGCCTCTACTTCCTCGCGCTCGGCGGCAAATGGCGCACGGCGCTGCGCGACATCGAGCTGTGGGCGTACGCTGGCATCACGCTCGCTGCGACGGCGATCGTGAGCATCGCGATCCTCGAGCGGCACGGGCACCAGCCGCTGCAGGCGATCCGGTACGGCGCGTTCCAGGTCGTCGCGATCGTGACGACGACCGGCTTCGGTACCGACGACTTCGACCAGTATCCCGCGCTGGCGCGCAACCTGTTGTTCTTCCTTCTCTTCGTGGGTGGCTCGGCCGGTTCGACCGCCGGCGGCATGAAGGTGTTCCGCTACATCGTGCTCGCGAAGGCCGCATGGCGGCAGGTGTCGCGGACGTTCCGCCCGCAGTCCGTCTCGGTCGTGAAGATCCGCAATCAGGCGATCGGCGACGACACCGTGGCCGCGATTCAGGCGTTCTTCTTCGCCTACCTCGGCCTCTTCGTGTTCGGCGCCATGGCGATGAGCCTGATGACACCGGACCTCGAGACCGCGATCTCGAGCTCGATCGCCTGCCTCGGCAACGTCGGCCCGGGGTTGTCGATGGTCGGACCCACGCAGAACTACGCCTTCATCCCGGCGCCCGGTAAGCTGCTGCTGACCGTGCTGATGGTCTTCGGACGGCTCGAGGTCTACACGCTCCTCGTGCTGTTCGCGCCGAGCTTCTGGCGCCGCTGATGTTGCCGTGAACGAGTCCCCTGCCACCGACGCCTGCCCCGCGATTGCGGCGATCGACGACCCGCTGCTGCGGCGTCGTCTGACCGCCTATCGCACGCACGTGGTGCGCGAACTGCGCCCGTTCGTCGACGACGTGCTCGAAGCGCAGCACGACCTGCTCGCCGAGCTCGTCGCCGACTGGCAGGCCAACGTCGCCGCGCAGGTCGAGTACGTCGAGCGGTTCGCGGCGGACGGTGTGCCCGTCGATCGCCTGCGCAGCGAGTGGTTTCGAGCGCACCGGGACCTCATGCGCTGGCTGCGGCGGCGCACCGAACGGGTCGAGGCCCAGCTCCGGTCGTCCGCTCGCCCGGCGACGCTGCACGAGCCGGTGCAGGGGCTCGTCGAGCGCACGGAAGCGCTGCACACGCTGTCCGCGCCGGTCGATGCTTCGATCTTCGCGCCCGACGAGGGCGACGGCTGGTGGCTGCGGACCCGCAAGAAGCTCGCCCGGGGTCGCGTGCCGGACGACGGCGCGCCGCAGCGTGGCGTGCCGCTTTCGCAGCTGGCGCGCGCGTTCGCGCTGCCGAAGCTGCTCGAGGACCTCGAAGGGCACGCCAACCGACTGGCGGCCTTCCGCATCTTCATCTGGCGTCGGCTGCACGGTGTCGTCGGTGAGTTTGCCCAGCTCTTCGAACGGGTCGACGGTGAGCTCGCCGACGGGCACGTCGTGGACTGGTCTGCGGTGCGCGAGGCCTTCGACGCCGTCATCGAGCCGCTGGGGACCGAGGTCGAGCGCTTCGAACGCTCCCTCGCCCAGCGCCGCGCAGCGGACCTCGAGGCCACGTTCGACACCCTCGTGCACGCGGCGCTGCGCAGCGACACCTTCTTGCTGCCACCCCGGCGGTACGACGCGGACGCCGGTGAGGCGCGGGCCGAACGTACCCGTGGGCGGATCAAGGACGACTCGGACCGGTGGGCGCGCCTTTCGGCTGGGGCGATCGGTGCCGTCGCGTCCGCGCTGGACGCGCACGCTTTCGTCGCCGCAGTCCGATACGCCCACTTTCGCGACGCCCATGAGCTGTCGCAGCTCTTCGACGAGGTGCTCGCCGTCCCGGCGCAGCGTCTGGCCGAGCGTGCGACCGCGGCTCGAGACCGGCTCGCCTCGATCCTGGACGGCGACGGAGACCCCGCCGACTGCGAGGTGCTCGTCGACGGGCAGAAGGTGTCGCTGCACCAGTTCATCGAGAACGAGTGCCTCGAAGCGCTCGCCGACACCGACGTGCGCGAGCGATTCGTTGCGGTCATCGACGAGACGCGCCGGTCGATCCGGCGGGCGTCACAGCGGGTGACGCCGACGTTCGACGTCGTCTCCCGCCAGGCGTGGCACGTCGACGAGGGCGCGCGACCGCGCACCGTGCAGACGTGGGAGATCCCCCTGCGGTCGTGGGCGGGCTCGATGGTGATCGAGCGCCTCGCCTCGCAGCTGGATGCGTGGGCGGCGTCGCTCACATCGACCCTCGAGGGCGCCGAGGACAGCGTCCGCGAGCTGGTCCGGATCGTCGACTACAACCTCGACGCCGCGTCCGAAGAGCTGCACCGGCAGGCGGAAGACGACGAGTCGACGGTCGACGAGCTGGCGCGACAGTACGCGACGAACGGTCTCGACCGCCTCGTGGAGCGGACGGAGCGGCTGTCGAAGGTCATCGCGTCCGCCCGCGAAGGCGTTGTCGACGCGTTCGACGCGCCGGTGCCCGAAGCCCTCACCGCGTTCACCGAACGCGTGTTCAAGCTGCCGGATCAGGCGCACGAGGACTCCGCAGCACCGCCGGCCGAGCGGCTCGTGGCGCGCGCGCCGCGGCAGGGCCTCGCCGACCACGCGCGGCAGCGGGTGACCGCGATTGCGCACCGCATCGTGCCCCCCGAGGACGTACCGGATGGTGTCACGACCCGCGAAGAGCTGGCGAACCACCTGCGGCGCATGCAGTGGTCCGTCATCGAGCGAACGGGCGTGCCGAACACCTATGTGCGTCTCTTTCGGGATGGTGCCGACGCCAGCGGCGAGACCCGCGTCGGCGTCGGCACGACGCTCGAACAGGTCCGCCAGACCGTCGAAGCGTGGGAGCAGGGCGATCCCGAGTCGGTCGCCGTCGTCGGCGTCCGCGGGCTCGGTCGTCGTTCGGCGCTCGAGCGCATCGCCACCGAAGTCGTCGACGGCTACCCGACACGCCGGATCGCCATCGCCGGGCGTGTCTCGACCGAGAACGAGCTCGTCGCTGCCCTCGCCGATGGCCTGCACCTCGGTGACGTGCACCACGCCGACGACCTGATCCACGCGCTGAACAGCCGGTCCGATCGCGCGGTCATCATCGTCGACGGGGGCGAGCGGACCTTCCTGCGGCATCCGTCGGGGCTCGCGGCCGTGCGCGCGCTGCTCGCCGTCATCAACGCCACGTCCGATCGGCTGTTGTGGGTCGTCGGGTTCGAGGCGTCGGCGTTCGAGTTTCTCACGTCGGTGCTGAGCCTGTCGGACGCGTTCACGTCCGTGGCGCACCTCGAACCCCTCGGCCGCGCTGAGCTCGAAGAGCTGGTCATGGTCCGGCACCGCATCTCGGGGATGGGCCTGCAATTCGAGCCACGTCGGCAGCCGGACGGCTCGTGGCTCGAGGGCGGCGACGCCCAGCGCGACACGTTCGACGACCTGCACCGCCGCTCGTTCGGGCACCCGACGCTGGCGATGTTCCTCTGGCTGAGCGCCGCGAGCGTCGAGAAGGGCCAGGTGGTCATCGGCGACTTTGCTCCGGTGCCCGCGGACCTCGTCGGGGTCCTGAGCGGCATCAAGTGCGCCGCACTTGGGGCGCTGCTCCTGCACGGCGGGCTCGATGCGCACTCGTTCTCGCGGGTGATGCGGATGCCCCTCGACGAGGCCCGGCAGCTGCTCGGACAGATGCGGCACCTGCACCTCGTCGAGACGACGGCGACCGGCGACATCGCGGTGAACGGCATCGCCGTCTGGTCGATCTACGAGGGGCTGCGACGGAGGAACGTGCTGTGATGCCGCTGCTCGCCATCCTCGAGCTTCATCCCGGCGCGGTGTTCGGCACCCTCGCCGCGATGGTCGTGCTCGGTGTGCTCACGGGCCTCGCGGTTCGCGCGCTCGAGAAGTTCGCGAACGACCCGTCGCGTCCGACGCAGGAGTCGGAGCCGTCGTGGGTGCCGATGGTGCGCTCGACGCTCGTCGTGGCCGCCGGAGCGGCGCTCGTCGTGATTCTGACCGTCGGCGCGACCGGCGGGGCGTACGCGATCGTGCTGCCGGTCATCGTGATTCTGCTGTGGGCCGGGCGCGGCATCGCGGCAGACGTGCTCGGCGGTCTGCAGCTGGCTGTGACGCGGCCGTTCGGCATCGGCGACTGGATCGACTCGCAGGGGCATCGGGGTCGCGTCGTCGCGATGGGCATCAGCCACGTCGTGCTGCGCGCCGAGGACGAGACCGAGATCCACCTGCCGAACCATCGCCTGGCGACTGGCGAGCTGATCAACGTGTCGCGAGCGATGGGCGACACGCCGGTCGAGGTCGAGCTGCCGCTGCCCGACGGCGTCGACCCGTCGCGCGCCCGCGCCCGCGCCACGATCTGTGCCGCCACGAGCCCGTTCGCGTCGCTGCACAAGCGCCCCGAGACCTTTCTCAATGTCGATGCCGCAAACGCGAACCGCGTGAGTGTCCGCGTTCGCGGCTACGTCTTCGACAGCGACTACGCCGAGGTCTACGAGTCGCACATCGTCGAAGCGTGGCTCGAGTTCGATGCGTGCTTCGATGCGCCGGCGCCGGCTCCTCGGATCGTCGTGGATGCGACTGCGCCACCGCGCAGCGCCTGACCGGCACCGGATGCGGCTGCGCCA
>Ga0209692_10003635_pt1 | contig 14762 bp, 10 predicted proteins | sample tdDd472_FD_187129 | JGI IMG/M metagenome (GOLD analysis project Ga0209692, IMG submission 187129) | Marine sediment microbial communities from the Atlantic coast under amendment with organic carbon and nitrate - tdDd47.2 (SPAdes)... | ecosystem: Environmental > Aquatic > Marine > Coastal >...
AGTTTGATGCCTTTCAGAGCCTCGGCCAATTCGGCGCGGGTAAGTTTCACCATGGGAAATCCTAAAAAGTCCGTCCTTGCAGCGGCAAGCCTACAAGCGTTTTCCCTCGATGAGCAAGGCTTTGAATTTCTCTGCATCAAGAGGTCTGGCGAACAGGAACCCCTGGATTTCGTCACACCAGTGCTGTTTGAGGAAAGCCAATTGTCGCTCCGTTTCGACCCCTTCGGCGATAACCTTCAGGTTGAGGCTTTGACCAAGCGCCAGAATAGCCGCAGCCAGCCGAGCGCTTTCCTCGCTGCTCTCGATGTCGTTGACAAAACTACGGTCAATTTTCAACGCTGAAATAGGGAGGTTTTTCAAATAGCTGAGCGATGAATAGCCGGTACCGAAATCGTCGATGGCAAAGGTAATTCCCTGTTTCCCCAGCGCTTCGATAACGGCGATGCTTTTAGCCGTGTCGGTCATGATTGCGCTTTCGGTGATTTCCAACTCCAGGTGCTTGGGATCGAATCCGCTTTTATCGACAATCGCAAGAATGGACTCAACCACAGCATCGCCCTGTAATTGGCGCGTCGAAACATTGACCGAAAGCCGCAACGGCGGAAGCCCTTCATCATGCCAGCGTTTGGCTTGAGCACAGGCCTCCTTCAAGACCCACTCGCCAAGAGGGACGATCAAGCCGGTTTCTTCGGCAATGGGGATAAAATGATCGGGACGGACCCTTCCGCGTTCCGGATCGTCCCAGCGCACCAAGGCCTCCATGCCAACAACAAATCCGCTCCGAAGATCGACCTTGGGCTGATAGTGAAGGGTGAATTCCTCACTTTCCAGCGAACGCCGCAACCGGCTTTCAATAACCAACCGGTCTTTAGCCCGCCGATCCATACCGTTATCGAAAAGAGCGATGCCTTCCTTGCCGTTTCGTTTGGCATAAGCACTGGCGATCCCGGCCTTACGAAAAAGCTCTTCACCATCATCGCCATGGTCGGGGGAAAGAACCGCACCGATGCTGGCGCTGATGATCAAGCGCTCCTCATGCCCTGAAAGCTTAATCGGGGAAGAGAGGGCCGTACTGATTTTCCCGGCAACGGCGCGACAGGCTTCGGCCCCTTCGACGGCGGGAACAAGAATGGCGAATTCATCCCCTCCGGTGCGCGAAACCTCACAATCATCATCGACCGTATTGCGGATCCGCTGGGCCGCTACGATCAACAACTGGTCGCCTCCCGCACTGCCCAGACTTTCATTGAGAAAACGGAAATTGTTGATATTGACGTTGAGCAGCGCCAGCCGCTCTTCTTTTCCTGTCGTTTTTGCCAACTTATTCTTTAAGGCATGCATGAAGGTGCGGCGATTTTCCAGACCGGTCAGCACGTCAGTTTTAGCCCGATGATGGACCTCTTCCTCAGCTTTTTTGCGCCGGTCGATATCAGCTAAAATTCCGACATAATTGCGGACTCGTCCCTGTTCGTCATGGATGGCGATGATCGACATCCAGGCAGCGAAAACCTCACCATTACGCCGACGATTCCAAATCTCCCCTTCCCAACGCCCATTCTTCTGGAGACGCCGCCAAAGCACCTTGTAAAAATCGTCATCATGACGTTCGGAGCGCAGAAGAGACGGCGTTTTCCCGAACACGTCACGGCTTTCATATCCGGTGATGGAGGTAAAGGCGCTGTTGACCGAAACGATTTTGTTGTCCGGGTCGGTGATCATAATCCCTTCGGAAGTCGCCTCGAAAACCGCCGAGGCTAAGATAAGATTGTCTTTCACCCGGCTTTGTTTTTTGAGGCTTGCCCCCGACGTTTGCTGAGAAACACCCATGCGGGAGGCTAAAAAAGTTAAGATAAGAATCCCCGTGGGAAGAGCGTAGGTCGCAAAATTCGCTTCCCCATCAGTGCCGCCAAGCCAATAGAACGCCGAGCCCGCCAAAACCAAACCGAGCATAATACACAGCAGCGGCAATCCTTCTGAAACTCCGCGTTTCGGGGCTCCCGTTGCGGTCACTGAAGACAAAACGTTTTCGTCAAACTGATTCAAGCTCTATCGTTCCCACCGATTAATCTCTTGAGCCTTACGCTAGGGTCGGATCGCTTAAAGCATCAATCCGCCCCGATCAATAGTTGAGAGGCGACAATAACCCTCGGGAATCATTGCCGCAATGCCCGATCCAGTTAGAATTAGTGGGTTTCGCTTAGGCTGCCGTGCCGTCCTGTCGGATTTTTTCCCTATGGGCGTGCCACTCCATCGTTTTGAGGAGGGTGGCGATAGTGATCGACTTTAGCGTCGCCTTGGCGATTTCATCGATTTCCGACAACACTCGACCGAGCGCCTGTCCGATTTCGGTCATGTCGCCATCTTCCCGACCTTCTTCGGTGGTCCCAACATCTTCAAAGAGTTGAATGAGATCGTAAAGAGTCGTCCTCTTGGCGTTACCGCTGAAACGGTATCCACCGCCTGCGCCACGCACCGATTCGACCAGCCCCGCACGCCCCAAGTCCCTCAGTACTTTCGCAAGGTGGTTGGCGGATATGCCGTACTTCTCGGCAATATCGGTCGCCGAAAGCTGCCGATCCGAATTATTGGCCAACTCCAGGACCGCGAAAAGTGCGCATTTCGTCGCCTTTTGAAGTTTCATTGCCTTGCCTACTCCCCTAGCAACACTCAGTAAGCGGGATTCGCCCCATTCAGTCCAGCGGCATTTCCAATTGAATGAACGGCCCGCCCATCATCCCCTGACTTCTGAAGAAAGCCATATTGAGACTGTCGTCCCGAGCCAGCATGGTTCGAACCTGATCGACGCCGCTATCCTTCAAGCGCTGGCAGATAGCCGCAAAAAGCTGACTCCCGGTCTTCTTCAGGCGGGCATCCGGATCGACGCCGATGGCGAAAATCCACCCACAGGGCGGCGAACCAAATTCCCAGGCCCGCACTTCGCCAATAATAAAACCGCAGGCCTCTCCACCATATTCAGCGATGAGAAAAAAGCGGCCTTCTCGCCCCCCGTAACGATTGAACATATCTCGCCAATACACGGCTTTCTCGAGCCCAGTATTCTTAACGTCGATCTCCGTCACCCGGTCCAGGTCAGCCTCTACGGCTGGCCTTATTTTTATTTGTTCCGTTTCCAATTTCGCCTTTTCCCCTCTGACTTGATTGAGCTTTTTCAAGCACCCCTGTCACGATAAAGCTAAATCGCCTTGACAGGATGCGGGGGAAACTCCAATATGTAAATAGGTATTTCGGTACCGATTTACAGCTACCCTCAAATAAACGCTGCGAGGGCTCCTCAAAAACCAGGGAATTGAACATGGCCTTTGGCCGACAGCCCCGCCAAGAAAAAAAACTGTATTAATTCTAAAAGGCACTTGCGATGATTGACTACAGGACGCACCCGGAAAATTACAAACACTGGAAACTCTCCATTGATGGGCGAATCGCCAGCCTGACCATGGATGTCGCCGAAGACGGCGGCTTGGTTCCCGGTTATGAGTTGAAGCTCAACTCTTACGATCTCGGCGTCGATATCGAACTTTACGACGCAATTCAACGGCTCCGCTTTGAGCATCCGGAAGTTGCCTCGGTGATCGTCACCAGCGCCAAGGAGAAGGTTTTCTGTTCGGGCGCCAACATTTCCATGCTCGGCCAGTCGACCCACGCCTGGAAGGTGAACTTCTGCAAGTTCACCAATGAAACGCGCAATTCCATCGAAGACGCCACCGACAATTCCGGTCAGGCCTATATTTGTGCGGTCAACGGCACAGCTGCGGGCGGCGGCTACGAACTGGCCCTCGCCACCGATCACATCATCCTCATCGACGATGGCGCAAGCGCCGTTTCGCTACCCGAAGTTCCGCTGCTCGCCGTCCTCCCCGGCACCGGCGGGCTGACCCGGGTCGTCGACAAGCGTAAGGTCCGGCGCGATCACGCCGACTATTTCTGCACCATCAACGAAGGTGTGCGCGGCAAGCGCGCCACCAGTTGGAAACTGGTCGATCAGGTGGTTCCACGCTCCAAACTAATGGAAAAGGCTCAGGAACAAGCCGAAAAGTACGTATCGACTTCCGACCGCCCGGCCGATGCAAAAGGCATTGAGCTGAAAAAGATCGACCGCACGATCAAGGGCGACGAGATCACCTACGGCACGGTAACCGCAACCATCGACCGGAAAAACCGGGCCGTGACCATTACCGTCCACGCCCCTACCGAAACGCCACCCAGCGACGTTAAGACTATTCACCAACAGGGTGTCGATTTCTGGCCGATGGCTCTCGCCCGCGATCTCGACGACCTGATCCTTCACTTGCGAACCAACGAGCAGGAAATGGGCACCTGGGTCTTCAAGACCTCTGGCGACGCCGACATGGTCGAAGCCGCCGACAAGGCTTTGCTCGACAATCAGGACGACTGGCTGGTTCGTGAAATCACCCTCTTCCTCAAGCGGGTCTTCAAGCGCATCGACGTAACCTCGCGCAGCCTGATCACTCTGGTCGAACCGGGCAGCTGCTTCACCGGAACTCTGCTGGAACTGCTGCTCGCCGCCGACCGCTCATTCATGCTCGACGGCACCTTCGAGGGCGATAACCGTCCCCCGGCGACAGTGCGCCCAACCGGCATGAATTTCGGCCCCCTACCCATGTGCAACGATCTCACCCGTCTCGCCACCCGGTTCCTTGACGAGCCGGAAAAGGTCGAAGATCTCAAGGCCGAACTGGGCAACGACCTGGATGCGGAAGCCGCCGACGATCTGGGCTTGGTGACCTTCATCCCCGACGACATCGATTGGGAAGACGAAGTGCGGATCGCCATTGAGGAGCGCGCCAGCTTCTCGCCGGACGCTTTGACCGGCATGGAGGCGAGCCTCCGTTTCGCCGGACCGGAAACCCTGGAAACCAAAATCTTCGGGCGCCTGTCGGCCTGGCAGAACTGGATATTCCAGCGTCCCAACGCTGTAGGTGAAGAAGGCGCCTTGAAGCTCTTCGGCACCGGCAACAAAGCCTCTTACAACCAACAGCGCGTCTAACGAATTCTATTTAAGGAAAGCGAGCGTCATGACCATTGATTACAACGAAAAAATCCCCAACAACGTCAACCTCAGCGAGGATCGCCGCCTTCAACGCGCCCTCGAAAAATGGCAGCCGGGCTATCTTGAGTGGTGGGATCAGTTGGGGCCGGAAGACACCACCAACTACGACGTTTATCTGCGCACCGCCACCAGCGTCGATCCTAAGGGCTGGGCCCATTTCGACTACGTCAAAATGCCCGACTACCGCTGGGGTATTTTTCTCACCCCGACCGACGAAGACCGGAAAATCGCTTTTGGCGATCACAAAGGCGAAAAGGCCTGGCAGGACGTCCCCGGCGAATACCGCGCCGAGTTGCGCCGTCTGATCGTCACCCAGGGCGACACCGAACCGGCTTCAGTCGAACAGCAGCGCCACCTGGGCATGACCTGTCCGTCGCTTTACGACCTGCGCAACCTCTTCCAGGTCAACGTGGAAGAAGGCCGCCATCTCTGGGCCATGGTCTACCTTCTGCACGCCCACTTCGGTCGCGACGGGCGCGAAGAAGCCGACGCCATGCTGGAGCGTCATTCCGGCGACCCGGACAAGCCGCGCATTCTCCAGGCGTTCAACGAAGACACGCCCGACTGGCTTTCGTTCTTCATGTTCACCTTCTTCACCGACCGCGACGGCAAGTATCAGTTGGCCTCACTGGCCGAATCCGGCTTCGACCCGTTGGCCCGGAGCTGCCGCTTCATGCTAACCGAGGAAGCCCACCATATGTTCGTCGGCGAGTCCGGCGTCGGTCGGGTCATCAAACGGGCCTGCGATATCATGACGGAGCACAAAACCGACAACGTGCGTAAGTACGGCGGCATCGACCTGCCAACCATCCAGAAGTATCTCAACTTCCACTTCTCAGTGTCCGTCGACTTGTTCGGTCAGGAGCTTTCGACCAACGCGGCCAATTTCTACACCATGGGCCTCAAAGGCCGCTATCAGGAAGAAAAGATCAACGACAACCACCAACTAAAAGACGACCCCTATGAAGTTTCCGAACTGAAAGGCGACAGCATCGTCAACGTGGAAGCCCCGGCGCTCACCGCGATCAACGAGCGCCTGCGCGACGACTACATCGCCGACTGTCAGGCCGGCGTCAACCGGTGGAACAAAATCATCCAGAAAGCCGGTATCGACTTTGAGCTGAAAATCCCGCACCGGGCCTTCCACCGGGGCATCGGCACCTTCTCTTCCGTCAAGGTATCGCCCGACGGCCGGGTACTGACCGAAGCCGAATGGGACCACCACCACGGCCAATGGCTGCCGACGCCGGAAGACCGGGCCTATGTGTCCTCTCTGATGCAGGCGGTCACCGAGCCGGGCAAGTTCGCCAACTGGATCGCCGCGCCCGACCGCGGCATCAACAACCAGTCCGTCGATTTCGAATACGTGCGCTTTAACTAAGCCCACCGAACGACAACATATACGGGAGGGGGCAGCAACGCTTCCTCCCGTTTTGCTTTTGAAGGACAACGAAAACCATGGCGCTCAACCGACAACACCTGATTGATCCGGCCGTCTGCATCCGCTGCAATACCTGCGAAGAGACCTGTCCGCTCGACGCCATCACCCATGATGCGACAAACTACGTGGTCGACTACGACAAGTGTAAGGGCTGCATGGACTGCATCTCTCCCTGCCCGACCGGCGCCATCGACAGTTGGCAAACGGTCGCGACGCCCTGGACTCTCGATGATCAATACTCTTGGGACGATCTGCCAGACGAACCGGAAGGGCTTGAAGCCGAAGAAGGCGCCCCTGACGAAGAAGCCGAAGAGCTGCGCGACAAGGCCGAGGCCGCGCAAGGCGGTAAAGTACCGCCCCCCTTCTCCGCCGCTCACCCCTATGTCAGCCTATACAGCAAAGATAACCCGGCAACCGCCAGGATCGCCGGTAACTTCCGCATCACCGGCAGCGGCGCAGGCTCCGATATTCATCATATTGTGCTGGACTTCGGCAAAGCCGCCTTCCCGGTGCTCGAGGGCCAATGCATCGGCATCATCCCGCCGGGTACGGATGACAAAGGCAATCCCCATCTAATGAGACTCTATTCGGTAGCCAGCCCCCGCGATGGCGAACGGCCGGGTCACAACAACCTAGCCTTAACGGTCAAACGGGTGCGGGAGGAGGACGGTATGAAGGGCTTGGCGTCCAATTATCTCTGCGACCTTGCAAAAAACGAGACAGTTCAAGTCGTCGGTCCGTTTGGCGATTCATTCCTTATGCCCAACCATCCTTCGGCAAACATCGTCATGATCTGTACCGGCACGGGCGCGGCTCCCATGCGAGCTATAACTGAGCGCCGCCGCCGCGAGATGCCCAAAGCTCCAGGCAAACTCATGCTGTTCTTCGGCGCACGGACCCCCGACGAACTCCCCTATTTCGGGCCGCTCCAGAAACTCCCAAAAGACTTCATCGATACCGAGTTGGCCTATTCCCGCCTTGCCGACAAACCAAAAGAGTATGTGCAAGACCGAATGAAAACTCGAGGAGAGGACCTCGCCAACCTGCTGCAAAGCGAAGACACTTTTATCTATGTCTGCGGTCTGAAAGGTATGGAGAAAGGCTGCGAAGAGGCTTTTGAAGAGATTTGCGCCAAGAGCGGGCTAAATTGGGAAGCCCTGCGGAAAATCATGAAAAACCAAGGACGCTATCACGTTGAGACCTATTAAGGCCGGAAGCACCGGTTCCTGCGGCAATTGATGATAAAAGCGGTTCGTTCCAGACATGGGAAGTGCTAGTCTCAAGACAAAGAAAATCAAACATCAGCCGACCTAGAGAATAAAATGCCGCAGCTCACCCCCGAGCAAACTTCGACACGCCAACTCCGCCGAACTGTTTTGGCGAGTTTGCTGCTTGTTCTCCTGATCGCATGGGCGGCGGCGGCCCATCTCATCATCAGCAGTCAAACTGAAATGCTGGAACGCGCCAAGGCCGACAGCATAAACCTCAACAAAGCGCTTACCGCCTATACCGAACTGGCGCTTGGAACGCTTAATCGCCATCTCCTTGATATCGGGCGCCGCTACTCTTCCGATACAACCGCAAAACCTTACGACAAAAACGTCGGGCTTTTTCTCGGAAAAAAAGCTCGGGAATCGCGTGGCGCAAGCTCTTTCAACCTAATCCGAAAGGATGGGCTTCTAGAGCATAGCGCCATTCTAAAAGATAGCCGCCTTATCCTCCTTGATCGCCCAATTATGGTTGATGATCGGGACTACTTTAAATTTTTCCACGACACTTGGCCGGAAAACCGCGGCGCGCTCTATATCGGCACACCAGTCAGCGGGAAACTCAACGACACTAAAATCATACCGGTCGTACGGGCCAGATCGAGCGCCGATGGCGATTTTCCTGGCGTGGTCCTTGCCAGTATCCGCTCTGATAAACTTCTCGACTTTTATGAAAATTTCCAATTCAGCGAAGATCAGACAATCGCCCTAACCCACACCAACGGAACCCTGCTGGCGCAACTCCCCGACACCTCCAAGCGAACCGGCTCGAACATCTCTTACAGCTCCCTTTTCACGAAACACCTGACAGATCGTCTCGAAGGATATTTCGAAGCGCCAGTTTCCAATGACAACACCATCCACCTCGTCGCCTACAAGAAACTGCAAAACCTTCCCATTGTCGTATCGGTTTCGCGGTTCCAACACAATGTGCTGGCCCCCTGGCGCAACCAAGCCTTGGTGATTATTGCCATCACCGTGTTGATATCGCTGGTCCTGGGGCTTTTTGCCGCCGCGCTATTTTCACAAACCAAATCGGTGGAATATCAGGAGCGCAACCTTCAGAAAAAAGTCGAAGAACGGACCAGCGAATTGTTACTGGCCAAGGAAGAGGCCGAACTCGCCAACCGGACCAAGGACGAATTTCTCGCCAATATGAGCCACGAATTGCGTACGCCGCTCAATTCAGTCATTGGGTTCTCCGAGATGATGCTGCTCGAAACCTGGGGCAAGCTCGGCGACCCTCACTACGAAGAATATGTCGAAAACATCGGCGATTCAGGCCGCCACCTGCTTGAGGTGATCAACGATATTTTAGACATTTCAAAGATCGAAGCCCATAAGATGGAACTTGACAACGAACCCATCGACATGGCCGCCAGCGTGACCGAATGTCTGCGCATGATCAGCGCCAGAGCAACGGAAAAGTCCATCCTGTTAATCAGCAAACTCCCACACGACCTCCCCCGGCTCAGAGGCGACGAGACCCGCTTCAAACAAATTATCGTCAATATCGTCGGCAACGCGATCAAATTCACCCCGGCCCACGGCGCAGTCTCCATCGAAGGCGGCCTATTGAGCGATGGCAGTGTCTGCATCTCAATCAAAGACGATGGGGTCGGCATCCCCAAAAAAGACTTGGTCCGTATCCTCCAACCCTTTGAGCAATCGGCTTCGGCTTTATCGCGCGACCACGAGGGCTCTGGACTGGGCCTCCCCTTAAGCAAAAGGTTGATGGAACTTCACGATGGGCGCCTAACCATAGAGAGTGAAATAAAAAAGGGAACAACCGTACATCTTACTTTCCCCTCGTCCCGCCTAACTGCCTAAAACCGTTCCAAATCAGGAAAAGCTATCGACTCTGACAAGAAGATTTTTTTACTTAAATCAATTGTTCGACATACGAACATTTATTTAAAACAAAAAAAACCAAACGATTTCTTCTTGACGCATTTTAATCCCTTGCCCATACTCAAAATAGGTATTTCGGTACCGGTTTGCGAATTCCTCGAACTTAAAGAGGGACCAGAGGGAAAAGAGAAGCTGCAAAAAAACATCCGGAAACAGGATGGGGCGGCAAACGGCAAAAGCCGGAAAGCGGGAGGATAACTAAAGACATGCGGGATAATACCGTATCCATCGATACGTCGCAGAAACCGTCAGCAATCACTTATGCCGACCAGTTCAACGTCGCCGTTCCCTTCATCGACCGCCATTTAGACGAAGGGCGCACCGACAAGGTGGTCATCAGAATGACAACCGGCGAAGAAGTGACCTACGGACAGCTTGCCGAGAACGTCAACAAAGCGGGCAATGCTCTGAAAAATCTGGGCCTCTCAAAGGGCGACCGGGTTCTGATGATGGTCATGGACTGTCCTGAGTTTTATTACACCTTCTGGGGCGCGATCAAAGCCGGGTTTATTCCCGTACCGCTTAACACCCTGCTCGTCGCTAAAGACTACAAATTCATGATTGAGGACTCGGGTTGCGAGGCCTGTATCTATTCCAAAGTCTTCGCCGAACAAGTCGAGCCCGCGCTGAAAGAAGCCAGTCGAAAGCCGAAAGCGGTCTTTTGCGTCGATGGCGGCGAGACGTCTTTTCAGGCGAAAATCGCCGAAAGCGAAACCACCCTCGCTCCCGCCCCAGCCAAAGCCACCGACGACTGTTTCTGGCTCTATTCATCCGGCACCACCGGCACACCGAAAGGGACGGTCCACTGTCACCGGGACATGGTGGTCACCAGTCAACACTACGGAATCGACACACTCGGCGTCACGGAAGACGATGTCTGCTTCTCGGCAGCCAAACTGTTCTTCGCCTATGGACTGGGCAACGCCATGACCTTCCCGCTCTGGAGCGGCGCTACGGCTATCCTGTTCCCCGCTCGCCCGATGCCGGACAATACTCTCGATATTATCGCCAAGCATAAACCAACTTTATACTTTGGCGTGCCGACACTTTACGCAGGACAACTACAGTATATGGAGAATAATTCTTTCGACATGTCCTCTGTACGTTACTGCGCTTCCGCTGGCGAAGCCTTGCCGGCCGATATTTTCAAGCGCTGGAAAGAAAAAACCGGAACGACCATCCTCGATGGGATCGGCTCCACCGAAGCGCTTCACATTTTCATTTCCAATACCGCCCAGGATAGCAAGGCTGGCACCTCCGGGCACATCGTACCCGGATACGAAGCCAAGATCGTCGACGAGAAGGATCAACCGGTTCCCGACGGAGAATCCGGGCGGCTGTTCATCAAAGGCCATTCAACGGCCAAATACTATTGGAACAACCCGGAAAAAACCGCGTCGACCATGGTCGGCGAGTGGCTCTCAACCGGCGACACCTACATTCGCGACGAAGAAGGATACTTCGTCTACTGCGGTCGCGACGACGATATGCTAAAAGTCGGTGGCATCTGGTGCTCTCCTTTCGAAATCGAAGCCAAGCTGATTGAACATCCCAAGGTTCTGGAAGCCGCCATCGTCGGTCGAGCAGACGATAAAGACCTCATCAAACCGGAGGCTTGGATCGTTTTGGCCGATGGCGTTGAGAAAACCGACGATTTGGAAGCAAACCTGATCGCACACTGTAAATCGGGGCTGGCCAAGTATAAATTTCCCCGCTGGTTCAATTTTGTCGAAGAACTGCCGAAAACGGCGACCGGCAAAATTCAGCGGTTCAGATTGCGCCACTAAACGAGGCGTTGGGAAACGTTCGGCATAACGCAAAACTAGCCAACCGCCACCGTTTCCCCTAAAGTTTTCGTAGCTGTAAAAGCCCTTCCCAATCAACGGGATCGGCCTTTTACTCAGGGAGACGGAAACGTCCGCACAAGCGGGCATCAACGGACATCACGTCCAGGGAGGTAAACTTAATATGACTAAGAAGACTAACTCAGGCTCCTCACGTCGCGAGTTCCTTGGAGGCGTCGCCGCCACCGCAGGTCTCGCCGCCGCATCGAGCTTCATTCCAACTTCGTTCGCCATTGCAGGTAAAGCGCCGGTCAAGGTCGGCATCCTGCTGCCCTATTCGGGCACCTACGCCATGCTCGGCAATTCGATCACCAACGCCATGAAAATGCGCATTGAACAGGCTGGCGGCATGCTCGGCGGTCGCCCCGTCGAATATGTGGCGATCGATTCCGAAATGTCGGTACCGAAAGCGCCGGTCAACACCAAAAAGCTGATCGGCAAAGAAAAAGTCGATTTCGTGGTTGGCCCGGTTCACTCCGGCATTGCCGCCGCCATGGCCAAAATCATGGGCCCGCGCAAAGCGCCGATCATGATCGTGCCCAACGCAGGCTCCAACGCCGTGACCGGCCCGCTTTGCGCCCCCAATATTTTCCGCACCTCGTTCAGCAACTGGCAACCGGCCTTCCCAGGCGGCAAGGTGATGGCGGATGACGGTCACAAAAAATGCGTGACCATCGCTTGGAAATATGGCGCGGGCATCCAGATGATGGCGGCCGGTAAAGAGGCTTTCGAAGCCAACGGCGGCAGGGTTATCAAGGAGCTCCAGGTGCCTTTCCCAAAAGTCGAGTTCCAAGCCTATCTTTCGGAAATCGCCGCTTTGAAACCCGATTGCGTTTTCGCCTTCTTCTCTGGTGGCGGCGCGGTCAAGTTCGTCAAGGAATTCGCGGCAGCAGGCCTGAAAGACAGCATTCCTCTTTACGGTCCGGGCTTCCTAACTGAAGGCGTGTCAGCGGCACAAGGCGCTGCGGCCGAAGGAGTGAAAACCACGCTGCACTACTCGGCGGATCTTGACAATGCAGCCAACAAAGCTTTCCGTGCCGATTACGAGAAAGCCTTCGGCAAGCCGCCCAACGTTTTCGCCGTTCAGGGCTTCGATACGGGTAGTCTACTACTCCAAGCCATGGCAGCGACCAATGGCGATTCAGGCGCAACCCAGGATTTGATTACTTCCATGGAGAACGCCGTTTTCCTCGATAGCCCGCGTGGCGAATGGAAGATGTCAAAAGCCCACAACCCAATTCAGAACATCTATCTGCGCGAAGTTCGCAGTGGAAAACAAAAATTGATGGGTATCGCCGCCAAGGCCTTGGAAGACAAGGCTATAGGCTGCAAGATGGCTTAACTCGCTATTCCAGGTCACCCCGGAGCTTAACGGCTCCGGGGTATCCTTTAATCAGCACAAAACCGAAAATGCAATAAAAACAAAGCATTAGAAATCTTTCGAGAAAAGCGCACAAGACCGTGATGGACCTTACTACCTTTCTTATTCAAGCCCTTAATGGGGTCCAGTACGGCTTTTTGCTGTTCCTGGTGGCCAGCGGCCTGACCCTTATTTTCGGCATCATGGGCATTATCAATCTCGCTCATGGGGCTTTTTACATGCTCGGCGCCTATATCACCTATTGGCTGATCGGTTATACGGGCAACCTCGCCATCGCCATCGCCATCGGGCTGATAATCATGGTGGTGGTTGGCTACGCCATTGAACGCCTCGCTATTTCATTTCTTTATAACCGCGATCATCTGCATCAGGTCTTGTTGACCTACGGGATGATTTTGATCCTTAACGAATTGCAAAAGATATTTTGGGGCACAGATTTTTATAGCGTTCCGGTGCCCGAAATTCTCAAGGGCGGGATCGAATTAACCGAAACCCAGTCCTATCCCATCTATCGGCTGTTTATCTCCCTGGTCTGCATGATCGTCGCCGCAGGGCTCTATCTACTGATCAGCAAAACCAAGCTCGGCATGATGATCCGCGCCGGTGCGACAAACCGGGAAATGACCCAGGCGCTGGGCATCGACGTCAACCGCATATTCGCCATCGTCTTCAGCCTCGGCGCGGCGCTTGCCGCTTTCTCAGGAATGGTCGGTTCGCCGGTCAGTTCGGTCTTTCCCGGCATGGGCGACAGCATTTTGATTATCTCGTTTGTCGTGGTGGTCATCGGCGGCATCGGCTCGGTCAAAGGGGCCTTCGTCGGCGCAATGATTATCGGGCTGGCCGACACCTTCGGCACCGTTCTGCTGCCGGAATTCGCCTCCGTGGTCGTTTATGCGGTGATGGCGATGATTCTCTTATGGCGGCCTCAAGGGCTGTTCGGGAAGGCGTAACATCATGAGCAAAGAATTGATCACCCGCGCCTTCGTTTTGGTTTTCCTCTGCGTTATCGCCAGCGGCCCCTTCATGCTTGGGTCCTACTACAAAGAGCTGGTTATGCACATGATGGTTCTCGGCATCTTCGCCATGAGCCTCGACCTGCTGATCGGTTTTACCGGTCTTATTAGCTTCGGTCATGCCGCCTTCTTCGGACTGGCGGGTTACCTGCTTGCCATCGTGACACCTGAAAGCGAACCGATTTCCATCTTTATCTCACTGCCTTTCTGTCTCGGCGGCGCAGCCCTGGCGGCTCTGGTGATCGGTTGGTTTTCAGTGCGCACCAGCGGCATCTATTTTATTATGATCACGCTGGCCTTCGCCCAGATGCTTTTCTACTACTTCAACGAAAATCAAGAGCTGGGCGGGTCCGACGGCATCTTCATCTTCAATAAACCGCTGGTCGGTTGGGGGGAAGTCCAACTCCTTGATCTCAGCAATCCAAACGCACTCTACTACCTGATCTTCGCCTGCCTTATCGCTTCCTATTTGGTTTTGCGGATGATCCTCAACGCGCCGTTTGGCAAGGTGATCAAAGGCATCAAGGCCAACGAACACCGGACCCAGGCGCTCGGCTTCAATACCCGGCGTTACAAACTGATTGCCTTTGTGATCGCTGGCACCCTGGCCGGGTTGGCAGGGTACCTGGAAGCCGTCACCACCGGAATCGTCAGCCCGGGCCATTTGCATTGGCACCACAGCGGCGAAGTGATGATGCTGGTTATCCTGGGCGGAATGGGCACCCTGTTCGGCCCGGTTCTCGGGGCCTTCACACTTGAGCTCCTGCGCGACAATTTTCAGGATATGACCGAACACTGGCACCTGTTCCAGGGCA
>Ga0209692_10003640_pt1 | contig 14751 bp, 9 predicted proteins | sample tdDd472_FD_187129 | JGI IMG/M metagenome (GOLD analysis project Ga0209692, IMG submission 187129) | Marine sediment microbial communities from the Atlantic coast under amendment with organic carbon and nitrate - tdDd47.2 (SPAdes)... | ecosystem: Environmental > Aquatic > Marine > Coastal >...
AGGAAGATTTCCTCACCGAGTTTGTATCCCGCTTTCTCGACAGCTTCAACAATCGCTTGAACCGCTTCTTCATTAGATCCCAGGTTTGGTGCAAAACCACCTTCATCTCCAACAGCAGTACTCAAACCTTTTGCTTTAAGTACGTCTTTTAACGCATGAAAGATTTCCGTTCCGTAGCGTAATGCTTCGGCGAATGATGGAGCGCCGACAGGTAGAATCATGAATTCCTGAATGTCGATATTATTATCGGCGTGTTCGCCACCATTAATAATATTCATCATCGGCACAGGCAAAGTTACACCGTCACGAATTTGCGCGTATAACGGTTGCTTGTTAGCAATAGCTGCAGCTTTGGCAACCGCCAGAGAGACAGCCAGAATCGCATTGGCGCCAAGCTTGGATTTATTATCTGTGCCATCAAGATCTAACATAACCTTATCGATTTCCGCCTGCGATGATGCGTCCATTCCGGTCACTTTATCTTTGATAAGATCGTTAATATTGCTCACTGCTTTTAGGACACCTTTGCCCATATACCGAGACTTGTCACCATCACGCAGCTCTAGAGCTTCACGTGAGCCCGTTGATGCCCCCGATGGCGAACAGGCAATTCCGACTGCGCCACATTCCAATACGACTTCCGCTTCAACAGTTGGATTGCCACGTGAATCCAAGACTTCACGTCCAATGATGTCAGCTATTTTGCTCATTCCTTACAACCTCAAATTAATTAAATGTTTGAATAGTTAAAATTTGTTTTCTTAGCCTAATTGACTTTCGGCGAACCCAGCCTGTTTTACAACGCTATCGATTTCTTTCAAGGTAGCAAGCAAGTCTTCAATTTCATACATGGGCCAGGAGTTTGGTCCGTCACTTTTTGCGTTGGCTGGATCTGGATGGGTTTCCATAAATAATCCTGATACACCCGCGGCAATTGCTGCGCGCGCTAATACAGGTACGTGTTCGCGTTGTCCGCCAGAAGATGTTCCTTGTCCACCAGGCAATTGAACGGAATGCGTTGCATCATAAACAACAGGTGCGCCAGTTTTGCGCATTTCCGCGAGGCCGCGCATATCTGATACCAGATTGTTGTACCCAAAAGACGCGCCGCGTTCGCAAACCATTACTTTTTCATTACCCGTGGCTCGCGCTTTTTCAACCACATTAGCCATATCCCATGGCGCTAAAAATTGCCCTTTTTTGATATTGACCGGAATACCCGGCTGGCAAACACGCTGGATAAAGTTTGTCTGGCGGCACAAAAAGGCCGGTGTTTGCATAACATCAACTACTGATGCGACTTCATCCATGGGAGTATCTTCGTGTACGTCTGTCAATACCGGCACGCCAATCTGATCTTTAACCTTCGCTAGAATCTGCAATCCTTTCTCTATTCCAGGTCCGCGAAAACTTGTATGTGAGGAACGATTGGCTTTATCGAAAGACGATTTATAAATATAAGGGATACCGAGACGCTCGGTTAATTCTTTCATATAACCCGCGGTATCTAACGCAAGCTGCTCACTTTCAATAACACAAGGACCTGCTATGAGAAAGAAAGGTTTATCGATACCAACTTCAAAACCACATATATTCATTGAACTTACGCCTCCTGGCTTACGCGAAACTCGCGCGCCGCATTAATAAATGAGGTAAATAGTGGATGCCCATCACGCGGCGTCGAGGTAAATTCCGGATGGAATTGAACCGCGATAAACCAGGGGTGATCTGGAATTTCAACCGTTTCTACCAGGTTGTTTAAATTCGAGCGTCCAGAAATGATCAGACCGCTCTCTTCTAGTTGCGATACGTAATTTTCATTCACTTCGTAACGATGACGATGACGTTCATTGATAACTTCACTGCCATAAATTTCAGCGAGTTTAGTCCCTTTAGCTAACTTGGCAGGTTGCGCCCCAAGACGCATTGTTCCGCCAAGGTCAGATTCTTCCGTACGCTGTTCTACCGAACCATCTTTATTGATCCACTCGGTGATCAACCCAACGACCGGCGCTTTCGCATCTTTATCAAATTCGGTGCTTTGTGCGCCTTCTAATTTGGCCACGTTTCTGGCGTACTCAATGACGGCCACTTGCATCCCAAGACAGATGCCGAGATACGGAATATTATTCTCTCGTGCATATTGCACGGTTTGTACCTTGCCTTCGACGCCTCGCTCCCCAAAGCCGCCAGGGACCAGAATGGCATCTGCATTATCGAGCAGTCCAATTCCTTTTTTCTCTATGTCTTCTGCATCGACATAGTCAATATTAACAGTCAGGCGATTTTGCAATCCTGCGTGCTTGAGCGACTCAATCAAGGATTTATAGGCTTCGGTCAAATCCATATATTTGCCGACCATAGCAACATTCACCTCACCATTGGGGTTAGCTTCGGCATAAAGAACCTGCTCCCATTCGGACAGATCAACCGGTTGCTCAGGTAGTTTAAAGCGATCGCTGATCAATCGCTCAAGTCCCTGGGAATTTAAGATCGATGGAATTTTATAAATACTATCAACGTCTTTTAGGGAAATTACAGCCTTCTCTTCGACATTGGTAAACAGGGCAATTTTAGCTTTTTCCGATGGTGGTAACGTTCGGTCGCTGCGACATATCAGAATGTCAGGTTGGATACCAATTGAGCGAAGCTCTTTAACCGAATGCTGAGTAGGCTTAGTTTTCAGCTCTCCTGCGACGGCGATATATGGTAATAGCGTCAAATGCATATATAAGGCTCTTTCGCGGCCTAATTCGTAACCTAACTGACGAATCGCCTCCAGAAAAGGTAGTGATTCGATATCACCAACAGTTCCGCCTATTTCCACCATTGCCACATCGGAATCGCCGGCACCTTCAAATACCTTTCGCTTAATTTCGTCTGTGATATGCGGAATCACCTGAACCGTGCCGCCGAGGTATTCACCACGACGCTCTTTGCGAAGTACATCGGCGTACACTCGACCGGTGGTGAAATTGTTGGATTGGCTCATGCGGGTACGAACAAATCGCTCATAATGGCCCAAGTCCAAATCGGTTTCTGCGCCATCATCGGTAACAAAAACCTCACCATGCTGGAAAGGACTCATAGTACCCGGATCGACGTTAATATAAGGGTCCAGCTTTAAAAGCGTGACCTTGAGTCCACGGGACTCCAAAAGTGCTGCCAAAGATGCCGCTGCAATCCCTTTTCCCAAAGAAGATACAACCCCGCCCGTTACAAAAATAAACTTAGTCATGAAAATTCGCCAAAATCTTTTAAAAACATACTGTTAGAATAAAGCTCAATTTCTATCTTGTTATTGTATTTGCGTTTTTAAAACCAACTGCAAGACATGCAAATTGAAAATTGCACGGTTTTTTTCTTAGCTAAAACAAACAAGTAGGGAGCCATCAGGACGGGAAGTTATTCTATCAAATAAATTGTAACGAATCACGACATAAATTTGGCTTGTTACTCGCAAAATTGACTCAGGCGAGTACTTTTTTTGCTTTTTGCCACAATTCTTCCAATTGCTCGAGGGAATATTGGGATAATGGGTGTTCTGCATTGGCCTCAAGGTGCCGAAAGCGTCGTTCAAATTTTAAGTTGGCCAGTCTTAATGCTTGATCGGCATCTACCCCGTAATGCCGGGTAAGATTGACGACGGCAAATAACAGATCACCGAGTTCTTCCTGCAAGTGATGCAAGTCGCCAGATTCAGCGGCCTGCAAGACTTCGGCACGTTCTTCATTAATTTTATCCCAGACTTGCGAAACGTCATGCCAGTCAAAACCGATTTTCGCGACGCGTTTTTGAATTTTATGGGCCCGTTTAAGCTCTGGTAACGCTTTCGGAATATCGTCGAGAACACTGGCAGTGCCAGGAGATTTTTGCTGACGTTCATTTTGCTTGGCCTCTTCCCAGGCCTGGTTAAGCTGTTTTTCGTCTTCAAATTGCGCATTTGTGAACACGTGGGGATGACGCCGAATCAATTTTTCGCAGATTATCTCGACAATGTCGTTAAACTCAAACCGCCCTTCTTCCCTGGCAATCTGAGCGTAAAAAATCACCTGGAACAAGAGATCACCGAGTTCACCTTTTAAGCTATCAAAATCTTCTGTTTCAATGGCTTCTGCCACTTCATAAACTTCTTCAATGGTAAAAGGTAGTATCGATTGGTAGTCCTGCTTTAAATCCCAGGGACAACCGCCAAGCGGATCGCGCAGAGATTGCATGACAGCAATCAATTTCTCAATCCCGGATTTTGATTCCACAAAAGCCAATAAACGCTCAGAATGTTTATCAGAGACATTTTTTGTCGACGTATTTTTTGATGTTCCTGACATTATTTTAATTCTCGTTACATTAGTAAAATCGACAACTCATTTACACCTGAGCGTTCAGCCCCAACTGTCCTGTAGCCCCACTGATTTACAGCAGGTATTTTTCTAGCCCGCCTTTCTCCGACACTTGCCGATTATTTTCGCTGCACGCTTACGATAGTGGGCAATTGTTCAATTTTACTCATGATTCTGGAGACAACTGAGATACTTGGGACTTCAATCTGGATATTAATCGCGACCATGAGTCGTTGTTTATTCACATGAGTATTTAGCGCTGTCACACTCACCTTTTCTTCTCCCATCAAGGTAGTGACGTCGGCCAACAATCCTTTGCGATCATAGGCTTTTACGATCAGGTCGATAAGATATTTTTCATTGACGGCGTCGGTCCACTCAACTTGTAGCACTTTTTCTGGTGACGTATTTTGCGCATTCAGCAAATAACGACAGTCGGAACGATGAATCATGATGCCCCGTCCCTGAGTCACATAACCACTAATCTCATCGCCAGGGACCGGCTTGCAGCACCCGGCCATTCGCGTTAATAAATTGCCGACCCCTTCCACTAAAATATCCGATGAGGCACTACGTTTAGCAACTTTAGTTTTTCTCTTAATGACTGTTTCACGGTCAACAGATGTCGACTTTTCCTGCTGTGCACGAAACGCATTAACAACTTGGTGTAGCCCTTTATCGCCAGCACCAATGCTAGCGAATAGCTCTTCTTCCTTGTTGTAATTAAAGTGCTTGGCTACTTTCAACAGGTCACTGGAGCGAAAATTGTGTTTATGCATTTCTTTTTCCAGCAGACTTTTACCCGCTGCGATATTTTTGTCTTTGTCCTGATGGCGAAACCATTGGTGAATTTTGCTTCGAGCACGGGACGATCGAATATACCCATGATGCTCACTCAACCAGTCGCGACTCGGACCTCCCGTTTTATTGGTCAGAATTTCTACTTTCTGTCCGGTTTCCAGAGGCTCGGTAAGGGGAATAATTCGTCCATTTACCTTCGCCCCTCGGCACCGATGGCCAACATCGGTATGAACTCGATACGCAAAATCCAGTGCCGTCGACCCTTTGGGCAAGTCAATTAATTTACCAGCTGGCGTAAATACATAAACTCGCTCTTCAAGTACCTGACTACGAAATTCATCGACAATATCAGCAGATTCGGTCACTTCGTCTTGCCATTCTAACAATTGACGCAGCCAGGCAATTTTAGCTTCGTAACCATCCGCAGCGCCGGCTTTACCTTCTTTGTACTTCCAATGAGCAGCTACACCTAGCTCCGACTCCTGGTGCATATCAAATGTGCGGATTTGAATTTCTAGCGTCTTTCCTTCAGGTCCGACAACGGCGGTGTGCAAAGATCGGTAGCCGTTTTCTTTTGGCGTGGCGATATAATCATCAAACTCTTTTGGTATATGTTTCCACAGCCCGTGTACAATACCCAATACTGAGTAGCAATCCTGAATTTTGGGCACCAGTACGCGCACAGCTCGAACATCATAAATTTCTTCAAAGCCTACTTGTTTACGCTGCATTTTTTTCCAAATGCTATAAATGTGCTTTGCGCGGCCCTGCAAGTCCGCCTGGACATTAATCTGGTTGAGTGCATCTCCTATGATTGAGAGAACCTTATTGACATATTTTTCCCGCGCGACTCTTTTTTCGTCAAGACTTTTGGCAATTTTCAGGTATTCTTCCCGGTACAGAATTCGAAACGCGAGATCTTCCATTTCCCATTTGACCTGACCAATCCCCAATCGATTCGCCAAGGGGGCGTAAACATCACTAATTTCATGTGCGAGTGCCAATGTCGCATCGTCTGTTTTCTTTACTGCCTTTCGTAATAAATATAAACGTTCTGCCAACTTGATTAACACCACACGCACATCGTCAACCATAGCCAACAACATGCGCCGCAGGTTATCAATCTGGGCATCATCATTTTTATCAGAAAAGTCCGTTTGCAAACTGCGAATCGCGTCCATGGTGGTAACACCTTTAAGCTGGTTTGCGATTGGCACTGAGCACTTGAGTTTAACCTGTTCAAGACCAATGAGCTGGTGGTCAACAAATGGGTATAAAATTGCGGCTAGCAACGTGGTACTATTTGAACGCAGCGACGACAGGATGTTTGCCATTTCAAAACTTTGAGCAAAAAGACGTGATAAGTAGGCTTCATCATCGTGCTTGACAGTGCTCAGCAATTGAATGGTATTTTTCCACAGACTATCCTGAGATGCATCGTTGTCCGAAACCAGCGAATCGCACCAGATATAAAAATTGCTATCAGTGAGACTTTTGGGCGTTTCAATATGATGAACTTTAACCATTCTGATTTTGCCTTACACTTTTATTAATTGAAGCTTTTCGCCTCAATTAACCAAAACAATGATAACCTATTTAGTTGTGCCCTCAGCTTGAACAAGTATTCTTAGCTTGAACAAGAATTCTTAGCTTGAATAAAAAGGCCTTATTTTTTTTCAAACAATGCAATCGACTCAACGTGAGTCGTATGAGGAAACATATCCATGACCCCTGCTTTTTTCAATATGTAACCTGCTTTAACGAGTTCACCGGTATCACGCGCCAAGGTCGCCGGATTGCAGGAAACATAGACGATTTTTTCTGCGTTAAATTTAACAATATTATGAATAACCTCCAACGCCCCACTTCGGGCCGGATCAATCAAAATTTTGTTATAGTGCTGTTGATTCCAGGGTTTATCAGAAAGGTCAGCCGTTAAATCCGCCTGATAAAATTCCACATTCGTCAGATTGTTATGATTGGCATTTTCAGTCCCTCTATCCACCATATCCTGTACGCCTTCGACGCCAACGACAAACTCGGCTTGAGTCGCTAATGGTAGCGTAAAGTTGCCTAAGCCACAGAAAAGGTCAAGCACTCGGTCCGTACGCTTAACGTCAAGCAATTCGAGCGCGAATGGCACCATTTTTCGGTTGATGCTGCCATTAACCTGCGCGAAGTCAAGAGGACTTTGCAATAGCTCAAGGTTATAATGTGGATGTCGATAACTCAGCTGAGCCTCTTCATCCTCGACTGGCCACACTCGATTAACGGTATCTGGACCTTTGGGTTGTAAATAAATAACCAGATTATTTTCTCTACCAAACTCAACCCATTTGTTTCGATCGGATTCATTTAACGGTTTTAAATGACGCACAATTAACGCCGTTTTATCATCGCCACTTGAAACCTCAATTTGCGGAATAAATTGACGACCTTCCATTGTGTCGATGAGACGGCTCATGGGTATGAGAAGTTTTGAAACGCGTTCAACCAAAACCGGGCATTCATCAATGTCAGCTAAAAAATTAGAGTGTTTTTCTCGAAAGCCAATTAAGGTTCTTTCTTTTTTCATCACATAACGAACACCTAATCTCGCTTTTCGACGATAACCCAATAAATCAGCTTGTAATGGTGGCAACCACTCTTCGGGCTGGGTCTGGGCAAAATGCGTTAATTGTTCTTTTAAGATTGACTGTTTATGTTGAATTTGAGCATCCACGGCCAAATGTTGCATGCTACACCCGCCACAGATACCAAAATGCTGACAAGGCGGATCGACGCGATCAGCAGATGCCTCAATGACGTTTATTGTCTTTCCTTCATCAAACTTGCCGCGACTATATACGTATTGCATTTCAACGGTCTCACCCGGTAGTGCTCCGTCGACAAAAGTCGTTTTACCTTCGATTCTGGCAATACCGCGGCCTTCGTGGGACATGGCATCAATTTTAACTTCAACAGGTTCTGACGGAACCGACTTTCTTCTACGATACTTCTTAGACATGTAAATTTTCCGCTACCTGATAGAATTTCCACCAGATGAATAGGTTAAACATTTTTAATGTGGACGCATTATACTGGCAAATACCACAATATTCTAAGATCTTAACGTCGAAAACGGCGATAAGATCTTTCCCTACCAGGTTTGATAAGTAAGCCTCGGCGGTTTAGCCCCATAAGAGTTTTCTTTATTTATTTCCGATAGTTAGGTTAGAATCATTGAAGTTGTTAACCATAAACTGCTCGCGCAATGGACTCACACAGATACTCGAAATATGCAATTATTATCGCCTAACGCCCTGTCTGATAGCCTTAAGCTCACATTCTCGCGGCTGATTTGTCTCAAGTCGACGATCAAATGGGTATTTCTATCTGCGAGTTTGAGTGGGAGTTTTGCCCAAGGTCAAACCGCTGATTCTCTGCTTGAGCACCAGGCTCAAGCCGTGATTGATACGCCTAGCGACCGTGAAACGCTAATTTTTTATCAAGGAAAGAGCGAACAACTGGATAAATTTCGCCAAGCGCTCGAAATCCAGCTTAAATTAAAGATGCCGCAAAGCACTTTCAATTTTGTCGACCTGACTAACCTGAGTAAACGAGATCTGGAAGAGCGTTATGCCAATACCGCAGGTTGCGCAATGGCAATCGGCCCTTACGCAACGCAGAAGATGCTGTCGGTAAGAAAAAACATCAACCATTTCTCTGTGCTCGCTTCGAGGAATTTGCTCGATAAACTTCATCGCGTGTATGCTCGACTAGGCATAAAGGTTTCGGGTATCTATGAAGAACAGCCTTTCTACCGGCAAATCTTTTTATCAAAAGCGCTCGCGCCAGGCCTCGAAGAAATCGGACTATTGCTCAATCAAAAAGACAAATACTACTTGTCTGAATATCAATCGATCGCTGAGCAACATGGTCTAACGCTAAATTATCGCATTCTAAATGCTTCCGATTCGCCCGAAAAATACCTGGCAGATGTCGCCGATCAAGAGAATTACCTGTTATTGACGAACAATAGTCAACTATTTATGAAATCAAAATTGGCCGCAATGGTGCTGACCGCCTATTACCAGCAGGTAAAATTGATCGGCAATCGATACCAGGATGCCGAAGTTGGGACTCTCGCCAGCATTTATACGCCGTCAACAACTTTGGCCATTGAGGCCAGTAACGAATTTAAATTGGCCTGTGAACAGAGCGAGCTAGCCAAACCCCGCTATGCTGAAAGCTTTAGTGTTATTATTAACAAACAGATCGCAGAAAATCTTAACATGGGTAATATCAATACCAATCAACTCAGTAAATCCGTTACTCAGTTAGAGAATCAATGGCTTGAGACGTCAAACTCCGAGACATTGGAAGCCCAATTACAACGAGAAAAACGCACAACTATGCGTCAAGTGGAAAGCGGTAGGTAAATTCATGAATGAATGGGGAATCAGAGCGCGAGTAATCTTGCTTGCATTAATTCCAACCGGACTGGTCGCTCTGGTCATGGGTACATATTTTATCGCAACACGCGTACAAGATCTGGACGCAAACTTGAAAGAGCGTGGTCAGGCAATTGCAAATTATTTAGCCCAAACCGCCGAATACCCAGTGCTGTCCGCGAACACCAGCGCGTTGCAAAGACTAGTGACAAAAGCGCGAGATGGCGATGATGACATACTCGCCGTGGCAATTTATGATAAAAATAACCTGCTATTTGCCAGCTCGGGAACACTAACCCTTGTTCGAGAACTCGCCGTTAAAGATCAATCCATTCCGCAACAAACTTTTACTCAAACGCTCGACGATGGCATTGTCGTTCGAACGCCAATTTTAACGCAACCGTCTCTCAACGATGATTTACAGTTTTCGCAGACACCGCAACAACAACCCAGTTTAGGTTATGTTGCAGCCTACCTGACCACAAAAAACGCCAAACTAAGGCAATACCAGATAATCGCGACAGCCTTGATTATCCTGTTTGTCGGGCTGGGATTAGGTGGCGCGCTAGCGCAAGGCATGGCTAGATCAATAACTTTGCCGATCATTCAATTAGCAACGGCAGTAAAACGAATCAAAGAAGGACAGCTCAAAGCAACCATCAAGTCTCAAGCTTCAGGCGAGCTTAAGACGCTGGTCGATGGCTTTAATGATATGAGCCACTCTATTTATGAAGCGCGTGAAGAAATGCAGGCAGCGGTCGAACAAGCCACGGCTGATCTGCACGAGACTAATGAAGCGCTGGAGTTGCAAAATGTCGAACTGGATATGGCGCGTAAGCAGGCTATTGAAGCCAGTCGCGTAAAGTCTGAATTTCTCGCCAACATGAGTCACGAAATTCGAACGCCGATGAATGGTGTTATTGGATTTACTAATCTGCTACTTAGGACACAACTAAACGCCAAACAGACTGAACATTTAAATACCATTAAAAAATCAGCGACTGGGCTTTTATCTATTATCGACGACATTCTCGACTTTTCCAAAATTGAAGCTGGAAAAATGGATCTGGAAAAACGTTCGTTGAATATTAGCGATTGTGTCGATGAAGTATTAAATCTTTTGGGCCCAGCAGCACGAGATAAAAATATCGAATTAATTGGCATCGTTTACCAGGACGTTCCAGAATATTTACTCGGCGACTCCGTCAGAATTTCGCAAATCTTAACTAACCTGACGAACAATGCCATTAAGTTTACCCAGCAAGGCAATATCCAAATTCGCGTATTACTCGAAGACGAAACGCCGCAAACCGTGCGCTTGAAAGTTAACGTTACCGATACCGGCGTTGGCTTGTCTGCAGAAAAGCAGAAGGTGCTTTTCCAGGCGTTTACCCAAGCAGATACCACTACAACCCGCCGGTTTGGTGGTACGGGGTTAGGTCTTGTGATATCGAAAAAACTGGTCGAGTCTATGAACGGTCAGATTGGTCTTGAAAGTGAAGAAAACGTTGGTTCAACTTTTTGGTTCACCATTGAACTGGATAAAGATCCTGACGACAACAAAGAAGTCGATTTTGGATTTCCTGGCCGACGCGTTTTACTGCATGATTCGAGTCGTGTATCACAGTTGGCTACCCAACATATACTCACGCGCTGGAATAGTTCGGTTGAAACCTGCGATAACTTATCTTCGCTGGTAGAGATGGCAAAACTCAACTTAACTCAGAATAAAGATATTCATTTAATTTTAATTGGCGGCTATCATAGCTATGAATATCAAAAAGAATTTAATGAATTGCGCACAATTTGTCAGGGGTTAAATTGCCCAATAGCGGTTCTGCTAAATACGAATGATGACGGCGTAATCAAACAATTTGCCGATATTGGCATCACCCGCCATTTAAGTAAGCCAATTATTCGTAAAAAACTTTACGCTTCACTATTTGAATGGTTTGAAGTAGGTAAACAACTAGAAGAACTGGAAGATAAAAAACGTGCCGAACTACCCATTGGTGATGCCTCGCCGATTAAAATTCTCTGCGTCGATGACAACCCCGCTAATCTGAAACTACTGGCCGAATTATTATCAAGTTACGAGTTATCGACAACCCTTGCAACTAATGGCGTCGAAGCGGTTGAAGCTTGTAATAAAGAACAATTTGATCTCGTCTTTATGGATATTCAAATGCCAGAGATGGATGGCATTGAGGCCACTCGTCATATTCGCAAGATGAAAAATAATCAGGCCAGAACGCCGATAGTGGCATTAACAGCGCATGCGATGAAAGGCGAACGAGAAAAATTACTGAATGAAGGCATGGACGATTATCTGACTAAGCCTATCAATCAAACCCAAATAGAAGAAACGATAGGCAAATGGACGCGTAAAAAACTTGCCGGTAGTCATAGTCAGGAAAAAACGGCCAGCCCTGCTCAAAAATCAGTAGAGAAACTGCCCCAAAAACCGAATGGCAGCCTGATAATTGACTGGGAACTCAGCCTGAATGCGGTAAATCAAAAGCCCGATTTGGCTAAAGACATGTTGAGTATGTTAGTTAAAAGTTTTAACGATGCGAAACCGCAAATTGAAAAGGCTTTTAACGATAACGATAACGAAGAACTCAAAAAGCAAGTTCATAAATTACACGGCGCGACCGCCTATTGCGGCGTTCCGCAACTGAAAAAAATTGCCGCCGAATACGAAACTCATTTAAAAAGCACAGGCATTTCTGCTCACACTGAAAAACTGCACCGCCAGTTTATGTCTGCGATTATCGAGGTAGAAAAAGCAGCCGGCGATTTTATTGAAGTGTAAATCGCTAAGTATAAGTCGCGCTGGCTTGTCTTTTGATCTGCGCTAGAGTTGCACTACCAATAACTTTTCTTCAGCGACCGTAGCATTCAGCGGTGTTATAGTTTTGGCAACTAACGTCCCCATAACCTCATCAACAGCTATAATTTCACAGTCAAAGACCTGATTGGCAATATCAAGCGGTTGTTCAATCTCAAGATAGACTTTATGGTAATTTTCCGTATGCCCAAAAAATCGATATTTCCCTGCCGCCGTTTTGTGCGGTTTGCCTTCCCATAAAATCGATTGCTTTTCACCGAGCATTTTTTGTTGCATAGAAAGTTTTGATTTGGCGGCAATTAAATGCAATTGCTGACTACGCTGCTTTTTGACATCATTATTGATCTGGTCAGACAAACGAGCCGCTTTAGTGCCTTCTCGATTGGAATAAGAAAAAATATGGACGTGACCAAAACCAACTTTTTCAATAATCGATTTAGATAATTCAAAGTCCTCGTCCGTTTCTCCAGGGAAACCCACTATAATATCTGTCGTAACGTTAAACTCAGGTACGACTTTGCGGGCTTGCTCAACAAGTTGTGCAAAAGTTTCTGATTTACAACGGCGTGACATTTTACGAAGAATACGGTTGCTTCCGCTTTGAATTGGCAGATGCATATGAGGCATTAAACGCTTATTTTTAAAAAGTTGAAAAAATTCCTCAGGCAAGTCCCAAGGCTCAACCGAAGCAAAGCGAATACGCGGCATGTCGGTCTGTTGCAATATTGCGACGACCAAATCATATAAGGAACAATCCAGGTCCGATCCATACCCACCAACGTGCACACCGGTTAATACGATTTCCTGTACACCGCTTTGATGCAGTCGATTCACCTCATCGACAATATCCTCAATCGTTCGGCTTGACTCCTCTCCTCTTGCAACCGTTACTATGCAGTAAGTACAACGATAGCGGCAGCCATCTTGAATTTTAATAAACGCCCTTTCGCGATTTCGAACAAATAGCGCCGACTCGTCAGGTTCAGTTGCGGCAAAGGGCATTGCTTTCCAATCGAGTAATTCTTTAGCTTGCTCGGGTAATCGAGACTTATCTGCATTGGAGACAATGAGATCGACGCCTAAGATATCTTCTGCCTGTTCTTTTTCAAGCGATGCATAACAGCCGGTGACGACTAATTTTGCCTGCGGATTTTTTCGGTGAAGCTTTCTAATCGTCTGCCGAGACTTTCTCGCCGCTTCTCCAGTGACTGCACAGGTATTAATAACCAATAAATTCGCATTTTCGATTTCGGGGGTTACTGTGATCCCAAAAGTTCTAAAGTCTTCCGCCCACATCTGTAGCTCGGCTTCGTTTAGTCGGCATCCCAATGCGGTTAAATAAACTTGCATCAATAATTCTCTTTTTTGATCGTTTTCTTGGCTAGTGTTTTCGATTTTTCAGTCAATACTATGTTCGTTTCTTAGGCACCCACGCCCAGGTCATCTGGCACTCTACCGGTTCAACGCCCGCATCATCAGTGACCGTAACGGCAATGACAGTATCGCCCTTTTCTTCTTGATGTAGCATGTCAATTTGTTCCTGTGTAATTGTCGCTACAGCTCTTAGATTTCCTGTCGAACGTTTAACATAATCGATGTGCATAGTTTTCAGCACGGGAATTTTATCATCAAGAACATTCATACCTACCACCATGCCGCTCGCGGTTTCAGCGACCAGACTGGTTGCCGCCGCGTGTACTGTTCCTATATGGTTTCTGACCTTTTTGCGATTTTTCAGGACAAATATAGATTCCTGCTCGGTTAATTTTTCACAGTGAAGTCCGGCCGTACCAATAAACTTAATCGTTGAGCCCAGTGCAAAATCAAGCAACCAACCTCTTAACCATTTGGGTTTTGACTGAAGCTTATCAACAATTTTTGCTAATTGATTTTTCATGAATAACTACTCTTTATAATTGTCAAAATGACTAAATTAACTGCGACAATCTATGACAATTCGTCCATGCTTTTTACGGTCAAGTAAATCGTTAAAAACATGGGAAACTTCATTTAAAGGCACAACTTCCGTTAATATGGCGTCGAGGTGTTGCGGTTTAAGCTCATTACCCATGCGATTCCAAATTGCTTGTCGCAGCGGCATCGGACAATTGGTCGAGCTAACTCCTAGCAAACTGACACCACGAAGAATCAAGGGAAACACGGTTGAATCGAGTTTATGATTATCCGCCAGGCCGATACAGGCGACATTCCCCCATAAATTGGTATGCGCGATCAGTTGAGACAAGAGTTGCCCCCCAACATTGTCAATCACGCCGCCAAACTCCCCCTTTTCCAATGGACGACTGCCTAACTGTAAATCTTCCGC
>Ga0209692_10003645_pt1 | contig 14731 bp, 14 predicted proteins | sample tdDd472_FD_187129 | JGI IMG/M metagenome (GOLD analysis project Ga0209692, IMG submission 187129) | Marine sediment microbial communities from the Atlantic coast under amendment with organic carbon and nitrate - tdDd47.2 (SPAdes)... | ecosystem: Environmental > Aquatic > Marine > Coastal >...
AATGCTAAATCATAGGATTATATGATTTACACTCATACTGTAACACGGCTCTATTGGGCGCAAAACCTCATATTTTGTCATTTTACGACATAGTAATGCACTTGGAGTGCTGACTTTTAATCAGTAGGCCGTAGGTTCGAATCCTACAGGGCTCACCATTCCCACCCGGTGCCCAGCACCTATCCGGACATCCAGAAACAGGTGATGCGCGACCGACGGACAACGGTACGCCATGCGCTGTCCGGCGCTTTTGAACACCCGACGCTTTTGAACACCCTGCGCTTTTGAACACCCGGCGCTCTTGAACACGATGTGTAAAATTTGCGCGGACACGGGGATGAATAGTGCCAATCTCTGACATACGGTATCTGATTAGCTGGCCAACCGTCCGCTGAGGGCGATAGATAGGGGCGTGACCTATCCGCGAGTGTGTTGTTCGGGGGAACGGAGTTTCAGGAATGTCGGGGTTTGACTTTCGCAAAATGGCCGCTGACGCAAAGGCGGCAATGGAAGAGCGCAAGAGCGAGATGGAATCCGCGCCGAAAAAGGCGCAGGCCGAGCGTGAACAATATGTGAGCGTGGCGGCGAAGCCTCTTCTGGAAGGGGTCCTGCCCTTGCTTGAGAAGGCGTCCCAGGATTTCGCGGAAGAAGGGATACTTTCAAGCATCACGACCGATTTCGAATCCGACCGCCACGCGGAGCGGGACCCGACGGTGAAGTTTCAGTGCAAAGGACCGCCAGGCGCGGACGGTGCCTGGCTTTTCGAAGCCCGGCCGGTGTTCTTTACCTCGAATGGAAGCCGTGTACGGCTCGGTGTGGGAGACCATCGGTACAGCCGGCATGCCGACCGGACAATCGCCGAAGACAAAGTGGGAAATCACGCGGCGCTGGTCAGGATCGGGTTGGAACGGGCCATCGAGTTCTACATGGAGGAATACGAGAAGAACCGTTCCAAGATCCGGCGCTGACGGGGCTCCCCTTTCCCTGGCGCGGAACCTCCCGCAAGATCGGCCCTTGAATGACAAGGAAACCGCCGGGGGAAATGCCATGATCGCGCCGGGCCATATCGTCTTTACCCAGCAGGAAGAGGTCATCTACGGGAAGCCCGCCGCGCAAGCGGTGGCCGATTGCGTGAACCGGTTCGGGGCGGAACGGGTTTTCGTGATGGCCGGCGGCACCCTTGCCCGGGAAACCGAAGAAATCCGGCGCCTTCAAGACGCGCTCGGCCCGCGCTGCGCCGGCGTCTTCACCGACATGCCGGCGCATACGCCCCGCAGGGCGGTCATCGCCGCGACGGCACACGCCCGTTCCGTGAATGCCGACCTGATCGTCACCTTCGGCGGCGGTTCGGTGACCGACGGCGCCAAGGGCGTCCAACTCTGCCTTGCCAACGATGTCGATACGCCGGACGGGATCGACGGCCTCAAAGCCGGCCCTGGCAGTACCGACATCCCGAAGGCGCCGATAGTCCGCCAGATTTCCGTTCCGACGACATTATCCGGCGGCGAATTCAGCGCCATCGCCGGCATCACGAACGAGGCGACGAGCGCCAAGGAACTCCTGCGGCATCCGGGCATCATCCCCCGCGCGGTTATCCTGGACCCCACCGTCACGGTCCACACCCCGGCCTGGCTGTGGATGTCGACCGGGATCCGTGCGGTCGATCATTGCGTGGAGGGCATCTGCTCGACCGAATCCAACCCGTATGGCGACGCGCAGGCCCTGAAGGCTCTATCCCTTTTCGCCAGCGGTTTGCCGAAGGTCCATGCCGATCCCGCCGACCAGGACGCGCGACTTGAATGCCAATTGGGCACCTGGCTTTCCATGGGACCGCTTTCCACCGGCGTGCCGATGGGGGCGAGCCATGGGATCGGCTATGTCCTGGGCGCCGCTTTCGGGGTGCCCCACGGGCATACGTCCTGCGTCATGCTACCCGCCGTGTTGCAATGGAACGAACCGGTCAACCGGGACAGGCAGGCCTTGGTCTCCGCCGCCATGGGCATGCCCGGCGACGACGCGGCGGCAGTCCTGGACAGGTTCATCGCGGGCCTCGGCCAACCGCGGCGCTTGTCCGAAGTCGGCGTCGCCGAGGATGCCTTCGACACAATCGCCGACCAATCCATGGCAACCCCTTGGGTGCCGCGCAATCCGCGCCCGATATCGGGCCCGCGGGATGTTATGGAGATTCTGGAACTGGCCCGCTGACGCGGGCTGCGGACCCGTCAACTGCCGTTGAACAAGGGGCTGCGCGTCGGGTCCAGCCGGCGGCCGTCGCAGATCACGGAGGGGGCGTCGTTCAGGACCTGTGACGGCGGCGTCTTCGCATCGATGAACTTCACGACGGCCGGTCCCGTAGGGCGTAGCACGTCGAACAGGACCTTCTTCAGGCGCCTTTGTTCGAAGGAGGCGACCAATTCCTTGTCCTGGTTGTTATGCTCGATCTGGTTGGCCATGACGTTGATGCGGTCCCGCACCAGGGGCATGTACTTGCACACCCGCACGGCATCTTCCGAATTGTCCATCTTAAGGGCCGCCACCAGGGTGAGTTTCTCGCCACGGCCGCCTTTCAAGGTGAAGGCAGGCGTGGACAGCCACACCTGTTTCTGTCCGCGTCCCGCCGCGGAGCTCCCCTGCAACTCTCCCCCACCGTCCCTTGGTGTCACGAAATAGACCAACACCATGGGAATCGCGATCGAAAAGAATAGCAACGCGAGTGCCAAGACCGTGTTGCGATTCATTCGTTTAACTTCTCCGCCATTCTGACGCCCAGCCCGACACTACAGCGGATAACTTAATATTGTATGAATTAATGCGGCTTTGCGCGTCGGCGGCCGTCCGAGAGACAGAAGCGGCCCGATCGATGCCCCTATATGACGAAATGATGACGTCGTAACAGAATTGACATTTTCTCCTAAAAGCGCACAATGTGCGCCTAAAGGAGGCCGCATATGTCCTTGCAACGTTCCGTCCCCTTCCTTTCCCGTCAGACCGCGCGCCGAAGCCATGATGCACGGCGGAAAAGTCGAAAAACATCGCTATTCCAATCGATTATCCAATCAACACTGGCGTTTGTCCTGATCGCGGTCCTCGCCCCCGCAGGGGTTTCAAGTGTCCAGGCCGGGGTCGAATCGCATGACGGCCGCCTCAAGATCGGCGGCGACATCCTGGCCCCCGACCTCACGCCTTTCCTGTCGGCCCTCGGCGCGGCCATTCAAACCACGGACGAGGCCGGAACACCGCTGTATGTGGAGTTGAATTCAGACGGCGGTGACATCGAAACGGCATTTTCCATTGCCAGCGCCCTTTCTGCGGCGCGAAAAAGCGGCAGGATCATTCATGTCGAGGTTCCCGAAGGCGGGCGCTGCAATTCGGCCTGTGTGGTGATCTTCGCCGCCGGAGGCCAGCGAAAAGCGGCGCCGGACTCGGAATTCCTCCTGCATGGCGTGTCCTATGCCGGCCTGTCGGACAATCCGGCGATTGCAGCGGTCCGCCGCCGCTATGTCGAAAACTTCCATAAGGCGATCGAGGGCGCTGACTGGCACTTCGGACAATTCGTGCGGCGCCACGGCATCATCGAGAACGACCTGAACATGACGTTTTCAGGGCGCCAGCTTTACGAGGCCTTCGGCAGTTTCATCACGTCGCTGAACACAACGCCCGGGAACTGAGCCAGCGGCGCTGCATCAATCTTCATGTGCGGCATTCTCGGCGTCATCGCCATGCAGCGCATAGCCGAACAGCATGTCCACATGCTTGCCGTTCCGCGCCAGCGGAACGACGACGACATCGTAGAATTTTTCCACGCCGCCGCGAGTGACATAGGGAAAACGCTCGAGAACCGGGGCCTTCCCGCGCACCGTACGTTCATACATGTCGATCAGCTTGCCCTGGCTGCCGATATCGCGAATTTCCGAGAGGCGATAGCCCGTGAAATCCCTCTTGGTGTTGCGGACGATGTCGGTCCCGACAAGCCGGTACCGGAAGTCCTTTCCCTGGCCAAGCACGTCGACCAGAAAAACAAAGGGCAGCATGCCCGGAATGTCGACCGGATCCAGGTCCGGCCTTCCAGGCAAACCTTTTCCATTTCCGATTGAGTTCCAGTAACTTAGAAACTCATCTAGAGAAGGAGGTTTAAATGTCCGGCGGCGCGCGGGCCGCGCGAAAACAGCGTTCATGCGCAAGAGATAGGGCAATTGTGGTTAAAGGACCACAAACGAATCCACTATTTTCCCGTCGCGCCTTTCAGGATGGCCGAACCGCCTCCATAAGCAATTGTTTACAGTCGCTTATTTTCCGGACCCAACGATGTTTTTCTCCGGCCCGAAGGGGAATCCGGTGATGTTCTCCGCGCCGTCCTCCGTAACGATCAGAATGTCATGCTCCCGGTAGCCCCCGGCGCCGGGCTTTCCTTCCGGCAGCATGATCATCGGCTCCATCGAAACCACCATGCCGGGCTTCAATTCGGTATCGATATCCTCGCGCAGTTCGACCCCCGCCTCGCGGCCGTAATAATGACAGAGCACGCCGAAGGAATGGCCGTAGCCGAAGGATCGGTATTGCAGCAGGTCCCATTCCCGGTACATCTCGTTCAACTCGGCCGCGATATCCATGCAGCGCGCGCCGGGCCGGATCAGGTCCAGGCCGCGGCGGTGAACGGCGCAGTTCTTTTCCCACAGGTCCAAATGCGCATCGCTCGCGAAATCGCAGAAAAGCGTACGTTCCAGCGCCGTGTAATAGCCGAAGATCATCGGAAAGCAGTTCAGGCTCAGAATGTCGCCGCTTTCGATCTTCTTGTTCGTCACCGGGTTATGGGCGCCGTCGGTATTGATGCCGGACTGGAACCAGGTCCAGGTATCCATCAATTCCACGAAGGGGAAGGCATTGGCGATTTCGCGGATCATCGCGTTGGTCGACGCGATCGCGACCTCATGCTCCGGCACGCCGGCGGCGACCGCTTCGGCACAGGCGGCGCCGCCGATATCGCAGATCCGCGCCCCTTGCCGGATCAGCGCGTGTTCCTCCGCCGACTTGATGGTCCGCAGCCACATGGTCTTCTGGCTGATATCGACCAGTTCCACGCCGGGCAGCGCATCGGACAGCTGGCGCTTCAGGTCCAGCGTCACATGGTCGAATTCGATTCCCAGCCGTTTGACGCCGGGGATCAACTGGCGCACCGCTTCGAAATAGTTGTCCTTGCGCCAGTCGGTATAGGTGATGTTATCGCCGTAGGTGCGCCGCCAGGGCTGGCCGCCGTCTATCCCGGCGGAAATCGAGGTCGCCTTGTCCGGCGTCACGACGAAGCCGTATTTCCGGCCGAAATAGCAATAGAGCCAGCCCGAGTAGTAGGCGATGTTGTGGTAGGAGGTGAACAGACAGGCATCGACATCCTCTGCCGCCATCGCCGTGCGCAGCCGATCCTGACGGCCCTGCATTTCCGCGTCCGAAAACGGCGACCATTCCTTCTCGCCATTATGCCACGCCACCGTCCGCGCCATGCCTTCCGCGGCCCTTGCCCCACTCGCCATCGCAATGCTCCTGCCAACCTGAATCCGGGATCGAATTTCGAGCGATCATTCTGCCGGCCGCCGGAAAATCTGCGACAATCCGCGACAGGTTCGTGAAAAGACGCGACATGGTCCGGTGTGGCGGGAGAGTCAATTCAATCCACGGTCGACGAGCGCCTTGCGGAAATACACTCTGTCGAAACCGTCTTCCGTCCGGCGGCCGGTCTCCTCGTAGCCGAGCTTGGGATAGAGCGTGAGGTTCTCCGTCATCGTCGCATTGGTGTAGAGCTCGATCGCCCCCAACCCCGCTTCCCGGGCCGATTGTTCGGCGAAAGCCAACAGGGCCCGGCCGGTGCCGCGCCCCTGCCGCGCCGGATCGACGGCGACGTTCTCGACATGCAGATGATCGCCGCGCGGATAGAGGACGATATAACCCGCGGCGCCCGCCCCGCCGTCGGCGACGAACAACTCGCCGCGCGCGAGGTGACGTTCGAAATCGGCCGTCATCGGGGCCGGTTTCCGGCCGATCCGGGGGATATAGATCGCATAGGCGGCCTGCGCACAGGCCCGGACGCGGGGTAGATCGGCCACCGTTCCGTCCCGGATCACCATCGTCCCGTTTCCCATCCCTTCTTCGTTACAAATACTGTTTTGCACGATTAGCCCTGGTCAATCGGCCCCGTCAGGCAAATTCTATCCTTGGAAAACAAAACAATCGTGTGGGGGGAATTTTCATGCGCGTCACCGGTCTGTCCACCGTCATCGTCGATGTGCCGTTGCCGAAACCGATCCGGTCGGCGATCCACACGATCAATTCGGCGACCTGCGTGCTGGTCACGATCGATACCGATGACGGCGTTTCGGGCGAAGGCATGGCCTTCACCATCAACGGCGCGCGCATCCGGTCCGTGGAAGCCCTGATCCGGGATCTGGAGCCGATGATCCTCGGCCGGGATCCGCATGATACCGCGGCGATCTGGGAGGACCTGTGGGACGCGCTGAATTTCGTCGGCCAGAAAGGCATCCCCCTCTTCGGCATGTCTGCCATCGATACGGCCCTGTGGGATATCGTCGGCAAGGCCGCCGGCAGGCCCCTGCATAAGTTGTTCGGCGCGGCGCGGGACAGCGTTCCCGCCTATGCCAGCGGCGGGCTCTGGGTGTCGCTGTCGATCGACGAGTTGCAGCAGGAGGCGCTCGACTTCCTCGCCCAAGGCCACCGCGCCATGAAGATCCGGGTCGGCAAAGGCCCCGTCGCCGGCCATATCGAACGCGTCGCGGCGGTCCGGGACGTCATCGGACCCGATATCAAGCTGATGGCCGACGGCAACCAGAGCCTGACCGTCAAGGAAGCGATCCGCCTGGGGCGCGAGTTGGAGCCCTTCGACCTGACCTGGTTCGAGGAACCGGTTCCCTGCTGGGACTTCGAAGGCCATGCGGAGGTGCGCGCCGCGCTGGACATGCCGCTCGCCTCCGGAGAGACCGAATATACCCGTTACGGCATGCGCCAGATGATCGAGGCCAAGGCCTGCGACATCCTGATGCCGGACCTGGAGCGCATCGGCGGCTATACGGAATTCCGCCGCTCGGCCGCGCTGGCCGCCGCCTACGACATTCCGGTGACGCCGCACCTCTTCACCGAATACTCGCTCTGCATGGCGGGCAGCCTTCCCAACTGCTTCATCGTCGAACACATGCCCTGGTTCGGACCGCTCTATAACGAGAGCCTGGAGATCGTCGACGGCGAAATCGCCATCCCGAACCGCCCCGGCCACGGTTTCACCTTCGACCTGAACGCGGTGGACCGTTTCAGGGTTTAGGCAAGCGCCGGTCGGCGCGGGGTCGCGCCTTCCCAAATACTTTCATTTGAATGTCATGACTCCGTCATATGAAACCTGTATAAGTTTCATATGAAAGCACAGCCGGTCGACATCACCAATGGCAGCGCCGATGCGCTCTCGGAACGTCAGTCCGAGATCGCGGAGCTCGTGCGCGCCAACGGGTTCGCCGGGATCGACGAATTGGCGGACCGCTTTTCGGTCAGCACCCAGACCATCCGCAAGGACGTGAACGGCTTGTGCGACAAGGGGCTGCTGCGCCGGGTTCACGGTGGCGTCCAGCTCGCCAGCGTCGGAAACCTCGAATACAGGATGCGCAAGGTGTTGCGCTATTCCGCCAAGCAGCAGATCGCCGCCGCGGTGGCGGACACGATCCCGAACGGCTCTTCCCTCTCGGTTTCCATCGGCACGACGCCGGAAGCGGTGGTTTCCGCCTTGCTCGGCCATTCGAACCTGAAGATCCAGACCAACAATCTGAACATCGCGATGATCGCCAACGCGGCCGGAAGTTTCGATGTCAGCATTCCCGGCGGCCTGATCCGGCGCGGCGACGGCGACATCGTCGGCCCCGCTGCGGTCGCCTTCTTCGAAAGCTACAAGGCCGATTTCGGTATTTTCGGCGTCGCCGCCGTGGACGCGGATGGCGGGCTGCTGGACTTCTACGAGGAGGAAGTCGCCGCGCGCCAGGCCATCCTGCGGAATTGCCGAACCTCAATCCTGGTGCTCGATCACATGAAATTCGCCCGTAACGCCCATGTCCGGGGCGGCCATATCACCGATGTCGACCACGTCTTCTGCGACAAGGCGCCGCCGCCCTCGATCGCCGCGAAACTGGCCGAGGCCGGCGCGACCCTCACCGTCTGCGGCAAGGGGGGAGCCTGATCATGTCACTGGACGGCAAAGCCATCTCCCTGCGCGGCATCACCAAATCATGGGGCGATCCGCCCGCCGTCGACCATGTGGATCTGGAGATCGCGGCGGGCCAGTTCACGGCCCTGCTCGGCCCGTCCGGCTGCGGGAAATCGACCACGCTTCGCATCATCGCCGGGCTGGAATTTCCCGATGCCGGATCGGTCGTGATCGGGGGCGACGACGTCACCGCCCTTCCCCCGGCGAAGCGGAACATCGCGATGGTGTTCCAGTCCTACGCCCTGTTTCCGCATCTGACGGTGGCGGAGAACATCATCTTCGGCCTGCGCACGCGCCGCGTCCCCGCCGCCGAACGGGACATGCGCCTGAAACGCGTCGCCGACCTTCTGGAACTGGCGCCGTATCTGGACCGCCGCCCGGCCCAGCTTTCCGGCGGGCAGCAGCAGCGCGTGGCGCTCGGCCGCGCCATCATCGCCGAGCGGCCCGTCTGCCTGATGGACGAGCCGCTGTCGAACCTGGACGCCCGCCTGCGGCATGAGATGCGGAGCGAGATCCGCGCCCTGCAGCAGAAGCTGGGCTTCACCATGGTCTATGTCACCCATGATCAGGTCGAGGCCATCACCATGGCCGACCAGGTCGCGTTGATGAACAAGGGGCATGTCGAGCAAGCGGCCTCCCCGCGCGAAATCTACGAGCGTCCCGCGACCGTCTTCGCGGCGCGTTTCATCGGCACCCCGCCGATGAACCTGATCGCGCCCGCGGCCTTCGGCGAGAAGGCCGGGACGCTGGCATCGAAAAACACCCTGATCGGCATCCGGCCGGAACGCATGCGCCTGGTTCAAGGCGGTCCGTTGCGGGCCGCCGTGGTCGAGGCCGAATTCCTCGGCTCGGAAACGCTCGTCACCTGCGAGGCCGGCGGCAGCCGCTTCGTCGTCGCGGCCCCCGGGGGCACGGAGATCGGGCCGGGCGAAGATATCGAAATCGGATTCAAGCCGGAGGACATTCATCTGTTCGACGGCGACAAAGGGGCACGCTGCGACGGGGAACTAGCCTCCGTCGCCGCCGCACTGTGCGGATAAAACATGGTTGGAACGGCTGAGAGTTCGGACCGCACCCGACAAAGATAACAGCCGAGTTGGTCGATCGACTTTTGGCCTGAATAACGCCGGGATTTCCCGGCGCAGAATAGGAGAGAGAAATGTTTATCACCCCTCTGAAGAGGACGCTGAGCGCGGCGGCGATCGCGCTTTGCGCGTCCACGGCCGCCTCGGCGGCAGACGTCGAACTGCAATTCTACTTCCCGGTCGCCGTCGGCGGCGCGGCTGCGGATACGATCCAGGCGCTGACCGACGAATATGTCGCGAACAATCCGGGCGTTAAGATCGACGCGGTTTATGCCGGGTCCTATCAGGACACGGTCGCGAAGGTTCTGACCGCCGCGCGCGGCGGTGACGCCCCGCAGCTGTCGGTGATCCTGTCCGTCGACATGTTCACCCTGCTGGACGAAGACCTGATCCTGCCCTTCGACGATTACGCGACGACGGCGGACGACAAGGCCTGGCTGAACAGCTTCTACCCGTCCTTCATGGAAAACAGCCAGACCGGCGGCAAGACCTACGGCATCCCCTTCCAGCGCTCCACCCCGGTGCTGTACTGGAACAAGGAAGCCTTCAAGGAAGCGGGCCTGGACCCGAACACGCCCCCGGCCACCTGGGAAGAAATGGTCGAGATGGGCAAGAAGCTCGTCAAGAAGAACGCCAGCGGCGAGGTTGAGCGCTGGGGCGTGCGCATCCCGAGTTCCGGCTTCCCCTATTGGCTGTTCCAGGGCCTGACGACGCAGAACGACGTCATCCTGGCCAACAGCGACGGCAACAAGACCAATTTCGACGATCCGAAAGTGGTCGAAGCGCTGCAATACATGGTCGACCTCAGCGGCAAGCACGGCGTCATGGCCCCCGGCATCATCGAATGGGGTTCGACCCCGAAAGCCTTCTTCGAAGGCCAGACGGCGATGATGTGGACGACGACGGGCAACCTAACCAACGTGCGCAAGAACGCGCCCTTCGACTTCGGCGTCGGCATGCTGCCGGCCAACAAGCGCCGCGGCGCGCCGACCGGCGGCGGCAATTTCTACATGTTCAAGGGCTCCACGGATGCGGAACTGAAGGCCGCCTTCGACTTCATCAAATGGATCACGGGTCCGGAACCCTCGGCGAAATGGACGATCGCGACCGGTTATGTCGCCCCGCGTCCGGCCACCTGGGAAACCGACGCGATGAAGGCCTATACGGCGGACTTCCCGCCGGCGCTCGTCGCGCGCGACCAGTTGGAATTCGCGGTCGCCGAATTGTCGACCTACGAAAACCAGCGCATCACCCGCATCTTCAACGATGCGCTTGAAGCGGCAATCACCGGCAAGAAGTCGCCGGCGGAAGCGCTGAAGGAAGCGCAGGAAAAGGCTGACGCGGTGCTGAAGGCATATCGCTAAGCTGGGCTGGCGCCGGTTCGGGGACCCCAGAGCCCCGGACCGGCGCCGTTCCGCCAGGACGTTCGGGACAGGGGATTATCGGAGATGACGCGCCGTATCGAGTGGGTCCATGCATGGCTGCTTCTGCTGCCGGCGCTGGTATTCCTGTTCACCTTCACGCATCTGCCCGCTATCCGCACGATCATAGACAGTTTCTTCTCCACCGCCCGCGGCCGGCGCAAATCCGTCTTCGTCGGGCTGGAGAATTACCAGCAGCTGCTGGACGACCCGACCTTCTGGAAGGTGCTGACGAACAATCTGTGGTTCGCGCTGGGCACCATTCCCACATCCATTGCCATCGCGCTTGTAATGGCGCTCTGGGTCAACGAGAAGCTCGCCGGGCGCAGCTTCATCCGCATGGCCTATTTCACGCCGACGGTGCTGCCGCTGATCGCGGTCGCCAATATCTGGCTGTTCTTCTACACGCCGGGCTTCGGCCTGTTCGATCAGATCGCGACCGGGTTGTTCGGCACCGGCCAGCACAACTTCCTGGGCGACCCGGATACGGCGCTAGGCGCCGTCATGGTGGTGACGATCTGGAAGGAAGCCGGCTTCTTCATGATCTTCTACCTCGCCGCCCTGCAAACGATCCCGCCCTCCCTGCTGGAGGCCGCGCGGGTCGAGGGCGCCGGGCGCTGGACCATCTTCCGGCGGGTCGTCTTTCCGCTGCTGATGCCCACCACGCTCTTCGTCTCGGTCAACGCGGTGATCAATTCCTTCCGCCTGGTCGATCATCTGTTCATCCTGACCGGCGGCGGGCCGGACAACGCGTCCTCCCTGCTGCTGTTCTACATCTATGAGACGGCCTTCCGCTTCTGGGACACCGCCTATGCCGCGACGCTGACGGTCGTGCTGCTGGTGCTGCTCAGCCTGTTGGCGATCGGGCAGTTCTTCCTGTTCGACAGGAAGGTGCATTACAAATGATGCACGCAAATGCCTTCGACCGCTTCCTGAACACTTTCGGGTCCTGGGCGCTGGCCCTGCTCTGGGGCCTGCCGCTCGCTTTCGCGATCTGGACCGCGATCCACCCGGCGGAATTCGAGGCGAATTTCGAATTGCTCGCCCCGCTGACCACGGCGAACTTCATCAAGGCATGGGAAGCGGCCCCCTTCGCGCGCTATTTCCTGAACACCTTCGTCCTGGTGACGCTGATCCTGGCCTGTCAGTTCTTCCTCGGCACGCTCGCGGCCTTCGCCTTCGCCCGCTTCCGGTTCCCGGGGCGGAGCATCCTGTTCGGGCTGGTCCTGCTGCAATTGCTGGTGATGCCGGACATCCTGATCGTCGAGAACTACCAGACCATGCGGTTCTTCAACCTGGTCGATACGATCCCGGCGATTGCGCTGCCCTATATCGCCTCCGGCTTCGGCATCTTCCTGCTGCGCCAGACCTTCATGACGGTGCCGAAGGAGTTGGACGAGGCCGCCCGGCTGGAAGGCGCCTCCACGCTCGGCCTCTTGTGGCGCGTCTACGTGCCGCTCGCCAAGCCGACCTACCTCGCCTATGGGCTCGTCTCGGTCAGCCACCACTGGAACAACTTCCTCTGGCCGCTGATCATCACCAATTCGGTCGAAACCCGCCCCGTCACGGTGGGCCTAAGCATCTTCGCGGCAACCGACAGCGGCACCGAATGGTCCGTCATCAACGCCGCGACGCTCATGACCTCAGGCCCCTTGCTGATCGGCTTTTTGCTGTTCCAGCGCCAGTTCGTACAGAGTTTTATGCGGGCGGGGATCAAGTAGTGATCAGTACCGGCCCAGCTTGATATTCCCTTCCGCGACTTCGTTGTAGGCATCCCCCTCCAGGATGACGGCGAAGACATCGGCCTCGTATTTATTGCCGCGGCCGCCAGAGCAAGGCGGCAGGTAGCCAGGGCTGGACCAAGCGCCCGACGCGCGGTTCTTTTTCACCAGCCAGACGCCGTCCGGCATGTCGCTGGTGCCGCCCGGCACGGCGGGCAGCGTTACGCTTCCCGCGCCCGGGGTGATGTGGAAGCCGATCTTGCCGTGGCCGCCGTCATAGGAAAGCTGCTGATAGCTCTTGTCGTTGAACTCAACCACCACCGCATTCGCCTCGGGCGGAATGCCGGAGACGGTGAGCGGCGGCGTCGCCCCCTCCCCGCCGAACTTCTTGCACTGCTGGCCTTTCGGAATCTTGTCGCCGGTCCAGGCAGGGTCGGCGAATTCCACGGTCAAATCCGCGGCGTTGACCGGAACGGATGCCAAGATCAGTCCTGTCCCGATCGCCAAAGCCAATGCGTGTCGTTTCATGGCGCGCGTTTCCTCCGAATTCGGGTGGTTGTTCCAGCCATCATAACCCGATCCGCGCCTGAGGCGTAGAAGTTCCGCCGCACCGCCCCATCACGATCCATCCAACCGATATTTCCTTTACATATAAAATATCCGGTCATAAACTTTTTACATCCGCTAGACTGCCTTTCCTGGACAATGTCGTTGGGAGCACCTCGATGAAGATCGCCTGTATCGGTGGCGGGCCCGCCGGCCTGTATTTCGGCATTTCCATGAAACTTCGGGACCCGCGCCATGAGATCGTCGTGGTCGAGCGCAACCGCCCCTATGACACCTTCGGCTGGGGCGTGGTGTTCTCCGACCAGACCATGGAAAACCTGCGCCTGAACGACGCCAAGACGGCGGATGCGATCCTGGCCGAATTCGCGCATTGGGACGATATCGACATCCATTTCAAGGGCGAATGCGTCACCTCCACCGGGCACGGCTTCGCCGGGATCGGCCGCAAGCGGATGCTGAACATCCTGCAGGACCGGGCCGAGGAGTTGGGGATAGAGCTCGTCTTCGAGGCGGAAGTGGACGATTTGGACGCCTATAAGGATTACGACCTGATCGTCGCGTCCGACGGTCTGAATTCGAAGATCCGCAGCGCCAATCCGGAAGCCTTCCAGCCCGATATCGACACCCGGCCCAACAAGTTCATCTGGCTGGGCACCAAGAAGAAATACGACGCCTTCACTTTCATCTTCGAAAAGACCGAACACGGCTGGATCTGGGTTCACGCCTACAAGTTCGACGCCGACACCTCCACCTTCATCGTCGAATGTTCGGAAGAGACCTGGCGCGGGCTCGGCCTGGACAAGACGGATACCGAAGGCTCCATCGCGATCTGCGAGGAGATCTTCAAGGACTATCTGGACGGCAACGCCCTGCTGAGCAACGCGCGGCATTTGCGCGGCTCGGCCTGGCTGAACTTCCCGCGCATCAATTGCGGCACCTATCACCACGGAAACGTGGTGCTGATGGGGGACGCCGCCCATACCGCCCATTTCTCGATCGGGTCAGGCACCAAGCTGGCGCTGGAAGACGCCATCGTGCTGGCCGATCTGCTGCACAGCGAAGACAGCATGGAAGCCGCCTTCACGCAGTATCAGGAGGCAAGGCGCCTGGAAGTCCTGAAACTGCAGAGCGCCGCGCGGAATTCCATGGAATGGTTTGAGCAGTTGGACCGCTACACCCATTTCGATCCGCCGCAATTCGCCTATTCCCTACTGACGCGCAGCCAGCGGGTCAGCCACGAGAACCTGCGCCTGCGGGACAAGGAATGGCTGACCTCCGTCGAACGCTGGTTCGCCGAACAAAGCATGGAAGAGGCGCTCAAGGGCGCGGCGGCCAACGACATCCCGCCGCCGATGTTCACGCCCTTCCGCCTGCGCCAAATGACGGTGAAGAACCGCATCGTCGTCTCCCCCATGGCGACATACAGCGCGACCGACGGCGTGCCGAACGATTTCCATCTGGTTCATCTGGGCTCGCGGGCCCAGGGCGGCGCAGGCCTTGTCTTCACCGAGATGACCTGCGTCACGCCCGCGGGGCGCATCACGCCGGGCTGTCCCGGTCTGTATTCCGACGAACAGGAAGCCGCCTGGAAACGCATCGTCGACTACGCCCATCAGTGGACGGGCGCGAAGATCGCCCTGCAGCTTGGCCATAGCGGTCCGAAGGGATCGACCAAGCGGGGCTGGGAAG
>Ga0209692_10003648_pt1 | contig 14717 bp, 15 predicted proteins | sample tdDd472_FD_187129 | JGI IMG/M metagenome (GOLD analysis project Ga0209692, IMG submission 187129) | Marine sediment microbial communities from the Atlantic coast under amendment with organic carbon and nitrate - tdDd47.2 (SPAdes)... | ecosystem: Environmental > Aquatic > Marine > Coastal >...
TGGAATTGGTAATAAACTATGATATTCCACAAGATGATGAATACTATGTACACAGAATTGGACGTACCGGTAGAGCAGGTAGAGAAGGCAAAGCTGTAACTTTGGTATCAGGAAGCAAAGAAAAGAAACGACTATATCAAATAGAACGATATGCTAATGTAAAGATTCCACCAAAGCAATTACCATCCAAAAAGGATATTGATAAAATACGTAATGAGTCTTTTGTAGATAAATTTGCAAAGGATATAGAAAAAGATACAGATGAGCAATATTATACTCTTTTAGATACTTTAATAGAAAATGGCTATAGTGCTCGTCAAGTAGCAGCGACACTATTACGCATGGAGCTAGATAAATCATCTGCTAAACCTAAAGCAAAAATAGAAAATGATAGTGTAGCATCAGGAGCTAAAGAACGTAATATGGTACGTTTCTTTATTAACGTTGGTAAAAAGGATCGCGTTTCACCAGGGGATATAGTAGGGTGCATTGTAGGTGAAGCCAAAATAAAAGGTGTCAGTATAGGAAAAGTGGATATGTATGATATGTTTTCTTTTGTTGAAGTACAACAACAATTTAAAAACCAAGTACTAGATGCTATTAACCATAATGATGTAAGAATAAGAAATAGGAAAATATCTATTGAGGTTGCTAAAGCTAAACGATAGAATATATATACAAAATAGATAGGACATTAAACACAAACAAAAATCACCCATTAATCTAATAGGTGATTTTTTATTATATGAACTTATTACTTTTATTTCTTTTTGTTTATAGCTTTGTCTATTAAATATGCTATTATAACTAATACAATAGCTATAGGCATCATGTATAGATATTTTTGCATCGAACCACTCGGATCATTTATCAATGCTGAAATATCACCTATATGAACAATAGATCTATATGTACCTTCTGCTGCCATGATACTAAGAATATAGAAAACACTCATGAAAAATGAAGGGATAAAATATTTGAATCCCTTATGCTCTTTGCTTCTCCATAATATAAAATAGTAAGAAGCAATAAAGATAATTGTATGAACTAACGTTAAAGGCATTTTTAATGAATTCCCCTTAAGATAAACGTTAATCAAAAAAGCTATAGCAGAGATTAATACAATAGCGATGTGCTTAACTACACCTCTTTTTCTTTTGAAAAGATAGCTGAGCAGTATAAAATTGAGAATGAATATAAATATGCTGCCTACTATTAATTCGTCGAGTACTGGTCTTCCCCTAGTTGCTGCGTCTAAAGCTGCTGTTGATAATGATAATAATTGCATGTGTTTTTCTCCTCCCTGTATGTATATATGGAATAAATATAATATGAGTATATCATTATACGTATAAGCATTCAAGGAAGAGGACAGTTTAGTTTAGAATAAATATTTATTCTTATAATCTGAGTATTTAATGATTAAGTTATTACCCTCTTTATCAAGAATTTTTATGTTTTCAAACACATTATCAATATTATCTATCATATTATCAAAGCTATTTCCTTCGATTATTATATATCCCGCTCTAGCAGTTGCATTTACTAATGGTTTTATAACATCTCCAACTTTATATTCATATCGTGCTGCTTTGACACATGGCATATTTAGAATATCTTCTATAGGTGTCATGTGACTAATTGTACCTGAGTTGCAAAAAAATAGTTGAGTTGAAAGAAATACATTGTTATTGTCTAATGAATAGTCAAGAAGAGTTGTATTATCTATTATATAATGCTTTGTATAGTCAAGCACCATTTTCAAAATATCAATATCAGCTATAATGGGAATAGTTATTCCTTCATATGCTCCACCTATACGCATGGCAATTTCGTTTACCTTTATTCCTCCCTTACCTATTAGATATTGGAAATATATTGGACCATTTTCTATATTGAAAGATGTGACTATTCGCTGTGTTATACGATTAATATCATCATTATATTTTTCTAGATGAACTGAAGGGAAATTGTGACACAGGCAGATACCTATATGATTATCACGTTTTATGGTAACTCTATCTACAACAGAAATAATCTTTAGAATACCATTTGATACCCAACCATTTACTGTTATTTCATCGTTTTCATAAAACTCTTCCACTAGGGCCTTATCTTCCCTTGAATAGGATAGAGTATCTGCTACTTTATTACGAACTTCATCTACACTATTAAGTTTGTAGATACCCCTTTGCCCTTGGCTATCAACAGGCTTTAGAACAACTGGGAGCTTAAGTGAAGATAGTTCACTGTCTTTAAAATCTTTCTTTATTAAACTATAGTTGACAGAAGGTATATTGTTTTCTTTGAAAATAGATTTCATTACTATTTTGTTTGTAACTGCTTTTGCAGTAATTTTATCAATGTAAAAAACAAGCCCAAGTTCTTGGCTGGCTATTGCAGCTGAGAGTACAGGCTGATCTGTGCCTGCTGTAACTATAGCGTCTACATTATGCTCTTTTGCAGCTTTTATAATAGCATCACTATCAAAAGTGGATATTAAAAGGTGTTTATCTGCAAACTCTTTGCCAGGACAATTAGGAAGATAGTCTATTAGTAAGACTTCATCGCCTTGTTCCTTTGCTTTTTTTATCATATCAATTTGGTTGCTTCCGCCACCTAAAACCATTACTTTCATATTTCGTCCTTTTATCTATAAGTCACACATAAGTATTAAAAGCAATCTAATCTAAAAATATAATATATCCACATCTGCATTCTGTGGTTTTGCATCCATTTGCACCAATCGAGCTTTTTCTGTAAAGCTGTTGAACACATTAATATTAAGCCATTCGATAAATGCACTTACATCGTATGTACAATAGTTTTTTTCACCATTAACATCTCTCCAATATTTATGATTATTTTTTTTATTGAATAACCATTTAAAAAACTCATATTGTTTTTGTTCCAGTTTAATAAGTGTAAAGTTAGGCACATTTATTATATCTACTAATTCTTCATTTTCGTCATATTTCACATAAAAAATCATATATCAATACCTCTACTTAAAAGTTACATGCTTTAATGTATACTATATTTATTACTCCTTACTACTCTCACTAAGCTTAAAAATGTCCGCAGGCATTTCCTTAGTCCTAAAAACTTTCTGCTTTGAATAGTAGATGTGCATATTTTTAATTATAGATGTTAGTTTTCTAAAGTTATAATTGGTAGTTGTTCCTTTGGTGTACTCCACATATACATTACTGATATTTGAAGTATGCTTTAGTATCTCCATAGAAATATATATAAACTTAGTATTAGCTTTCAGAATCTTTCTCACTACTTCTTTACGCATTATTCTAAAACTACTTACTTTAATATGTTTAGGCTTTTTTGTTATAGTGTTAAATGTTAAATCTCGTATTGTTGAACCTAAGTTTCTTATTATTGATTTATTAGATTGATTTTTCTTTATGCCATATACTACATCGTAATGTTTTTCTATTTCATTATATAACTTGACTATATCTTCTGGGTTTTGAGCCAAGTCATCATCAATAATAACTACATAGTCACCTTTGGCATATTTAAGTCCAAGGAAAGTTGCTAGCTGTTGTCCAACATTTTCTATTACATTAATAGCTATTATATTTTTGTCCTCTTTTGCATAGTCACTTATTATATCGAAACTATTATCTTTACTATTGTCGTTAACTAAAATTATTTGGTACTCATTAAATATGTATAATGTTTTGCTTAATCTTTTTATCAACTCATCTAATGTTTTTTCTGAATTATATACTGGCACTACTACGCTAATGCTTTTATCTATCTTATTCACCATCATTCTCCAATACTTTATATATCTTTACAGACCAATCCTTATCTTTTGAATACATTAGTATTCGCATAGCATATGGAGAATTGAACTCATATATTAGCTCACAATTTTCTGCTAGGAAATTATGCATATCATCGTAGTATGGAAAAACATTGCCATACATTATATTGAACACTGGACGATTATTATAGATAAAGTCCATTTCTTCTGGGTATATTATATATTCTATATCTTGTTCTTTAATATATTCACTAAATTCTTTTTCATTTAACTTATCTAGATTTCTATAATCGTGTAGATGGTGATATTCAAAAGCATACTCAGTGTTTAAGTTCGCTAAAACACTAGCATCCTGTGGAACTACAGTTTGGATTTCTTCTATATAAGCTTTATAGTCATTACTTGTTTGAGGAAAAACTCCTACTATAGTGTTGGCAACTACCAATATAGAAAGGATAATAGAGATTTTTAGCCCAGACTTTTTAAGCTTGCTAAGTAGTAGGAATATCAACAGATAGCATAATGGGAATAAAAGTACAATGCCAGGTTGTGAATACCTTCCGATAATCAAATAGCCTATGTTAAGAGCAATTATTGGAAGTAATAATAGCAATGCTTTCGGTTTCTCTTTGCCTACAAATAAGCTAGTTATCCCAGATAGAATACCTAAAGCAAATACAACAAACTGGACTTTTATTGGTGGTACATAGTAGGTAATGCTAAAAGAATTAAACAACTTTTTATAGTATTTGGGGAAAGTAAAGACTTTCATTATGCCACTTGAAGTAGCACCTAGATTATCTCCATATTTCAAATAATCATTTATAAAGGTTGAATTAAAAGAAAAACTTAAGCCAATAAATATTGCTGTAAAAAATGTTGTAGTTAAAACGAGCGCAGCCATATTTTTTAGTTTAAACTTTTTTTCTAAGAGTATATAGTAAAGATATACAGAACCTAAAATAAGAGCAACTAAAAAGCTATTTGGATGTATACCAATAGATAGCCCAATAATACACCCTGTTATTATATCATTTTTTATGCTCCAAGTATTAACTCTTGAAATAATATAATAAGTGCCAGCAAGAATAAAAGCAATAATTACTATTTCCTGTCTAGCAAAGTGGGATGCATATATAAATTGAATATCTAATGATAATATTATCATTCCAATAAAAGATAATATATTTGAGTTTGTTAACTTAACAAGGATCTTATAAAAGATAACTAAAGAAATAATACCAAAGAATAATGATAGTAATCTAACTGCAAATAGACTATATCCGAATATTGATATAAACATCATTTGCATAAGATGAAAGATTGTCTTGATAGCGTGTGGGTATCTAGGCAATAAATCGAAGAAGTATTCAGTTGTACCTACACCTTCATTCATCATAGATCGAGTAAGACCAGAAAGCCATGATTCATCAGAATGCATAGTAGGGAACTTGGTTAGTAAGATTAAATTAATCACAAAATAAATCCCTATATATACTAGAAGATATAAATTTATTTTTTTTATATTTATTTTAATCTTATTATTCAAACTAAACTCCTTGTTATTATGATAACACGAAAAGGGCAAAAATAAAGCTCCCAAGCAAAACTTGGGAGCAATAAGGTTTATTTTACTATTCTGTTACAACTGGTAACTCAGCTGGAACCCAACCAAGTTTCATGCCGTATTTTAATGATACTGCATCGTAACCTAATACACGTAGAACTGCAACAGTTTGACCTGCTGTTTGACCTGAATAGCAAGTAACAACTAGTTTGCCTTCTGGTAGTTCTGCGAAAGCTTCTTGCATGTTAGCACCGAATGGTACGTTTACAGCACCTTCAATGTGACCTGCTGCGAAATCTTCAGCCTTGCGGATATCAACAACTGATACTTCACCAGCTTCTAATGCTGCTTGTACATCTTCAGGAGTCATAATGTTGCTGCCTGATTCTGGAATAGCATTGAAGTAAGCTTGAACTGTATTAACCATTACTGGATCAAATTCTGCGCCAGCGTTTGGTAATTCAACAGCTTCTGTATCAACATATGCTTCATAACCTTCAGCCATCATGATGCCTTTATTGAAGCCTGATTTAATTGAAACTGCATCAACACCCATCATGTTTAATAATGCAACAGCTTGGCCAGCTGTTTGACCTGAGTAGCAGTATACATATACTGTTTCATCAGTTGGAAGCATAGTAACTTTTTCTGCTAAGTCTGTGCCCCATGATGCTAGATAAGCACCTTTAACGTGACCTTCATCATAAACGTCTTGTTGACGAATACTTAGTATAAATAGTTCTTCACCAGCGTCGATTTTTGCTGCAACGTCAGCCCAAGCAATAATTCTTGAACCTGGATACTCTGAGAAGTATGAGTTAGCAACTTTAGTTTTAACATATGGACCCCAACCAAGCTTCATGCCATATTTTAATGAAACTGCATCATAACCTAATGCACGCATGATACCAACAGTTTGTCCAGCTGTTTGACCTGAATAGCAAGCAACAACTAGTTTACCTTCTGGTAGTTCTGCGAAAGCTTCTTGCATATTTGCACCAAATGGTACATTGATAGCTCCGTCGATGTGACCTAATTCGAAGTCTTCTGCTTTGCGGATGTCAACAACAGTTGCGTCGCCTGATTCAACTAAAGCTTCAACTTTGTCAGATGGTAAGATATTGCTGCCGCCATCTGGGATAGCGTTGAAATAATCTTGTACGAATGATAATACTTCTGCGTCAAATTCTGCACCTGCATCTGGTAATTCAACAGCTTCAGTTGATAGATACTCTTCGTAACCTTCAACAGTCATAAGACCTTTATTAAAGCCTGATTTAACTGATACTGCATCAACACCCATCATGTTTAATAATGCAACAGTTTGACCTGCTGTTTGTCCAGAATAGCAGTATACATATACTTTTTCATCAGTTGGAAGCATTGCTACCTTTTCAGCTAAGTCTGCGCCCCATGAAGCTAGATATGCACCTTCTACGTGACCTTCATCATAAACGTCTTGTTGACGAATGCTTAGAATAAATGGTTCTTCGCCTGCATCTACTAATGCTAATACTTCGTCCCATCCAACAATTCTTGATCCTGGATAGTCTGCAAAGTATGCAGTAGCAGCAGCATCTACGCCACCTTCTTCTACAACTTCTACGTCTGGTGCTTTAGTAGCATCAGCTGTAGTAGCCTCCTCTTTCTCACATGCTGCAAATGCAAAAAGCATAGCTAATGCAAGAACAATGATTAGTATTTTTTTCATGTTTCTCTTTCCTTTCTATTAAGACGCATCTTGTACTAGTGGTACTTCCTCAACTGGTGCTTGAGGATTCATTTCTGATTCGTACTCAAGCCAAGCTGCATCATAGATACGCACATCTTCATAACCTGCATTTTTCAATGCTGCATAAGTTTGTGCGGCCCTTACCGATGTTTTGCAGAATAAGATAATTTTCATGTCAGATGTTATACCTTTTTCAAGATATGTGATTTGTAAGTCTCTGACTGATTTGTATTCGCCGTTTGCATAGTTGTTCCAAACATATTCAATATGTTTAGCACCTGGGATAGTACCTTGGCGATACTCTTCTGCACTTCTTGTGTCGATAATAACGACGTTCTCCTCTGGCTTATCAATTAATAGATTAACATAAGATAAGCTAACAACAAGTTTCTTTTGTTTGTCTCCTGTGTTGTATTCAGCAGGGTCTAAAACTGTAGCTTCTGAAGTTGTTTCCATTCCAGCCTTCTTTAATGCTTCAAGACCACCACTTACAACTTTTACATTAAAGTTGTCGTATAAATTTAATGTCCATTGTACTCTAGCAGCTGACATATTTGAATTATTATCATAGACTAGCAAAGTATCATTTTCACTTACTCCAGCGGCAGACATGACTTCTTTGATTTGCTTTTTATCAGGAGCCATATTTTTATATGGTTCATTTACAACCAAAGATGACATAGGAATATTTATTGCGCCGTCTATGTGAACAGTGTCATACTCTTCTTTTTCACAAACTGCAACTAATATTGCACCGTCATTTATAAGTTCCATGCTTTCTTTAGCTTCTACAATAAAATTATCTGTTTCTCCAAACTCGAAGTTTGCGCAACCAGTTAATATGCTTGTTGCTAATAGTATACAAAACACAATTATAACTGTTTTTTTCACTATTTTCACCTTCTAATATTTGTTATAGGCAGGCTTCAATCGCTTCTTTTGTAATAGCATCACCGCTGAATTTATCTGCAGTTTTGCCGTCTTTAATAATTACAACTGAAGGACATCCATCTACACAAAGTCTTTTTGCAATACCTTGAGATTTGTATGTATCAACTTTGTGAAGTCTATAGCTAGAATTCTTCTCACAGATTTCTTCTAATACTGGAAGAAACGCTCTGTGTTCTTGCTCAACTGCGTTGTATACATAAGCTATACCATTACCTTCCATGATTTGCTCATTGTATATTTCGCTATCTGCAATATATTTTTCTGCCATAACGCCTGCAGTAGCAGCGTCACCAACACATGTAGCAACTTGACGTAAAAATCTGTCTCTTACATCACCAGCAGCATAAACACCAAATACGTTTGTTTCCATGTTTTCATTTGTTTTGATGTAACCTCTGTCTGTCATTTCAATTATATCTTTATATATTCCTGTGTTTGGTATAAATCCAATAAACAAGAAACATGTGTGACAGTCAACAGGAACTAATTCGCCAGTTTTTAGATTTTTCAATACAACTGTTTTTACTTGCTCATCACCTTCATAAGAGTCAACTACAGTATTCCATAGGAACTCCATTTTAGGATTTGCAAGTGCAGCATGTTTAGCTATCTCGTTACAATCCATTGTACCTTCATCATGCAAAACAGATACTTTAACTTTGCTTGCAAACTTAGTTAAGAACATACCTTCTTCAATTGCAGCATCTCCTGAACCAACAACTAGAACTTCTTTGTCTTGGTTTGCAGCTGCATCACATGTTGCGCAGAATGCAATACCTTTGCCCATGAAGTTCTCTTCGTTTTTAGCTCCAGTTACACGAGGCTTACTGCCGTTACAAATGATAACAGTCTTAGCTTCGTATCTGTTTCTGAATGTTTCAACGATTTTTATATCGCCTGAAAAATCTATTGTTTTAACGTTTGTTAGCTTAAATTTAACGCCAAACTTTTTAGCTTGCTTATGGAATAAATCCATTAAGCCGCCACCTGAAACCCCTTCTGGGAATCCAGGATAATTTTCAATATCGTTTGTGTTGGTAGCTATGCCGCCAACTAATGATTGTTCGATTACCAAAGTATTAAGCCTAGCTCTTCCGCAGTAGATACCTGCTGTTAAGCCAGCAGCTCCACCACCAATGATAACGACATCATATTGTTCTACTTTCTTTTCTCTTGCCATAATTTCCGTTTATTCCTTTCAAAGCTACAAAAAGGATTAGAGATTATTATCGCTATTGCAGTTTTTCAAACTGCTTTCGCTACTATTTTTTCTTCTAATATTGTAGCCAGTCTGAAATTCTTTCAGACCTCTCCAGTTACTCCTATAAGTTACATAAAGTATTTAACCAGTAATTTGCTACCAACAATTGCTCCTAAGAACATAAATGCTGCAAATACCCAGCCAGATAGAGATAGTGAAGAAATACCACTAAATAGTGCACCGATGTTACAGCCGAATGCTATCCTTGCTCCATATCCCATTAGTAGTCCGCCTAAAACAGCAGCTACTACTTGCTTTACTGATTTAATCTTTTTAAACTTAAATCCTGATGCCATTAATGTTGCAAACAATGCACCAGCGATAATACCAACATTTCGCCATGTGCCTGCGTGATTTAATACTCCAGCTTCCAATGTAGCTTGTGCTCCTGGTGAGCTGAAATAAAACCATTTGTCTACTGAACCGCCTACCAATTCAAATAACCATGCACCCCAATTTGCTAATACTCCAGATACACCCCAAGGGTTTCCTGTTACTGCAAAGGTTACTATTTGGAAAACTGACAGTAGAACCGCTCCTGCAATATATGGTAAGGCATCCTTAAACCATTTCTTATAAAATTCATTAGTTTTTATCTTATCAAAAAACTTTGCCAAGCAATTCACCTCCAGACATTACTTGAATTGAAGTTATGCCTTCTCAATAATGCATTCCCACTCGCCGTCTTCTACTTCTTCTATTTCTACGTTATGACCTTCTTTACGTGCCCATTCTGGAACGTTTTTCATAGCACAACTGTGGTCGATTTCAACGATTAATACATCGCCTTTTTCTAACTTTGCTAAAGCCTTTTCTGCTTTAATTAATGGAACTGGACATGCTTCGCCCATACAATCTAATACTACTTCTTTACTCATTTTCAAATCCTCCAATAAATTTAATCTGTTTTTTTTCTATTGCCCCATTTATGTGCGACCACATAAAGTATAGCAATGATAATTAAGTTGCATGCTATTCCGCCAAGCCATCCTAAATAATCAGGTAGGAATATAGCTTTTCCTGATAGCATAAAGTTCATTTTCCACCATCCAAAATCATGTGCTCCCCATAGTGAACCTACAATGAAGAAGAATAGTGATAGTAGTTGCATCCAAAACCCTTCGCCGACTCTCATCAATGTACCTGATGCACATCCACCAGCGATAACCATGCCTATGCCGAACATAAAAGCGCCAACTCCAGTTGCAACACTGATAGGTGCAATATAGCCTTGTCCAGGAATAGGTAGTCCATTTTGGAAGTAACCATACTTAATTGCAGTAAAGCCGATGCTTGTAATAGCTAATGCAATTAATACAGCTTTTGTAACGGTGGTGCTTCCAGTTAGATATGGATCACGCATGGAAGCTGTGAAGCAAAATCTAGCTCTTTGTAATATAAAGCCGAAGATTGTTCCTGTAATCCAATAGAACACCAAGGTCTCGCTTCTCGTTCCGAGCCATATACCAATCGCAACAATAACTAAGAAAGCTATAACACCAAAAGGTATTTGATTTTTCTTTTTTTTACGTTTACGAGATGAAGCTCTTTGAGATGCTCTGACAGTAGTTTCCGCCATCGTATCACGTCCTCTCTATTACTTTGTGAATTTCTTCACATTCTTTGTATATATTTTAACATACTTTTAACTTTAAGGCTTATGATTTATACTTATACTATATAAGTTTTTTTTATGGTATACTAATAAATGCTTATAGAAAGTGAATATTAAAGATAAAAAGAGGCGAAGTTTACATGAATATTGAATCATTGAAATATTTTTACAATATTGCTAGGGCAGGAAATATTTCAAGTGTTGCTAGAGATATGCATATATCCCAATCTGCACTAAGTCAACAAATAAATAAGTTGGAGGCTGACCTATCAAAAACCCTTATGGTACGTAGTAATAAAGGTGTTAGCTTGACACCTACGGGAGAGATAGTATATAAGTTTGCTGAGAGTGTTTTGAAGACTTATGAAAACATGCTTGAAGATATTTCAGAATATGAAAAAGAAAATATGATAATAAAAATAATAGCAAGTCATTCAATTGCTGATTATGCTATTCCTTGCACCTTAATGTTATCGCAAGAAAAATATCCCCTACACAAATATGAACTCTTTTCTGGTAACTCTGAAAGCATAATAGAGGACGTTGCTAATAATCTATATGATATAGGTTTTTCATATTGTTCTGCTAAAGCACAGGACAAGCATAAAGAATTGGTTTATATAAAGTGTGGAACCAATAAAATAGTTTTGGTAGCGAAAAATGATAAATCTACATTAGATACATTGGACATGGGGCAAATTGTGAAATCATGCATGATTACATTTACAGGTGAGAGCGACATAAACAATGTATTAATGAAGAATCTAAGCAAGCAAGGCTATACACCATCTAGCATACAATGCAATCTTGAAGTTGGTACAATAGAAAGTGCAAAGACTTTAGTATCTAGAGGTTATGGAATTGCATTTTTACCATATATATCTGTGAAAGAGGAACTATATAAAGGTGATTTTAAACAGATTGAAGTTCCTGATTTGAATATGGATTTGGATATTATGATGTTATTTAAGAAAAACCATTCTAAATACGCAGAAGAATTTATAGCTTGGTTTATTAATAAAGGAAAGAACAGTTTCTGTTAAGATTAGATTGTCATAGACTTAATATGGATACTTAGGAGATTACGTGAAAAATATAAATAAAAAAACAGTTGATATAGTAATAGGATTAATTTTATTTTTTCTAATAGGATTATTCGTAGAAGGAGAGATATTTTCACAAAGTGCTGCATTTGCTTTAGCTACTATGGTTGTTATGATATATTGGTGGATAACAAAGCCAGTACATCTAGCTGTGACTGCCTTATTGCCAATAATAGTTACTGCTATATTTAATATTGCACCTATTAACACAGTACTTGATGATTATTCAAGCCCCATAGTAGTATTGCTACTTGGTGCAAATATATTGACTTTAACATGGATGATTTGGGGACTTGATAAAAGGATAGCGTTGAGGATGCTTATATTAATAGGCTCTTCATTTCGTCAGCAGTTAATAGTGTGGTTTTTAATCTCAACAATATTGAGTGCATTTTTACCAAATGCAGTTGTTGCTGCAACTTTATGCCCAATAGCTTTGGCCATGATAAATCATTGTATTAAGATAGATAGCTCCTTAGAAAAAAGCAATATAAAGTACTGGATTTTATTATCTATTGTGTGGGGTGCTGGATTAGGAGGATTTGGTACACCTATGGGCGGTGCAATGAATTTGGTTGCAATTGGTCATATAGAAAACTTTTTAAATGCTGAGTATATGTATATTACATGGATAGCAAAGATGCTTCCATATTTTATAGGCTTAATGATTACTGTTAGTTTATATTTTCTATTTGTTAAACTGGATGTCAAAAAGTTATCTGGTAGCAGAGAATACTTTAAAGAAAGCTATAAAAAGTTAGGTAAGATGAAAAAGGGTGAGAAAATAGCCAGTACACTTTTTGTAGCAGCAATCATTTTAGCATTTACAAGACCTTTGTATCAAAGTATGTTACCAGCATTTAAACCACCATATGCATTTTTATTAGCAGGTGTTATTGCATTCTTTGTAAATGGTGATAAAGGAAAGCGATTAATATCTTGGGATTATGCCGTTAAAAACTTAAATTGGTCACTAGCTATATTGTTTGCTGGAGGAATGGCAGTTGGTAATTTATTAGTTACTACTGGTGCATCAGAAGCTATAGCACAATATGTAATTGGGTATAATATAACTGGACAGTTAGGTTTAATAATGATTTTTGTATTACTTGGAATGTTCTTATCAAATACATCCAGTAATACAGCCGCATGTGCAGCATTGATACCTGTAGTATTAAGTATAGTTTCTAATCTACCATATAATCCACTTCCATTTGTATATGTAAGTGTTGCAGCATGTAACTCTGCATTTATCCTGCCAACATCTATAAGAGCAATACCATTGGCTTATGGAATGGATACAGACTTTATGCTTAAAAAGGGTACTTTTGTGGTTTTAATTACTTTTATTTGTTTAGTTGCTATAGGGTATGTGGCTGTCTTGATAGGAGGATAAACATATGGAAAAGATAAAGGTCTTAGACTGTTTTGGAGATATTTGTCCAATACCTGTTTTGAAAGTAAAAAAAGAGCTGAAGAAGCTTGAATCAGGAGAACAATTTATGTTGGTAACAGATCATAGCTGTGTTGTTAAATCCATTAGTGAAAAATATGATAATATAATGATTGAAGAACCTATGAATGGTGTATGGGAGATAATTTTTACAAAAAAATAGAGATAAATAAAAACCCTTTACTGGTAGTATTAGTAGAGGATTTAATTATTATTGATTGAAGTACACATATCATATTTGTAGAATGGTTTAGCCTTATATCATTACTATTTAGTACACATACTTAATTTAATACATTAAATATATACAAATATACTTAATATATAACCAATTAACATTGTATTATTACACTTTCTATAAATAATAATTATTTAGTTTATACTAATAAATAAATTATGTAAAAGAAGGAGAGAAATTTATTATGGAACAACAAAGCTTTACAAAACCTAAAAAGAAATTTTATCAGAAGTGGTGGTTCTGGGTAATAGTAGCTGTAGTAGTGATAGGTGCTATAGGTGGCGCTAACAATGGTGGAGAGGAAGAAGTAGTGGCTAAGGCTACACCAACAGTAGAACCTACTGCAGAACCAACAGAAGAGCCTTTAAAAACATTCAATGTTACTCCGGAGATGTTTGTAACTGCAACGAATCTAGCTCTGGCTGAAATAGATATTGATGAAATGGAGATTGGAGAGACTGAAGGGGATGCTACGGAATATAAAGTTACAGGTACGACTAGCTTTGTTATCTATACTGACGGCGACTATATATATGATGTAGGTATTATTGGTAATTTCAATGAACTTGAAAAACAATTTTATTTGCTTGGTGTCACTATTGGAATTGTTGACCCAGAATATACAGCTAAAGATTTAAACCGCATCCTAAGTGATCTAGGATTTGATACTGATTCACCCGATTTTGAAGATGGTTTTTCTTTCGTAAATGGTAATACATATAAATATAGATTAACTGATGACAATAAACATCTATTCTTTGTTTCATCAAGACCCTGAGATTAGAACAGATTATTACATATAATTAGTGAGTTATCTATTATACTTGGATAACTCACTTTTAATCTAGTTACACTAGTTGCTATTAAGGTTGCTTATTGTTTAATGCTAAGCAAAGATAATTTTAAGCCAAGGGTTGCAATTATTGTACATCCTCCTCAGGTTCAATTACCAACACCGTGCTTTCGTCATCTTCCTCTTGTTGCTTTTTCCCTTGTGCTTTTTTCCATAT
>Ga0209692_10003662_pt1 | contig 14692 bp, 16 predicted proteins | sample tdDd472_FD_187129 | JGI IMG/M metagenome (GOLD analysis project Ga0209692, IMG submission 187129) | Marine sediment microbial communities from the Atlantic coast under amendment with organic carbon and nitrate - tdDd47.2 (SPAdes)... | ecosystem: Environmental > Aquatic > Marine > Coastal >...
CACGCTTGCCGCTTGGCGGCGGCACCCGGATCATCCCGGGATCAAACCAGATCGAAAGCGATCCGCGTTGCTTCAGTGCGATGTTGTACGAAGCCCAGTTCGCGGTCTTGTACTTCGTTGGCGCCCAGCTGTTCATGCCCTCCAGCTATCACGCTGGATTCACAAGATGAATCCCCTCAACCGAGTTGTGCAACATGTATAACCGCCCCTTGCGCAAGAGGTATTTTCAAAGCTGATCTTGGCGCGTCACCGGGTGCTGACATGTATCCGGCCTCTGATGCGGCGCACACATGCCGCAGGGCCCGTATGGTGCTCGAAGGTCGGATCCAGATCAAAGCCGCGTGCTCATGGGCACTCTGTTGCACACTGGTTTCCCGATCCCGTCTCACGACTGTTGCGCCAAACTGCTCCTTGCCCTCTTGTGCTCCGACGTCCTCGCGACCGCTGGTCGGCTTATGCCGCCGCGGCCGGAGACTGGTAGACGCCGCCCCGGGCCATCAACGCCCAGACGATCCGCGCCATCCATTGCCCGCAACACATGCTTGCATGTGTGAGAGGGATGTTCGCGAGCGCCACCCGTACCAGCATCGGTGGCTTGCGTGACAGCATTCCGGCCAGCCAGGTGCCCGGCCGGGCCTCGGCATGGACATGACGCTTGATGATGACGCTATTGGCGCCAATGATCAGCAGGCGTCTGAGGGACCGCTCGCCCATCCACTGCCCGGCAGGGCAGTGCGAAGCACTGTCCCGAGAGGGTCGTCGTGGCTCCGAGCCGCTGTTTGCCGCCTGTCGAATGCTGGCGGGGCGTGAGCCCAAGCCATGCCGCAAAATCCCGGGCCTTGCGGAAAGTCCCGGGCGGCGGAGCGAGGGTCGCGATGGCCGTAGCGATCAGCGGGCCGATGCCCGGCACCGTCATCAGGCGGCGCGCCACGTCGTTTTCCTTGGCCCGACGGGCGATCTCGGCATCGAGTTTGACAATCTCTGCCTCCAGCTGGGTCAGGGCCGTGATCAGCACCTTGAGTGTGGGGACGGCATCGGCTGGCAAGCCGCTTTCCGGGTCATCGACGATTGCAATCAGCTTCGGCGTGTTGGCCGCCCCTTGTGGCACGACCTGTCCGAACTCGCTCAAATGCCCTCGAAGGGCATTGATGGCCTGGGTTCGCTGCCGGATCAGAAGCTCGCGCACGCGAAACACCATGACCGTGCCCTGCGTCTCCTCGCTCTTCACAGGCACGAAGCGCCCTCTCGGCGATGCGGGCATCGCCTGCCGGGTAATACATCGTCGGACGCTGGGCCGCCTCGCAGATCGCTTCGGCATCGTTCGTCAGCTTACGCGGCTGCACTGCAGCCACGGTCCTCCTTACCATCATTCTTCTGGCATTTGACGAAGGGCTTGACGTAGGCGGGCGGGATCAGCCGCACCTCGTGGCCCAGCTTGCCGATCTTCCGGCCCCAGTAATGGGCCCCTCCGCACGCTTCCATCGCAACGACGCATGGTCGCAGCTGCCCGAAGAAGGCCAGCACCTGCCCCCTTCGCAGCTTCTTGCGCAGAACAGGCTGCCCCGCTGCATCTGCCCCGTGGACCTGAAACACATTCTTCGCCAGATCGAGCCCGACCGTGATAATCTCTGACATGACCGCTCTCCTTTGTCGATCCTCATAGACCCACCTTGGCACATCGATGCCGTCGGGCGGCGGTCACAGCATCAACGCCCAAGCACGTGCACCTTTGTGGAGCTTGCGGCTCCTGCCAAAGTCTGAGCTTGTTTAGGTCAAGGTCACCGACGCCCAAAGCGAGCTGAGCGGCAGTGCGAAGTTGCCCCCTCCCAGGGTCAGCTTTTCCTGCCCGAGGTAAAATACGATCCCTACGGTGCTGCGACCTTTTCCTGGCCCATCGGTGGCGAACCATTTCAGGTGCTTGAAATCGTCGGCGGCAACCGTGGTCGCTGCCTTGACTTCGATCCCAACCAACCGATGGCCGCCGTCGATCAGAATATCGATCTCTCGACGGTCCGCGCTGCGCCAATGATAGAGGCGATAGTCTTCGTCCTGCATCGGCAAAGCACGCTGCAACTCGCCGACAACGAAGCTCTCCAAAAGACCACCTAGGGCTTCTGGGCTGTTGCCGATGTCAAACGATCTGTCGTTCAATCGGCGAAGTGCACTGGCAATTCCGGTATCCACGAAGTGGAACTTCGGTCGCTTGATATCCCGCTTGCTCTCGCCCGGCATCCACGCGCTCAGCTTGGTCATCAGCGAGAGCCGCATCAGGATGTCGAGATATTGATCCACCGTCTCGCGCTTGAGCTTTGCCAGTTTCGCAAGTTCGGAAGTGTTGATCTCCTGCGCCGTCCGGGCCGCCATCTGATCGATCAGGAACCGAAGTGCATCGGGCTTCCGAACCGGCATGACATCCGCCACGTCCCGATCCACCACCGCATCGATATAATCGCGATATTGCCGCTGCCGTGATCGGAGTGGCAGCGCGCGGATTTCGGGGTATCCGCCCATGAGGATCAGGTCGACATAGTCTTTGCGTCCCAGGTGCGCTGGATCCGAGATCTGCGGCAGCTTTGGGGCCAACTGCATCGCCCAATCGATCAGTCGGCTGGCTGGCACCCGATTGACCTCGGCACTCGTCAGTGGCCAAAGTTTGAGCGTCTGCATCCGGCCCGCCAGCGAGTCGGCGACCTCTGCCGTCGTGAAGACGTTGGACGACCCCGTCAGGACAAACTGTCCTTTTCGGCGATTGCGATCGACGATCTTCTTGATGGCGAGAGCAAGCTTCGGAGACCTTTGAGCCTCGTCGATGATCACCAGTGCATCAGGCTGTTCTTCCGAAAGGCTCGTCAGCTGACCTTCAGGATCAGCCTCCATTGCCGCCAAGATCGCCGTATCGTCCAGTGTGATGAAACGACCTTGCTTAAACAGGTCCCGAACAAGGGTCGTTTTACCGACTTGGCGCGGTCCGACAAGGTTTACAACGCGTGCAGTTGCCAAAGCTTCCTTCAGTTCAGGCGTCAGATGTCGTGGAAGGTATTCATCGATTTCACTCATTTCACGAGATGCCTATCAGCCGTCTCACGAAATGTCCATTAGAACTTTCACAGTATGCTCCATAGGGGCTTCACCAAACACCCATCACTCTCATCACGCAACACCAAGCCCTGCATCGTCGAGCAGTTCCCGCTCTGGTAAATCTGCAAGGCTCTCCAAGTCGAACGCGACAAGGAACTGCTCAGTCGTGACATAGGTATAGGGTGCACCGCGGCGAGGGGACCGTGGCCCGGTCCCGATCAGCCCGCGCGCATGCAGCCGACCGATCAGGTCACGGCTGATCTCCTTGCCGAAGATGTCCTTCAGCCCGTCGCGCGTGATCGGTTGATGGTAGGCGATAGCGGCCAGCACCGCGACGTCGAACTCGTTCAGGGCAGCCATCGAGCGGGTTTTCCAAGCGACATGGCAAAGGTGTCGCGTCCACTGGATGCGCAACGCCTTGGCGCACGTCTCACGTGGCCAGCACACAGTCGTTGCGGCCGCGATCCGCCAGGCCTTCGATCAGCCCGACCGCGCATCCGCCGGGGAAACTTGGCGCCGCGTGGCAGACCGACTCCGCGCACGATGGCCCAAGCTCGCCGACCTCATGGACGAAAGCGAGCACGACGTCCTGGCCTACTTGGCCTTTCCACGGCAGCACCGCACCAAGTTACACAGCACAAACCCAATCGAGCGCCTGAACAAGGAAGTCAAACGCCGCGCCGACGTCGTGGGGATCTTCCCGAACGAGGCGTCCATCACGCGGCTGATCGGTGCTGTGCTCTTCGAGCAGAACGACGAATGGCAGACCGCCAGTCGCTACATGATGGTCGAGGCCTTCGCCGAAATCGACGCAGAGGAGACTGACCCCATTCTCAGCCTTTCAACTCAGGCCGCCTGATCATGACCTCAGGCCATCTGGGAAATTACACCAGCTTGACGGACGTGACCATGAGGTGAAATTTTCCGCGTTTTGCGCAGCAGGAAATTGAGCAGCACATCGACAGGCGCATCGATCGGTCGGCCCTTCGGCTGGAACCGATCTTCCCACTCTATTGCTGGGACGGTCAGCTTGCGCGCATTCTGGCTCAGGTTATGGTCGATAATCGCGAGCGTGATGCAGCGTCCAAGATCCGCGACGCTGAGCCGTGCGCGCTCGTCCGAGCGCATAATCGCCCCGGTCCGCGATGGAAAGCCCAGTCTTCCCGGGCAAGGCGCGTAACGCGGTGTTCGCTTTCCCAAGCAGGCGTTCGACGACTCCACCTCGGTGCACGGGGCAGGGGGCAGGGGGCATGCGCGCATCGGGCTTCCCATCCGAACGCCTGGCCCGTTGGCTCGATGGAATGGACGCCGCCGCGTTGGCAGCGATGCGGCATCTCGACGGCATTGAAGCCTGGGCTGCGCGGGCGGAAAACGTCATGGCGCAACTTTCAGGCCTTACGCCGTCAGCCTTGCGAGTAATATTCACCGAATGGCCTCTGGTCTCGGCACCCATGGCGCAAGACCTGTCAAACGCCAGTCGAGCCGCCGTTCAGCGCAATCTTACGTGGATGGAGGCTCAGGGGTTGATCCGCGAAATGACAGGACAAGGACGGTTCCGAATGTGGTCTGTCAAAAGCTGAAGGACGATTTGTGGAGGAGCGCTTTTCGGGGCAGGGCCAGCGACAGGGCCAGCAACGGCTCGGCGGCATGCCCTGTCGCACTCCATGCTGACGATATGATGGCGCCAGTATCGCGCCGGCGCGTTTGGTGACGAGACGGCACGGCCAGCCAACCCGGGGCAACCCTCGTCGGCAAAATGCCGGACGAGAGGCCACAGGCCCGGTCGGCTCGCCAGGCGACCATTGCGTCTAGGTTCCAGAAGCAGGAGCACGCCACATGAACCAGGTCGGGACCAGCGCGAGCAGGAATATACCGCATACGATCAAGAAGCCGTCCTGAAAGGCCGCGTTCGAGGACTGGATCATCACGGTCTGTCCCAGGAACGATGCCGCGGCGGGCAAAAGCTGAGAGTCGGGAAGTCCCGAGACGTGCAGGAAGCCGGTGACCTCGCGCAGGAGTTCCATCGTCGTGGCGTTGTCGCTGGTCTGGGTCGCGGCAAAGGCATCGGCGTGCATGATTGTGCGCCGCTCGATGAACACGGTCAGAAGGTTCACCCCGAAGGCGCCGCCAAGCTGCCGGATGAAGTTCGACGCGCCCGAACCCTGACCGAGAAGGTCCGGCGGCAGAACCTTGAGCGCTCCCGACGAAATGGCGGGGAACACGAGACCCAGCCCCACGCGCGAGAGGATCGTCCACCAGGCGAGCGTCCAGAAGGCCGTATGGACATTTACAGCTGCCATCAGCCAGGAGGACCCGGCAAAGACCGCCATGCCGATGCCGATCATGATCGGCGCAGGCACCTTGTCGGACAATCGCCCGGCGATGGGAAAGACCAGCAGCATCGCAAAGCCCGAAGGCATCAGAAGAAGGCCGGCCTGCGTGGGCGTCATCCCCTGGATCTGCTGCACGAAGACCGGAAGCAGATAGGTAGAGCCGAACAGCCCAGCCCCCATGATAAAGGCAACGACCGAGGCCGAGGAGAAGGCGAAATTCGCGAAAAGCCGCATGTCGAGCATAGGCTTGGAGGTGCTCATCTCCCAGGCGACGAAGGCGATGGCCGAAACAGCGGAAATCGTGAAACCCGACAGGATGATGTTGGACTCCCATCCAAGCCGCTGCGCGTTCGACAGCGTGCTGAGCAGTACGGCAAGAAAGACCGACAGGATCGCCACCCCGATAAAGTCGAAAGCCGGAATCGGCCCGCTTTCTTCGCGACCGGGCAGGAACAGGTTCGACATAAGGATGGCGACGCCGGCGAAGGGCAGGCCCAGGTAGAAGACGAAGCGCCAGTCGAAGGCATCCATGAGCACGCCGCCGATCCAGGGGCCCAGAGCCGGAGCCAGCACGACGCCAACGCCATAGATCCCCATGGCCGCGCCGCGTTTGTCGGGCGGAAAGACCTTGAACAGCATGATCATGGCCAGTGGCTGCACGATCCCCGCCGCCGCCCCCTGCACCACGCGGGCCAGCGTCAGCACGGTCTCGTTCGGCGCGAGGCCCCCAAGAACCGAACCCGCAAGGAACACGCCCATTGCGGCGTTCATCGTCAGCCGCATCCCGAAGGCGCGGTTGGTCCAGTCGGCCAGCAGCATCGTGGCGGTCATGGCCGCCAGAAATCCGGTCGAGATCCATTGTGCCTGCACCGCGCTGATGCCGAAAGCCCCCATCACCGCCGGGATGGCGACGTTCACGATCGTCGTGGACAATACGACCGAAATGGTCGAGACCATGATCGTGCCGGTTGCCAACCACTTGTAGGCCGGGCCGTAACGCTCGAAATATCGGTCAATCTGTGACATCGACGGAAACCTCGACCATCATGCCGGGCCTGAGTTCGGTGCCTTCGGCGTCGATCGACACGCGGATCGGCAGGCGCTGGGTCACTTTCGTGAAATTGCCCGAGGGGTTGGGGCTGGGCAGTAGCGCAAGCTGACTGGTCGCCGCCCCGCCCATGCCGATCACCTCGCCCTCAAACGTCAGGCTCGAAAAGGCGTCGACGGTGATGCTCGCCGTCGATCCAACGTGGATCCTGTCATAATCGGTCTCCTTGACATTTGCGTCGATCCAGACGTCATCCGGCTCGTGGTACATCGCAATGCGCGTCCCCGGCGTCACATATTCGCCGACATCGACAAAGGTCCCGTCGACGATGCCGTCGAACTGGGCCACGATCGTGCGATGCGCGAGGTCGATTTCCTTCAGGCTGCGGTCGGCCTCGGTGCCCGCACGTCCGGCAAGAACGGACGCAATCTGGGACTCCAGCACATTCAACTGCTCTCCGTCGGCCTCGACGATGGCCAGACTGGCCCGCGCGCTTTCGATCGCCGCGAAAGCGGCACGCTCCTGCTGGGCGGCGGTGTCCAGTGCCGCCCGGGACTCGTCGAGGGTTTGCTGCGACGTGATGTTCTGCTCGGCAAGCTTGATCGCCCTCTCGTGACGGGTCCGGGCGTTCGTCAATACGGCGAGCGATGCCTCATGGTTTGCATCTGCGGCAGCTATGCCGGCCAGGGCCGCGTCCCGTCGCGCGGAGAGCTGTTTCTTGAGCAACACCTTGCGTGCCCGAAGCTCTGCCAGTTGCGCTTCGGTTGCGGCAAGCCTCGACAGGACGGCATCAAGCTGTGGCTGCGAATATGCGCGGTCGATTGCGGCGACAAGATCGCCTTTTTCGACGGTGTCCCCGACGAGCACCGGCATCGCCGTGATCCGTCCGGCGACCTCGCTGGATACGGTGACGACCTTGGCTGCGATCCGCGCGTCGTTGATATGCACCTGCGTGAACCGCGCGGCCAGCCACGGGGCGGCCTGCCAAACGGAAACGGCGACTACGGCGCCGATCACGATCAGTCGGGTCCATCTTGTGCGGCGGCGCCTGGGCGGGGGCGGCGGTGCCGGTTTGTCCGCGGCAGCCTCGTCCGTAATCGCTGCCTCCGCCTTTATGTCATCCATTTTGACCACTGTTCAAAATCTCCAATCTGGCCGCGATGCGGCTCAGAACTTTTGTTGCAACGCGCAGATCCTGCCGGGAAATGCCTTCAAGAATTTCTGCCCGGCTCGCCGCCGAAATCTCTTCCATCCTGACGATGAGAGGGCTCGCAGCCTTTGTCAGGTGGAGTGTCTTGGCCCGCCTGTCCTTGGCGGAAGGTCGGCGTTCGATCAGACCCGCGCCTTCAAGCCCGTCCAGCAGGCGGACCAGCGTCGCCGCCTCGATCCCCAGGCTGTGCGCCAGTTCGACCTGCGTCACCTCTTCATGCCGCGAAAGCTCGAACAGCACGTTCCACCTTGCCTGGGACAGGTCGAGATCGCGGAACCGGAGGTCAAGATACCGCCTCCATATGCGTGACGCCGCCGCCATGGAACGTGCGAAAGCCTCCAGAGGCTCGGTCTTGTCGGAGTCGGTCTGCATCGTTTTCGCTTTTCATCAGCTTGCAAATAGTTGCAAGCCTAATTAGTATGGCATCACTTATCTTGCAAGTGCCATTCCTGTCCCGGAGACCCGCCGATGTATGCCAAGATTCTGTTGTGTTTCGATGGCTCGCGCGAGGGGCGGCTGGCGCTGCGCGAAGGGGCGCGGCTTGCGCAAGTCACAGGTGCCGGGGTGATCCTGCTGGCGGTGGTCGAGACGGGCGCGGGCAACGCGCTGGCGCAGGGTGCGGATTCCGGCGCGCTTGCCCACCAGCAAGCCGATTTCAAGGAGATCCTCGACGAAGGTCGCCAAAGGCTTTCCGCCATGGGGCTGGCACCTGAGGTCCGCATGGAGTTCGGCGATCCTGTCGCGAAAATAACAAGTGTCGCTACCGAAACCGGGGCCGATCTGGTCGTCGTCGGGCATCACCAGCAAGGCATCTGGACGCGCTGGATGAGCCGATCGGTCGCTGCCGGGCTGGGCGACTCGCTAAAATGCAGCCTTCTTCTGGCACAAAAGGTCGTCGAGGATTCAGAGCTTTTCCGCAACGGCTGAAGAAGTGTAGCCAGGAAGCGGTTACGCGGGGTTACCGCAGGAAGTCGCGGAACCGTCGCAAGGCGTAGGCGAACATCGCTGACCCGATCACCGCCAGCGCCAGCAGTTGCGGCCAGACCACCGCGAGCCCCGCACCACGAAACAACACCGCCTGTGCAAGCGCGATGAAATGAGTGTTGGGCGCCGCCAGCATGACGTATTGCACCACCTCGGGCATCGATTCCCGCGGCGTCATGCCACCCGACAGGATTTCCAGCGGCAGCAGCACCAGAAGCAGCAGCATGGCGAATTGCGGCATCGAGCCCGAGATCGTTGCCAAGAGGATTCCCAGCGAGGTGGCGGCGAACAGGTGCAGCGCCGCACCCACCAGAAACAGCGTCACCGATCCCGCCACCGGCACCCCCAGAACCCCTTGCACCATGAAGATCAGCGACAGCCCCGCCGCCACCAGCACCACACCGCCCATGCTGAGCACCTTGCTGGTCATGATCTCGGCCGCGCTGACGGGCATGACCAGCAGGTGCTCGACGGTGCCGTGCTCACGCTCGCGGATAAGCGCAGCCCCCGACAGGATGATCGACAGCATGGTCACGGCGCTGATCACCGCCGTCAGCGCGCCGAACCAGCCCGGGTCCAGCGCCGGGTTGAAGCGGGCGCGCAGCGCAAGATCGACCGGCACAACGGCCTCCTGCCCGGTCCAGCCGGTGATTTCCTGATCGACGATCGCCTGGACATAGCCCGCGCCGGTGAAAGCCTGGCTGACCCGTGTCGCATCGACGTTGAGCTGCAACTCGGGCCGGGCTCCCGCCACGAGGTCGCTCTGGAAATCCGGCGGGATGACCAGCGAGAATGTGTCGATCCCAGCATCCATGCGCGCATCCATCTCGGCCATGTCGATGTGGTCGGGCGTCACGAAATAGGGCGGAAGGAACGCATCCGCAATCCGCCGCGACAGGGGCGAGGCATCCTCATCCACGATGCCGATCGTGGCGCGGTTCAGCGTCTCGGGCATGGCGGTGGCGTGCGAGTAGATGTCCAGGGTGAAGGCATAGAACACCAGCGCCAGGAGCAGCGGATCGCGCAACAGCCCGCGAAGCTCCTTGACCGCTAGGTACAGCACATGTTTGGGGCGCATCGCTCAGGCCTCCTGCTTGCGCACGAAGATCGTCCCGAGCGCCACAAGCACCGGCACCGGCAGCAGAATCGGCAGGAAGGATGCGGCCAGATCGCCGAAACCCAGCGCCTTGGCAAAGACCCCGCGCGAGATGGTGACGAAATGGCTCGTCGGGAAAACCTCGCCGATCACGCGACCCATGCCTTCCAGTGACGAGACCGGGTCGATGATGCCGCCATACTGAGTGGCCGGGATCAGGGTGGCCAGCGCGGTAAAGAACAGCGCCGCGACCTGGCTGCGGGTGAAGGCCGAGATCAGCAGGCCCAGCCCCGTGGACAGGATGACATAGACCAGAGCCCCCGCCGAAAGCGCCAGAAGGCTGCCTTTGACCGGCACTCCGAAGACAAACACCGCCAGCGCCAGCAGCAGCAGGAAGTTGATAAAGCCCAGCACAACGTAGGGCACTTGCTTGCCCAGCAGGAATTCCAGCCGCAGGGCCGGGGTGACATAGAGGTTCACGATGGAGCCGGTCTCTTTTTCGCGCGCGACGGACAGGACCGCGAGCATCGCCGGGATCAGCATCAGCAGGAGCGGGATCACCGCAGGCACCATGGCCGCCAGGCTTTCGACATCGGGGTTGTAGCGATAGCGCATTTCCAGGCTGTAGCTGCCGGCGACCGCGTCATCGCCATAGATTTGGCGCAATTGATCAGTCAGCCAGTGAACGTGCATTCCCTGGACATAGCCGCGCACCGTGTCCGCACGCATCGGCATGGCGCCATCGAACCAGGCCCCGATCTCAACGGGGCGTCCGCGTTCGACATCTGCCGCGAAACCCGGCGGGATTTCCAGCGCCAGGCTGATTTCGCCCGCGCGCATCCGCCGGTCGATGTCGGCATGGTCGACGAGAGGTGGCTGTTCGTCGAAGTAGCGCGACCCGGCCAGGTCGTTGACATAGGACTGGCTGGCGATGGTCTGGTCAAAGTCGAGCACCGCGAACCTGAGATCCTCGACATCCATCGAAATGCCGTATCCCAGCACGATCATCAGAATCACGCTGCCGACACTTGCCAGCGTCAGGCGGATCGGATCGCGGCGCAGTTCCAACGACTCGCGCCAGGAAAAACTCAGGAGCCGGGCAAGGCTGAACTGTCTGCGTCGCCGCTGTGGCGCAGATGAAACCTCGGCGCCGAGATCCACCCGATGCGTGGCCGCAGGCTTGCCGCTCTCGCTTTGCGCAAGTTCCAGGTGATGGATGAAGGCATCGTCCAGCGTCGCCGCGCCTGCGCCTTCGCGGACGGCTTCGGGCGTGTCGCTGACAAGCACGCGGCCTTCGTGCATCAGCGAAATCCTGTCGCAGCGCGTGGCCTCGGACATGTAGTGGGTGGAGATGAAGATCGTCACACCGTCTTTTCGGGACAGGTCCACGAGCGCTTGCCAGAAGTTGTCGCGCGCCACCGGATCGACGCCTGAGGTTGGCTCGTCCAGGATCAGCACCTCCGGGCGGTGAATCAGCGCCACGGCCAGCGACAGCCTCTGACGGATTCCCAGCGGCAGTCGCAGTGGCAAGCTGTCGAGAACCTCCTCAAGATCGAACCGTTGCGCAAGCTCGGCGATACGGGGCGCGATCTCGGCGGATGCCATGTCGAAAAGCCGTGCGTGAAGATCGAGGTTCTGACGAACCGTTAGTTCGGAATACAGCGAGAAGGATTGCGTCATGTAGCCGATGCGCTTGCGCGTGGCCATGTCGCGTGCATCGACCGTTCGCCCGTCGATCCGCGTGGTTCCTTCGGCAGGTTCCACCAGCCCGGTCAACGCCTTCATCGTTGTCGTCTTGCCGCATCCGTTTGACCCGAGAAAGCCGAATATCTCTCCTTTTCCGATGCGAAAGCTCACGTTTTTGACCGCGGTGAAGTCTCCGAATCGGACCGTCAGGTTTTCGGCCTCGACGATGTAGCCGTCGCGAGCTGCGGGGTCACGTGGCGGGACGGTCAGATCGTGGTGCCGGGCGCGCATTTCCACGGGAAGAAGTGCTATGAAAGCCTCGTCAAGGTCGGCGGCACCGGTGCGGTTCAGGATCTCTTCGGGGCTGCCAGCGGCAAGCACGCTGCCGTTATCCATGGCGACCAAATGATCGAACTCGGCGGCCTCCTCCAGATAGGCACTGGCGACGATCAGACTCATGTCCGGTCGCGTCGCGCGGAGACGCGCGATCAGAGCCCAGAATTCACGCCGCGACAGCGGATCGACGCCCGTTGTCGGCTCGTCCAGGATCAGCAGATCGGGGTCGTGGATCAGCGCGCAGCACAGGCCCAGCTTCTGTTTCATGCCACCCGAGAGCTTGGCTGCCGGGCGGTCGACAAAGGGCGCGAGGCCTGTCGCCTCCAGCAGATCGGCGATCCGCCTGTCGCGCTCGTCCTGGCTCTTGCCGAAAAGCCGGCCGAAGAAGTCCACATTCTCCCGCACCGAGAGCGTGGGATAAAGATTGCGCCCCAGCCCCTGCGGCATATAGGCAATCCGCGGGCAGATCCGGGCACGGTGGCCCGCCCGGCGCATGTCGCCGCCCAGCACGTCAAGCCGCCCCGTCTGCATCTTCTTCGCCCCGGCGATCAGCGCCAGAAGGCTGGATTTGCCCACCCCGTCGGGTCCGATCAGGCCGACGATGCAGCCCGCCGGCAGGTCGATCGACACATCGTCGAGGGCCCTGACCTTGCCATAGAGAAGCGTGAGCCCCTCCGCCCGCACCACAGGCTGGGAAGCCGTCATTCCAGCACCCTTCCGTCAGCGGCCTCCGGCCAGGGGAGCGCGGGATCCAGCCGCACCCAGGCAACGCCGGGCAGACCGGTCTTGATGTAGTCGAGGTATTTCTCCAGCAGCGCCGGCGCGATCCGAGCGCGGACCCGGAACATCAGCTTCTCGCGCTCGATCTCGGTCTCGACCGTTTTCGGAGTGAACTGTGCCACGTCTGACACAAAGGAGACCTCGGCGGGAATAACGATGTCCGGAGCGGCATCCATGATCAGGCGAACCTCGGCCCCGGGTCCGGCACGCCCAGCTGCGGCGGTCTGCAGGAAGAACGTCATGTACACGTCGTTGAGATCGATCATGTTGATCACGCGCCCGCCGGCACCTATCACTTCGCCCGCCTGTGCAACGATGTACTGCACCCGTCCTGGCCGGGGCGCCTTCAGTGTGCTGTCCTCGATCTGTACGTCGATTACTTCGATCGTCGCCGTTGCCGCCGCTACCGCTGCCTCGGCCCCGACCACTGCCGCTTCGGCCGCGGACACCCCGATCCGCGACGCCGCAAGCATCGCCTCGGCCGAGGCGACAGCGGCCTCGGCACCAAGCGCGTTCGAGCGGTCGATATCGAGTTGCCGCTCGGACGCGACACTGTTTCCCGCCAGCGCCTCCGAGCGGGCGAACTGGCGCTGCGCGGCATCGAGGGCCGATTTCTGCTGCGCCAGAACCGCTTCTGCCGCGCGGACTTCGGCCTGACGCTGCTGGATCGTCAGCCGCGCGTTCTCGACCGCGATCTCGGCACGGCGCAGTTCCGCCTCTGCCTGATGGCGGCTGGCTTTCAGCTGACGAATGTCAAGCGCGGCCAGCGGTTGCCCCGCCGCGACGAGTTGGCCCTCTCGTATCAGAATCGTTTCAATCCGTCCGGGAAGTTTCGAGGCCACATCAATTTCGACCGCTTCGACGCGTCCGTTGCCGCGCGCGAAGCCCTCGGGGACCGCGCCGTTGCCGTTGTCTTGCCAGACCAGGAAACCCAGTACCCCGCCGACCACGGCAATCGCTGTGAAGAGAAGAAATCTGGTGTTTGTCATATATTGCTCGATTGCTGTTATGGGCCGGATTTCGTGAAATTTTCGAACGATCACTTCACCATTAAACTTTCTGCACCTGATCTTGTAAATGCGTCGATCAGCCCTGCTTGAGTGGTCGGACTCATCTTGCCCTTCGGCGTCGCATTGGGACTTGCCCGTGCTCACATCGTGAACACTGTCTGATGGATTGACGACTTATCGCGTGTTGCCTGACGAAAACGGACGTTTCATTCCAATCTTCGAATGTTCCATGCTTTTAACAGGTTTCCGAAGAGCTCGGCAATGCGGCGCGGTTTCCCACCGCTGCTATCTCCAGGGTTTCGCGCCCGGTTCGCGTCCGGGTCGTATGGCCCACACCCAAACCCGGTCGGGGGCCGGCCTCTTCTGCAGATTGTCAGGCTGAAACCGGATCAGGAGCCCGCAACGGGTGCTGTTGGGTTCGTCCCGCTAGAGAACGACGTTGTCGACCAGCCCGAGTTTCCCGCACGCAAACTCATGAGACAGGCGCAAGAGCCCGAGAATGATGTCGATTTCCGCATTTTCTCTTGGCGCGTAGACCATGACCGCGGTTGAAGGGATTATGCCCGCCGCGGCCATCGGGTGTGGCTCTGCCCGGTCCAGTTCGGCGGTCTGCGGCACCGTACCCTCCGGCAGCATCATGTGCAGGCTTCCGTCTTCCGGCGGGTGTGGATATGGGCGAACTCATTACCGATCATGAAAGCCTCGCGGCAGCTGCTGCCGTGCCCATGTTTGAGGCACAACGCCTCGACACCCGGAACCGATATCCGCGATGGCTGGCGGGTGACAAAGGGAAAATCAAAGGCCCTGTCCTTGAATGCCCGATGGAATTCGGGCTCGGGATTTTGACTGATCTGCGTATGCGGAGCGCAGGGCGTGGTGACGGGCCCTGGCCCAATGCGTGGCGGTATCTTCAGCATGACAGTGTCTCCGAAAATCTGGTTATCCTTGGCCGGTCACAGCAGCTGTGTTGGCCAGCAGAAAATCGCGGACCGATTGCGGTTTTTGCCCGGTTGACGCCTCAACGTCGCTGGTCGTGACATCCAGGTACCCTTCGGCGATGGCCACGTCGAAGGACGAAAACACATCCGCCATGAATTCGGGCAGGCCAATCCCGACCGTTGCGGACACCAG
>Ga0209692_10003663_pt1 | contig 14690 bp, 10 predicted proteins | sample tdDd472_FD_187129 | JGI IMG/M metagenome (GOLD analysis project Ga0209692, IMG submission 187129) | Marine sediment microbial communities from the Atlantic coast under amendment with organic carbon and nitrate - tdDd47.2 (SPAdes)... | ecosystem: Environmental > Aquatic > Marine > Coastal >...
CATTTATTTCATATTATTATCCTTAATTTATACATCTACTTCATTTATGGTTACACCTTATAACAGCTAATCCGACAATAATCTAATTAATGTTTTCTACCTTAGTTTGGATATTTTACCATATCATGGTTCTAGCTATATTCTATTTATAAATTAAGGAAAAAATTGATTCTTTAACAGTATATACTTATTATAATGTAATTATATAAGGAATTAAAGATGTCCAAAGTTGCAACCAATATGAAATCAGTATATGAATTATTTATAGAAGAAACTGAAAAACCAGCACCAGATGTTAATATGTTAGAATCACTTATTGATAGGTTACAACAAGAAGATATTGATAAGATAAACGAATTAAATTTGGGTAATAAAAAATTAGACAAACTACCTAATAATATAGGTAACCTTATCAATTTACAAAAATTATGGATTGATACTAACCAAATAAGTGAAATCCCTTATAGTATAGGTAACCTCACTAATTTGCAAGAATTATGGATTTATAATAATAAAATAACTGAAATACCAGATAGTATAGGTAATCTCGCTAATTTACAACAATTTTATTGTTATTGGAATCAAATAAGTGAAATACCAAAATGGTTAGTAAATATGAATATACCTAATATGATAATTTAAATATATTATGCAATTATTTATTTTATTTAATGATTTTATCACCACATTATCCTTATTTTATATCATTATACTAATTTAAGAGAGTATTAAAGATGACCTGACACTCTTCCTAATTCAATGCTATATTTTTCGCCACCTACCTAACTATTTCTATCTACATTTATTTCATATTATTATCCTTAATTTATACATCTACTTCATTTATGGTTACACCATATAACAGCTAATCCGACAATAATCTAATTAATGTTTTCTACCTTAGTTTGGATATTTTACCATATCATGGTTCTAGCTATATTCTATCAGTAAATTAAGGAAAAAATTGATTCTTTAACAGTATATACTTATTATAATGTAATTATATCAGGAATTAAAGATGTCTAAAGTTGCAACCAATATTAAATCAGTATATGAATTATTTATAGAAGAAACTAATAAATCAGCACCAGATATTGATATGTTAGAATCACTTATTGATAGATTACCAAAAGAAGGAATTGATAAGATAAACGAATTAAATTTGGGTAATAAAAAATTATATAAATTGCCTAACAATATAGGTAACCTTACTAGTTTACAATATTTTTATTGTTATGATAATCAAATAAGTGAAATACCAGACAGTATAGGTAACCTTACTAATTTACAACAACTTAATTGTTATAAAAATAAAATAACTGAAATACCAGACAGTATAGGTAATCTCGCTAATTTACAACAATTTTATTGTTATTGGAATCAAATAAGTGCTTTGCCAGATAGTATAGGTAACCTTACCAATTTGCGACGATTTGAATGTTATTGGAATCAAATAAATACATTCCCAGATAGTATAGGTAATCTCGCTAATTTACAACAATTTTATTGTTATTGGAATCAAATAAGTGCTTTACCTGATAGTATAGGTAACCTTACTAATTTACAATATTTTAGTTGTTCTAATAATCAAATAAGTGTGTTGCCAGACAGTATAGGTAACCTTACTAATTTACAAATATTATGGATTAACAATAATCAAATAAGTAATTTGCCAGATAGTATAGGTAACCTTACTAATTTGCGAAATTTATTGATTTCTAATAATCAAATAAGTGAAATCCCAGATAGTATAGGTAACTTTACTAATTTAAAACAATTTAATTGTTCTAATAATCAAATAAATATTTTGCCTGATAGTATAGGTAATCTTACTAATTTACAAGATTTTTATTGTTTTGGTAATCAAATAAATATTTTGCCAAATAGTATAGGTAATCTTGCTAATTTACAATTTTTTAATTGTTCTGTTAATCAAATAAGTGAAATACCAAAATGGTTAGTAAATATGAATATACCTAATATGATAATTTAAATATATTATGCAATTATTTATTATATTTCATAATTATATCCTTCCAATAACCTTATTTTATATAATTAGACTATTTTAAGAGGATATTAAAGATGACCTGACACTCTTCCTAATTCAATGCTATATTTTTCGCCACCTACCTAACTATTTCTATCTACATTTATTTCATATTATTATCCTTAATTTATACATCTACTTCATTTATGGTTACACCTTATAACAGCTAATCCGACAATAATCTAATTAATGTTTTCTACCTTAGTTTGGATATTTTACCATATTATGGTTCTGGCTATATTCTATCTATAAATTAAGGAAAAAATTGATTCTTTAACAGTATAAACGTATGTATTATAATATAATTATAATAAATAATAAAGATGTCCAAAGTTGCAACCAATATTAAATCAGTATTTAAATTATTTATAGAAGAAACTATAAAATCAGCACCAAATGTTGATATGTTAGAATCACTTATTGATAGATTACCAAAAGAAGGAATTGATAAGATAACTGAATTAAATTTTTATTATAAAAATTTAAGTGAAATTCCATATAATATAGGTAACCTTACTAATTTACACTATTTTACTTGTTATGGAAATCAAATAAGTGCTTTACCTGATAGTATAGGTAACCTTACTAATTTACAACAATTTAATTGTTGTAATAATCAAATAAGTATTTTGCCAAATAGTATATATAACCTTACTAATTTACAAGAATTATTTATTGACAATAATAAAATAAGTATATTGCCTGATAGTATAGGTAACCTTACTAATTTGCGAATTTTATGGATTTCTAATAACCAAATAGTTGAAATCCCAAATAGTATAGGTAACCTTACTAATTTACAACAATTTGATTGTTCCAATAATCAAATAAGTGAATTGCCATATAGTATAGGTAACCTTACTAATTTACAAAAATTTTCTTGTTATTGTAATCAAATAAGTGAAATTCCTAATAGTATAGGTAACCTTACTAATTTACAATATTTTTCTTGTTATGATAATCAAATAAGTATGTTGCCATATAGTATAGGTAACCTTACTAATTTACAAGATTTATGGATTCACAAGAATCAAATAAGTGTGTTACCAGATAGTATAGGTAACCTTACTAATTTACAACGATTTGATTGCTCTAATAATCAAATAAGTGAATTGCCATATAGTATAGGTAACCTTACTAATTTACAACGATTTTCTTGCTCTTATAATCAAATAAGTAATTTACCTTATAGTATAGGTAACCTTACTAATTTACAATATTTTTCTTGTCATGTTAATCAAATAAGTGAAATCCCCGACAATATAGGTAACTTTACTAATTTACAAGAATTATGGATTACCAATAATCAAATAAGTGTCTTACCAGATAGTATAGGTAACCTTACTAATTTACAAATTTTATGGATTACCAAGAATCAAATAAGTGAAATCCCTGAGAGTATAGGTAACCTTACTAATTTACAAGAATTTTGTTGTGATAATAATAAAATAAGTGAAATTCCATACAGTATAGGTAACCTTACCAATTTACAATATTTTTATTGTTATAATAATCAAATTAGCGAGACTCCTCAATGGCTACATGATATGAATATACATTATATGAAAATTTAATCATATAGTGATATATTAATCAAAAATTAAATATATTATGCAATTATTTATTATATTTAATGATTTAATCACCACACTATCCTTATTTTATATCATTAACCTATTTTAAGAGGGTATTAAAGAGGACTTGATATTCTTCCTAATTCAATGCTATATTTTTCGCCACCTACCTAACTATTTCTACCTACATTTATTTCATATTGTTATCCTTAATTTATACATCTACCTAATATATTATGTACATTATAACAGCTAATCCGACAATAATCTAATTAATGTTTTCTACCTTAGTTTGGATATTTTACCATATTATGGTCTCATTATTATCATACCATTAAATATAACAGCTCTTAGAAAGGACTGTTATATTGCATATTTTTCCTTACATCTGTATCATTTTTCTATATAAAAGGGGGATTTAAGAATACACTCTAAAATACATATATCGTATCAAAATAAGGTGTCTATAAAGGCGATGCGTAAATAAGATTTACATCAGAAAATTTTACTTTCTTATTTACTTTTTTTAGGTGATCCAATAATCCGGTACTATTTTGCATAGTTATATATAATAGTTACAAAATGGTACCTAATTTATTCCACTATAAATGTCCAATATTTACTAGACATAATAAATTCCAACTTTAGATAGACCGTTTTAAATACACTTGAAGGGGCATAAAAAGGTACTCGGAAGGAAGAAATAAAAGAGTTAATCATATTAACTGACAAGAGGTAGATGTATATACTTTATTAGAGAATGTCCATAGGACGAAAAAAAAGTCAAATTTTTAGGAACACCCTCTGAAATACGTATATAGTGTCAAAATAAGGTGTCTATAAAGACGATGCGTAAATAAGATTTACATCAGAAAAAATAAGATTTACATCAGAAAAAATGTTACTTTCTTATTTACTTTTTTCCGGCGATCCAATAATTTGGTACTATTTTATTAGAATATATTTTCCCATACATAAATTTGTAACAAAATTTGTGTAAATTGCAACACTTTGAAAAATAAGTGTTACACTAGTCTGCTCTTAAAATTACAGAAACAGTTAAAATATATACCTTATTTTACATACTTCCTCAATTCTCAAAATTTGTAACACTTATAACACTTATAACACTTATTTTAATAAATAAATAAATAAATAAATAAATAATATTATTAAAAATAAATAAGTGAGAATATGTATAATAAAAAAATTAAAATAAGTATTACATGTTACAAGTGTTACAATTACAACAAGCGTATTTTAGGGGGTATATTTTGGGTCAAAGCATGTATTTTAAGGGTTGATTAAAAAACCTTAAAATATGGTGTTACATTTGAAAATTTAAAGTGTTATATTTGTTAGAATTTATAAACTATATTCACCACCACTATCATAATTATCACAATTATTAAAATTATCTACTTCACAATTTATTTCTTTATTATAAACTCAAACCCATACTTAGATGATAGTATATCTTTCATACGTTCCTGAATTTTTTCATTTAATAGTTTCCCCCTAGTAGCTTTTCCATTAATTCTTATTGTTTTAACTTTTCCATTTTTATTTCTTGGAACCATAAACGGAAATGTTTTGCATATAAATGAGCCTAAATTGTATGCTGTTGTATATGTGTCTTCTTTTCTAAAAATATCTTTATACCAATCCTTGTATCTATTAAATAATGTTGTATTTGATATATTATTATCTTTGTATAATACTAATTTCTCAGCACAGAATTGCAATTTAGGGTTAGCATTTTTTATCATCAAATCTTTTTTATATTCAGATATGGGTACATCTTTAATATTAAAATCTGATAGGTCTATCCTCATTAAATAGTTAAATAAGTGAGTCATGCAGTCAAAATCTTCTGCCTCTCTAATAATATTATCAAAATATATTTTTTTCTCTTGTTTAAATTGTGTTGTTGAATTGGCAGTAACAGCCCATTTATTATTAACTGCAAAGCAACAATAGCGTCTATCAGATGCTTCTATTGGAATAATGTCTGCATCATTACTTAAAATAGATATATTATTATAATCGCAAATATCTAAAGCATCAATCCCTTTTTTTTCCAATTTAATATAATTTGAGGTGATTCTTGTTTTCATTATGGAAGCAAATTTATAATCTTTAGAAAAAGTATCTACTTCATCCATAACGGTATATAATTTTCCCACCATCTTGCTATTAAACTTAGCAATAATTTCTTCCTTAGAAGTAATATAATTATAATAGTTACCTACAGCATTTTCTGAAAATTTATTCTTGTGACCGCCAAATAGTTTGTTTCCCAATACTATTTCACATATTATACCTTTACCAATACCCTGCTCACCAGTATATAACATATAAACTCCTGTTTTTTTTTCTGGTTTTTGAAATATATGTGCATGATATTTCCACCAGTATTCACATAATGTCTTATCGTTATTGCATATAATATCTTTAATATGTTTACAAATATTTTTGAACTTACTCTTGTCTATTTCTGTTGAATTATCAAATAAAGGATATGGCCAGCCAACAAATGTATTTAAATATTTATTTTTGCATGATAATGATGGGTCAAATACAATATTTAAAACTTTTCTCCTTTTTTGATTATTATTCCAAATGTCAAATACATTTTGTTTGGTTTTTAAAGAGCCAAAAATAAATTCTGGGTATGATCTTACCAAATTTGAGAAATTTTTTTTGAATATCATTTCAGCTATATTACCTTTTTTATTATATGAGAATACATAATAAATCGGATTACTTGTATTAACTAATGCACACAAGTAATGGTTTAGATATGTAATTAATGTGTTAACTCCCTCATTATTATCAAAACCAAAAGTGTAATAAATTTTATATATTTCATTGTATGATATATTTTTCCCAAATTTCATTTTATAAAGTGATTTTTTGCATTTCTTAAGTAGTGATAATAATTCTTTTTTATCCTTCCCTTCATATATAATTATATCATCTGAAACCCATTTAATAAATGCTTGAAAATTAGGTATACTTTTTTTCATACTATAGAATGTTGATTTACATTGTTGTTCTGAGTAGTGCTCTTCTGTCAATGTTCTTGAGCTAAAATTATTAAATATTACAAAACCTTCATCTCCATACCTTGATAAATACCCACATATCTGCAACCATTTATCAGTATCTGTTGCTCTTTGTGGAGACAATACTGAAACTAATTTTTTGGTTGAAGTTAGTTGTTTATCATATGTTGTTTTTTCATCTGGTTGAATATTTTTCTCTGTGTTTTCTGCTGGTATTATAGTTTTTTTCCCATTATTTTTTTCTTTTTTTATAATATATTGTTTACCATCTAAAATTTCTTTTTTTAATTCTGCTGGAATTTCACACATTTCGTATTCCAGAATAGAATTTATCCATATATATTTCTTATATTTCCCAGTAATAATATCTTTATATCTTGTTGGTGCTGTATATACCATACCTCCATCACCACGTATATCTATTGTACTTTTTTTGAAGGAGCCATTTTTATCTTTTAATAACAATTTTGTTGAATTTTCACATAAATCTTTGTCATATTTAAAAAAATAATGAATTCCTCCATTTGCTGTTTTAGCTTCAACTGTAAAAAAATCATATTGTTGTATCCATTCTAATCCATTAATTAGCTCACCTTCGGATTGTTTTGGTACATCAATATCTAATACAATGAAACTTTTATCTTTATTTCCTCTATAACCTGTTAATAAAGATAATGCATTACAATTATTCCTTCTTTCTTTGCTATAAATAACCTCCTTTGCTGATTTATATTTTCCTGTTGGTCTATTTTCATCTAAAATAGAATCATATCCTATATTTTGATGTCCTTGCGGCAAAAATTTAGGTATTTTTGTTGTCCCATTTTTAACTTTTTTTTCCTCTAGTTTGTGTATTATTGGACATATCCCCATGTTGTAGTATGATTCTGCTTTTCTACTTAGGTATTCCTCAAATTTCATCAGCGCTGTATATACATCTATAATATCTTATATTCTTATCTTAAAACGCATTAAAAATGATGTGTTTCAAAATTATTGTAATCTTGAAATATATATTCCTCTACTATCAATTTGTTTCTGTTTCTCCATCTTAAGTAAATTCCAAAATACAGATTCACTAACTTTATGGATATGTTTATGATTTATAACTTCCCTCATTGTCTTAAATTTCATGCTACATATCTCATTTTCTGTTAATGGATGGTACCATTTTACCTCATATTTATATTTTTTAGCAGTTCTTGTTTTTTTTCCTGTATTTTCTTTACCTTCCTTACTTTCTTTATTTTCTTTGCCTTCTTTACACCCAGACATTATATATATTGTATGATATTTTGTATAATGTATTTTATATGTCTTTTTTAATAATCAGTATAAAACATGATATCAGTACTATTAATTGTTTTTTTGTATTAATTCATTATATGTGATACCATACAGTTATAAAGAAAGCTTGGGTATAAATATATTAAGATGCCTCTAGTAGCAATTAATTCAAGGAATAAATATGTTCATGTAGATAACTATAACAAAAATGATAAATATAAATGCCCAGGGTGTAAATCACAAGTTGTATATATTGATGAATATAGCAAAAATAATCAAGTGTAAATAAATATTTTCGCCATTTGAATAGTACAGAATGTAACTATATGAAATTAACCAAAAAAATATTTGCGGATAATTCAGAAAGAGAAATGACAGAAAAGGATATTATTTCTGTTTGTGCAAAAAACAATAAAAATAAAATATGTACAATGAAGGACAATTATATCGTACATGTCGAAAATGAAAATAAAATAAAATTTATAATAAAAGATAATATTGAAAAGAGTGATATTACAAAACATAAATTATGGAACAGATTAATTATACTTCCCAACAAAATCAATTATAGTGTGCACAAATATAAAGAAAAAATATTTGTAATGCCACTAGATAAATATACACATGATAGTATTGAATCATATTTAAAATTAAAAAAAATTACATTTTTACTTGATAAATATCAAAATGCTATCAGGGTATATCCTAAAAAAATACTATCAATAGGGTATGAAATAAAGTTATTGGATAGGGCAAAATTCTTTTATAAAATGCTTAAAGTAAATGTGGATAATATAGCACCTATTGATATATGTGATACTATAGAGTATAACATTATTAAAAAGTTAAAAATACCTGCCAATGATGAAACAAATTTAAATAATAATACACAAAAAAAACCTATACCTCCTTTATGTGATAGCTTAATATTACAAGGGTTTTATTTGTTTCTCCATAATGCAAAAATTAGTAAAGAGGTGATAAAAGAATTTGATACATTTAGGGATCAATTTGATAATGGAGAATATGATAGTATATCATTACATATGGCACTTTTATCCATTTCAAATGATAGTAAAAATGATATGTTTAAATATTTTAATCCTATAATAAGTTTGCTATGTAACCGATATAGTACACCAAATATATTAGACCATTTTGAAACTTTTATTGAATATATGAAAGATGTAACATCTATATATACCATCACATACAATAATAAATATATTGTATCAAGATTACTACTTAATTTTGATCTTTATGAACAAAAAATAAAAGGTAATGTGGATGATAAAATACAGAAAAATCTATACTATCTGGCCAAGTATAATATAGTGAAAATAAGTTATATTGATGGGTTAAGACAAAAAAATGGTGATTATGATAAATATGATATTATGCGATTGAGAATAATAGTATATCTAGAACATCCTAATGATAATTATTATATAGGCGAAAAATATTGGAAAACAGTATTACAAAAATATGATGTATTGCTTGAAGATCTTGTAGAGTATGGTATATTATTAAGAACTGAGTGGATGCATATTAATAATAAGAAAAAAGATACATTTATATTATGGAACAAATATGCTAAATGTGAAAATATAATAAAGTCATTTATAAATATGTTACTTGGCGAAAAGAAAAAAATTGTAACAAATAAATCTATATTGCGCAACGAAATACAAAATAAAGCATACATATCAGCTCTTGAAGAACCTATATCTATAATATCAGGTGGTCCTGGAACTGGTAAGTCTCATATCATAGAGAAATTATGGGATACGATAAATCAAAATAATAATTTGTGCTATATTATGTCATTTACAGGATCAGCTGTAAATGTTCTGAAACGTAGAATACAAAAAAATAATGCATATAATGATATGGTTAGCACAAATTTATCAACAGTTGATAAGTTCATAATATCTGCTGATACAGTTGCAAAAAAAATACATTCAGATGAAAATTATAATAAAGATGTTAGTATTATAATTGATGAATTTTCTATGATTAGTGTAAAAAAATTTGCACAATTATTGTATCAATTATATAAAAATTATATACCAGTATCACACTTGATCCTTGTTGGTGATAGGGAACAACTTCCTTCAATAGACCCAGGAACACTTTTATATGATTTATTATATTATGGGAATAAGAAAAGTATAACTATACATGGTAAATCATATAAACACATACATCATGATAACTTTGGAAAAATACCTGTTACTATCCTTCAAAAAAATTTCAGATCAGAAAGATCACTAGTTAACTTGTACACATATGTAAAACAAGACAATATTAATAGAATATTCCAGAGCAAAGGTAATTATTTTTATGAGCCATATAATAAACAAACATTGGATAATAATATATTTAACCTATTTGATGGTGTAAGTAATAGCGACAATTCTGTAGTTATTGTTCCTACAAATAACCTTGCAAAAAAAATAAATAAAATGGTAAAAAATATATTAGATGATAGCTCAAATCCTGATAAGATGGAAATAGGAGATACTATAATTTGCAAAAATACATTTGATGTAAATATTAGTGTTAAAATTGAAGGGAAAGAAGTATCAACACAGACAAAAATATATAATGGTGATATGTATAAAATTGTGCGAAAAAAGTATAATATAACAACAATAAGACCTATTGATAGTAAAAATGAGTATATAATAACGACTAGTCAATTATTCCGATATTTCAGTCTAGGATATGCAATAACTATGCATAAATCTCAAGGAAAAGAATGGAATGATGTACTTGTAGTGCTCTATACTGGAAATATGTTATACACAAAAAATTTATTGTATACTGCCTTAACTAGGGCGAAAAAATCTTGCACATTACTAGCCACTAAAAATAATGTTCAAATATGTCTTGATAATCCCCAAAAACAAGTATTTTCGAAAATTTGCTTATAAATTGGAGATAACTACCACTAATATCAAATATTATTATAAAAATACACCAGTAATGGTAAAATTAAAAAGGTTTTTAAGTTTTTCTTTTCCTTTTATTATATATATATGTCTAGAATAGATATACTTCGAAAATTAGGGGTGAATGATAGTAATATATATTCTATTGCATATGAAAGAATAGGGAAAAGTGATAGTGATTATATTTTTAAAATATTGGAAAAAATTAATAATGAAGATCGTCAGGAACTAAAAGGAAAACTTATTGAATATTTTGTAAATAATATTAGTATAGAGTTATCTATAGATGATTATAATAAATATGCCAATCTCCAATTAACTATAAATGTTGGAGATGAATTTAAAAAATTATTACCAAAAATTACAGATTTAGATTCCTGTGCAAATAAACAGTATACTAAAGAAGCATTACATACATATAAGTCAGATTTATATATAAATGGTTTAAATAACATAACATTAGCCAAATTTGATGATAAAAAGGAGTATAATACAAAATATTGCCAAAAATATATTAAAGATTTTTATAAACAAATATTTAATAATATATCAAGCAAACAATATCCTGGTGATGAATCTTATGTTCCAAGGCAGGATCACGGCGCTTTAAATCATTTAAGATCTCTTAAATTTGGGATCATGATTTTAAAATTTATTGCAAAAAAAAATGAATCATAAGCAGATTAAATCACTATTTATATCTAGATCATTTTTGGTAATGCTAATATTATCAACAGCATTTGAATCTATTTTAAGGATAGATGAACAATCATCTGTCGCAGTTCTTTGTGGATTAACAGAATCATATTTTGAAAAAATATATCCAGAATTATCATATAGTAAATTAGGAAATTCAAAATTAGCTATATACCAACTTGTTAGTGGTCTATTCTATATGATTTTAATGAAATATTGCTTTCGCGGTATAATTGATGATCATATTATTGAATTACTGGGAAGAGGCGTGTCATACTTTTGGGATTCTAACAATGATTTTATTAATATAAAAGGTCTAACCATGAATAATTTAGATGGAAATAACAATCTTAAATTTTTTATTTATTATATAGTAATAGTTATTGGCCATTATTTGGATCATTGTCGTGGACTATTTTCGAATATGATAGATGAACCTAATATTCGTCAATTTTTAAATTTATTTAATTTTAATGATGAAGATAAGAAAAAAATAATACAGGAAGTAGTCACAATGATTAGTAAAACAGAACATAAAAAATTATATAGTACTGCTATTGCAGATACTAATATGTCGAATCATTGCTCCAACTCGTTAGAGAGTGGTATAGATTTTGACCGTAAAAAAGAACTATCAGCAGATTTTGACAAAACTTATGAATTATTGGAAATAGATAATGATATTAAGGGCTTACTAAATAAAGTAAACCCAGAATTATTAAAAATAGAAAAATATTTAGTCACGATTAAAAAAGGGACAACTTTTTTTTATGGAAGTATCTGGGAAACAGAAGATGGATTTAGAAGAGATGGATATCAATTTACTGAAGAAAAGAAATGTAATATATTTAGCCCATCTGGCACAATAAAACAAGGTTCAGGATATTGGTTTTCGTATGATATTTATTATTCCTTGGTATATGCAACTAATCCTGTTAGTGATTATAATACCATGTGGGATAAACAGAAAGATAATAAACCTCGATATATACAAAAATATAGAGTTAATCAAGATATCCCGAATATATTACTTATACAGCCTGTATATAATATAGGTGATACATTACATATTATCGAAAATATGATTAATAATAATAGAATAATTGTAAAAGATGACTATAAGGAGACTATTTTGAAGGCGCTAAAAAAATGCTATAATAGTAATCATTCAACACAAGATTGGTTTTTAGCTACATTTTTATGTACACTTACAGAAGCGAGTGATCTTAATGGATGGATCTACTATTTTGATAGTAGGCAATTGATGTTGTGTGATCCGAAAAAATATCTAACTCATGATACTGAATTTATAATAAAAGAATTTGACAAGCAAAAAATAAATAATTATCCTAATATTAAAATAAAATCAGACCCAGATATTACACAAGATCCTTTTTGGAATAAATATAAACAAAAAATAGATTTACATGAAATAGAAGAAGAAATGAATGAAATTCTAAAAGAAAAAATTATCATTGATCCTGATGCATATATCTTAAACAATGCCTAAACTATTATTAGTATGCTAAGCCTATATTTACAGCTATCCCAAATAAAATTGGAATAATTTTCATATAATAAATATGCATTTTTTGTTGTCCTTATTATTAATCCATTTGATAAAAATCAATCCTATTGTTATTTATCAATTTTTTTATGGAGTGCCACAACAAACATATAATAATATTAGTGGATGGAGATTTTTTAATCTTGAATGTTCATAAAATAAATTCTAATCTTCATCTGAATTTTGCTGTAAACTATTGGCATAATTATAATATTCTACTGAAAGGTTATACATATTTGTATAATATTTATGCCACTCCATAATCAGGCTATTTATATATTTATTATTGATGTTTTTATCTTTAATAAATTGTAATACATTATGTTTTATTCTACATAAGCAATCTTTGTCGTTTATTATATCACCAATTTCATCAGCTATAATATCTATATTATTATTAATGTCATCATGACTCATAATTGATACTATTTTATTAATTTTCCAGTGATTATTATAATTTTTAATAACAAATTTTATATTGGGATTGAAAATAAGCTGTTTGTTACTTTCAATAACATGCTTCACTATACTAAAAAATTTATCATCATTTTCAGGTATATCACTAAGATATATATACAATTCAACAATATTTTCTTTACATATATATATATTTCCTTTGAATCTACATTTTGCTGTATTATATTCTTCATCTATATGATCGATAAGATCATGTAATTTATTGTAATTTCTTTCTTCATGTGGTTCCGTAATAATTTCTGCAAAAATTTGGGTAGGACTTTTTTCAATAAATATTTTACTCATAATGTATGTACTATTACTAAATATATACCACTTATTATCTTAATAGATCAATTTTTTTCTGTATTATACCAACAATAAAGAAATATTGAAGGTTATATATTATACTATTAACATACAAATTTACTGTTGTTATTGCGAATTAATTGGACATATATCAGCAAGTACAATAAATAAATATATAAATGCTCAAACTAAAGGGGGCTGTAACTAGTTACATATTTCTTTATAATTCTTTATAAAAAATATATTATTTTTATTATCTTAATTTTCTATTTTTATGGCTTCTCATACCATTTTTCTTTGCTACAAATATATTCATTATTTGTAATACATCTTCTACTAATTCTTCTTCTGGCTCTATATCTTTTCTTGCTGATATTACTGTCACTTTTCCATTTGAATAATCTTTTATTATATCTTTTATGAAATCAGTATATGAATTATTTATAGAAGAAACTGAAAAACCAGCGCCAGATGTTGATATGTTAGAATTACTTATTGATAGATTACAACAAGGAGATATTGATAAAATAATAGAATTAAATTTGAGTTATAATAAATTGGACAAATTACCTAACAATATAGGTAACCTAACTAATTTACAACAATTTGATTGTTCTTATAATGAAATTAGTGAAATCCCAGATAATATAGATAACCTTACTAATTTACGACGATTTGAATGTAATAATAATCAAATAAGTAATTTGCCAGATAATATAGATAACCTTA
>Ga0209692_10003665_pt1 | contig 14687 bp, 16 predicted proteins | sample tdDd472_FD_187129 | JGI IMG/M metagenome (GOLD analysis project Ga0209692, IMG submission 187129) | Marine sediment microbial communities from the Atlantic coast under amendment with organic carbon and nitrate - tdDd47.2 (SPAdes)... | ecosystem: Environmental > Aquatic > Marine > Coastal >...
ACGGTTTTTCTGTACCATGAAAGACATGAGAAGGTTGACGACGAGGTATGAAAAACTCAGCGCAAACTTCCTGGCAATGCTTCATATCTTCGCCATCAGGTTATGGACCAATTGAGTCCACACCCTAATGAGTTCTGACCCTAGTAAAGTCCGTAAAGCGTCAGTTGCTGTTTTTTTATCTGCAAGTATGGCTGTTAGCAACAACCTTGATTGCCGTTTAATGCACGTAAAAAAGGATGCGTCAACCAGAAATGCATCAGTTCCTCAGGTCGGGCCACTTTTATTTATGGAGCAGAAACATGAGCAATGCCGACGATATCACACCTCAACAACTCACCAAGGATGAACAAGTCGAGGCTGAAGACCTCGTCCCCCCACGCGCGGCAGTGCTGTACGAGGTCGTGCGTCAGGACGGATGCCGAGAGTTGGAACGTACGTTCGGCGCTTTGTGGTGGTCCGGTATTGCCGCTGGCCTGTCTTTGGGGTTTTCTGTTTTGGTTATGGCCGTTCTCGAAACCTTCGTTTCTGATGACGGCATGGGCAGCGCGCTTATTACGCCGTTGGGCTACACCGTTGGTTTCTTGATTGTGGTACTGGCGCGCCAACAACTGTTCACTGAGAACACCGTCACTGCCGTCTTGCCGCTGATGGTCGAGAAAACATGGACAAGCTTATATCGTTCAGCTCGGTTATGGTTGATTGTTCTGATCGCCAATCTTATCGGAACCTTCGTATTTACTATATTTATTATCTACAGCGGTGCTGTGTCCGATGACGTGCTGGCAGCGGCCAGGAAAATTGCACTGCACCTGATGGACAAGAGCACCCTAGAAATGTTCTCCGGCGCTATTTTTGCAGGTTGGCTGATTGCTTCCATGGTGTGGGTCATGCCTTCTGCGGAAGGAATGGAATTTTGGATTGTTTTGCTTATCACCTACGTCATTGCGCTGCTTGGTTTCAGCCACATCATTGCGGGATCAGTAGAGGCCTACCTTCTGGTGATAAACGGAGATATTTCTACTTATTATGCGGCGACGCATTTCGGGATACCTACGTTTTTCGGCAACGTTATCGGCGGCACTACCTTGTTTGCGATGATTTCTTATGCCCAGGTCCGAGAAGAAATTATCACTGAAAAGACTTAGCAAGATTGTCATGTATTATTTATGCCCTCAAAATAGCAGAGCCGAAGGCTTCAAATGACTGAAGAACGATTGAAAGAGACCGCTGCATCTTTCCGAGAATCGGCGGTAAAGGTGGAAGACGGTATCAATAAAGTACTTGAACCGGAGGTTAAGGATACGCGCTTATCCTCCGAAGATACGCGCCGAATGATGGAAGTCCTCGCAAGGCGCGTCACAATTTTGTTTGTGCTCTCCCTCCTGATGAACGGAATGACATTGCTTTATCTCGTTATGTTTCAGTAGGCACAAAAGGATTTGCCGGTATCAATGGAAGGTCAATGCAATGTTGATAAAAGTAGAGGGATCAGAAACGCCGGACGCGATCCAAGTTGACAATTATATCCTGACGGACTTTTTGTACGACTTGACCCAGGCAACCCGAAAACATGCGGCATGGCTGGCGGGCTTCAATAAACATTTAGTCTTCACCGACAGCCAGATTCATGCTGTTCCAGAATTTGTTAAGAGGTGTGATTTTTGCGATTTCTTGGATGATGTTACTGATCCCGATATTTTCGGTAGCTACGACTTCAGGAAGTTGGCGGCGACACATGATGGCGTTCACGAAAAAGCGGAGCAGATTTTTCAACATCACTTGGATGGTGTCCTGGAGCCTAGTGAATACGAAATATTTATGCGGACCGAGCTTCGGTTGCTTTATTACATTGACCGTCTCAGGCAGCAAAGTGCCTTCTCCATTGCCTACCAAGATCCCCTTACAGGATTGCTTACGCGGGAGGCGATGGAAAGTTATTTGTTAGAAGAAGAAAGTCGGATAAAACGCACTGAAAGTACTTTCAGTATCGCCTTGCTCGACCTAGATCATTTCAAAAACATTAACGATACATATGGGCATCCTGCCGGCGATGAGGTGTTGAAGAAAATAGCTGGGCTTCTGGATGAAACCATCCGCCCCTACGACCAGAGTTTTCGGTATGGCGGAGAAGAATTCCTGGTGTTGCTTCCGGAAGCAGGCATCACGGATGCTGTCGAGGCGATGGAGCGTGTACGTGAAAGAGTTGAAAGCGAAGTCATCGCGGAGAATGGTGCTGAAATCCGCATCACCGTTTCAATCGGAGTGGCTGAATTTTCCCCGGATCAAGACATCAAGGGTCTGATAAAAGCGGCAGACGAAAATCTTTACAAGGCCAAGGAAAGCGGCCGAAACCGGGTTGTGGTTGATACTTAAATCAACCTGACTTGAGCGCTGTACTAAAATGTGACCTTGTCCCAATGCAGGGCTGGTTCTCAGCGGTGCTTTCAGGAAACGCCTTGCTCAAGGATGCGGCCCCTCCCCTTTTACACCGGCATTAACTCCAATATTGCTGGCAACGAAATCGGCGGCGGCGCGGGAACTTCCTTTGGGTAGGACCCGTGCCGCTTCATGATCTTGGCATGGCGCTGGCGGATGCGGGCAGCCTTGTCCTCCCGCCGTCATTGATTGCAACTAACCGGAAAAAACGCCGCCGGGTCCGGGTCAGCTTCGATCAGACATGTGCGGTAAGGTTCACGGAATAATATACGAGAATGGGCGCACCCAAGATCAAGAATTGGAACGATTAAGATGCAAACAAAACAAAACGAACAACATCAGGCAGACTTTCGGGAAGTCTTGCACAAGGCGCTGGAAGATGGCGTTCGGGAAGCGGTGACAGGGTTGATAAAGGGGGTGTATCCAGCACAGATCGCAGATGCGTTGGAAGCCTTGCCGCGGGTGCTGCGGCCGGATCTGTGGCGTGAAATACCAGTTGATACCAAGGGCGAAGTGTTGCTCGAGGCCCACAAAGAAGTCCGTCAGCAGCTCATCGATACGAGTGATGAGGAAGAGCTACTCGTAGCATTGTCCATGCTGGAGATGGACGAACTGGCAGATATAGATTCGGACCTGCCGGTCTCTGTGGTGGATGCCATGGTTCAGGCCATGGACGCTCAGCGCAGAGATCGCTATGAGGCGGTTCGCGCTTATCCGGATGAAACCGCAGGCGGGCTGATGGATGTTGACGCGACGGCGGTGCGCGCGGATGTCACCCTCAAGGCGGTGCAGCGCTACCTGCGGCAGCTGCGGGGACGCGAAGGTGGGTTGCCCGAGCACCTGGATAGTCTGATGGTTGTGGACCGAGACAACACTTACCTCGGTGTGCTTAAACTAAGCGATGTGTTGTCGCTGAGATCCAAGACCACAGTGAATGAGGCCATGACGCCAAGTGTACCAGCCATTCCGGCGCTTGCGTCGGCGACCAAAGTAGCACGCCTGTTTGAAGATCAAGACCTAATCTCGGCGGCGGTCGTCAGCGAGGCCGGCCGACTCTTGGGGCGGATCACCATCGATGATGTGGTTGATGTCATGCGTGGAGAATCTGAGCACGAAGTGATGAGCCGCGCCGGGCTCTCCGAAGCCACGGATCTGTTTGCACCTATCGTATCGAGTGCGGGCCGGCGGGCAGTGTGGCTGGGCGTCAATCTGTTTATCGCATTTATTGCTGCCTGGGTCATCGGGTTATTCGAAGCATCTATTGATAAAATCGTCGCCCTGGCGGTGTTGATGCCGGTGATTGCGAGCATGGGCGGTGTGGCGGGCAACCAGACGCTGACATTGGTCACGCGCGGTATTGCGCTTGAGCAAGTTGGTAGAAGTAATGTGCGACATTTGTTGTTGAGAGAGATTGCCTTGGGATTGCTGCATGGCGTATTCGGGGCGGTACTGGTAGCTGCGGTGGCCGTGTTCTGGTTTGACGATATAGGTTTGGGCGCGGTGTTTGGCTTGGCCCTGTTACTCAACCTGCTTACGGGCGCGATAGCGGGTACCTTGGTACCATTGACCTTGCAGCGATTGGGTGTTGATCCGGCGCTGGCCGGTGGCGTAGTGCTTACCGCCTCGACCGATATCGTCGGCTTCTTCTCCTTCTTGGGGTTTGCGACTTTATTCCTGTTATGAAGAATTATCAAAAGTAGTATCAAATCATTGGATATGATTAAGATATGAGTGAAATACAACAAACCTTTTATTACCTCGGTGTGGCGTTGGCCATTGGCCTGCTGATCGGTGTCGAGCGCGGCTGGCAAGAGCGTGAAGCAAATGAGGGCGAGCGTGTCGCTGGTGTGCGTACCTATGGCCTAGTTGGCTTGCTGGGCGGTGGTTTGGCTCTACTCGCCGAAACGTTCGGGTCGCTGCTTCTGGGGCTAGCATTTATTGGAGTAGCTGGCGCATTGACGACCGTTTATGTCGTCAATTTGCGTCAGGGAGACGATGATGTCGGCGCCACCAGCCTCATTACAGGGCTTCTGACCTTCGTGTTTGGCGCGTTGGCGGCCATGGGCGAAGTGGCTATTGCCGCTGCATTTGCCGTGGTCACGACGCTGCTACTTAACTACAAGCCGGTGCTACACCGCTGGATGAGCGCCCTGGAGGCTAAAGAGCTACGCGCAGGTATTAAATTGTTACTGATTTCGGTTGTGCTGTTGCCGATTCTCCCCAATCAGGGCTATGGCCCGTGGCAGGCCCTCAACCCTTACGCGATCTGGTGGATGGTAGTGCTGATTGCGGCGATTTCCTTCGTTGGCTATTTTGCCATTAAGGTCGCCGGGGCACGCCGGGGGGCTATCTTTACTGGTTTGTTCGGCGGATTGGTAGCTTCGACCGCTGTCACGCTGCATTTTTCGCGGATGTCATCACGCGATGTGGCATTGGCGCCGATATTGGCCATAGGAATTCTGCTTGCCTGCGGAACCATGTTTCCACGTATACTGCTGGTCGCGAGTGTGCTTAATTCCGATTTATTTAAGCTCTTGCTTATACCCGCAGCAGTGATGGCGATACTGACCTATCTACCCGCACTGATGTATTGGTGGTCACTGTCACACAAAAAAACTGACGCGGCCTCCCCGCTAAAGAATCCATTTGAACTAAAGACTGCGCTGAGTTTCGGACTGTTGCTGGCGTTGGTGATGTTGCTCAGTAAAGCTCTGCAGCACTGGTTTGGAGAGACCGGTGTGATGGCACTCGCTGCGGCCTCGGGCGTGGCCGATGTGGATGCCATTACACTCTCGCTGGCGCGCATGAGTTTGGGCGATCTGGAATTACACATTGCGGTGACCGGTATCGTGATCGCTGCGTCCGTCAACGGCTTGGTCAAAGGTGCTATAGCGACGTTGGTGGGCGGGCGCAAGATGGGGCTGCGGGTCGGACTTCCGCTATTGGGTGGCGCCATTGGCGGACTGGTCTCAGTGTGGTTTTGGGTTTGGTAAACGATGGAGCACTACGTGGGTCAGGTCAGATTGAAGTGCCGCACTTCGCACACCCGAATAACATCGACACCAAACGGCCTAATGGCAAGAAATACGGCTTTGAGGTGAACAGGTAAATGATTGTTCCCAACAAGGCTTTTATTGCGAAAAATTCAGCAACCGCGAAGTTCTTCAAAGTCATGAGTGTATCGGTCAACGGTGTCTCCGCCCAAAACCTGAAAATGGAAGAAAAGGGCGAAGGAGGCTGGAAGGTCGCTGAATATCACGCAGACGCTAGGATTTGTGCTAATCACAAAACGTTCGATTCTTGGTTAGAGGCTACTCGGTCAGCTGCTAAATAACTTACTTAGGTTAACCCTCCCGGCGCATATATTGTCGGGGGTGAGAAGCCATGTGCTACGATTTCAGGCTTGGATCGTTAAATCGAATTTAATCTGCTAATTCCTGTTGATCCAAATTTACTTGATAAGCTTCTTTAACTGCACTTTCCGCCTCTTCGTTCCGTGGATCAAGAGGGCTGGTGGCGCTGGCCACTTTAGGCATTGCGGGCACAAAATCACCGCGCTCGTCGAGTGGCACGATGTCAGATTGCCAAATTCGAACGATGACGAACACGGTTAGGCACGCATTCACAATAGCAATATATAAAAACATGCCTTTTGGTCCGGCCAAATGCATGGCAAACGATGTAAGCAGTGGCGCCATTATTGCGCCTAAGCCATATAGCAAAATCATGGCGCTGCTTGCGGGAACGAACTCCGCGCTTTCCAAGAAATCATTGGTGTGCGAAGCAGCGATGGCGTACAGCGGAAAAGCGACCATGCCCAGTAAAGCGATGAGCGCCAGTTGCCAGAAAATTTGCCCACCGGCCTGCACCGTAATAACGGTGGTGACAGCAAAGGATGAAACAGATAGAGCCAAAATCACCTTACGACGATCGATATAGTCCGAAAGGCGGCCTACGGGCCACATGGACAAGATGCCACCACCAATCAAGAGTGTCATTGTCCACGAAACCTGCACCGCACTCATGCCCGTATTGACTGCGTATACAGCCGTCATTGACCATAGCGCGCCATTCACCAAGCCGGAAGCAAACACCCCGATCGTTCCCAACGGGGAATTGGCAAATAGTTTTGACAAACGCATGCGTGCGGACACTTGCAGTTCCGGCACGCTGATTTTGCGTCCTAACGCCACCGGCACCAAAGAAACCGACATCGCCACCGATACCAAAACAAACAAGTCGTAACCTGAAATATCAGCGATATTGACCAGCAGTTGACTAACCGCCGCCGCCCCCAAAACGACAATCATATAAATCGAAAAAATAGAACCGCGGTTTTTGTTGCTGCTGGTGGCGTTAAGCCAGCTTTCTCCAACCATCGTCAAACCGCCGACGCAAACCCCGGTAATGGCTCGCAAGATAAACCAGATGATGGGGTCAATGAACACGGCATGACAGAGTGCCGCAGCAGAAGCAATAGATGCAAAAGCAGCAAAGGACCGAATATGTCCGACGCCATTGATGATGTTTGCGGTAAAGATCGAGCTGCCGATATAGCCCAAAAAATACGACGACATCACCAAGCCAGTTTCGAGAATGTCGAAATGTTCGTAAGTCGCTCGCATGCCGAGCAGCGTGCTTTGTAGGCCTGCACCAAGATTGATGATGCTGATGCTGGTGAGCAGGGCAATGAACGGAAAGATAATGTTGGGCACGTCGCTCCTCTGAGCACATTGCCATTTTTCAACGACAAAACGATTACGATTAGTGTTCGGGCTCTCGGTCTATGGACCCAATATCTAATACGGGGGCCGCATCAATGCGCTCTGCGCCCAGAAGAGCGGAAAGACGCTTTAAAACAGCGGCTATTTGCATTTGCTCCCAGTCCTCCAGTGCTTCAAAAGATTCGGCAAACTTATCATGTAGGGCCGTTGGTGCCCTGGTTAATGCCGCTTTTCCAACCTCCGTCAAGCTGACGTAAACTTTTCGCTTGTCCGAGGTGGAGCGTTTGCGCCTGACCAAATGAATTTCTTGCAACCGGTCGATAAGGGTCGTGATGGTCGCTTGTGTGAGGCTGACCTCTTGTGCAATTTGGCCAATCGTCGCCTCGCCTTGTTCATCCAGGTACTGCAAGACAAGCAACTTAGAGGTCGTCAGGCCAGCATCCTTGGCGAGCTTCTTCGATTGGATATCGGCGATTCTCAAGATGCGCCGCAGGGAAATCAGGGAGTCGTTTAATGGGTCCACGGATGATACTCGCAATTCGCACGACCCAGCATCCCAAGTGCTGGAGATGATGTTCAGGGACTGCTGGGAATCGTTTTGTGGTGTCGTCCTAGTCATTATAACCTCGACTCACTTAGATATCTATCAATTCAATATATTTGATATTCGATGTAAATTCAAGATTTACCCACCATTTTACGGCGTTATTGACAATATTGCATAGATAATCTATATATTATTCAAAATAAATATGCAGCTATAACGAAGGAGGCCTCCTTGAACACGCCGCACATCAAAACCGAAGCCCTTTCTTTGCGTCGCACCGTGATCTCCGTGTGTGACGCCGAGCCTGATCAAGGCGTGGAGAAGCGCGTACGAATTGGACGCCCTGCTTCATTCGATGGCGCTGGCGTTCACGGTTTAGTGTCGCGATGCAAGCCGCTCGACGAAAATTCTATGTATTGCAATTTGTTGCAATGCAGCCATTTCGCCGACACTTCGGCGACCGCGTATCTTGGCGAGGAACTGGTTGGGTTCGTATCCGGCTATATTCCACCAAAACAGTCCGACGTGCTTTTCGTGTGGCAGGTTGCCGTAGATGAAAGCATGCGAGGGCATCGGCTTGGAGCAAAGATGATCGAAGAGATTCTTACTCGCCAACACTGTGCCGGAGTTTCGCGAATTCACACCACCATTACCCAGGACAACGCCGCTTCGCAGGCGATGTTTCGTTCCCTGGCCAAGCATCTTAAAGCGCCAGCGAACATTGCACCGCACTTTGACGCCACCAATCATTTTGATGGCCATCACAACAGCGAATTTCTGTGGAACATCGGACCTGTTCAGCGCCCAACTCGCTAAACCCTTATTGAATTGATCATCTTAGATTAGGAGAGACCAATGACCGTTTTCGATCGTTTGGAATCGGAAGTACAAAGCTACGCACGTTCATTTCCCGTGGTCTTTGAGCGTGCCGAAGGCGCACGCATTTACGACCAAAAAGGCGATTCATACATCGACTTTCTCGCCGGGGCAGGAAGCTTGAACTACGGCCACAACAATCCGCACCTGCGTGATTCTTTGGTTCACTACATCACCTCAAACGGCATTACGCATGGCCTGGATATGCACACCACGGCCAAGGCTGCGTTTCTGAAAGCGCTTGAAGAAAACATCTTCAAACCGCGCGGCATGGATTACGTGGTGCAATTTACGGGTCCGACAGGCACGAACGCTGTCGAGGCGGCCTTGAAAATCGCGCGCCGCGTCAAGGGGCGCGATAAGGTTGTGGCTTTTACCAATGGTTTCCACGGCGTGACGTTGGGGGCGCTGGCGCTGACGGGGAACCGTCATCACCGTGACGCGGCAGGTGTCACGACCACCAACGCTGTCCATATGCCCTACGACGGTTACATGGGCGAAGGCGTGGATACGACACAATACTTCGACAAAATGTTGAGCGACGACAGCTCGGGCGTATCCATTCCGGCAGCGGTATTTGTCGAATGTGTTCAGGGCGAAGGCGGCATCAACGCGGCAAGTGCCGAATGGCTGCGCAACTTGGAAAAGATTTGCCGCAAGCACGACATATTGCTGGTCGTTGACGATATTCAAGCTGGCAACGGGCGCTCCGGTGACTTCTTCAGCTTTGAGGAAGCCGGCATCAAGCCGGATATGGTCACGCTTTCCAAGTCCCTGTCGGGCTACGGCTTACCGATGGCCGTGACGCTGATCAAGCCCGAGTTGGACATTTGGCAGCCGGGTGAGCACAACGGAACATTCCGCGGCAACAACCATGCGTTTGTGACCGCTGCGGCGGCCTTGAACACATATTGGAAAGATGACGCGTTCATCACCGAGGTTCGCGAAAAGGGCGACTACATTGCAAGCCGATTACAATCCATTGTCGAGCGTTACCCTGATGACATTGTTGAAACCCGTGGTCGGGGCATGATGCGCGGCATCGTGATGCGCGAGCCTGAAGAGACTGCAAAAATTTGCAAAACGGCCTTTAAAAACGGCCTCATCATTGAAACCAGTGGTCCGAAGGACGAGGTCATTAAAATTCTCTGTCCGCTTACGATATCGAACGAAGACTTATCGGGCGGTCTGACCATATTGGAAGATGCCATCGACGCCGCCTTTCATGCTCCTGGCGTCCTGACGGCGGCAGCCGAATAACGATCGATCAACCGCGACTGAAGAGGCAAAAAATGATTGTGCGAACCCTAGACGAATGTGTCGATACAGAACGACACGTTAAGACTGAAACCTGGGAAAGCGTACGGATGTTGTTGGGTGACGACCGCATGGGATTTTCTTTTCACATCACGACCATCTTCGCCGGAAGCGAAACGCCTATTTGGTATAAAAACCATTTGGAAAGTGTGTTCTGCATCAATGGCAATGGTGAAATCGAAACCTTGGACGACGGTAAGGTTTATCCGATCAAGGCGGGAACGATCTATATTCTCGACCAAAATGACCGCCATGTGCTGCGTGGCGGCACCGAGGACATGGTTCTAGCGTGCGTGTTTTCTCCGGCGCTCAACGGGCGCGAAGTGCACGACAAGGACGGCGCTTATGCGTTGGATGAACCGGCGCTTCGTGACTCGAGTGAGCAATTGCAGACAACAGGATAGGTGTTATGAAAATCACGGAACTGGGACATCATAGCGTCGAAAAAATCGGCGGGACCTCCATGTCGCGCGTCGATGAACTGATGGATAACATCTTTATCGGCCAGCGCACTGAAGAGACGCTGTACAATCGGATCTTTGTCGTATCCGCCTATGGCGGCATGACCGACAGCCTGTTGGAACACAAAAAATCAGGACGGCCCGGCGTCTATGCACTTTACGCCGACAGCGACAGCGACAGCGAATGGGCCTGGGGCGATGCTCTCAGCAATGTGGCGGAGAAGATGCGGGCGAAAAACGCCGAAATCTTCGATCTGCCCAGCGATCTGCAAATGGCCAATCAGTTCATTGACGACCGGGTTGAAGGCACCCGCTCGTGTCTGGTGGACTTGCACCGCTTGTGCTCTTACGGCCACTTCAGGTTGGATGAACACCTGTCAACCGTGCGTGAAATGCTGAGCGCATTAGGCGAGGTGCACAGCGCTTACAACACCGCACTATTGCTCAACCGCACTGGCGTCAATGCCGTGTTTACGGACTTGTCCGGGTGGCGCGAGCAGGACGGTTTAGATTTGGATGCCCGCATTCGCGGCGCGTTCGAAGGCCTGGACCTTTCTAAGCAAATGCCGATTGTTACCGGATATGCTCAAGCCAACGAGGGGCTCATGAAGCATTTTGGTCGCGGTTATAGTGAGGTGACGTTTTCTCGCGTTGCCTGTTTGACCAAGGCCAAGGAAGCCGTCATTCACAAGGAATTCCATCTGAGCAGCGCGGACCCGAACGTCGTTGGCAAAGACAATGTCCGCGTGATCGGTGAAACCAATTACGACGTGGCTGATCAACTTTCAAATCTCGGCATGGAAGCCATTCACCCGCGTGCGGCCAAAGGGTTGCGGCAAATGGGCATCCCTTTGCGCATCAAGAATGCTTTCGAGCAGGATCACCCAGGGACCATCATTCGCGACGATTTTGCCAACGACGCACCGCGTCCGGAAATCGTCACGGGCCTGCCAAACCTTTATGAAGTTGAGATATTTAATCAAGACATGGTCGGTGTGCCGGGCGGGGAGCAGGCTGTACTGGATGTCTTTGCGCGCTTTAAGGTGCATACGGTAACGAAAAGCCTCAATGCGAATACCATCACGCACTACGTCGCAGCGCCGTTGAAGCAGGTGCGCCGTTGCGTCCGGGCCATTGAGGATACGCTGCCACAAGACGTAAAAGTGCAAACCCAGAAGGTGGCGATGGTGTCGGTAATCGGCTCAAACTTGGGGTGCCAGTCTTATCTGCCAAAGTCAATTTCTGCACTGCACGAAGCCGGTATCGAAACCTTGCTGTGCGCGGCCCCCAGCCGCAACGTCGACATGCAGTTCGTTGTGCATGAGAGCGATTTCAAATGCGCGCTGAAAGTGCTGCACAAGATGCTTATCGAAAATAAGCGTTCCTATAAAGCAAATGCACTTTGTGCCGCAGAATAAGCCGCAGTTGATTTCGATGGCGTTGGCGCCATGCCCCACCGATTGAATGTCACAATTTCATAAAAAATGGGAAGAACCACATAATGGAAGACCTATATCCGACGCGCCGCAATGAGGAAGTGATAATAGATCGTCGTGAGCCAGTCGTTTATGGTGCGCCCGACTCTCACAATTCCAACGCCCTTTCAGCTGATCAACTGGCCACTTATGAGTCCGATGGTTTCATCATCATCCCTAACGTGTTTTCCGCACACGAAGTAGATTTCATGGTGCGCGAGTACGAAACGCTCGCTTTTAACCACGATCTCCAAGGGCGCGAAGAGTTGGTTTTTGAGCCGGAAAGCAACGAACTTCGCTCAATCTTTAACCCGCAACGTTTTAGTCCTTTGTTTGACCGCATTTCACGCGACCAGCGTATAAAAGACAAGGCACAGCAAATTCTTGATAGCGATGTCTATATTCACCAAGCTCGAATTAACATCAAGCGTGGTATTCACGGCAAGTCATTCCCTTGGCACTCCGACTTTGAGACTTGGCATGCCGAAGACGGCTTACCGCGAATGCGGGTTCTAACAGCTTGGATCATGCTGACCGAAAATACACCGTTCAATGGCCCGCTGTTTCTCGTCCCAGGTTCACACAAACAATTTGTTGGCTGCGTAGGTGAAACGCCTAAGGAGCACCACAAAGCATCTTTACGTCAACAGAAGTACGGAGTTCCGAGTTTAAATGCTCTGAACTCGCTGATGGACAGCGACAAGCTTGCAGGTGCTTTCGGAAAGCCCGGTACATTGGTGTTTCATGAGGGAAATGTCATGCACGGCTCCCCCGACAATATCACCCCTTGGCCGCGCACGAACCTGTTTTTCGTTTACAACAGTATCCACAACACACCGGCTTCTAAGCCTTTTGCTGCCCCAGACTTTAGACCTGAATTTTTGGCGAGCCAAAACTTCACCCCCCTGCGGGAAGTGGATTAGAGGGGATGGGATAGAAAGCGATGAAAGAAAGAACAAGCAAAGCGACATTTGAGGACATCAATGAGGCCAAGGCTGACCTCGGCGATCTCTACAACGCAGCAGATCCGAGAGCGCTGTTTCGCGAATTGCAGCGCCTCGAATACTCAATTCCGGATGCCGCAAGACCTATATTCCAGATTTTGATCAAATACTTGAAACGGAAAAATAGTGGCCCTATTCGCATCTTAGATTTGGGCTGCTCCTATGGTGTCAATGCAGCTCTGCTCAAGTACGACTTGAAAATGTCCGACCTTTACCAGCATTGGGGACATAAGCTCCTTGCCGATGCCAGTTCAGATGAGCTCATGGACTATGACCGGAGATTCTTTGATACCCTGGCCGTTGCGGAAAAGATTTCCGTAATTGGCTTTGATCAAGCAGAACATGCCGTTTCGTATGCCGTCAAAGCAGGACTTCTCAACAAGTGGGTTGTGGCGAACTTGGAGGATGAGATTATGTCCAAGCAAGCTGAGCATGACCTTGCGCAAGTCGACTTGATCACATCGACCGGGTGCGTCGGATATATTACCGAGAAGAGCTTTGCAAAATTGCCTTTTGCAACTTCCATAGGTGGGCTGCCATGGATTGCTAATTTTGTTTTGCGAATGTTTCCCTTTAATGCCATCGAACAGACTCTGGAAAACTGGGGTTACACAACGGAAAAACTTGAAGGCCAAACCTTCATCCAGCGCCGTTTTGCGTCCAGGGAGGAACAAAATCAAGTCATCGACACACTGAGTGAACAGAGAATTGATCCGACGGGCAAGGAGTACGACGGCTACCTGCACGCGGAGTTCTATCTGTCACGACCACAACGCGATGCTGAGGACGTTCCTTTAGAGCAATTATTGGTGCCGTAAGTATCGCGCTATGCAAACTGATGACTTTGGATGTGATAGATGAAACAGGATATTACAAGGGTTGACGCCAAGGACGCCGATAGTGTCTTGGGTCAAAACCTTCAACGCTTTGTGACTTTCATCGTCGGCAATCAGTTATTCGGGATTCCCAATGAAAAATCCCAAAGCATCCTCCATTTAGAATCAATCACCCATATTCCTTTGGCCCCTCCCGAGGTTGAGGGCCTTGCCAATATCCGAGGACAAATTTCTACCGTGCTCCGGACACGTAAACGTCTGGGTATAGATGAAAGGTCGCTGGACGTAGATAGAGGAAACGTTCGAGTTATGGGCATTTCTATAGAGCAGGATGGCAATCTCTATATTCTTCTTATCGATAGGATCGGTGATATCGTCGACATTTCGACAAGCAACCGTGATAACTCTGCCAGCGCCGTGGAGCCCAGATGGCGGGAATTTACTTTGGGCATTTACCGTCTTGAGCATCAGTTAATGGTTGCGCTCGATGTGGATCGATTTATCGAAATCAAGATGTGGTAAAACAACATAAAATGGTATTTATCTTCTGTTCAGTCTATTGACCTCTACCTTGAAAAATATGTTTGTTTACGCTTTGAATGTGCGCCTTTTATAAAAAGCTAAATGCAATGAGCGGGTTTTATGCTAATGAGTTCGTCACAACACATTAGGAGATAATATCGTGGGAACATTGACACCGAATCAGATTGCGACGGGGGTTCAGCAAATTGTTATGCGTTTGATGGGCGTGATGGTCGAAAAACAACTCCTGTCCGAGGGTGAAATTATGCGTATTTTTGCTGAGGCTTCGATGACGTTACGCAAAGCTCCAAATGAAACTAACTCAGGAGCGGCAATATTCGTCGATATGCTGGCGGCGCAACTAGGGTGTGGACTCAATTGGTCCATAACCTGATGGCGAAGATATGAAGCATTGCCAGGAAGTTTGCGCTGAGTTTTTCATACCTCGTCGTCAACCTTCTCATGTCTTTCATGGTACAGAAAAACCGT
>Ga0209692_10003666_pt1 | contig 14686 bp, 11 predicted proteins | sample tdDd472_FD_187129 | JGI IMG/M metagenome (GOLD analysis project Ga0209692, IMG submission 187129) | Marine sediment microbial communities from the Atlantic coast under amendment with organic carbon and nitrate - tdDd47.2 (SPAdes)... | ecosystem: Environmental > Aquatic > Marine > Coastal >...
CACAGGCTGCCAGATCACCGTCCAGGCCGAAGACCGCCAGGATGCCGTCGCCGATGAATTTATCCACCACACCGCCATGATTACCGATGGCTTCGACCGCCTCGGTGAGCCATGCGTTGAGGTCCTTGATGACTGTCTCGGGCGGGCTTGCCTCCGTGCGCGAGGTGAAGCTGCGGATGTCGGAAAAGAGGATGACCAGTTGTTGCATGGAGCCGCCCAGTGAGACCCCATTTTCTTCCTGCTCCATGAGCCGCCTGGCGATGGTCGGGCTGACTGCCTTGCCGAACATGTTCTTGATGCGGTCCCGCTCGAGCAGGCCGTCGATCATGGTGTTGGTGTGGTTCGCTATTTCGCCGAACTCGTCGCGGGTCAGCGAGGGAACGCGGCTGGTCAGGTCGCCGTCGCGCACTTTGCGGAGCACCTGGGTCTCATTGCCGAAAAAGAGCCGGATGTTGCGCGTGTACGAGACGATGATGGTCAGGATGTAGGCGCACAGCAGAAAGAGGATGAACCCGATCTCGATCACGATGAGGAGTTGGGCCATTTGCCCGTCCATGGCGAAGTCGACGTCCGTCAGCCAGTAGACATCCTTGACCACCGTCAGGATGAGCACCGTGCCGACCAGGACGACCGTGGCCAGGGCGAAGCCGGAAAATTTGCGTGTCAGCGAGGTGTAGCGCGCGGTCTCGGGCGGGGTGAGATTCTGGCTGATGATCTCTTCGCCGTTCTTCCGCTCCCGGGCCAGAGCGAGATCAAGTCCGATGAAGAAACCGAATGTCATGAACCCGATAATTACTTTGGGGCCACTTTCGAAAACGGGAAAGCCGAGGTAGATGGAGTTGTAGGCTGCCAGAGCCAGGCCAAAGCCTGCGAAGAGGCCGAATTCGAGGAGGAACTGCCTGCCAGGTTGGTCGTAGAGCGGGGCAGCTCTGACTACGTGCGGCATCAGGCGATTGCGGGCAATCACAAGCGGTATGAATGTGACGAGCACAATCACACCCCAATGTGTGATGGTCAGGGTATCGATGAGTGGGCAGACCTGGCCGCCGTAGATGGTCAGCAGTGCCAGTGCGGCGAGGTAGTGGATGAGTGCGCGCATAATTGTCTTTCTTATTGATCCTGGCGGAAACGAGTCTCGCTATTGCTTGGAGGAGTGACCCTTTTCCTCGATCTCTTTGATGAACTCGATCTTGAGCTTGTCCACGGTACCTTCTTTAACGAGATCGGCCGCAACTCTTTTGAATTCCCCAAGTCGATTTGCGAGTGGTGATTTTTTGGAGATGGCTATGTAGCTGTTCTGCGGTTCACTGTAGATATAGTTGCTTTTGACGACGAAGATTTTGGTTCGTCCTCCGGCCAACATGTAATCCGCCTCAATCTCGCTGTTGATGAGTACGTCGATCTGACGGGCGATGAGCTTCTGGACGCCTTCGGTGAAGGTCGTAACCGGAATCTTGGTTAGAGAGCTGTCTTCGTCGAATTTCGGGAAGTATTGCACCTCTTTCAAAACACCAATCTTGAGGCCTTTCAAGTCCTCAAGTTTCTTGATGCGGTGCTCGTCCCCCTTGAGGACATAGAAGGCCGTGCTGGAATATTTGAGGTAGGCCGGGTCCAGGTAGTGCAGGTACTTTTCGCGGTCAGCTCGCCGGTAGAGATTGGTGATGATATCCGCCGTGCCGAACTCCAGCAGTTTCAGGCCGCGTCTGAAGTCGACGTCAACGTATTCGATTTTGAGATTCATTCGGTCGGCCAGGATTTTCATGAGATCAATGTCGATCCCCTGGACTTTTTCGTCCGCCCCCTTGAATTTCCACGGCGGGTAATTGTCGCAGACCACACGCAGGACACCCTGCTCGGCGCGGGCCTGTTGACATGGCAGCAGCATGGTTGTCAGCAGCATCGGCAGTACGATTGCAAGTATCCAGATTGACCGTTTCATGGTTTCTCCCCCCTCAGAGAGATGCTCGGAAGCTTAGTCGAATATTACTCGTGTGAACGGTTTTTGTACAATGATAATTACTTTATATACTTTGCTTTGATGCGCTCGACGACGCCTTCCCTGACCATGTCGGCCATGACCCGGTTGAATTCATCCCGTCGGTGAGCAAACTTTGATTTTTTTGAGAGCACCATATGGACGTTCTGCTGCTTGGTATACCGGTACGGGGCCGCGACGATACGGTCATTAAGTCCTCTCTTGGTGAGTTGGTAGTTTGCTCCGATCTCGGTGTAGATGAAGGTGTTTATGCGCTCGGCCAGCAACATTTGGATGTTCTTTTCCAAATTTGCCGCGACTATCTTGTTGATGGATATGTCCTGGTCAAATTGAGGGAAGAATTTCGAACCGGCATGTGTTCCGACCTTGAGCTTGGCAAGGTCATCATACTTTTGGACAAGGTGTTCGTTGCCTTTGAGGACGTAAAAAGCCTTGTTGCTCTCCGTGAGATACGGAGGCTCAATGTAATATAGAAAAAGCTCTCTGCTCGGGCGTCGCAAAATGCTGGTGGCAATATCCGAATCCCCGTCTTCAAGCATGGCAAATACACGCTTGAGGGGGAATTTTTGAATCTCGAGTTTGAGGTTCATCCGTTCGGCCATGATCTTGACTATTTCAACGTCTATTCCGCCCAAGCTGCCGTCATCAAGGGTGATTTTCCACGGCGTAAATTCGGAAAATGCGTATTGCAGGGTTTCCTGCTCTGCCTGTGCCTGACCGCCGGGTGACAAGAGCATGATCATCAGCACCAAGGTAATAATTTGGAAAATTCGCTTCATGTGTTTACTCCCCTATAATCTTGACGAGCACGCGTTTTTTCCTGCGTCCGTCAAATTCCCCGTAAAAGATTCGCTCCCAGGTGCCGAAGTCGAGTTGCCCATCGGTGATGGCGACCACCACCTCTCGGCCCATGACCTGGCGTTTCATGTGCGCGTCGGCATTGTCCTCGTACCCGTTGTGCCGGTACTGGTCGACCGGTGCGTGCGGCGCGAGCTTCTCCAGCCATACCTCGTAATCGTGATGCAGGCCGGACTCGTCATCATTGATGAAGACCGAGGCCGTGATGTGCATGGCGTTGACCAGGCATAATCCCTCCCGAATTCCAGATTCACGCAGGCACTGCTCAACGTCACCAGTGATATTGATGAATGCCCGCCGGGTCTGAATCTCGTAAAATAGTTCCTTGCGATATGATTTCATGGGTCCCTTAATTATCTCGTTTCCGCCAGATATCCCAGCTCGCGGGAGAAATCGTCGGTGTCTACGGGCTGGTTGTGCAGCAGGTGGCCCAGGCGCATCATCTGGCCTGCGGGGAAGTCCTTGGTCCAGCGGTCATGGTAGCCGGTGAAGCCGTACATCCAGAGCATCTCGGATGCCTGGGTGAATATCTGCTGGGCCAGGCTCTGCCAGTCGGTGGTGAAGTCGATTTTCCAGACCGGGTATTCCGCGCCGCCCACTTCGCGTTTGCCCTTGAACTCCACCATCACCTTCAGTTTACCGTCCACCAAAGGGCATAATTCCCAGAAATAGAGCCAACCTTCGCCCACCCATTCGAATTCGCAGTGGCGGTAGTCGGTGAGCATGTTGGTGGGCGCATCAAGGTCTTTTACATCACACATGCAGCGGAACAGGTCCTTGAGAGGTTCGGAGAAATTGCAGTTGACGCTTAAGTCATAGTGAGAGCCATTGAGGATAATACGGGATTCCAGCCATCCCGCCTTGGCTTCGGTCAGATAGAATTCAAACTGGTCGTCGGACATGCGGCCTCCTGAAAATGTTGTGTCCCGCTGTGGGGACACTACACAACTGCGCCTGTTTTTTCAAAACCTGTCATCCGGGTTGAGATAATAACGGCAAAACCACGGCTAACACGATATGACCGAATAGATTCCAGTTGTTTGATCTTGGTCAAGGTAACGGCCACAGGTATGCGGTAGAAAAGAATCAGCAATATACAATTAATCGCCCGGAAAGCGGTGCAACCACAAGGCAGGAGCAGGTCATGGAAATGGTTCAATTTGAGAAATGGGACACCTATCTGGTTCACGAACACGAACTCATCGAGCGGGCCATGGCCGTGCTCAATCAGAACCTCGAAGGGCTGGAGTCCGGCAAATACGATCCGACCCAGATTACCCGCGCACTGGATTTCCTCCTGGAGTTCGGAGACAAGGTCCACAACAAGAAGGAAGAGGACCATCTGTTCCCGCTCATGCAGGAACACGGCATCCCGGTTGAAGGCGGTCCGCTGGGCGTCATGCTCATGGAGCACGAGGCTGAGCGCGAACTGCTGGGCAGGATGATGCTCGAAGTGCCGAGACTCGCAGATCTTGGAGCTGCTGAACTTGCGAAGTTCAAGCAGGAAGGCATGGAGTATCTGCGTATCCGGGCCGACCATATCTGGAAGGAAAACGACGTGCTCTACAACATGGGGCGTCAGATCATTCCGCCCGAAGCCGCAGCCGGACTGATCGTGAGCTTCAATGCTATCGATCTGGCCTCCTATGGTGAGAAAGCCAAGGCGAATTTCCTGAAAATGGTCGAGGAGATGGAGAGCACGGGCGGTATCCGTACCCGTCTGGTGGAAAATCTGAACACCGAGCAGTTGCACGGCATTCTTGAGGCCCTGCCCTTTGAGGTCACTTTCGTGGATGCCGAAGACACGGTGGCCTACTTCAACAAGCTCGACAAGCCCAAGGTCTTTGCCCGCACCCGGTCAGTGGTCGGGCGCAAGGTGCAGAAATGCCATCCCAAGAAGTCCGTGGATACGGTCGAGCAGATCGTGGAGGGCTTCAAGAACAAGACCCACGACAAGGCCGAGTTCTGGATCAACATGGGCGACGAGACCATCATGATCCGCTACTTCCCGGTCTATGACGACGATGGAAAATATCTTGGCGTCTGCGAAGTCACCCAGGAAGTGGGCTGGATTCGTCGCCTCGAAGGCGAACAGCGACTTTTGGATTGGTAGAATCAGGGAAAGGGTAGGTTTGAGAAAGGCGCGTCTGCGAAAGCGGGCGCGCCTCTTCTTTTGAATGCTACAGGGCGTTTACTGCTGTTTCGAGTCTGGCGACCTCAGTTCTGAGAGAGGTCAGTCTTTCGTGGGTCAATTCGATCTCTTCGCGGCGGGATGCGTTCTCAAGCTTGAGTGCGGCCCGGCGGGTGGCTTCTGCTCCGATGGAAGCGGCCACGCTCTTGAGGGTGTGGGTCTGGAGTGTGACCTCGCGCAGGGTGTTGCTTCGCACGGCGCGTTCCGTGAGGCCGAGTTTGATACCTATTTCTGACATGGCATTGGGAAGCAGATGCATGATTTCCGCTTTGGACACGCCGAGGCTGGTGCTGGCGTGTATCAGGTCGAGGACCGGTGCGTTTTCGATTTTCGGTTTGGGTTCGCCAGTGGATTCGCGCCAGTCGCCGCCGAGAATCTGGCGCATGGCAGATCCCAGATCGCCGAAGCTGGCAGGTTTGGTGACAAAGCCGTTCATGCCCGCCTGTTCGCACCGTTTGCGCACGTCGGCCAGGGCATGGGCCGTAACCGCCATAATCGGGATGTCCGGTTGTTTGACAGGTCTTCCCGCCCCTTCTCCCGTGCGGATGCGACGGGTGGTTTCGTGGCCGTCCATGCCGGGCATTTCCAGGTCCATGAGCACCAGATCAAATTCGTTGTCGGCCAGGGCCATGAGTGCCTCGGTGCCGCTTTCTGCCACTGTGGTATCCATGCCCATGCGGTCCAGATGGAGTTTTGCGACCTTAATGTTGAGCGGGTTGTCGTCCACTAAGAGTATGCGCGATGGTGTAATGGGCTGTTGCAGATTCCAGGCTGAGGCCAACATGTCGGCTTCGGTGGCTCGTTTCGGGTCGCCCTCGGCGAAGCGGGCGGTGAAGGTGAATTCACTGCCCCTGTCGGGGTGGGATTCCAGTCTGATCTCACCACCCATGAGGGATACCAGATATTTGCATATGGCAAGGCCCAGCCCGGAGCCGCTAGCTGAGCGGGAGCTGCCCGAGTCGGCCTGTTTGAATGCTTCGAAGATGGATTTGATCTTGTCTTTCGGTATGCCGGAGCCTGAGTCCTTGACCGAGAATTGCAGGCCGATGGGACGATCCTTGTCGTCGTGAATTCTCGGCCATGGTCCGGCAGTGACGCGAATGTATCCCTTGTCCGTGAAATTGATGGCGTTATTGAGCAGGTTGATGAGCACCTGCCGAAGCCTGCCGGGATCCCCCTTGAGGAAGCGGGGCGTGTCGGACATTATTTCAAGGTCGAGGTCCAACCCTTTCTGCTCGGCCTGGAGTTTGACCGTCTTGACGGCGGAATGGAGCACGGCGGGCAGGTCGAAATGGGTGGTCACGAGCCTCAGCTTCCGTGCCTCGATGCGGGAGAAGTCGAGGATGTCATTGATGACGTCGAGCAGGTGCAGGGCCGACTCGCGGGCCGTACCGATGTAGTCGCGCTGCTCGCTGTTTAGCGGGGTGTGCAGGGCCACCTCGGTCATGCCGAGGATGGAGTTCATGGGCGTGCGTATCTCATGGCTGATGGCGGCCAGGAAGTCGCTTTTGGCCTGGTTTGCATCTTCGGCGGACACGCGTGCCTCGTCGAGCTGGGTGTTTTTTCGCTCAATGAGTTTGCGGTTCATGAAATCCCTGAAGGTGTAAGCGTAAGTGAGATGGGCCACAACGAAGGAAACCCAGGTGATTATCATGGCATTGATCAGATGGTATTTTATGGTGGCCGCTTCCGGGGCGAAGGTGAAGAGTGCTCCGGCAATGGTGGCCATGCCTAGTGACAGGAGAACAATGGTCTGCCTGGTGGTCAGGGCTATTAATGCGGGCGGCCCGAGCAGGAAGATGTAGAACGGCCCGATGCTTTCCTTGAGCGGGAACATGTAGCTTACTATGGTGGCCGTGTAGACGAGGAAGAAATAGATGTACCCCTGCCACACCCAGTGGTGCATCGGCTTGATGTCGTTGATGGTCCTGAGCGGGCCAAACAGCCATAGGAAAACTCCGCAGGCGATGAATGCGCAGGTTCGCATGAGGATGATGCCGAGCCACATGTCGTGAGCCTGGGGTGTCCCGATCCGCTCGATGGTGAAGAAATCGGCGAACATGTAGACGACGAGTGAGGAAAGAAGCAGCCAGGTGACAGGCTTGAGCCTGCGGCAGTTGGACCAGGATATTTCCCGCTTGAATTCTTGGCGCAACTCTTTCGGAGCCTTGGGCTCTCGGATGAGATGGGGAAGTCTGTTGCGAAAATCGGCCAATGTCCTACTCCTTGGTAGGTTTAGCTAACATAGAATAACGCAATTCGGAAGTTTATTAGAAGGCGTGTGGGAACCTAATGGAGAAAGGTAGGCTCAGGCGATGCCAACGTCCACGGTGAACAGGAATTCAGTTCCATGATCCAGTTCGGAGTTGACCGCAATGGTGCCCCCCATGGAGGTCACGAATTCGCTTACCAGCGACAGGCCGATACCTGTGCCGCCGTGTCGTCTGGTGCGAGATCCGTCGACCTGCCGGAATGGTTCGAAAATGTGGGGCATCTGGTCTTCAGCTATGCCGATGCCCGTGTCAGTGACTATGATCGCGATCTTTCCCCGGCCATCCCGTACCGAGTTGCTGAGTAATACGGCCTCGATTTGGACGCTTCCCTCGTCCGTAAATTTAACCGCGTTGCCTGTTAGGTGAAAAATGGCCTGCCTAATCCGCCGGGGATCACCAAGCAGGATTTTCGGTATGTTGTCATTGATGGTGTAGCTCAGTTCGACACCCTTCCTGTTTGCCTCCACGCGGTAGGGTACGGCCACCAGGTCGATGATTTCTGCCAAATTGAAGCTATGGTTGTCCAGGGCGAGGCCACCGGATTCCGCCTCGGAGAAATCGAGGATGTCATTGAGGAGCGCCAGCAGGCTTCTGGCCGCCCCGGAAGCGTGGTTAGCCATCTCGTTCATGTCTTCTCCGAGGTCTTCTTCCTGGAAGAGCTGGAGCATGCCGAGCAGGATGTTCAGAGGTGTGCGAATTTCATGGCTGATGTTGGCGAGAAAGTCGCTCTTGGCCCGGCTGGCCTCTTCAGCGGTCTCCTTGGCCTGGATCAGGGCGGTAACGTCCATGATCGCCAGGACCTGAAATTGTTCGCTGGATTGGTGGACGGTGCGGACAGCTTGGCGTGGGCCATCCTTTGTGAGTACTTCGCACCGTAGGCCATGCAAGTTTGGAAGATCTTCGTCTTTCCCGGTTGTCGGGCGAATGAAATCACTGACGGGTTTGCCCAGGGCGGTATGGCCGAGCATGTCGGTGGCTTCCGGGTTGAGATAGCGGATGAAGCCTTCCCGTTCGGTAAGTTCCACCTTGAGGAGGGGGATAGGTGAGCTGTCGATGAGAAGTTTCAGATCCTGTTCGGTGTTTTTGCGCCGGGTGACGTCCTCGCGAATAAGGATGCCTCCCTTTACTTCACCGTTCTCCATGAGCGGGGAGGAGCGGATGTTTTGCCACACTTCCTCTCTATCGCTGAATGGTGGGATGTATACATCTTCCAGAGACACGGATTCGCCTTTGAGAACCGGTTTGATCTTGTCGCCCACACCTGCCCGGACAAGGCTCTGGATTTCGTAGAATTTCTTGCCGATATAGAATTCCGGCCCAATTGTTCCCTTGGCCAACACACGCAGATGCCAGTCGTTGACGAAAGTGACCGCGCCGTCCTTGTCGAAGGCCATGATAGACACCGGCGTGGCCAAGGCCAGGGCCTTGTACTTCTCATGTGTTTCCTTGAGGAATCTCTCGGTCATCTCTTGCATGGAGATGTCCAGCGCGATGATCAATGTAGCCGTGGTTTCGCCTTCCGAATCATTTAGTGGATATGCGGAATGCAGGGCTGGAAATGTTTCTCCGGATTTGCGCTTCATGAGTGTACGCGCGCTGGCTATTTCGTCTTCATGATCAGGCTGGTTATCAGGATAGAAGATAGCCGGGTCGAGTCCCAGGGCATCGGCTTTGGCGCAACCGAAAATCTTCTCAGCCCCGGTATTGAACTCGATTATTTCAGCCGGTTGATTAGCATTGGCGATGATGAAGGCCACGTCCTCGGCTGCTTCCAGGATGCCTTCAAGCTGCATGCCTGTTTCGGTCAGCGTCTGGCTGGTCTGGGACATGTCGTCCACAAGGGTGACCAGTGCTCCCTGCATGGACTGTTCTCGCTCGTCCAGCCTGTCATGATAGGCCATGAGCTTGTCCAGAATATCAAGGACATCGCCGGGCAATTCGGTGCCGCCCGCCTGGATTTTCGTCACGGCTTCCAGTGCGGACTCCCGGATGTTCCGAAGTCGCTGTCTTCCGTCCTTTGCCTGATCTTTGCTCATGATGCCCCGAGTGGTCTGGATACACATTTATGCATGCAGTATAACTGACGAAGCCGATCTATGGAAGAGGCCGGAGAAATATTTATAATAGGGATGCTGGGCTAAATTGCCTCGGCTTCTGGGAACTGGTCCTGCGCCCACTTTTCGTATTTTTCTCCCCACTTGCAAAGTGATCCGATGACCGGCATCACGCTCTGCCCGAGCTCGGTCAGGGAATACTCAACTTTGGGCGGCACCTGAGGGTAAACTTCACGGAATACCACGCCGTCAGCTTCCAGCTCGCGGAGCTGCTGGGTGAGCATCTTCTGGGTGATGTTGGGGATTGACCGTTTGATCTCGCTGAATCTCATGGTGCCTTCGGCATCAAGGCGGTAGATGATGATCGGCTTCCATTTGCCGCCGATGACCTGGATGGTCAGCTCCACGTTACAGTAATATTTTTTGTTGCCGCAGATTTTAAGGCCGCAGGTATCGCTCATACTTTTCTCCAATTATACTATTACGACTTTTCGGTTCACGTGTATGCTGCACATGAATGAGGTCTATGGTTTCTTTTTGGTGACTATAGCACTTTATTGTGCGTACTTGATCTTTTCTCACTGTTAGCAGAAAAGAAGAGCACAGTAAATGTCGGTCGGACGCAAACAACCTGTTGAAAGCAGATGGAGGATATCATGAAAGTAGTTGCAATTAATGGCTCGGCCCGCAAAGGCGGCAACACCGCCGAGATGGTCAAGCGTGTTTTTGCTCAGCTTGAGGCTGAAGGAATCGAGACAGAGCTGATCGAGCTGGCGGGCAAGAAAATGCGTGGCTGCATCGCTTGTTACAAGTGTGTTGAGAACAAGGACCACAAGTGCGGTGTGACCAACGACTTTGCGAACGATTGTATTACGGCCATGGATGAGGCTGACGGCATCATCCTCGCCTCGCCAACATATTTTGCCAACATCACTGCGGAGATGAAGGCGCTCATTGACCGGGCTGGCGTTGTCGGACGCGTCAATGACGACATGTTCGCCCGCAAGGTCGGGGCTGCTGTAGTCGCTAATCGGCGCGGTGGGGCCATGCAGGCCTTTAATGCGCTCAACTCATTCTTTTTCATCGAGCAGATGGTCGTGCCCGGTTCCCGCTACTGGAACATTGGCCGAGGTCTGGACAAGGGTGATGTACTTGAGGATGCGGAAGGCATGGAGACCATGGACGTGCTCGGCAAGAACATGGCCTGGCTGATGAAAAAATTGGAAGATTAATCAGACTGTCTGGATTCGCCATTCTGGAATAGTTTGAAAACCACTAACCGTTTAGTGGTCGGGATAATTGCCCCTCTGAAAGGAGGGGCTTTTTTGTTTATTGCGGCAGGGTAACAATCACACACGTCTCACCCGGCACACAGGTGTCTACCTGAATGTCGCCACCGTGGGTGCGGGCGATGAGCCTTGCGGAGTAGGTCCCGAGCCCTGAGCCGGAGGGGCCGTTGTCGCTGGAGTATTTGTCGAAAAAGCTCTCGCGCACGGGTTCTGGAACTTCACCCTGGTTGCGGATGGTGAGGGTAATACCAGTGTTTTTTTCCAGGACGATGGATACCGATCCGCCGTTAGGGGAGGCCTGCATGGCATTTAAGATCAGGTTGGAGAGCATGGACCTGAACAGGTCCTCTTCCACGGTGGCCCAGAAATTGTCTTCTGGTTGGTCGCCCTGGACTTCGATGCCCACGCTGATGCCCTTTTCCCGGATCATGGGTCGGGATTCGGTCTTGATGCGTTCGAGGATCTGGAGCACGTCCACGGTTTTTTTGTCCAGAAAATATGTCCCGCGTTCCATCTTGAAGAGATCCAATGATCGGTTGATGAGCTGTAGTACAGCGTTGCCCGCGTCCTCGATGGTGGCGAGCATGCCTTCCTGGGCCGAGGTCAGGTCTCCAAGCCTGCGTATTTCTCCGGGCAGGCCGACCACTGCGCCCAGCGGGGTCTTGAGGTCGTGCCGGGCCATGCGCTCCACATCATCGCGCAGGGCTTCGGCCAGTTTCCGGTCGGTGATATCGCGGCCCACACCCTGCATGCCGATCTTCTCGCCGTCGTCATTGAGCAGGAGGCCGAGGTGGGTTTCCAGCCAGACCGTGGAGCCGTCGCTACAGGTGAATTCCATATCCATTGTCAGCGAAGGCTGTTGGGGGCTGTTTTCAGCCTGGCCTTCCAAAATATTCATGGTGTCTGCCAGGCGTCGTGACGATGTCGGGGTCAGGAAGTCGTCGATGGTTCGTCCCAGCACATCGTATCGCTTGAAACCTCGCAGGGTTTCGTCAGAGGGACTGACGAACGTGAATCGCCCGTCCGTGTCCAGTCCCCAGATGATGTCAGTGACGTTTTCAGCCAACAGGCGGTGTTGCTTTTCACTCTGGCGCAAGGCCTCTTCCATCAGCTTTCGGTCGGTGATATCCGTGCCGACGCTCAGCAGTTCGACCATGCTCCCATCGCGGTTCAGCACCGATTCGTTGGCCCAGGCCACCCAGACGATTTCGCCGTTTTTGCAAACGTTCATGGTCTCGTTGAACGGATGAGCCGAAGGATTCCTGAGAAGTTGGTTTATGTACCGCTTCATGGATTTGCCTTCCAGATTCTTCTTCGGAATCAGCGTGCCGATGAGAGGTTTTCCGATCAGTTCACCCGGCCCGTAACCGTAGAACTCCTCCGCATGATCATTGCAGAATGTGATGTTCCCGGTCATGTCGATGCGCAGGATGATGCTCTTGGCGTTCTGGATCAGGTAGCGGTATTTTTCGCGTTCCTGCAGGCGGCTCTGGACCATGAACAGCGCGGCCCACAGGGAGGCCATGATCATGAGTGTCCCGATCGTTCCGCCGCCGATGATGTACGGCTTGTTGGGTGAGGCGGGCCACCCTCCGGTGGGCACGGCAGCCACCTGCCAGTAGCCGTCGGGGATGGGTATGTTCATTATCACCGGGTCCATGTTGAACACCGATTGTTTGCCAATCAGCAATGTGGTCGGGTCAAGGTCAGTTCCCGGTTTTCGCAAGGCCAGTTCAAGGCCGGGTGAGGCGTCGATGAGTCCCGCTTCCCTATACAGGGTGTTGACGTCGATGAGGATCGATATCAGCCCCCAATACCGTCCGTTGCCGTTCAGTCCGTAACTGCCCAGGTAAACGGGGGTGGCCGTTATGATTGCCTTGCCGCCTTCGATGGTTTGTTTTGGAGAGGTGATCTGTCTTTGCCGGGTTTCCATGGCCCGCATGGTCAGTTCTCGGATGTCGAGGGGGAAGTCCTTCATGAGGCTGCGGCCCAGGACCTGGCTTGAGTCATTATCCGGGAATATATGAGTGATGACATTGTTTCGCGCCAGTTCGATAAAGCGGATGCCGCTGATTTCGGCCACCAGCCCCCTGGACAGGGCTGTGAACTCTTCCTGGGTGATGTCCGGGTTTCGGCCGATGAATGATTTGAGCGCACGGGCCAGATGCAGTTTGGAGTTAAGTGCGTTCTCGAACCCGCTCTGGATGGTGGAGAGCTTGTAAAAGACCTGGAGACGAGCCTTTTGGAGGTGCCTTTCCTGCTCGGCAAAGTACCCCGCAGCAATAACCGCGGCTATGGCCAGGCCGATAAGCAGTGGGATCAGGTAAGTGGCGCGTTTCAGCATATGAAAAAGTGCTCGTGTTCACGATTGGGCCGAAGCCGACTAGGCCTTGTATATAACAAAGCTAAAAAAAAAGTAAAATGAAAAGGGCTACGAGTCTGCGGAAAAGCGTCGGGTCAGCTGCCGACCTTGGCAGTGTTCGTTTCAGAGGACGATACGGCCGGTCGCGGGAGCTTTGACAGGCTGTCGTGAGGTTCGAAAAGCAGATCGCTGGAGCGGGCCTTGGTGTTTTTCAGGCGCATTTGGCGGAGTGCACGAAGGTTCCTGCTTCCGATGGGGTCGAAAGAGACTGATGGTGAGGTTTTGGGCTCGGCCAGAAGGTCGAAGATGACATTTTCTGACAAGATGACCATGTCGTCGAGATGACGCGTGTCCTGCGGCCATGGCAGCAGCCGGTCGGCCAGTCTAAGAGATTCACCCCAGCCCTTGTGACCGGTGAGCTTCAGGCTGCCCTTTACGATCTGTTTCTTGAGCAGGAACGGTAGCCGTTTTCTGTCCATGGCCGAGAGCAGGGTGCCGTCGGTGTCACGGTTAGGCCTGCGGAACAGGGCCAGCGCGCTCTCGCGTTCAGTTTCGAATTTGTTGTCAGCCTGGGCCTCGACGTAGACATGGGAAATCTTGCCGCCTGAGGGCATGGTCCAGAGTGTGTTCGGCACGAAGTAATTGTGCGCCACGACGTCGGCTGCCAGATGAGTCAGGTATCCGTATGCATAGGAAAGGACACGCGGGTCCTTGGCGGAATTGAGTAGCTTGAAGCCGGTCACCCAGTTGTGGCTGTGGCCCGGCCTGAAGCTGGTGCCCTTGCCGATGAAGATGTCGGCAGAGAGACAGCCGTACAGGAAGGCGTTCCGGTGTCGGAAGAGCAGCGCGGCGACCAGCGGCGACAGGTTGCCGAGATTGCCCAGGACGGAGTTGCCCAGCGCGAGATGCACTCCCGGCCCCCAGGCCAGAGCATCGTTGGGAATCAGTGTGGCTATAGCCAACATGAAAAGTGCCATTAACAGCTTCATAATGTCCTTTTTCTCCGAGGGGGAGAAGGTAAGGATATGCGAGTAAAAGTCAATGAGAATGTTACCACTGAAGGTTGGTGGTGGCTATGATATTCGACTGCTGGCATTTAGAGATAGCCATGTTTCTTGCGAGTTGCTTCCGACCTCGCATGTTTGCCCACGAAAAAAGCCCCCGCTGCAGCTAGGGGCTTTTCTTTTCGAGAAGAGGGTTTGAACCTCCACGCTTCAATCGGTGGCGTTGCGCCCGGTGACCGGGCAGAGGGTTTGAACCTCCGTGCAACATGCTTTGTTGTCGCTCTCGAATTTGCGTATGAGTAGAGGGTTTGAACCTCCGCGCAATGTCTGTCGTCTGTGCTCTCTGCGTCCGGGGAAGAGGGGTTGAACCTCCGGGCTTCGGTTTTCGCTGCATCCGGTTTGAACGGATAGAGGGTTTGAACCTCCGAGCAGTGAACCTACCTTGGCTCCCTGGTTAGCCTGAGTAGAGGGTTTGAACCTCCGTGCACTGACTGAATTGTCATTGCTCTCCGACGTCTTGTAAATATGAGTATAGAGAAATCATTACCGCGTCAAGGGGGTTTTGAATATTTGTCACCGCTAAGTGAAAAAAAGGAAAATTAGGCGTTTATTTAATCCGCCATGCCGTTATTCTCGATCTCGTCGATGAACGCTTCCAC
>Ga0209692_10003668_pt1 | contig 14682 bp, 16 predicted proteins | sample tdDd472_FD_187129 | JGI IMG/M metagenome (GOLD analysis project Ga0209692, IMG submission 187129) | Marine sediment microbial communities from the Atlantic coast under amendment with organic carbon and nitrate - tdDd47.2 (SPAdes)... | ecosystem: Environmental > Aquatic > Marine > Coastal >...
CCAGACAGTGCCTAGTCCGAGGGCGTGGGCGGCAAGCATCATGTTCTGGATGCAGGCTCCGGCCCCCTGATTGTCCTTCATCTGGCTGTATATGACCGACTTGTCGAGCATCACGGCGATGCAGGCGTTTGAAGCCCGAACGACGTGGGCGTACTTGGTGCATTCGGCCAGCTTCGCGTGGCGTGGGTCGTCACTGGTGATGACCATGAATCGCCAGGGTTGATTGTTCAGCCCGCTGGGTGCCCAGCGTCCGGCTTCGAGAATGGTGGTGATATCTTCGCGGGAAACAGGCTCATCCGTGTATTTGCGGATACTGCGGCGCGATAATAATGCACTAATAACGGGGTTGTCGGTATTCTTCATATCAGTGTACTCCTTGTCGTGAAGGTATGTGTTTAGCCTACACGGGCGTGGCGGGCAAGTATGTGAGTGACCGTTTGCTCATGGCCGGCGTATATGTATAGTGCAGATGAGTTGTGCTCCTTAACTGGAGTCATTGGGAAATTGAATGGACGAAAGCCGCGAAGACAAGATCATACGGGAAGTGCTGTTGGGCGATGCCCAGGCCTTCGAAGTCCTGGTGCGTAAGTATCAGGGGCCCGTCTACAATCTTATGCTGCGCAACGTGGGAGATGTCGACACGGCAGCCGACCTCGCCCAGGAGGCCTTTACTCGGGCCTACCAGAGGCTTGAGACATTCAAGATGGGGAAACGGTTTTTCCCCTGGTTGTATTCACTGTCTTTGAACGTGGCCCGGGACTGGCTCCGCAAAAAAGGACGCGATATACACGTGTTCATGGAAAATGCGTCAGTCATGGTTCGCGATGAAGACAGACCCGATACCCAGGCTGCACTCAATGACCGCCTGGATGGCGGCAAGGCTTTCGAGCTTGTTATGCAGCTTGATCAGAAATATCGGGAAGCGTTGATTCTTAGATTCAGGCATGATTTTACCATGCAGGAGATAGCCCGAGCCCTGGGGATTACAGTCAGCGGCGCAAAGATGCGCGTCAGCAGAGGACTGGACATGGTTCGGCACCAATTCAAGGAGGTCTCCGATGACCGATGAACAAAAAGACCGGCTGTTGGATGAAACAATAATAAAGGGTATAAGATCCATGCCCGAAGCCAAGACACCCGATGGTTTTTCCGCACGGGTCATGGCCGGGTTGGAACCCAAGCGTCCATCGTTATGGACTCGTTTCCGTATGTGGTTGATCAGGCCGCAATCCCTGACATTCAGGCCGCTGCAGGTCATTCCTGTTGCAACGTGCGCCGTTGCCCTGCTGGCTCTGGCCTTCATACAAACTAATAAACCCATATCCGAAGATATAGTGAGTCTGTCCACTGTTCGTTTCGTCATGAATGATACGAGCATGGAAGCCAGCAATGTTTCCGTTATCGGTTCCTTCAACAATTGGAAGGCAGAGCGTTCCGTGATGTGGTATAGCAAAACGGCGAAAGCGTGGATTCTTGAAGCGCAATTGCCTCCGGGCGATCATGAATATCTCTTTTTGGTGAATGGGGAGACGCTTGTGCCCGATCCGAGGGCGCAGATGACTCGTGATGACGGTTTTGGTAATAAAAATTCCATTATGTTTGTGAACGGTATCGATGAACAAGCGTTGTAGTAGAATCTTATTTGCCACTCTTGCGGCCTGTGTGATTCTGGGCGCGTATCCTGTGTGGGCTGGCGATAATGTCAGTGCAGATCTTGTCGAGCGCGCTCGGACATGCGGCGTGTTTTCAGGCACCATTGACCAGGTGAATTCTTCTGTCCTGGATGGTTCCCTTGAGGAGGCTGAGGGCGAGAAATTGCTTTCGCCCCTTGTTGCAGCTTGCGAGAACAAGTTGCCTCTGGCTCCCTTTGAAGACAAACTCGCCGAAGGTTTAGCCAAGCATATTCCACCGTTACTAATTGCCCGCGCCCTCAATAAAAAACTTGATGAGTATAAGTTTGCCAAAGGGTTGCTGGGTGCGCCTGCTAAAGATGCCGATCCTCAATTGCTCATAGTCCTCGGAGAAGGGCTTTCAAAGGGCGTTCCGCGTCAGGATTTTGAGGGCTACGTGTCATCTTATGGCGACCAGGCTTCTGAACCTTTCCTGGTTGGTATGGAGATGGCTTCTCTTCTGAGTCAGGCTGGTTTCGATTACAAGTTGACCAGTTCCATACTTGATGCCGGGTTTGCCGCAAACAGTCTCTCTCCCCAGTGGCGGTACTTTATCCGTATCGTCCTGGTCGCCAGACAGCGTGGTTTGTCAGATGATTTCATTGCCGAAGCCGCCAAGGGCGTGCTGGGCGATGGAGGCTCTCTTGGTGACGCTTCCACTCGTCTTGGCTTCACCAGCCGCGATCTGACTGGTCGTGATATTTCTAATTAACATTTCCACAAATATTTGTGACTATGGTTGAGTCTGAACTGTATATCTTATTAAGGACAGTTTGATTCGCGAACAAACCCATGGGAGTCCTTGAGTGAAAAATGTCATCATATTGGTGTTGGCCTTAGCCGTTCTGGTTTCGGCGGGATGCGCCAAAGTTGTTGGGCCGTACTACCTGGAGCAGGAAAAGTACGAGCAGGGGATCGAGGTCTTGGGCGATCAGCTCAAGGAAAACCCCGATGACGCGTCTTCGGCATATTATGTGGGCCGGTATTATCTGGCTCTGAATAAACCAAAGGACGGTCTGTCCTATCTGGAAAAGGCCGTTAAGCTGGACCCGGAAAACGCTGATTACGTATTCTGGACCGGTGTGGCCCACTGGGCGATGCTCGATTTCGAGCAGGAGCGGGCTGCTTACCTGAAGACGCTCACTCTCGATCCGGATCATATTTCCGCCAACCTGTACCTGGGACATGGATACATCGACCAGGGCGAGTGGGCAAAGGCCTTGGTTCAATACGACAAGGTCGTCAAGTTGGATGAGTATAACCCCGAAGCCCTGTACAACAGAGCGCTTGCTCTGAATGGGCTTGGGAAGACAACGGAGGAAATAGCGGGCTGGAAGAAATTCCTTGAGTATTACCCTGATGGGAGCCTGGCCATGCAGGCCACGGAACAACTCAATCTGCACGGGGATTTCGCCTACCGTAATTTCATACTTGGTCAACGTAACGTCACTCTTAAAAGCATGACGTTCAAACCGGGGACGAATGTACTGGATGCTGACAGCAGGACATCTTTGCACGTGATTAACGCGATGTTGGAGACCAACAAGAAATTGGCTCTGCACATAGTGGCTTACAACAAGGGCAACACTGCCCAGGCCAAGATTCGCGCGAAAAGTGTTCGAGATTATATGTTGAGCGGCAATCCCGGCATCGACTCCAAACGGCTGCCTCTAAGCTGGTTCGGGACCGCCGAGCAAATCGAGATGGGGGGAAAGTCCTTCACCATCGACAACTCGGTACAATTTATTACTGTGGTCCAGTAATCACCTATGGAGAGGATTATTATGTTTAATTTAATGAAAAGAATAAGTTTTTGGTTGGCCCTGTTTGGCCTGATGGCCCTGCTGGTCGCACCGATGGCTGTTGCTCAGGAAGAGACTCCTGCAGGAACGGACCCCGTCGTAACTGACACCACTGATACTGGTGATACCACCGACGAAGGTGGCACTGGTGAAGAAGGTGGCGAGGAAGGCGAAGCAGAGGCCCCGGCGTTTGCCAATCCGGCCCAGGCCGCCAAGGCCGATGCTCTGGCAGCGGCCGCCGCTGAGGCCAATGCTGAAGAAAATGCCGCGGCAGTCGAAGCTGCTGAAGCTTCCGTGAGTGAAGCTCAGGCCTCCGTTGACGCCGCCCAAGCTGCGGTTGACGCCGCAGTTGCGGCTGAAGATGAGGTTGCCGAGGCAGCAGCTCAGGCTGAGCTCGACGCCGCTCAGGCAAACCTCGAAACAACCCAGGTCACTGCTGATGAAACCATTGCCAGTGCCGCGTCGGTTGACGTGGGGGCCATTGGTTCCATGCGCGCTAGCGGTATGGGATGGGGTGAGATTGCTCATGAACTGGGTGTACATCCCAGTACTCTCGGGCTGGGGCATGCGAAGCAACTCGCAAAGACCCAGGCCGCTGGTAAGGGTCTTGGTAAGGAAAAGGGGACTGCATCCGGCAAGTCTACAGGTCGCGATGTTAAATCAGGCGTAGCCCAGACTCCCGGTGTATCCGGCGGCAAGGGCTCCAAGGCCGTTGGTTTGAGCCGAGCCTCTGACAAGGCCAAGAGTGGTGGCAAGGGATCCAAGTCCTCCAAGAGCTCTTCCTCATCAGGTGGCCGTGGCAACTCCGGTAATTCCGGTAATTCCGGCAATAGCGGTAAGGGTAACAGCAATGCTGGTGGTAACGGCAAGGGGAATAGCAAGTAACCAGAATTCCACAGGTTACTTTAGTCTTACTGATTACATGAGGGGCTCGCCATATGGCGAGCCCCTTTTTTTATGTACATGATTGATGATAATTATTTGCAATCTACTTCCAAAAGTAATTGAAGGGGGTTAATGTGTGAATGAATATTGAACTAAAGAAAGGCGATTTGTATGACTGAAAAGACACTCGATGACGCCCTGTCACAAGTATATTTGCAGATAAGTCCCAATATTCTGGAGAGCTTTCCCAAGTTCCGTCCGCCGGTCGATATGTATTATTTCGATGATGCCGTTGGCCAGGTCAAGAAGGTCCACAAGGCCGAGGAGCGGCTGGGAAATCAGAAACAGGCGATGGTAACCAACTATGCCCGAGATGAGTTGCTCTTCCTGCTGCGCGACGATTACCGCGTGTATGCCGAGCATCTGAGCAAAAAACTCGGGCTGGTACTGGTGGAGGATGATCTTAAAGCTCAGGAAGTTGCCGAAATCTTCTTCCTCGCCTTCAGGGATAGGGTGGCGGTTTTTCTGGATCAGCCCAAGGAAGAACCTCTGAAAAAACTGGTCAAGGATATCTCGATCCTGTCTGAATACCTGTGGACAGACCCATGTCGGGTGGAATTCCTGACAAAAACGCTTCACAAGGACTATGATCTGGCCGTGCATTCGGTGAATACCATGTTCATCGGGCTGGCGTTGTTTGCCATGGCATCGGGCGGCAAGCTGGACCGTATGGCAATCATCAACCTGGCTCTCGGGTTGCTGTTGCATGATCTGGGCATGGCAAGCGTGCCTAGGTTCATAATGGATAAGGAACAATACCTGGTCCGGCGTGACCGTGATTCAATCGAAAAGCATATTGAGGCGGGACTAAGTAAACTGAAACGGCTTAATATCAATGAACCCACCATTATTGACTGCATGAGTCAGCATCACGAACGGCTTGACGGATCCGGTTACCCAGAACGGCTCAAGGTTGATAAAATAAGCATGGCCGGAAGATTATGCGCTGTAGCTGATTCTTTTTCTGCGATTATCGGAGATCGCCCATACCATACTCCCAAGGTGTTCCAGGAAGCAGCAGCCACCTTGTTGACAGACAAGAAGCGGTATCAACCGGCCTTGACAAACCTTCTGGTCATGCTTGTTGAGGAAGGCTTTCCTGCCTGTCAAAACAGAGAAGTAAACTAATTTGTAGTTGGTTCTTATTCTTTGCAGACTATTTAAAACAGTCTGCGCTTAGTCGAGGCCGTGGGCGCGACGCCCGATCTTGCGGATAATGAACGCAATGATGAGAGCGAGGACGGCGATGCCGATGCCCGACAGCAGCCAGTCGGGGTTAGGCTCTTTGGCCAGGAACCATTTCCCGTGGATGTACTTTAGTTCCGTCTTGTCCATTTTCATCCAGCCGTAGGAGATGAACTCCAGCATGCCATGTTTGCCGTTTCCAACAGCTACGCGCATAGCCTTAGTATAGAGTGTCTCCGCATCTTTGACCAAATCTCCGATGCCATAGATATGCATGTAGTAGGTGCCGGTGGGCTGATCTGCCACAAAGGCCTTGATTGAGCTTTTGGACGCCGCCTCGATCATGGTTTGATTCTGGTCGAAAAGAAGGAGAGGGCGGTCAGGTCGGTTGTTGCGCATGTAGTATTCTTCGTACCCGCCCCGGACTACACCCACGATGCCCTTTGTTGCCTCATCAGTAGTGGCTTCCTTCAAAATATAGAGATGGGTGGAGAGGTCTGTGACGGTTGGCCCGTAGTCGAGAAAACGGTCTCTTTCCACGGAGAAGAAGAGGCCGCCGTGAACATCGGCCTCGCCGTTTTTGACCATGTCCAGCGATTCCTGCCATGTCCCCAGCTTGAATTTGATCTCCACGGAATTGGCCTTGCCGAAGGCGCGCCAGATATCAATCAAATATCCCTTGGGCGAACCGCTTTCGTCGATGAAGGAGAATGGTGGATAGTTTGCGTCGTGTGCGATGATCAGGCGTGAGATATTCTCACCCGCTTGGGCGAAGGCTATGGTCCCGATCATCAGTAAGATGATAAGGAGCATGAGAATGCGGACGGTTAGATGCCTGATCATGGCCTAATACTAACCCACTATAATGGCTGGAGCAATACCGGGACGTTATAATCTGATGTAACCCTTGGCTGCGGACGACTTCGGGTCTTCGAAACGAGCCATGGCCGTGAGCATGGGTTTGAAGCCGAGGCGTGCGTAGAAGCTCTCTTTACCCGGCACTGCCCACAGAACCGTGGTGGGGGTATTCAAGCGTTCAAGCATCTCTGTCATGATTCTGTTCCCAAGTTTTTTGCCTTGGTATTCCGGGAGAATACATAGGTCGTAGATGACAGATTGGCGCTCGCCATCGGACAATGCGCGGGCCATGCCGATCAGGGTTTCTCCATCCCAGGCAAAGCAGACGAGATAGCTGTTGTTGAAGGCGCGTTCACACACCTCGGGGTCGCGTGTGCCGAGGGGGGCCCGCTCGAAAATCTCGACAGCTTTATCCCAATCCACGCCCGAAGAGTCGAATCTCAGTTCGATGGACATGGCTACTTCTTCCTCCACCATGAGCGCATGCGCACGATCTCGGTGTTGTCGGATGGTCTGGTCAGGCTGTGGAGCAAGGTGCCCATGTCGCCGTCCGGTTCAGACTCGGTGCAGGCAGAGGATATCTCGTCACCGGCAAAGGATTCGTTTCTGAACTGGATGTCGATGCCGAGGCAACGGTTCTCATCGGTCCATGCTTCCGGGGCGGCTTCAAGGCCGTATTCCACATAGCGCACGTTGTTGACGTGGCCGTTGATGTCGATGTCCGAGCGGCGGGCCGTGATGATGGTCTCATGCTCACCCTTCTTGAGTCTTTGTACTGCGCGTGAGGGGAAGACCAGTCCGCGTTCGCGGTCTGGGATGAATCTTTTGTTGAGCACGGTGTCCGGTTTGTCCGGCCTGTGGGTGGCGATGTTCATGGTCACCCAGGACGTAGTGGCCCGGCCAATGAGCGTGTCCGCGTCGTGAATGAGAAAATCACGGTTGGCAACAAGGCGTTCATTGCCGGACGGCCATGTGATGACACGAGTCTTTTCGCCATAGCCGGGCAGCCGATCCATCATGACGTGCAGTCTGGCCAGCAACCAGAAATGCCCACTTTCCTCCAGGTCGTGATAGCCGAACCCCATCCGGTCGGCATGGCGTGAGGCCATGTCCTGCAAGTAGTTGCAGACGGATGTGATGGAAACGCGGCCATCCATGCGCGGCTCGTAGGAGCGGACATCATACTCGTGTTCGTGGGTCAGATTTGATTTAGTTGTCATAGCAACTATTTCTCTAGGGGACTTTCCCGGCGGTGTAAAGAGGCTAATCGCCTAGAGGTAGTTCATGATGATTTTTCGAGTGGCATTTTCGAGCATGGATTCGTCGAGAACACCTTCGAAATTCTCAATTATCTTCTTTGCATCCGGGTAGTTGCGGCGCAGTCCAAAGTGGAAGCTTGAGGGTTCGCCAACGGGCAGTTCGCGGGCGTGAATCTTTTTCTTGAGTCCGGTCCGTTTGACGGCGTACATGGCGGCCAGTCCGTTGCCCACGAAGATATCGGCCTCGCCGCGTGCGATCAGCTTGATGGCTTCGAAGAGGTTGTCCACGTAGGTTATGCGCAGGTACGGCGGGAAGGTTTTGCGTGCCCAGCCGTTGCCCTTGTAATCCACCTGACGGAAATCCTTGAGGTCGTCGACGGTCTTGATATCGTCAATCTGAGCGCGGCGCGGATTGTCTACGGCGCAGAAGATGGACGGCAGGCTTTCCACCACCGGTTCCTCGGAAAAATGCATGAACTGTTTTCGTGCATCCGTGGCGTTGGTACACAGGCTGTCTGCCTTGCCGGAACGGACCATGTCCTGTGCCACGGGCCACTCGTAGCCTTTGTGGACGACATTGTATCCCATGCGTTTGCCGAGCAGTTCATCCATGCAATCCACCAGGATGCCGGTCATTTTGCCGTCTCGCTCCCATGAATATGGTGGGAATGTTTTGTCCCAGTTGCAGATGATGGTGTTCTTGGCTGCAAAGGAGAAGGACGGGGCCAGGGCGAGGGCTGCGCCGGTCGCGCCGAGCATGGTCAGGGCTTTTCTGCGGGTGATTTTTGTCATGGCAATTCCTGCAAGGGGTTCAGTTTCATGAATTAGCCCGCATCATAGGGCGAGTGCGGTTTTATTGCAATGCGGTGGGATATATTGTCAGGCAAGGAAGTTCTTGATGCCGGTGAACACGATCTGTGCGGCCATTGCCGAGAGAACCAGCCCGGTGATCTTGGTCAGTACCGCCAACCCCATGGGGCCGATGATGCGTTTGACGGCAGAGGCGGTGAACAGCAGCACGCCGACGGACAGACAGGCCGCGATGAGTGATGCCGCGCCCACGGCCTTTTCGGTCGGTCCATTCAGTCCCGCGCCGAGAATCAGCAACGTACCGATAGTCGCCGGGCCAACGGTGATAGGCATGGCGAGCGGCACCACGGCCACATCCCCTTCGTCTTCCGGTACTGGCGTAGATCGTTTGCCGGACACCAACGACACGGCAGACAAAAACAGTAGGCTGCCAGCACCCACCCGGAATCCATCCAGGGTGATCCCCATCGTCTCGAATATAGGATTGCCGGCGAAATACAACACCAGCGCGATGACCAGCACGGAAACAGTCACCCGCACCGCCATCTTCCGCTGCGCCGCCTTATCCAACCCATCGGTCAGGGTCAGGAAAACAGTCAGCACGAAAAACGGCGTGAGCAGGAAGAAGAGCTTTATGTAGAGCGAGATGAAGAGAGTGGTCATTAATTACCCACGCGCGAAGCGCACACAAAAAGTTTTGGAGAGTCCAGAGAACCTTTTCCAAAAGGTTCTCTGGCCGCCGGAGGCATCTTACTTACACAGCTTGCTGGCCAGAGCCTCGCCCTGTTCGCCGCCGCCTGCCATTCTTGATAATTCGTCCTTGATCTGGCTGTTTTCCAGGCGATCACATCTTGTATAGGTCTCGCCGCTCAGTACTTCTTTGGCGATCAGGAAATGGCGGTCGGCCTTTCCTGCCAGTTGCGGCCAGTGGGTGATGAGCAGCATCTGCTGGCGGTCAGCCAGGGTGCGGAGCTTGTCGCCTACGGAGTTCAGTGTCAGGCCGCCGATACCTGCGTCCACTTCGTCGAAAATGAGTGACGGGAGCGAGTCGTGGTCTTCTTCAGCATCGCCGCGCATGGTGACGAGGGCGAGGAGGAAACGGGAAAGCTCACCGCCGGATGCGATCTTTTCGAGGGGCTGGGGGCGTTGACCCGGGTTGGGCACCCACATCAGGCGACCGCGCATGTCTTCGCAGCCGGGATAAAGCTCGCGGGCGTCGAATTCGAAGTGAACCTTTACGTGCTCGGAAAAGCCGAGGTCCGTCAGCTCGTCCACGATGCGGATGGAAAGTTCCTTGGCCGCTTTCTGGCGGGCGCGGTTGAGCGTGGTCAGGGTGGCCTTCAGATCCTTGGCAGCGGCTTCTTCTTCTCGCTTGAGACCCTTCAGGTCCAGGGCGCAGGCGTCGAGAAAGGACAGGTTCTCGTCGATTTCGGCCTTGAGGCCCACTATCTCGTCCAGGCCGCGCCTAAGCTTGCGCTTGAGCTTGGCAAGATCGAACAGCCGCGCCTCAATGTCGTCCAGCGTCATGACCTCGTCGTCATTGAAATCTTTTGGACCCCGTCTCAGTCGCGAATCGAGATCGTGCAGCCGGATGCGCAGCTCCTCGATGGCTTCACGGTCTTCTTCGAAACCGGGGAAGAGTCGGGATATGATCTCCATCTCGCGGGTCAGCAGTGTCATGTTGTCGAGCACGCCTATGTCGCCGTGCAGGATGTCGAGGGCGTTTTGCAGACACTCGCCAGCCCGTTCGCGGTCCTTGAGTATCTTCTTGCGTTCTTCCAGGTCGTCTTCTTCGCCAGGTTGCGGGTCGATCTTGTCGATTTCCTTTTTCTGGTATTCAAGAAAATCACGCTGCTTTTCGATGTCGTCAAATTTTTCCATGAGGCGGCGTTTGCGCTCAAGAACATCGTTGATAATAGCGAATTTTTCGCTACGATCGGTCAGGAGTTGCTGGTTCGGAACAAATGAGTCGAGTATTTCGGCCTGGAATGCAGGGGAGAGCAGCTTCTGCTGTCCGTGCTGGCTTGTGTGGATAACAAGCTTGGCGCCCATGTCGCGAATGGTCGGCTGGGAGGAGAGCACGTCGTTGACGTACACGCGGCTGCGCCCGGTCTCGGCAGAGAGCTCGCGTCTGATGACTGTTTCGCCTTCGGGCAGGACGAATAATGCTTCAACCGAGGCCCTCTCCTTGCCAGGGCGCACCAGTTTCTTGTCCATGCGTTCGCCCATGAGGAAGTCCACGGCGCGCATGATGAATGACTTGCCCGCTCCGGTTTCACCGGTCAGGGTGTTCAGACCGGGAGAGAATTCAAGCTCCACATCTTCGATGAGGGCGAGGTCGCGGATTCGCAGTAATTCAAGCATTGGGCACCAGCCTAATAAAAAAGTTTGGCGCGATCCCGCTCAAGTTGGTCGGCGGGCAGCGTCTTTAATAATTCAAGGTAGCGATCATCCTTATACACCACTGCGGCGCGGTGGAAAAGGGGGGTGAATGCGAACGGGTCGAACTTGCCTGTTTCGCCATGAGGCCACGGCTTGTTCGGGTCGATGTTGGCGGCGGCGAAGTCGAACGCCTTTTGGATGGACGGTCCGGCGGGGTCGCTCCAGTTCCACAGGTCCATATCCATGCGCTCGGCTACCGAAGCAAGGACGAAGAAGGCTTCGAGATTGAAAAATGTGTAGTGGCGTGAGCGGGTGCGTTCAAGCTCGAAGGGCATGGAGCCGTCGCGCTCGATCTGGCGGATGATGCGGCGGATATTCGCAGTACTGACCACTGACCGGGCCAGTTTCTTGTCGCCGACATAGGATGCGTATACGGCCACCTGTGCGTCGAACCATGTGCCGTGGTTGTTGGTCGACTGGGCTTCGAGTTTTCCGAATTCGCTGTTTATCAGCCAGTCAATGTAGTTGGTGAACCATCGGTTGAGATTGCGTGTGACGACCTTGCTCCAGGCCATGGATGGTTCGAGTATTTTGGCGGCATCGGCCACCCTGATAAGGTCGCGAGTCTCGATGATGCCGGTGTGATGGCCTTCCGAGATTCCGGGTCGCCCCTGGGCATAGTCCATGTTCGGGCTGGTGCGGGTGACGGAGTCGTTGCACCACGACCAGACCAGTGCGGTTCCCTTGCCCGCGTATTCCTCGTCGCCGGTCAGATACCAAGCAAGTGCGAGGGTGATGGCGTCGCGGGACATGCGGTGCATGCGCATGCGGTCGTATTTGTCGGAGTCGGCCTCTGGATTGTGCTCGCCGTCACGGCGTATGTAAGGCAGACCGTCTGGCGTGTCCGGATTGGGCCACCAGTATGGCGAGATGGACCAGTAATCATGCAGGTTGCCGCTCGGTCCGGGTTTGGCTTTGAGCACAACGGATTCGGCGGGAGAATTGACCGCCCGGTCCGCTTCCTTGATGAGCTTCTTGTAAGCGGGCATGAGGGCCGGATCGCGCTCAATGATACGTTTTTTTGTCACGTACATAACCTCTGGTGAGAGCACGATGGAGTCCGGGAGTTTCCGTCCGGCAAAGGCCTGACTTGCAAGCAGCAAGAGCAGGGAGAGAAGGATGGAAAGGCGGATTCGGGACATGGCTATCCCTTCAGCTTGGTGACCATCTTGAGCATGTTGTAAACGACGACCGATCCGCCAGCCACGTTATTGGAAGGGAATTGCGAAGCGCGGCGGAAGCGCAACTGCTTGCAAAAGCCGAGGCTGTTGGCGTCGGCCTCGTAAACGTACATGGTAATGGTCGGGTAACCTTTCTTGCGATATTGTGCTTCCACCCATTCGATCAGGGCGCGGCCCACGCCTTTGCCCTGGTATGCAGGCTCCACCCACAGCTGGGTGATGGAGCTGTCCTGAGTCATGACGAACCCGACAGTGCGGCCCATGACTTCGGCCACTCCGGCCCTTTTGATCCCGATGCGAACGGCGCGTTCGGCTTCGTTTTCGTCGTACCACTCCCTAACATATTGCTCGGGCATGAAGTGCGCATAGCTCGCCTCAAAGGCGTCGCGCATGATCTGTTCCATGACGAAAGTGTCGTATTCATTGGCTTCGCGTGTATGGTGATTGCTCATTGTTTCAACCTTGGGTCCAGCAAATCCCGCAGGGACTCGCCGAGTAAGTTATATCCTAAGACAGTGAAGAGAATAGCCAGGCCGGGGAAGACCGACAGCCACCAGGCGATGCCGAGGACTTCTTTGCCTTCCATCAGAATGTTGCCCCAGGAGGCATCTGGCGGTTGGACTCCCAGTCCGAGGAAGGACAGGGATGACTCGGTCAGGATGGCTCCCGCAACTCCGAGAGTCGCGGAGACCAGCACCGGCGCGATAGCATTGGGCAATATATGACGAAAGATGATTCGGGCGGGACCTGCCCCGGCGGCTCGGGCGGCCAGAACATAATCGCGTTCACGGATGGTCAGGGTCTCGGCGCGCACCAGACGGGCCACGCCCATCCAACCGGTCAGCCCGATGACGATCATGATGTTGGTCAGGCTCGGCTCCAGAAACGCGATGACCGCGAGAATCAGGAAAAATGACGGGAAGCAGAGCATGACGTCAACGCCGCGCATGAGGATTTCATCCACGATGCGGCCAAAATATCCGGCCACCAATCCGATGACCAATCCTATGGAAGTGGCGATACCCACGGCCACGAACCCGACCCATAATGAAACGCGCCCGCCAAACAGAATACGTGAGAAGACATCACGGCCCAGGGCGTCCGTGCCCATCAGGTGCGTCCATGACGGCGGCAGAAGCAGGGTGTCCACGTTGATGAAATTGGGATCAAAGGGCGCAATCCAAGGCGCGAGGACAGCCCCGAACGACATCAGACCCACGATCAAGCCGCCAAGGGCGAGTAGGGCGTGACGAGTCCATGCAGAGGGACGTTTGAGTGGCTTGCGCTTCATCGCTCTCTCCCCTGTCCGATGCGAATGCGCGGGTCGGCCAGCCCGTAGCCGACATCAGCCAGCAGGTTGCCGATGAGCGTCAGGATCGCGCCGAGCACGAGGCTGCCCATGATAAGCGGGTAGTCGCGGGACATGACCGCCTGATAGAAAAGCTGGCCAAGTCCCGGCAGGGCGAAAATTGATTCGATGATGACCGAGCCGCCGATGAGGGCCGGGACCGACAGGCCGAGGATGGTGATGACCGGCATGAGCGCGTTTCTGAGCGCGTGCTTGAAGAGGACCACGGAGCTTGGCAGCCCTTTGGCGCGGGCGGTCATGATGTAGTCCTGACGTAGCACCTCAAGCATGGAGGAGCGCATGAAGCGGGACATGCCCGCCCAGGAGCCGGATGTGTAGATGAAGATCGGCAGGATAAGATGTTTGGTCACGTCCCATATTTTTCCGCCGGTGCTCATGGAGTCGAAACCGAGCGAGGTCAGTCCGGAAATTGGCAGGATCGGCCAGTTGATGCCGAGCCAGAGCATGAGCAACAGCGCCAGCCAGAAGCCGGGCATGGCAAAGCCTATGAAGACAATGACCGTCGAGACTTTGTCGAATGTCCCACCACGCCACCACGCCGCCGCCACGCCTATGGGCACGGCGATGAGCAGGGTCAGGATCATGGATGCCACGTTCATGCCGAAAGTCAGCGGTAGCCGTTCCTTGATCTTGTCCCAGACGGGGCGATGGTCGCCGGACATGGACTGGCCGAAGTCGAGCTGTACCAGGCGTTTGAGCCAACTGGCGTATTGGATATGCAGCGGCTGGTCGAGGCCGTAGAGCTTTTCAAGCTGGGCGCGGGCTTCAACCCCGGCTTCGGGATTGAGGGTGGTCTGGAGATCGGTAGGTGAGCCGGGCGCGAGATGGATTACCCAAAAGCTGATGACCGTGATGCCGAGAAACACCACGCCCACCCACAGGAGCTTTATGAAAATTTGTTTTAGTACCTGGGTCATGCAAAGCCTTTGATTAATCCAACCGTCCGTATTTCTTACTGCAAGACGGCGGCCGAATCAATGTACGATTAACGAAGCAGATATCGCCTGATTTCGATCAATTCCGGCATTTGCCATTGACTTTGGCACGTCCCTTGGATAATTACCGCTCACCCAACTACGTGGGGCTGTAGCTCAGTTGGGAGAGCGCTTGAATGGCATTCAAGAGGTCGTGGGTTCGATTCCCTCCAGCTCCACCACAAGA
>Ga0209692_10003671_pt1 | contig 14680 bp, 11 predicted proteins | sample tdDd472_FD_187129 | JGI IMG/M metagenome (GOLD analysis project Ga0209692, IMG submission 187129) | Marine sediment microbial communities from the Atlantic coast under amendment with organic carbon and nitrate - tdDd47.2 (SPAdes)... | ecosystem: Environmental > Aquatic > Marine > Coastal >...
GGGCCTGCCGCTGGCGGAGGCGGCGGAGCAGGTGATCAACGTGAAACTGGTGGCCCAGCAGGCCACCGGCGGGGTGGTGGCTCTGGACGCCCAGGGGAACGTGGCCATGACCTTCAACACCCAGGGCATGTACCGCGGCTTTCTGAAGTCCACGGGCGAAACGGGCGTGTTCATCTTCAAGGACGAGTAGGACGGCCCTGTTTTTCCGTGATCAGCACTTCGTCCACGAATATGAACGAATCGCCGCCGGCCCCGGGGTGCCAGTCCGGCATCTGGCCGTAGTTGGTGGCCCTCAGGCGCAGGTAGCGCACGGGTTGGCCGTCCAGATCCACCGTCAGATCCTTCAAGACCACCTCGTCCGTGCGGTCACTCACCTCGTGGCCCACGCGTCCGGCAGGTTGCCAGGAGCTCCCGTCCAGGGACGCGTCCACCGTCAGATCCGTCGGGAACACGATCCAGGAGCGCACATCCTGCAGGAAGCTCGCGCCAACTGAGGTCACTGAAACGGTGTCCAGCAGGTCCAGGGTGACGACAAAATCCTGTCCTTCGAAACCCATCCAGCGTCCGGTGCGCCAGTTCTCCGGTCCGCGCATCTCGTCGATGAGGGCTTCCGGTCCGCCGGCGGTGTACTGGGGGTTGGGCACGGTCTCCAGGCTGACCTCCCACTCCCGGGTGATGGCCTTGTAGCTGGAGGTCACCACGGGACTCACCTGGTTGCCCCGCACGGCCACGAACCGCAGGGTGGTGCTGCGGTCCAGAGTGATGGGACCCGTGTAGGGCGTGCCGTCCATCGGGTCGGACTCCGGGGTGGACGTCCAGCGGATCTCCGCCCCGGGCGCCGCCACATCCAGCCGGACCTCCATTCGTCCCCGGAACCGGTCGCCGTCGGCCACGGCCCAGGGCGCGGGCAGGATGGCCGGCACTTCGGTCGGGGTGACGGGCAGGGCGGTGACGATTTGGCCCCAGCTGGAGGCGGGCCCCATTTCGAATTCAAGGACGCCCCCGCGCGTCACCTCGTGGTGCCACAGGAAGCTGCGGTTCAGCGGGCGGCCGTTCCAGGTGACCCGCTGGATGTCGCCGTCCCCCACCCGACGGGTGGTGAAGACCTGGCCGTCCTCGAAGGTGAGACTCATTTCCTCATGCCGGGGCGGAATCACCAGCCACTGACCGCTGGTAGGGGCCACGTCGTACAGGCCGTAGGCCGCCAGCACGTACCAACTGGACATCTGGCCGCAGTCCTCGTTGCCGATGAGGCCGTCCGGCTCGGGGGTGTAGAAATCCTCGAGGATGGCCGAGACACGGGCGGCCGACCGGTCGGGCCGGCCGGCGAAGTGGTACAGCCAGGCCATGTGGTGGCTGGGTTCGTTGCCGTGGGCGTACTGGCCCATGCGGCCGGTGATGTCGGCCTGTTCGCGGCCGGTGGTGGCGCTGTCCACGGTGAAGAGGGAATCGAGGACCGCGGCGAGGGCCTCGCCGTTACCCAGCAGGGCCATGTGGGCGGACATGTGCTGGGGGGCGGCGAAGCGGTACTGCCAGCCGTTGGCCTCGGTGTGATTGAAGTCCACCTGGCGTGGATCGTAGGGCGTGAGCCAGCGGCCGTTGGTGCGGGGGCGGAAGCAGCGGCTGGCCGGGTCGAACAGATGGCGCCAGCTCTGGGCGCGACGCCCGAACTCTTCCGCCAGGTCGGCGCGGCCCAGAGCCTGGGCGAAGCGGCTGATACAGGCGTCGTCGTAGGCGTACTCCAGGGTTTTGCTCACCGATTCGGATTCCTCGTCCAGGCTGATGAACCCGTTGCGCTGGTAGGCGTCCAGGCCGAAGATGTCCTGACGGGCGCTGCCGACCATGGCTTCCAGGGCCAGGTCGGCGTCGAAGTCGCGGATGCCCTTGAGCCAGGCGTCGGCGATGAACGACACCGCGTGGTAGCCGATCATACAGTCGGTCTCGTTGGCGGCCAGTTCCCAAACGGGTAGGCGCCCGCCCAGCTTGTAGTGGGTCAGGGCGGTTTTAACAAAATCCAGGGTGCGCTTGCGCTGCATGAGGGTGAACAGGGGATGGGTGGCCCGGTAGGTGTCCCACAGGCTGAACACCGTATACTGGTCGCGGCCCTCGGCGGTGTGGGGTTTCTTATCCATGCCCCGGTAGCGGCCGTCGACATCGCTGAACAGGTTGGGGGCGATAAAGCTGTGGTACAGGGCGGTGGCCATGACGACCAGGTCGTCGTCCTGGGCGCCGGATATGGCGTAGGGCGCCAGGGCCTCACGCCAGGCGGTCTTGGCGGCGGTGCGGGCGGCGGTGAAATCGAAGTTCGCCCATTCGGCCTCCAGGTTGCCGGCGGCGCCCTGGGCGTCCACGGCGGAGAGACCCACCTGCACCAGGAGGTCGCCTTCCAGGTCCCCGAACGAGAGGACGGTTACCGCGGGATGTCCGTCGTCATCCTCCAGGGTCCGGCTGACCGTGAAGGGCTGGGAAAAGACGGCCCGGAAATGCACCAGTTGATCCCGCGCCCAGGCGTCGGAGCGGCGGAAGCCCTCCAGGGTGCGGTCGTCCACGACCCGGAGACCCGCGTCCAGCAGGCGGTCGCGGTGGGCCAGGTCCACGAGGATGTGGGCGGGGGTGTTGCCAGGGAAGACATAGCGGTGCAGTCCGGTGCGCGGCGTGGCCGTCAGTTCCACCTCGATGCCGTAGTCGGCCAGAACGGTGCGGTAGTAGCCGGCTTCAGCCCGTTCGTCGGCCTTGTCGAAGTGGGACCCATAGCCCTGGTCCACCTGGTCCGGGTAGCCGTTGACGAGCTTGGGGTCGCCGGTGACCGGCATGAACAGGATGTCGCCGTAATCGCTCACCCCGGTGCCGCTGAGATGGGTGTGGGAGAAGCCGAAAACCGCGGTGTCCGAATAATGATAGGCCGAGCAACCGTCCCAGCCGGTGAGCCGCGTATCCGGGCTCAACTGCACCATGCCGAACGGCCGGGTGGGGCCAGGGAAGGTGTGACCATGGCCGCCGGTGCCGATGAAGGGGTCGATGTGGTCGGCCAGATCCACCGCGGAGGCGGCGGAAACGAGCAGCAGGGCCGTAAGGCAGATAAAGATTCTCACGGGGGCCATCCTCGGTTTTTCAGCGTTTGCGGAACGTGATCCGTAAATGATGGGACCGGGCCCCCCGCCCCGGCAACCCATAAGTCGGTCCGTCGGCAAAAAGGGGTGTACTGGAGCGGAGTCCCATCTGATACTCTCCCTGAGTTGAAGCGGGGTGCTGGATGCGTATCAGGGATCAAAAAAATGGCTGACAAACCAACCAGAGAGCAACTGGAACAGATCATCGCGGACCGGGAGAAGGTCATCCGGGAGTTGAGGGCCACCGCTGACCAGTTCAAAGCGGCTTTTGAGGCCACCGGCGACGGACTCTGGGATTTTGAACCGGAAACGGGCGCCCTCGACCTGGGGGCCGGCTGGTACACCATGCTCGGCTTCGCGCCGCATGAACTGCCGGCGACCTATGAGACCTGGGTGTCCCTTCTGCATCCCGATGACCTGGTCCGGGTCCAAGGGGAGGTCGAGACTTTCCTGGCCGGAACCGAAAGGGATTTCTGTTCAGAATTCCGTCTCCGAACCAAGCAGGCGGATTGGCTCTGGGTCCACTCCCGCGGACGGCGGTTTCAGGATCCGGACTGTGGGAACTTCCACCTGATCGGGACCCACGTGGATATCACCGAACGGAAGCGGCTGGAAACCGAACTGCTGCAGACCCAACTTTCCTTCGACCATGCCAGCCTGGGAATTTTCTGGATTGCCGACAACGGGCAGGTTGCCAATGTCAACGAAGAGGCGTGCCGGAGCCTGGGATACACCCGGGAGGAGTTGTGCCGTCTGTCGGTCCCGGACTTCGACCCCACCTTTACACCGGAAAGTTTCCTGGAGCACCGCAGGAATATGAGCGCCAGCCGGGGCGGGACCATCGAATCCCTCCATCGGCGCAAGGACGGGACCACGTTTCCGGTGGAGATCTCCATCAGCTTTCACGAATACAAGGGCGAACGTTTCTCGGTGTCGTTTCAGACGGATATCTCCGAACGGAAAAAGGCCCAGGAGATCATCGCCAACCGGGAGCAGCGGCTGGAGAGCATTTTTCGGGCGTCGCCGGCCGGCATCGGCATGGTGGTGGATCGGACCCTGGTGGAGGTCAACGACCATTTCTGCGAGATGATCGGCTACCCGAAAGAGGCCCTCCTCGGGCAGGATGCCAAAATGCTGTACCCCACCCTGGAGGAATACCAGCGGGTCGGGGATGAAAAGTACCGCCAGATCAAACGGGATGGAACCGGAACCCTGGAGACGGTCATGAAGCGCCCGGACGGGACGCTCATCGACGTGCTGATGAGTTCGTCGCCCCTGGATCAGACCGACTATTCCCAGGGCGTGATCTTTACCACCCTGGACATCACCGCCCAGAAACAGGCTGCCGATGAAAAAAAGCGGATCGAGGCCAAGTATCGTCAGACCCAGAAGGTGGAGGCGATCGGCCAGCTCGCCGGCGGCGTGGCCCACGACCTGAACAACCTCCTGTCCCCGGTCCTCGGGTTTACGGAAATGCTGCTGGACGATACGGCCGTCGGCGACCCCCGGCGCGAAAGCCTGGAGCAGGTCATGAAGGCGGGCATGGGGGCGAGGGACCTGGTGCGTCAACTGCTGGCGTTCAGCCGCAAGCAGACCCTGGAGTATGCGCCCCTGGACCTGAATACAGTCATTGCCGGATTTGAAAAGCTCCTGCGCCGGACCCTTCGGGAGGATATCGTCGTCAAACTGGTCCAGTCGCCGGACATCCCGTCGGTCATGGCGGATGTGGGGCAGATCGAGCAGGTGATCATGAACCTGGCCATCAACGCCGCCGACGCCATGCCCGACGGCGGGTGTCTGACCATCGAAACCCAGCTGGTGGATCTGGACCAGGACTATGTCCGGGAGCATCCCGGAGCGGTGCCGGGACCCCACGTCATGCTGGTCTTCAGCGACACGGGGCACGGCATGGACGCCGAAACCAGCGCCCGGATCTTCGAACCGTTCTATTCCACCAAGGGCCAACAGGGCACGGGGTTGGGATTGTCCACGGTGTATGGCATCGTGAAACAGCACAACGGGAACATCTGGGTTTACAGTGAGCCGTCGCGGGGCACCACCTTCAAGATCTATCTGCCGGCCGCCGTGCCCACGGAGGCCCCCAACCGGAAACCGGCCGCCCGGAGCGAGGATCTCAAGGGGACGGAAACCATTCTTCTGGTCGAAGACAACAACCAGGTTCGGCGCGTCACCCAGGCCATTCTGGAGCGCATGGGGTACACGGTCCTTGCGGCCGCCGGGGGAGACGAGGCGCTGAAGTTGCTGGCGGACCATCCGAACCCGCCCGACCTGCTGTTTACCGACGTGGTCATGCCCGGCATGAACGGCCGTGAGCTCCACGTCCGCATGACGGCAAAGATGCCTCACCTGAAGGTGCTCTACATGTCCGGCTATTCCGACAACGTGATCGCCCATCACGGCGTGGTGAACGAAGGCGTCCAGTTTATCCAGAAGCCGTTCACCACCGAGGTTCTGGGTCTGAAGCTGCGGGACGTGTTGCAGGCCTAGCGGGCCCGGGCGCTAAACCTCGTCGGGAGCGGGCAGGGGGAGACCCTCGTCGGCGCAGATCTTCCGCAGGGGATTCAGCGACCACGGTTTCCCGAAATCGAAGAGGTCCCCGTACGGCATCTGCAGTCTTTTCAGGATTTCGCGGGTTTCCACCCGGCTGTCGGCCGCCAGCCCCCGGTCGATGTCCCCCAGGGTCTTGCTGGACAACTTCAACAGGATGAAGGCCTTCACGTCCACTGCGCTGATCCGGACCGGACGGTTCGGCTCCTCCAGCAGCATCTTTCGGGCACGAACGATGCGCGTTTCGCCCACTTCCGCGAGCACATCCCGATAGGTCCGGTAGGCCACCCATTCGTTCAGGAGCCAGCCGATTTCATCATCGCTCAGCTGGTTCCAGAAACTCACGCCGTGGGACACCTGGATGAAGCGCCCCAGCATGAAGGACCCCGCCGTGAGACCGCTGAGGCCGTCGGCCCGGCAGTGGGCCACCGCCTGGTGAAAGAATCCCACCCGACGGGCCAGGGTCAGGTGACCGAAGACCGCGGCCTGCTTGTTGTGGGTGCCCAGGTCGCTGCCCAGAATGGCCGTCACGTACTTGTCCGTGAAGAGGTCGTACCAGAGGTTGACGATTTCCGCGGCCCGCTCCGGCTCGTCCTGCAGGTCCGACTGCACCAGCTTGACCAGGTCGCTGTAGGTTTCAACCTGGACGGCCTTCAGGCTGTGGGTCAGGGCTTCGTACTGGGTGAAAGCGGATTCCAGGGTGCGGAAAACCTCCCGCTCCCGGGGGTTCAGGTCCAGCTTTTCCCCCTGGCGGTACTTGTGGAAGCGCGCCGGGGTGAACCGGGCCTGCCCCTTGTACACCTTCTTGCGGCGTGAGGACAGGGTGATCCAGTCGCCCTCGCGGATTTCCAGGCCGGCGCTGTTCACCATGCGGTCCGGACCGTCCAGCCGCACGCCGTAGCTTTCCAGATCCAGGAAGGCCAGGGTGCCCGACCCGCGGCAGGTGGTCACCAGGTGGATGGCCGCCGGGGTGAGGCTGAGGATCACGTCCATGCGGTCGATGATGGCCGCGTCCGACGGGGTGAAGCTCTGCCGACAAAGACAGATGTTCATCTCCCCCCGGTTCCGCGCGGCCTGGGCCCGGGACCGGGAGAAATAGACCCGGGCGGAAATGGCGCTGCGCGGCAGGATGGAATACCCGTCGGCGAAGAATTCCAGGGAGTCGAAGGCTTCCTCGTCAATGGTGTCGGACATGATCTGGCGGAAGTGGAAGGGCCGCACCAGGCTGGGCACCTTCTGCTTGGGCAGCAGTCCCTCGTGGTACATGTCCATGGCCGAAACCAGGGCCGCCCGTCCCGTCATTTCGGAATCGTTGAGCTGCAGCAGGGCGAAGAAATGGCCCGACCGCACCGACTCCGACGCGAACTCGGCGGTCACGGTGGCGGCGAATTCCTTTTCCAGGACGGGAAGGCAGGGCACGAAGTGGTAGAGGGCCGGGAACTCGGCCTTGATCTCGGCGCGATCGGCGAATTCGGTCACTTCGGCCTGCACCGTGCCGGTCATGATGTCCTCGCCGAAGATGCTGCGCACGGTCTCCACGGAAAAATGGCGGCCGGTGTTGGGATTGCGGCTGTAGAGGACGCCGGGGTACGACCCCTCACCGCGCACGGTGCAGATCATCTGCTGCATGACCAGGGCGGGGGAGACGGAGCGGCCGTGGGACAGGGTGAAAATCAGGTCCTGGTTCCCGGTGCAGAATTTCCGGGCGCACCGATCCATGAACTCCACCTGGTGGACGGGATTCGAAAGCAGGCCCGGGTCCAGGTCCCGGATCTCGTCCGTCAACCGGTCAATGGCCGCCTGCAGGTCGGTCGGGCTGTCCAAAAGGGTTCGGGTGGCGTCATCGAGCGGGTGCCCCTCTTCGTCCAGCAGGGTGCGCAGGTTCTTCAGGTTGTTGAAGAACATCTTCCGGCCCGCCTGTCGGCCGTAGATGGTGCACAAGGTGGGGAAATTCTCCTCGGTGACGCCCACGTTCAGAAAGGTGGGCATGAGCCCCGGAATGTAGGACGGCATGGCGTAGCGGAGGGCGAAAACCAGCGGGTGGCTGGCCGACCCCACCTTGCGCCGGGTCATCTGCTCCAGATTCTGCAGGCCCTGAGCCAGGTGGACTGTCCGTTCCTCGGACGCCGCCTGGAAGCTGCGCGTGGTCAGGATGCAGAAATCCGGGACCGGATAGCCCTGCTGACTGAGCTTGACCAGGTTGTAGCCCTTGTGGCTGACCTCCTCGCGCCGGTAGTGGCCCGTGGTGAACGACGGCACCACGAACGGCGTCTCAACCAGTGACAGGCCCTGGCAGAACCGGTCGGTCTCGGCCTGCGCCTTGTCAACGATGGCGGTCACTTCGCGCCGGGCCACGTCGTCGCCGGCCCGGGTCCGGATCAGGAGGGACAGGTACTGCAGTCCCCGGGCGGTGTCATGGTCATTGAGGAGAGGGATGTCCACACCGCGGACCGGCAGCCCCTCCCAACGGGTGGCGCCTTCCAGCCGGTATTCCACCTGGCCCGCCCGGTAGCCGGGCAGGGCCAGTTTGTCCATGGTGTCCTTCGCCGCGGCAAAGCGGGCATAGAGGTTGGGGTAGTTGGCCCGCAGAATGAATTCCGCGACCTGAAAGGAATTCTGTCCCGTCATGCCCTGCTCCCGTTGCGACGGCTCAAGCGGTGTCAGTCTTCGGTCTTTCCGGCGAAATGACGGTACAGCAGCCACGTGGCCACCAGGGCCACGGTGAACAGGGCCACCGGCAGGACCCAGGTCCAGAACCAGCCGCTGATGGGCGACTCCACGGGTAGCGGTGTGTAAGTCATGAGTCGTCCTTTCCGTGCCGTTTCTTCCAGTTCCACCAGGCCAGGCCCATGCCCACGAACGAGGCCACGTACGCGATGCTCATGCCGATGAGCGTCACCAGTCCTTTATCCATTTGTCGCGCCTCCTTCGTCCTGCCAGCGCAGGCGCTGCTCAAGTTCCTTTACGTACTGTTCCTGACGCGCCTCGTACTCCACGGACACCGCCCGCAGCTTGGGGTCGATGACCCAGTAGATGAGCAGGGTGCCGGCCACGGCGCTGATCATGAGCAGGGCGCCGCCCGGCTGAAGCAGCAGCAGCTTGGTCATGCCGATCATGAATGAGGCGAACACCATGGGCGACAGGATGATGGCGATCCAGTCCTCGCGGGTCCAGTCGCCGGCCTGCTCCGGGGTCCACTCGCGGCGAATGAGGGGGCGCTTTTTCTCGGTGCGAGGGGCGTCGTCCTCAATGAGGCCGCGTTTCACGGCTTCACGGTGCACCGGTCCCCACCAGCCGAGGGGCCGCGTCATCACGTAGTAGCGCACCAGTCGGTCCATGTTCTCGGGTTTGGTGCCCAGGGTCACGGGGATGAAAACCAGCGCACCCAGGGCCATCAGCAGCCAGAAATTCAGGTGATCGGGCAGCTTTGGGATCACGCCGAAGGCCGGCAGGATCCACACCACCAGCCAGCTCATGCCCAGGTTGGCCATCCAGCCGGCCAGGTATCCCCAGGCGTTGAAGCGCCACCACACCACCTGCAGGATATTGGGCAGCCAGATGCCGGCCATCATCAGCCACAGGGCGAAAATGAGCCACTTGGTGATTTCCTGCATCATCAGGCCGTAGAAGAACGAGCCGATGAGCAGTACCACCGTGGCCGCCCGGCCCATCCAGACCAGTTCCTTTTCCGAGGCGCCGGGCTTGATGTACCGCTGGTAGATGTCGCGGGTGAAGTAGAGGGCGCCCAGGTTGAGGTGGCTGCTGATGGTGGACAGGTGGATGGCGAGGATGGCGCCGAAGAACACGCCCACCAGGCCTGTCGGCAACAGTTCGAAGCCCAGGCGGAACCAGCCCAGTTCGTAGTCCGCTTGATCGGCGATGTTGGGCAGCATGGAAAAGAAGGCCAGAATGCCCGCGGCCCAGAAGCCGTTGCGGATGAGGGTCACGGCGCCGCCGGCCCACAGACCGTAGGTGGCGTCGCGCACGGTTTTGGCGCTCTGGATGCGCTGGGCTTCCACGTACCAGTCGATGCTGGTGCCCATGCCGAAGCCGCCGATGACCGAAATCACCAGCATGGTCAACCACCAGACAATGGGGAAGTCGCCGCTGAACCAGCCGGTGAAGGCGAAGGCGTCGAGCCGCCAGCCTTCACCCATTTCGATGATGCGGCCGGTCACTTCGGCGGCGCCGCCGGCCGCGGCCACGCCCACCAGCGAGACCAGCACGATGGCGAATACGGCCACGATGCCCTGCAGGAAGTCGCCCATGACCACGCCCCAGTAACCGGCGGCCAGGGTGTACACGGCGGTGATCAGGCTGGGGATGACCAGGCCCACCCAGATCGGCCAATCGAAGGCCAGGTGGCACACCTTGCCCATGGCGATGCCCACCCAACCGAGAATGAACATGTTCATGAACACCTGCCAGCCGGCCATCCAGCCGCGCAGCATTTCGGCGCCCAGGCCACCGAAGCGCTGGGTCTGCCATTCGGCCTGGGTATAGGCCAGGCTGCGCCGGAAGATGCGGGCCGACACGAAGGCGCCGATGGCCGTCCACGAGGAGAAGAAGGTGTACCACAGGCCGCGCAGGCCGTTGGCGTAGATGACGCCGGTGATCCACATGGGCGTGTCGGTGGCGGTGTGGGTGCTGAACACCGAACTGGCGGGCAGCCACCAGGGCAGTCCGCGGCCGGCGAGGAAGAAGTCGCTCTCGCTGCGCCGGGCCAGTCGGTAGAAGAAGAAGGCGCCGCCCACCATCAGCAGGAGAAACGCCACCGCCCAGAAAATGTCCAAGTTCGAGAAGTTGCCCATGATGATCCCCGTGTTGCGGCTCCCTGCGGGGGGCCGGGTGGATGGACTGTTCCGCAGGGAGAGTAGACCTTCGGGCGGCCGGGGGCCAGCGCCATTTCTTCCGGTCAAACGGGGGGCGCTAGAAGTCCAGGCCCAGGCCCATGTAGGTCTGCCAGTCGGTGCGCTCCACGCCGACGGGCGGGGTGGCGTTGTCCTCCACGTTCACGCCCACCTTCAGGTCCACCTCGCCGATCATGTCCACGGTGAAAACCAGGTTGGCGGTGGCTCGCGAGTCGGAGAAATCGCTGAACAGGGGCTGCCAGAAGGCGACCAGATCCAGTCGGGCGCTGTCGCTCAGGTGACGGGCGATGTGGAGGAACACCGACAGACGGCCCCGGGCCAGATGATCGTCATGGCCCTCGAGGCGCTCCAGTTCCAGCATGGGGGTGACGCCGTAGGACACGTTCCCCTTCTCGTCCTTCCACAGGTATTGGCGCACCCCGGCCCCGAAGAGCCAGCGCGACTGCAGCTGCTGGAAGGGATTGTGCTGAACCTGGGCGAAGCTGACGGTGGCCAGTTTTTCGTTCAGGTCGCGATTGTGCCGCAGGTGCACCACCACGTTGCGGGCGGTTTCCAGCCCGGCGCTTTCCTCGTAGCCGCCGGAGGCCTGCAGGCGCAGACGGTCCTTTTCCAACTGCCACTGGACCTTGCCGCCGGCCTCGAACAGGATCCGCTCGGTGTTGCCCCCGCTGCCGGAGAACAGGCCGGACAGGTTGCCGGACCAGCCGGGATCCAACTGCTCGTAGCCCTCGAGGGTGTTGAGAATGACGGAGGCGGAAACGGGGGCGGCGCACAGCACGGCGGCCAGCGCCAGGCCGAGGGCCGGACGGAGCAGGGTCTTCACGGGTGACATCCTTGTCTGAAAAAGCACGGGTTCCTTGCGGCCACCAGGATAACGCTCTAGCGGGCCTTGCGCCAGGCCTCCTCGGCGGGCCCCTCAAGCCGCGCCCAGACCTCTTCCGGGGTGCCTTCCCCGTTCACGACCACGACCTTGCGCTGCTTGCGGTAATAATCCACCACCGGCAGGCAAACCTTTTCGTGCTGCTCAAGGCGGTGCACGATGGTGTTGGTCTCCATGTCGTAACTCATGCGACGTTCGGTCTTGCCGCGGGCGTCCAGCCGCTTGATGAGCTCCAGGGTGGGACACTGGATATCCAGGGTGAACGACACCGACGCATTGATCTTGCGCAGCAGTCCGTCCAGGATGTAGGCCTGCACCAGGGTGCGCGGAAAGCCCTTGAAAATGAACCCGTTGGCCTCGGGGTTCCGCTTGATGTGCTTTTCGATGAGCTTGATGACGATCTCGTCCGGCACCAGGTCGCCCTTGTCGAACACCGCCTGCACGGCCTGCCCCACGGCTGAGCCTCTGGCGATCTCCTCCTTCAGCATCTCACCCGTCGACAGGTACACCAGGTTGTACTTGTGAGCCAGGTTACGCGCCTGGGTGCCGCGACCGGCCCCGGGATAACCCAGCAGCACCACGTTGAACAGCACCTTGCGCAGTTCCTTGTCGATGACCTCTTCCAGCTTGGCGTTGATCTGTTCGATGGAGCCCACGCCCTCGATGGGGAAGTACAGGTCCTGGTCCTTGTAGAACTGGGCCACGGGCGCGGTCTTCTCTTCGTATTCCTTCAGCCGGTTCTTGATCACAGTTTCGGTATCGTCGCTGCGGCCGCTGGTCTTGGCGCGGTTCAGCAGGCGCTTGAAGGACTCCTCGGGCGGCACCTCCAGGCTCAGCAGGCAGGTCAGCGAGGTGTGCATCTTGAGCAGCAGGCCTTCCAGGATGTAGGCCTGCACGAAGGTGCGCGGGAAGCCGTCGAAAAGGAACCCGGCGGCGTCGGGATTGGTGGTGATCTTCTTCTCGATGATCTGCACGACGATCTCGTCGGACACCAGCCCTCCGGACTCGATGATGGACCTGGCGGCCAGGCCCAGTTCGGTCCCGTCGGCGATTTCCTGGCGCAGGATGTCGCCGGTGGCGATGTAGACCAGATTGTGTTTTTTCATCAGAAGTTCGGACTGGGTGCCTTTACCGGCGCCGGGCGCACCGAACAGGGCAATGTTCAGCATGGGCTTGCCTCCTTCTGAAAAGGATTGTTCCACACGGAGCGGGCGTCCGCCAAGGGAACTTTGAATCCGGGGCCCTGAATCCCCGATTGCGGGGCCGGGCCTTTGGGTTATCTTGGAATCCGTCCTCTTTGCCTCCAACATCCTTGATTGGGAAAATAAATGCTGCACCCCCGCCATATGCTGCTCCTGGGCCAGGCCATTCTCGTTTTCGGATCCATCAGCCTCGTGAGCGCCTCGGTGCGCCTGTTTCGCCAGGCCCTGGATCTGGGGATGCCCACCTGGTATCTGTGGCTGATCATTCCCGTGGCCGCGATCATCGGCGGGGCCAAGGCCTTCTTCGTCATGCGCAAGCGGATGGTCACCAACGTCCGGCGTCTGGCCACGGCCACCGGCAAGATGTGGCCATGGCAAATCTACCCGCCCCAGTTGCTCGCCTTCATCGTGGCCATGGTCACGCTCATGTACTTCCTGAAGCGGTATTTGGCGGACAGTCCCACAGGGACGGGAATCCTCGGCGGCGTGGACGTGGCCGTAAGTGTGGCGCTCATCGTCGCTTCGGGCGTCTACCGGGACAAGTCCCTGCGCTGATCCCGTCACGGCCCAGTTTTTCCTTGTGGGCGGTCGGCCCATTCAACACATTATTTGCGAGCCGACAGTCAATCCCCCACGGACCACGAGGACCGAACGACAAGGCTGGACAACAGTGAGCGCCGCAGCAATCGACCGGTTTTTCCGGGACATTTCAATGCGAATTACCGAACTCAACGAAGACGACCAGCAGTGGGTCCGCGAACGGACGGAACTGCTCTTCGGTGACCACTTCGTGCTGTCCAGGGACGAGGTCCACGATCCCCACCTGTTGCCCGGCTTCATCGCCACCGAGGGCAAGGAACGCGTGGGTCTGGCCACCTACAGCATCTTCGGCCACGAGTGCGAACTGGTGACCATCGACGCCCTCTGTCAGTACGTGGGCATCGGCACCATGCTGCTGGAGCGCGTGGAGTCGGAAGCCCGCGCCGCGGGCTGCACCAAATTGTGGGCCATCACCACAAACGACAACTTAGAGGCCCACCGCTTTTTCCAACGTCGCGGTTTCACCATCAGCCGGGTCCGGCTGAACTCCATGGTGAAGATCCGGCTGCTCAAGCCCAGCGTGCCCAAGGTGGGCATGCACGGCATTCCCCTGCGCGACGAGATCGAGTTCGAGAAGAGCCTGCTCACGCCGCCCAAGCCCAGGGACTGAGCGGGGGCCGTCAGGGATTCTGGCGGGACCGGATGATCTGAAGACGGCGGAGATACAATTGGATACAGGCCGGAGCGGGGGCTCCGGCCTGTTTTTTGATCAGGCGTAGGCGTAGAGGCTCTCATACGCGGTGGCGTCCTCTTCCTCGCTGCTGTTGAACAGGGAGCTCAGGTCCATGTCACCGGAGGCGTCGAAGCTCAGGCCGGGGGGCATCATGCCCTGCCCGCCGCCCGGCGGCGGTCCCTGCGGGCCGCCCGGCGGTGGCCCCGGCGGGCGGCCGGCCTCGAATTCCGCGAAGCTCATGGCCCCGTCGCCGTCCGTGTCCATCCGGGCCATGAGCTCTTCGGCCGAAGGGGCCTGGTCACCCATCTTTTCGGCCATGTGGTCGGCCATGGTCTGCACCTCGGTGGCGTCGACGCTGCCGTTCCCGTCCCCGTCGATTTTACTGAACATCTCTGCCGGATCGGGCCGGGATCTGGCGCCCTGCAGGGCGGCCATGCCGCCGCCCAGGCCTGAAATCGAACTGATCATGGAAGTCCTCCTGTTGAAAAGGGACCCGGCCCTTTACCGGATCCTGATCCGGGAGGAAGCATTTGGTGTTCCGCCGCGTGTCGGGTTTTTGTATCAGGCCTCGCCCACCATGAGCATATAGCCCTCGCCCCGCACCGTGCGGATGAATACGGGACGACGGGGGTGGTCGCCCAGCTTTCGGCGAATGCGCGCGATGCGAAGGTCGATGGTCCGATCGCGGTCCACATGGGCCAGCCCGCGCACCTGCCGGCAGATCGTGTCCCGGCTCACGGCCTGTCCGGCCTGTTCGGCCAGCACATTCAGGAGGT
>Ga0209692_10003682_pt1 | contig 14643 bp, 12 predicted proteins | sample tdDd472_FD_187129 | JGI IMG/M metagenome (GOLD analysis project Ga0209692, IMG submission 187129) | Marine sediment microbial communities from the Atlantic coast under amendment with organic carbon and nitrate - tdDd47.2 (SPAdes)... | ecosystem: Environmental > Aquatic > Marine > Coastal >...
CGAAAAACTCCCCGACCTGCCGGGTGTTTATTTTTTCAAGAACCGCAAGGATGATATAATTTATATCGGGAAGGCAAAATCTCTCAAGAAGCGTGTGAAAAATTATTTCCAGAGTACAGCACCTTCCAAAACAAAAAAAATCGTGCAGGCAGCGAACGATCTTTCTTTTCATGTCACTAACTCGGAACTGGTTGCTCTTATCAGTGAGGCGCAACTTATAAAAAAAATCAATCCCCCGTTCAATTCAATGTTGAAGAAGTTTTCACAGAACTACTTTATCAAAATTGATCTTACACACGGCTTCCCCACGATTAAACCCACGGGTGTTTTCGATTTTGACGGTAACGATTATTTCGGTCCCTATAACAAACGTGAAACAACACAGTTCTTAATCGAAACCGCAAATAAATCATTCAGGTTACGGGAGTGCAAGGACAAGGATTTTGATAAAGCTAAAGCTTGTTATCTTTCCAATATAGATCGCTGTCTGGCTCCTTGCACCACAGGGGAAACCGATGGCTACGGCGAAGAGCTTGGTAAGGTTTACGAATTTCTTTCCGGGAAAAACCAGAATGCCGTGAACAGACTTCTGGAAAAAATGAAAAGATATTCTGCAGAATTAAAATTTGAGGAAGCGGGGGAGATAAGGGATACTGTTAATCTTTTACTCAATCAGCTTGACCGCTCATCTGTACTTGCCGAACCGATTAACATGGCTAATGTACTTATAGAGGTGAGGGGTTTTAAACACAATGATTACCTCCTCATGCTCGAGGGGAAAGTATTTATCAAAAATTATTTTGTTGATGAAAAAGATTTGTTTGATACCGCGCTGGAAGATTTCTACTCCGGGTCGATAAATCTCTTTCCCGGGATGGATAAAAAAGACCTCGAACAAATAAAAATCATTCTCGCGTGGATTGTAAAAAACCGCGATAAAATAAATATATTTTATCTTAAAGAATTCGAGACCCCGGAAGAACTCGAAGCCGCAGTAAGGTTCAGGCGCTAGAGTAAAAAAGCTATCACGCAAAAAACTACTATCGGAAGAAATCCCATCACTGCATATTTTTTTATATATTTTGACCCGAAAAATACTGCTATGCCGGCTTTAACAATCGTGTTTGCAAAAAAAGCAATTAATACACCGCTCAAGGCTACTTCCGGAGTGATTTTAGAACCCGATATCTCGGCGAGTGATAAAGCCACTGCATCCACATCGGCAAACCCGGAAAATAAACTTGAAAGGTAAATCCCCTGGTTACCAAGGTAATGTTGGGCGACGCTGGCAAAAAGGAGAATAGCAGCGAAAATCAATCCAAATTTTACTGCAAAAAGTAATCTGAATGGGTTAGAAAGTGTTATCCCATCCAGTTTAATTTTCTCTTTTGTCCGGAAGAGCAGCAGGGAGGAGATTAAACCCGCGATAAAAATGACTCCAACCGGGATAAACAATTTTTCCGCAAGGGTGCTGTTCAGGAAATAAACTATCATCAATATACGGGGGAACATTATTGTTGAAGCAAGTACGATTCCGGCGGCAAAATTTCTTGATAAACCGGGTGCAACTTTGCTCCTTTCGGTGAAGGAGAGAGTAGTTGCCGTGCTCGAAGCTATCCCCCCGAGAACAGAGAGAAGTAAAATACCCTTTTTCGCACCAATCCACTTGAACAGGATGTACCCAACGAAGTTGATCCCGGCAATTAAAATTACCAGAAACCATATCTTACGGGGGTTTAATACCTCAAACGGGTCGTAAGTCTGATCAGGCAGGAGCGGGAGGATAATTATTGTAATAATTGCAAATTTTATGGTCGCGTAAACATCTTCATCCTCAATCCTGAAAGCAAAGGATCTGAATTGCGGCTTGAATGTTAGGAATATCATCAGTATTACTGCAATTACGGCAGAAATCAACATGTAATTCCAGAAAACCAGTGCGCCAAGTAAATATACGATTATAAAGGTAAGTTCTGTTGTAGCACCTGTTTCGCCGGTTTCTGCCGCACGGTGGTATGAAATTCCCACGAGCATGGCAAAACCAAGAAAAACAGCAATAAACACGTATATGCTTGTCACGCCGGATACCAGAGCTGCTATAAAACCAAGAATGGAAATAAGGGGAGTGGTACGGATGCCTCCAAAAGCAAGGTCCCCTTTTTTACGTTTTCTCTCTCTTTCAAGTCCGATTAGCAAACCTATAAACACCGCTTCAATTAAACGCGGAGCAATTTCAATAAGATTTACCCGACCAAGTTCTTCCATAACCGCTCCAAAAAAAAAAGGCGCAAGAACAATTCCTAACGCCTTTTATATATAACAATTACGAAATATTATTGCAACAGTTAAATATTCTTAACCTGCGTGTACCAGTTGGAAGATTCTTCAAGCATAGTATTAATTCTGCCAACAAGCTTGTGCGGGTCTGCAAGATATCCCTCGAGCAACAAGGAGGTATCATAAAGCTGTTCAACAACCTCGGTTATATAATTATCGTCGTTGTTAGCTTTATAAACTTTTATAAGGTTTCGTATCAATTTATGGTCTTTGTTTATTTCCATCGATTTTTTCGGAACCGAGGCATCCTTGTTCATAATCTGCATTATTTTCTGCATGGAGGATGACATGGAATCATCAGGATTTACTAAACATGCCGGACTCTTATCCAATCTCTGACTTATTTTCACCTCGGTAATTTTATCACCGAGTATTTCTTTAATTTTTGTAAGGAGATTATCAAGAAGTTTACTTTCATCATCCGATAATTTTTCGTTTTTATCTTCCGATTTTTCAACATCTTCAAATTCTTCAAGTTTTTTAAGATCCGCCTGCTCAACGGATTTAAAATCGTACTCTTTATATTTACCAAGTGAACTGATAACAAATTCATCAGCCGGATCATACAAGAATAAAACCTCAATTCCTTTTTTCCTGAAGATTTCCATGTGAGGATCGAGCAGAACCGCATCCCTGCTGCTGCCGAAAACGTAATATATATTTTTCTGATCAGCTTTTAATCTTTTAACATACTCATCAAGCGATGTGATTTCGGTTGCATCTGTATTTGCAGAAGAGTTAAAACGCAACAATTCCATGAACTTATCATGATTTGAATAATCACCATAACCAATCTTGAATATTTTGCCGTGCTCGGTCCAGAATTTTTTATATAATTCGGGATCTTCTTCAGCCATTTTTTTGAGATTGTTTAACACCTGCGTGGTAACACTATTTGAAATTTTATTAAAAATCACGTTTTCCTGAAGTGTTTCGCGCGAAATGTTGAGGGGCAAATCTTCCGATTCAACAACACCTTTTACAAAGCTTAGGTATTCAGGTAATAAATCTTTATTCTTGTGCTGAATCAACACTCTTCTAACGTAAAGATCCAAACCGTAATCATCTCTCTGGCTCCCGAAAAAGTCGAAATTTTTACCCGGTATGAACATCAATCCGGTAAACTGGATAGGGGCATCAACCGAAACGTGGATAGTTTTAAGCGGCTCTTCGCTATCGTAAGAAAGGAATTTATAAAACTCGTTATACTGTTCTTTAGTGATATTTGATTTTGGTTCGCGCCATATAGCTGTAAGTTTGTTAACTTTCTCTCCTTCAACAAGTATAGGAAACTGGATGAAGTTTGAGTGAGTTTTAATAATATTTTCAAGGCGGTATTTTTCAACAAACTCTTTTGCATCTTCTTTGAGGTGAATTTCGATTGAAGTACCGCGTGAAATCTCTTCTTCTAAAATATCAAGCGTATAACTACCTAACCCGTCAGAAGCCCATCTGATCGGCTTTGCATCAGGTTTATACGATTTTGATGTAATAACCACCTGATCGGCAACCATAAATACAGAGTAAAAACCAACACCAAATTTGCCAATAATATTACCAACAGATTCCTTACTGTCGCTAACTTGCTTAATAAACTCGGCAGAGCCGGATTTTGCAATTGTACCGATATTTTTTATTATCTCATCATCGGTCAAACCAATACCGGTATCTTTCACATAAAGAATATTTTTATCCTTATCGAAGGTAATGGCAATCTCGTAAGGAAGATCGCCGTTAGATATCTCAACACCCTTGGTTGATTGAAAACGAAGCTTATCCAGCGCATCGGAAGCATTGGAGATTAACTCGCGTAAAAATATCTCCCTGTTCGTGTAAAGAGAGTGAACAAGAATATTAAGAAGTTCTTTAACTTCTGCTTTAAATTCGTAAGTATTTTTGTTTTGATCAGCAGCCATAGGTATATCCTCCACTTATCAAATAATGATCGGGGTTAATAAATTTTATATAATAAGATGATTTTTTAGATGATTCGTTTCATAACAAGTGTAACTATTAGCAAGGTTACAATTATTATCAGCAGATAAGCAAAAATTGATTTTAACGATTTTCGCCTGAATATGTACGACGATACGTATCCCCTCCAACCACAGTTTTTACACCTGTAGGTACGGTAGAATGTAAATTGTTTCGCAAAGCGCTCCATTGTTGTTCGCGACCTGGATTTTGTAAGCCGGGTCTGTCCGCAATCCGGGCATGCTAAAAATGAAGGGTCTCGTTTGAATAATATTCTGGTTTCCATCAAAAAACTATAATTATTATGTTAATAAGCAAAAATAGTGAAAATAATTTAATTATTACAGAATGTTTAATATTCTTAAGAAAATTCACACCTAATTTTGCACCGGCAATAGCCCCGCCTGCAAGTAAAATTCCGGCGGTATAATCAACAATCGCGACACCATTTATAAGAATATACGAGATTGTTCCGGTTACAAGCGTTATAAAAACAACAAAAGATGAAGTTCCAATTGCATGTTTTAAATTATCACGAAAAACAACTGCAAGAATTGGAACAAACAATATTCCGCCGCCAATCCCGCTCATCCCGGAAATTGCGCCTATTAAAAAACTTATAACGGGGAGAATATATCGTAGTTTTTTATCACTTATGTTTAATTCCTTTTTACCGAAATTGAGATAAATTACAACGAACAGGAGCACCCCGGCAATAAAATAATGCATGAACCCGGGATTTACCTTCACGGCAACCAAGGATGCAGAAATCGACCCCAGTATCGCACCGGAAGCAAGAAACAGTCCTTCCTTAAGCTGTAAATTTTTCGCCCGGTAGTGAAAGAACGATGAACTTCCGGAAGAAAATAATCCTGCAAAAAGCGATGTAGCAATTATAGTAAGCGGGGTTGAATGGTGATAACCGGCCATGGGGAGAAAGTTCATTAAAACAGGAATGAATATAACTCCGCCCCCTAAACCTATCATGCCCGAGGCTATCCCCGCCATGAGTCCCCCGGCAAGACAAATAGCCAGTATAAGCGGGTCAGTAACTAACATTCAGCATTTTATTAAAAGCAACTTCGTTATTAACCAGGGATAATGCAGCTAAAATCTGTTTATCGTACTTCAATGATTCCCTGATCCTGCCTTCTCTGCCATCTACCCTGGAAGCAAGTTCCTTCTTGATTTCAGAAACAATATCATCACTATAGTTTTGCAATTCTTCTTTCTTCAACTTGTGGGAGAGTTTTTCTAAATCTGCAAGTTTAGCTTCAAACTCACCGGTATAGTTTTCCTTTGCACCTGCTTTTTTTAATTCTTCGATCAAATTTTCAACCCTGCTGGAATAATTAAACCCGTTCTTGTCAAGATATTCATAAAACTTGTTCAAATATTCAGAATCAGAAATCTTTGCTATTTCCGTATTTTCATGAGTGTTGAAATAATTAGTGGCAAACTTAAAAAAGGTTCCTCCGGCTATTAAATTTCTCACTAGTCCTGACTGGCTTGTATTGGTAACAATAGTATCAGGAAGAATACCGCCTCCGGAGAATACCACGCGTTTCCTGTCTGTTGCGAATTCACTGCTATCTACCTGAATACCAACTTCCATGAATACATCGTTATCTTTCGCGTAATCAATCCGTTGAATACTCCTGCCGCTGGGGGTAAAATATTTAGATGTAGTAATTTTAAGTGAAGTATTATAAGTGAGTGGAACCAACGTTTGTACCAATCCTTTGCCAAAAGACCTTTCACCTAATATTACACCGCGGTCATGATCCTGGATGGCACCCGCAACAATTTCACTGGCAGAAGCAGATGAACCATCAACAAGCACGATAAGTTTTGTAGAATCGGCTACGGGAGTTTCTTGTGCGAAATATTTTGTAACTTTTGAAGTATCACGCCCTATTACACTCACTACAAGCTGATTTTTATTCAGGAATTTTTCACTCACATCAATAGCTGCATCGAGCAATCCACCCGGGTTGCCTCGTAAATCCAAGATTACAGATTCCAACGGGCGTTCCTTTTTTAACTCGAACAACGCCTGTTTAATCTCTTCACCGGCAGTACGGGAAAATCCGCTAAGTTTCAAATAAACATTACCTGAATGAGCAGGGAAAAACCCATAATATGTTAAATTTTTAAGTTCAACTTCTTCACGCACCAGGTTAAATACTATATCATTTTCATATCCGTCACGTGCTATGATAACAGAAACCAAAGTTCCCGGTTCACCTTTAAGGTAACTGCTTAGTTCGTCATAATTTTCAGGGGATATTTGAACAGAATCAATCTGCTTAATTACATCGCCAATTCTAATACCTTGCCTCTGGGCAGAATAACCTTCAATAAGGTCAACAATTGTAACTTTATCGTTACGCAGCCCAACGCTCGCTCCAATACCGCCGTATTTACCCTTTGTAATTACATCAATATCCTTCTGCATTGTTTCATCAATATAAACCGTGTAGGGGTCGAGTGCAGAAAGGAGACCATTTATACCGGATATCATGAACTCTTCCGGCTCAATTTTATCCACATATTTCAGGCTAACCTCTTTGTACACACGCCCGAAAATATCAATACTTTTTGCAATTTTAAGATATATATCATCATCACCCCTGAAAAACCCGACAAAAAACACAGCCGCCAGAAGTATATAATACTTGTTAAATTTACGCATCGTTAAACCTCATTAACAGGAGAGAAACCCTTGATGTAATTAATAATCTGTTCATGTATGTCATTTATACGTTTTACACCATCGATTAGTTTCATACTATTATCCGAGTTTACAAGTTTCAGATACCCGTCGATAACATCGTGATAAAACTCACTTTTAGAGGATTCAATTCTATCATCGTCACCCCTGCTGTTTGCCTGTTTCCGTTTCGTAACTTCCTCGATTGGGATGTGAATATAAAACGTAATATCGGGCTTTGTGTCCGATATCGCAAAATATTGAAGATTATTAACAAAATCCAAATCTAATTTCCTGCCGTAACCCTGATATGCGATTGAAGAATGGTGAAACCTGTCGGAAATTACAATTACACCACGTTCCAGCGCGGGATTTATAACCTCGTTGACAAGTTGAGCCCTCGCAGCCGCAAAAAGAAGCAGTTCGGCTTTTTCGGTCATAGCATAATTTTTTTTATCCAAAAGTAAATCACGTATTTTTTCCGATATCCTTGTACCCCCCGGTTCACGAATAAGGAGTACTTCTTTACCGAGGTTCTCGTAATATTTTTTTAACAGACTTACCTGCGTGGTTTTACCGCTGTAGTCTATTCCTTCAAAAGTTATAAACATTGTCAGAATTTTTTTATGATGTATTCTAATTTATTAGGTTTGATATCAATGAGGATAGTGTATTCGGGTGGAGCGAAGGTTGGTGTTATCGCACCCAGGGTATCAGATAAAGCCTGCTTGAATGTAACATAAGGTTTGAGATCTTCAGCTTTCATTTTCCCAAGCAAATTTATACCACCCCTTAAAGTGATTCTTGCTTTTTCGGGAAATAGTTTTAATTCCCTGAATTGAGGTACATTTTTAACAATAATCGGCACGTTTTCAAATACCTTATCCACTATTTTTTGTACTTCAAATTCAACTTTTACTACAGGGTTTTCATACGAAACATTTTCAATATGTTCCAGAGCAACATCTTTTGAGACAGATTTATTGATGTCATCCATTGAAGATATCGCCGTATTGATGTTTTGTATTTCATTGACAATACTTGTAGGACCTGTAATCATAACCGAATCAGGGAAAACATTTATAGGAGAAACGAGTCCGTAGCCCGGTCTGTAATTCAATTTTATATTAGGAATAACCTGTACTTTTTTATTGGCAAGTTTTTCAACTTTAAATTCAAGTTCGTCGGGTTTCACTTCCATGAGCTGGATTGAAGAAGAGAGCCAGGAGTTTTGCCCGGCGGCACTTTCAAGATAAATTTTCTGGCTACCGTTTTTGCCTTTTGAAGAAACCTTAAATTCAAGATCGGGACCCAGTGACATGCCGGCAAGCTGCCAGCCAACACCTTTAACGCTAATTGCAACTTTATCCCGTGTAATTTCGGCGAGTGCGCTCCCCTCCGGAATATCGGTAATAAGCAATGGCATCTCGATAGTGGCAAAGTACTCTTCCGATAATGATACCGAACCCCAGAGAATTATCGAGAAGAGTGTTATTAATATTACGGGTAGTATTTTCTTTTTCATTTTTACAAATATAAAAAAACTCCACGTAATGCGGAGTTTTCAAATCACAAACTTTTTATAAACCCTGTTAAACCAATTTTTCAAAATAACTGATTAGCAGGTCTCTGTTTGCCTTAGAAATATCGCGCCCTTTAATAGGGAAATCGTCAATCTCACGGGCGAGTTTACGCAGATCGTGAACGTTCATCTCGCGAAGTACCTCGATTGACGGAATATCAATGTTAGTAGCAGGTTCTTCTTTTGGCTCTTCTTCAAAAAACGAAGATTGATTAGTATCTACTTTCACCTGTTTTGCGGGTGAATTTTTAGTAAATACCTTTACAGGCTCCCCGTCGTCATGAACATTAAACTCGCTGTTTTCCGGCTTAACTGTATTACCCCAGTCCTTAACAATATCTTCAAGCTGGGAATCAGGGCGAGGGATAACATGCGAACCGACAAGCTGACCAACACGCTGGGCAGCAGCAGCACCGGCATCAACAGCAGAACGAACCGCTGCAACATCACCAACAATCTTAACCGTTACTAAAGCGGCGGTAATTTTTTCTTTGGCTATAAGTTTAACATTGGCTGCTTTTACCATTGCATCAGCAGCCTCTATTGCACCTATTAAACCCTTGGTTTCTACTAGTCCTAAGGCTAAAAGCATCATTAATTACTTAAGCGTCTTTAGCTCTTTTGGGAAGAATCAATTCAACATCTGTATGAGGACGTGGGATTACATGAACCGAAACAAGCTCACCAACTCTCTGAGCTGCCGCTGCACCCGCATCAGTTGCCGCTTTAACTGCACCAACATCACCTCTTACCATGACAGTAACGTAACCGCCGCCAATTGTTTCTTTGCCTATAAGCTCAACCTTCGCCGCTTTAACCATTGCGTCGGCAGCTTCTACCGCACCAACCAATCCTTTTGTTTCTATCATACCGAGTGCGTCAAGTGTCATAAATAAACTCCAAATTTTAGTTGAATATCGGTTTCAAAATAAATGATACGCATAAAAATGTCAATTGTAAAAGTGTATATATGTATATTATTTTAGGTATATCTTTTTTGCAAAAGGCAATATCTATAAGGTTTTCATATAATCCTCAAGAATAACCGCCGCAGCGTTTTTATCTATCAGACCCTTGTCACGCCTTTTCTTTTTAGAAGTTACACTTGCAATTACCCGTTCTTTCGCAATACCGGACGAATACCTTTCATCTGCAAGCTCAACAGGTACTTTGAATTTTTTCTCAAGTGTTTTCACAAACTGATCAATTTTGCCGGTGATTTCCCCTTTATCGCCACTCTCTTTTAGCGGATACCCAACAACAATTTCCCCGATATCGTATTGTGCCAGAATTGATTCCAGCCCTTTCCAGAATTTATCATCATTCAGTAGTGTAGTTAAAGGTTGTGCGAATATACCAAGGGGATCGGTAATGGCTATGCCAATTCTTTTTTCGCCAAAATCTATCCCGACAATTCTCTTTTTCTCCAGACTCATCAGGCAGTTTCCGAATCAAGTCTTTCAACCGAAAAAATCTTTTTATTTTTTTTCAATCGTTCAATTAACTGGGCAAGATGTGAAATATCACTAACAAACACAGTAACCGTTCCATCAAACATAGAATCCGTGGCTGCGATATTAATTGCCTTGATATTCGTGTTTTTAAAATTGGTTATCGAGTTGGAAATTTCCTTCAACAACCCCGGTGTATCTTCTCCCCTGATTTTAATACCGGCAACAAAAAGGGAATCTTTTTTGCCCGGCCACCCGGCACGCACCAATCTTTCCCCGCCATTTTCAGACATGTTTATAAGGTTTTTACAATCCTTCCGGTGAATTTTAATTCCCTCCCCAATTGTGATATAACCTATTATCGGGTCGCCCGGAATGGGGTTGCAGCATTTAGCATAATTAACGACAAAACCTTTATAATCGCCATCAATCTCAACACCGCCAATATTTGTTCGAGCAATATGCGCAAACTTTTTAAATTCAAATTCCTGCTCCTCTTTTGCTTCTTCTTCGGGCGGATTAAGAATATTGTCAATGTTAAATTTATCCTGCGAAATTGCCTGGAAAAACTGAGCCGTGTTATCAAACTTTAACTTGCGTAATAAACGCTGCAAATCTTCTGTATTAAATGAAAGTTTATACTTCTTAAGTTTGCGTTCCCAGATTTCTTTCCCGGCTTCAACAATTCGCTCTTCCTCTTTGTTGAGGTATTTTCTTACCTGTGCTTTCGCCTTGTGAGTTACTACGAACTGCTGCCAGTTTTTATTGGGATGTTGGTTTTTTGACGTTATTATTTCAACCTGATCACCACTATGAAGGATTGTATTGAGAGGTACAATTTTACCCCCCAATTTTGCACCTATACAGTGATAACCAACGTTCGTGTGTATATCAAAAGCAAAATCAACCGGTGTGGAATTCGCCGGCAAACGTCTTAAATCTCCCTTGGGGGTAAAAACATATATTTCATCCTGATAGAGATTTAGCTTAAAACTTGCCATGATCTCTTTACTGGCTTCATTTTTAGAGGCATTTTCAAATACATCTCTTATCCAATTTACCCAGTCTTCAAGCTCATGATCGTTTTTCTGGAAATTCTCCTTGTAACGCCAGTGTGCTGCAACTCCCTTTTCCGCTATTTCATGCATTTTCCTGGTGCGGATTTGTATCTCTACCAACTTTCCTTCCGGCCCAATTACCGTGTTGTGGATAGACTGATAATTATTTTTTTTGGGTATGGAGATATAATCTTTAAATCTGTCGGGTATAGGTTTGTAAATCTGGTTTGTAACCCCCAGCACGTAAAAACATTCATTAGCGTCGTTACTCTCGAGAATAATTCTCACGGCAAGAAGGTCGAATATTTTATCAAACGATGTATTAAGCTTGATCATCTTTTTATAGATGCTGTAAATATGTTTAGGCCTTCCGCCGATATCAAAATCTAATTTATATTCTTTAAGTTTATCAGAAAGGGGTGCAATAAACTTTGCGATGTAAGATTCTCTTTCTTTTCGTTTATCGTGAAGTTTTTTTGCAATCTCGTTATATGCCTCTTTGTTCAAATACTTGAACGCGAGGTCTTCCATTTCCCATTTAACTCTCCCCAAACCAAAGCGGTTTGCAAAAGGAGCATAAATTTCAAGGGTTTCTTTAGCGATACGCCGCTGTTTATCCGGTCTTACAAACTCCAGTGTACGCATGTTGTGAAGGCGGTCTGCAAATTTGACTAATATTACGCGCAGGTCTTTGACCATGGAAAGGAGCATCTTACGGTAGTTTTCAGCCTGACTTATTTCGTGTCCTTTAAATACACCGGATATTTTAGTCACGCCATCAACTATCTCGGCAACTTCGGCGCCGAATTCTTTCTCGATAAACTTGAGGCTGAAAGATGTATCTTCAACTACATCATGAAGAAGCGCGCTGATGACTGATATATCATCAAGGGCAATTTCTGTAACTACTATCATTGCCACAGCGTAGGGATGGTAGAAATATGGCTCGCCTGAATCCCTGGTATCGTTTTTATGGGCTTCCTCGCTAAGTTTAAAAGCTTTTTTGAGCGCATCTTCATTTACTGCCGGAAGATTTTTACGGCATGCCTCGAGCAACTCGTTTAGCATTCTGGTTTGTTTTGAGCCGGCTATCATATATTTATCTCAATTACTTTCCCGAATTAAGAATAAAAAACTCGGGGAAGTTGCTTTTCAGTTTCGTTTTATAACTTTGAAAGTATTTTTTTCTTTAACTCAACTACCCGTTCAAGTCTGGCAGATAAAAAATCCTGCTCAAAGTCATTAAGTGTATACTCTAATATATTATTACAACATTCCAATGCAAGAGTATTTTTATCCAAAATTTCGTACAGTACCGCAATTTTATTCAGAAGTTCTATTTCCCTTATTTTTGAGCCTGTCTCACTCTTCCGGTATGAATCAAGAACAATATTATACCAGTATATCGATTTATTTTTATCAATGTTAAAATAAGCTCGTCCTAATAACATAGCAAAAGTTCTGTTATTGGGGTAATTTCGTACAATATTTTCCAAAAGAGTAACTGCTTTTGCATCTCTTTCAGATAACAGGTAAGCCCAAGTGAGTGAATGAACAGCCACGTATGAGTGAAAACTATTGTTATTGATGGCTTTAAGAAGAAATACTTCCCCTTCAGCCCGTTCATCTTCAACAAAAGGGAGCCAGAGCAAACTTTCACCAAATTCACTTTTCCAGTATTTATAGCTGCCAATTGCCACGTATGCATCATAACAAGTTGTGTCAATCTGCAAACATTCTCCAAAATATTGCAAGGAGGAGATACCCTCGGTAAGCGCGGAAAAATAATTCCCCTCAAGGGCATAGTAATACCCTTTCATGCCCAGCACCAGCGCTAGTTCGTAAACGTTTACAAGTTTTTCAGGCTCTTCATCGTAATTAGTCTCTGCTACTTCCTGAGCTTTATCCAGATAATAAAAAATTGTATCGGGATTAATCGGTATGAGGTAGTCGTACTCTTTGAGTGTAAAAATTCCCGCCTTGTAAACATTACCAAGGGCACGATTGGGAAATTCTTTCGCGAGAGTATCAAAATCCGCCGTTGCCCTAGTATAGTCAATGTTTTTTAAGTGCTCAAGCCCTCTTGAAAATAAAATGTTAATTCTTTCATTTTCATAAGTTTGTGCTGAAACGGAAAGAATTAAAAGAACGAAATAGAAAAGATTAAAGAGTGCCGAACGTCCTGTCACCTGCGTCTCCTAATCCGGGAACAATGTACCCTTGTTGATTCAGTTGCCGATCGAGAGAAGCCGTGTAAATTGGTATTTCCGGGTGATCTGCAGAAAGTTTTTTTACACCTTCAGGTGCAGCGATGAGGGATGCAAAAATGAGGTCTTTTGCGCCACGTTGTTTTAAAAATGAAAATGCGGCTGAGGCGCTGCCACCCGTGGCAAGCATGGGGTCAAGTACAATAACTTTAGAAGTAGCCAGCTCTTTTGGAGTTTTATAATAATATTCAACCGGCTCAAGAGTTTCTTCATTCCTTTGCAGCCCGATGTGACCCACTTTTGCATAAGGTATCATTTCAATAAAAGCATCAACCAGTGCTAAACCTGCACGTAATACCGGAACGAGGATAACTTCACTTTTGATCTTGTGCCCAATTGTTTTTTCAAGGGGTGTTTCAACATCAATTTCAACAACAGGGAAACTTTTACTTATTTCAACAACAAGAGAAAATGCGATTCTTTTTAATGCGGCGCGAAATTGATATTCCTTTGTTTCTTTATGCCTCAGGTAGGTAATATCTCTTAAAATTAATGGATTTTGAACTATTGTTAAGTTCTTCATCAGTTTTTCCTTATTTTTCTTCCCAGTACCGAAAGTATATTAATAAAAGGTGAATGCGGGGGAGTATAATTAAAATCGGTGTTATATAACTCTTCCGCTTTTATTTTTTGTTTAATCATCATCGAAATCAAATCTGCATAGCCAATACATTCTTTTTTACCAAAAAATTGTGCCCCGAGAATTAGTCCCGTGCTACGTTCATATATAATTTTCCCGAACACCTTATCAGCACCCGGCATAACTTTTACAAGATTTGGTAATACAGCGGAAACCGAGGTGAAATTAAATCCGGCACTTTTTGCTTCTTCACTGCTTAAACCCACCTGGGTAAAGACTTTATCAAATATTTTAACCGCAATATTTTTTACAACAGGGTTAAAAAATGAATTCCCGCCTGCGGCGTTATCCCCGGCGATATGCCCCATTGAATGTGCCAATGTTGCCACCGGGAAATAAAATGGTCTGCCGGTGATAAAATTTATAACCTCGCTGTTGTCACCAGCTCCAAAAATATTAGGGTCGGAAGTTTTAAGCTTGTTACTCAATTTCAAGCCGCCCGAAACCCCGGTTTCAAGTCCGGCATTAACCGCTAAACCGGTATTTGGCTCAACCCCTGCGGCAACAATTACCAAATCTGCTGCAAAAACATCCTGCCCTGATTTAACAGAGTTAACCTTATAGTCTTTAGAGTTAACTTTATCGATTTTTCTCCTGCCAAGAAACTCAACACCGTTTTTA
>Ga0209692_10003683_pt1 | contig 14642 bp, 12 predicted proteins | sample tdDd472_FD_187129 | JGI IMG/M metagenome (GOLD analysis project Ga0209692, IMG submission 187129) | Marine sediment microbial communities from the Atlantic coast under amendment with organic carbon and nitrate - tdDd47.2 (SPAdes)... | ecosystem: Environmental > Aquatic > Marine > Coastal >...
GACTGTGACATATATGAATACGATGTTATAAATATTCTAAAAGCAAATTATTTAAATAAGATATATGTAGATGCACAATCTCCTGAAATTCCAGATGTTTTTGATGCTATAAAATTTGCTCATAAGATTGATGCAATAATAGCTTATGTATATTCTGGAGATGTTATAAATTCAATTACAGAAGATAAGAAAAACCAAAAGTTTGAAGATGATTTCATAGAGGATCTTTTTAAGTATAATAAAAGTATTGGATTTGATGCTGTAGCTTTTATGCCTACACGTAACACAGAAGAACAATTGGACAAGGTTATGAACTTATGCAGAAAAAATGATTTGATACAAATAAATGGTGAAGATATTAATCAACCTCGTCAGCCATTTGTTTGTGAGAAATTATCAGATAAAAAATATGCTCATTTGATAGATACTACATGGGATTTAGTAAATCGAAAATGAATTTAGCATAGTAATTTTATTAAACAGATTTAAACATAATATAGAAAAGCAGATTGAAAGGATAGTTTTATGAAAAAGATAATGAATTCAGCAGAAAATTTTGTGCCAGAAATGTTAGAAGGTATACTACTGGCTCATCCTGACCAATTGAGATGTGTAGATGATGATTTGCATTGTATTGTTAAGACCAACATTAAAGAGAATAAGGTAGGAATTGCAACAGGTGGTGGCAGTGGACATTTACCATTATTCTTAGGCTATGTAGGAGATGGTATGCTAGATGGTTGCTCAGTTGGTGATGTTTTTCAGTCTCCTAGTGCAGACCAGATGTTGGCAGTAACAAAATCAATTGATTCTGGAGCTGGAGTTTTGTACATTTACGGTAACTATAATGGAGATATATTTAACTTTGACACTGCAGCAGAAATGGCTGATTTTGAAGAGGATATAAAAGTTGAATCTGTAGTTGCAGGTGATGATATTGCATCTGCTGCACCTGTAGTTGCAGGTGAAAGAAACAAAAGACGTGGCGTTGCAGGAATATTCTTTGTATTTAAGTGTGCTGGTGCTGCTGCTGATGAGATGATGAATTTATCAGAAGTTAAAAGAGTTGCTGAAGATGCTTGCAAAAATGTTAGAACTATGGGTGTTGCACTATCAGCTTGCATAGTACCTAGGGTAGGAAAGGCAACATTTGAGATTGCTGAAGATGAAATGGAAATAGGCATGGGAATCCACGGTGAGCCAGGAATTAGTAAGACTAAGTTAAAGTCTGCAGATGAAATAGTAGATGAAATGCTAAATCCAATATTAGAAGACTTAAAGTGTGAATCTGGTGATGAAGTATCAGTTTTAATAAATGGACTTGGAGGTACTCCTCTAGAAGAGCAGTATATCGTATATCGCAGAGTACATCAAATATTATCTGAAAAGGGTATATCAGTATATAAAGTTTTTGCTGGTGAATATGCAACATCAATGGAAATGGCAGGATTATCAATTTCCTTGTTAAAGCTAAATGATGAACTAAAAAGATTAGTGATAGCTCCTGCTAACACACCATTTGTTAAGCATGTTTAGGAGGGTAATATGTTAGATTGTAAAAACATAAAGGGTATGCTAAAAGCTGTATCCGATGTTATGATTGTAAATAAAAATAAGCTTATTGAAATGGATAGTATATTTGGTGACGGTGATTTGGGTCTTACAATGAGTGATGGATTTGAGGCGGCATATAGTGCAATATCAGGCTCTGAGGAAACAGATTTAGGTAAACTTTTGTATTTTGCAGGGAAAGCTATGGCATCTAAAGTTCCTTCAACTATGGGAACATTGATGGCTACAGGATTAATGAGCAGTGGAAAAGCTCTGAAAGGACAAGTAGAACTTGATATAGAAGGTTTATCTTTATTGCTAGATAGTTACATAACAGGTGTTATGAAGCTAGGCAAAGCAAAAAGAGGCGAAAAGACTTTTGTAGATGGGTTTATTCCAGCTGTTGATAGCATGAAAGAGTCAGCAAATAGTGGACTTGAACTAAAGGAAGCAATAAAAAAAGCTAGTGATGCATCAAAAGAAGGGTATTTGCAAACTAAAGATATGTTAGCTGTACATGGGCGTGCTGCCATAAGAGGTGAGCAATCCCGTATGGAATATGATCCAGGTGCTTATGTGGCTACATTAATTGTTGGTGCTATTGCGGATTATATAAATAATGTAGATTAACACATTTATACTTTAAAAGTAGAATCATAATAAATTAAAAGCACATCTATTAGTTTAGATGTGCTTTATTTATGCTTAATTATAAGATTAAACCTTTTTATATTGGTTAGCAGTATCGTATTTTTCTACTAATTTAGCCTGATACTTTTTATTAACCATTGCAATGACATACCATACAGCATAAGCAACTCCTATTACTGCATTTACAATTCCCAACCAACGTATAACTGTTGGATTATGCCATGATGATGCATCCATAAATTTTAGGAATAAGCCTGGGAAGCATCCTCTTAATAGTAGATGAAGACCTAAGGTATAAATACGCGCTGTTCCCCATAATTCTGGCTTACGTTTAATTATTGGATATATAAGAGCAGCCATTAGAATGCAAAGTGAACCTGCTACGAAACTAGGACTTTCACTAAATATAAAAGCTGCATTCCATGTAGTATAAAGTACATTCCACATAATTGTTGTAAAAGCTAGTAAATCTCCACGATTCTTTTTTTCTATTGTCCAATACAAAACTGGTAGTGGAGTAGTTATAATTAAAGAAATACCTGCTATAGCATTAGCAGTGTTACCTAATGAAAAACCTTTTAGTGTAGCTTCTAGAATATTGATAGTTAAAACTGCATAAGTGAAGAACAAAATCAATTTACGATCAAAGAAACTCCAGAACTTTCCCTCTTTGCCTTTGAATCTTGATATACGGGCAAAACCAAGAATAATTAAGGGTAGAACTACAGAGAATGTCTTTGACCATCTAAACCAACCTTCTACCTCACCTAAGAGATACATAAAAGGTATTGATAACAATGATAATACCCAAAAGACTAATGAAGACCAAACACTTTTACGCATCCAGTCAATAAAAAGAACTAATAATAAGAAATAAAGCCCCATATATAGGACATAGCTGAGAAGTGAAACCATCCTAAACCTCCAAAAAATAATACTTGTACATTTTACTATATTGTTAAAATACACAAGCTTATTATAATGATTTATTTGATTATATTTTTATCAATATACTATCCATAAATAGTAAGTAATTAGGCTTAATATAGTGTGAGATACTTTTTATTTAGAGAAACAGAATTTCCTCACATTAACAAGTTGACAAATAAAAATATACATGCTAACATTTATATAATGTTACATTTACTCACGCAGTGAGCAATTGTAACATTAACATCCATAATAAATATATTACTCTAGCTGCAACAATTCATTTTAAGATATGACATCAAACAATAAGTATTAGTACTTACTTTAATATAAATTCTAGTTATTAACTTTATTAGTGATGAATATGATGAATACATATTTATAGCTAATAATCATATAAAATAAGGAGCACAATTATGAATCCATATAGTTTTGTCAAGGAAGAGCCATATAAGTTGTACATTAATGGTGAGTTTGTAGAATCAGAATCAGGAGTAACTTTTGATGTTAACAATCCCTACAATAATCAATGTTTTGCTAAGGCCTACAAAGGTGGAGTAGCTGATGTTGAAAAGGCAATTATAGCAGCTCGTAAAGCATTTGATGAAGGTCCATGGGGGGCTATGTCTGATAAAGAGAGAGGACAGTTGATTTCTAAAGCTGGGGACATATTAGAGAGAAGGCAAGAGGAATTTGCTTGCATTGAAACATTAGAGTGCGGAAAGCTTTATATGAGTGTTTTGCATTATGAAGTACCTATGAGTATTGATGCATTTAAATACTTTTCTATTAAAGCACGTTGCATAGAGGGTAAAGTAGTACCATGTGAAAGTGGACATTTAAATATGGTTAAATGGTATCCACATGGTGTTGTAGGTGAAATACTACCTTGGAATGGTCCTTTGATGATGGGGTGTCAGAAAATTAGTGCAATTTTAGCAGCTGGAAATACAGTGGTAGTGAAACCATCTTCCATGGCATCACTTAGCATGATGCTCCTAGCTGAAGTTTTTGATGAAGCAGGATTCCCACCAGGAGTGTTTAATGTAGTTACAGGTTCTGGTGCTGTGATTGGCGATGTGCTAGTAAAAAGTCCGCTTGTAGATATGGTATCTATGACTGGTGGAACCGATACTGGAAAACACATTATTGAGGCATCAAAAGATACTGTAAAAGATATAGCATTAGAGCTAGGTGGCAAAAGCCCTAATATAGTTTTTGATGATGTAGATATAGATGAGGTAGTAAAATGGGCACGTTTTGGATTTACACTAAATGCTGGTCAGGTTTGTGTATCTGGTACTAGGCTGATACTGCAAAGAAACATATATGAAGAGTTTTTAGATAAACTTAAAGTAGAATGTGAGAGTATGACACCTGGTGACGGGTTTGATTATAAAAAAGGAGTTAATCTTAGCTCGCTTATATCAAAAAGTCATGCAAGTAATGTATGGAAGTACATTGAAAAAGGGAAAGAAGCTGGTGCAAGGTTAATTACTGGTGGAATACCATACAATGATGAAGAGCTCAACAAAGGGAACTTTGTGCCAGTCACTGTGTTTGCAGATGTAACATGTGATATGGACATCTTTCAGGAAGAGATTTTTGGACCTGTACTTTGCGTAACACCATTTGATACAGAAGAAGAAGCCATAAAAATAGCTAATGCTACAGATTTTGGTTTGGCAGGCGGTGTATTTACCAAAGACATTAAACGTGCACTGAGAGTAGCTGATGCAATAAAGAGCGGACAAATATATGTTAATACATACTTTAGTAAGGGTATTATAGAATCGCCAGGTACAGGCTGGAAAGAAAGTGGATTGGGAGTGGCTGGCATTCATAAATATATGATTTCAAAGACTATATTTTTTAATATGGTTGACGAAAGCTATCCACCTGCATAAGCACATAATGACATGAAGAATAAACTTTATGCTATACCTCGTTTTTACTTATAGGTAAAAGCGAGGTTTATTTTATGCTTATACTAATAATTTAAGTGTATATGTTAATAATATATTTAACAAGTAGTAGGCATAATATAACAATCTTATATAGTAATGAAAGAATAATTTAAACAATTAATAAAGCATATACAAAATACTAGCTTTTGAAAGTAAATACATGTTAAAATACAATTAGTTCATTTATATAGGCTGATTGCCTGTGAAAACAAACATAGATTAAAGTAAATAGAAACATAGTTTGTTAAAAAAATAACTTGAATTAGACCCATTATATGTTAATATACAATGGAGATAAATATGGAGGACAACAGATATTGGCTAATCCAACAAATAAAAATGAATTTGTAAAAGTTGCATATTATTATTATAAAACTGGAATGACACAGAATGAAATAGCAAATAAAATGTCTATGTCAAGGCAGCGTGTTAATAGGATACTAAAAAAATGCCTTGAAACTGGTATTGTTAAAATTGTTATACAGGATTATGAAGATCAAAATGTAGAATTCGAAACCAAATTTGAAAATATTTCTGGGTTGAATGAAGCTATGATTATAAATTGTGAAAGCGACAATATAAATGATTCCTTAGGCCCAGCAGCAGCCTCATACCTTGAGAGAATACTAAAAGATGATGATATTATAGGGTTCTCTAGAGGGCGAGCTTTATCTTCCTTGGTAAGCAATCTTTCAGAAAGTGATAAAAAGAATCTTACAGTTACCCAGCTTGTTGGTGGGCTAAATGCAGAAGAATCCAGCACTAATTCTGATGACATTGTAAGGTACTCATCAGAAACATTAAATGCTAAGCCATATTTTATGTATGCACCTATTATTGTAGAAAGCAGAGAGTTAAGGGATTCAATGCTTAAAGAAAGCTTTTTTTCACAGGTATATGACAAAATGAAAAATTGTACTGTTGCAGTTGTTGGTATTGGTGATATGTCAGATGAATCTGAATATGTGCAAAGAAGTTTTTTAACTGAGCAAGAATGCACTATATTGAGAGATAAAAAAGCAGTAGGTGAGATATGCACTCATTATTTTGATATTAACGGCAATATAATACAAAGTGATATTAATGGACGTGTGTTCTCTATCGACCATGAAAATTTAAACAATATTCCTATTAGGATAGGTATAGGTGGTGGAGCACAAAAAGTGAAAGCAATAGTAGGAGCCATTAGAAGTAATTTGATAAACGTGCTTATAACAGATTATGACACAGCTATGACTGTGTATGATAATTTGGACAAGTAGTGTGATAAGGATATTTATATAAAAAGTACTATATAACTAGATGTCAGTAATGCTGTCTAATGTTGTTTTATAAAATAAACAACATTGGGCAGTTATTTTTTTGCAAAAAATTGTTTACATTCTGATTAATATATGATAATATTTATTTGTAGTTACAATTGAACACACACTGAGCATATGTCACAGTAAGAATTATATAGAATGGAATAGGAGAGATTTAATATGACAAATAAAACTCATAGAAAAAATCATATTTTTAGAGAAGATAAGAAGACGTTCATAATGGCAATGGATCATGGGAACATGTTTAATGTACTTCCTGCAATGAAATATCCAGGAAAAATAGTTAGCGAAGTAGCACGTGCAGGTGCTGATGCGTTTCTAGCTACAGTCGGTCTTGCAGATAAGTTTGCTGATGAATTCCATGGAAAAGGAATAATCTTAAGACTTGATGGTTCTTGTTCATTTTTAGGATCAAAAAGCAAACCTTTACAAACTGTAGTAAAAGTTGAAGATGCTCTAAGGCTTGGAGCAGATGCTGTAATAAGCATGGGATTCCCAGGATCAAAGTGGGAAGATCAAATATTAGCTGACTTATCAAGAAACATTTTAGATGCGAACCAATGGGGTATGCCTGTGGTAGCAGAAATGCTTCCTAGAGGATTTGAAGGTGGAGAAGATTCTAGATCACCAGAGAATATTACTTTTGCATGTCGAATGGGAGCAGAAATGGGTGCTGATATTATAAAAACCGAATATACTGGTTCACCTGAAACATTTAATGAATTATGTGAGAGTGTTTATGTACCAGTTGTAATATTGGGTGGAGGTAAGAAGGTATCTGAGAAAAAGCTTTTAACAGATATAAAAGAAGCTCTAGAAGCAGGTGGTGCAGGCGTTGCTATGGGTAGAAACATTTGGGGACATGAAAATCCTGCAAGATACGCAAGCGCAATTGCAAGACTTATACATGAAGATTGCAGCGTAGAATCAGCGTTAAAAGAACTAAACAAGAAGTTCTAGGAGGATTAGAGAAAATGGAAACTTATAAAGTAGGAATTAACTCAGGAGTTAATGAGATAAGCATAGTTGAAAAAGAATTGAAAGACCCTAAAGGCACACAAGTCCTTGTTAAAATCAATAGCTGTGCTATATGTACACTTGAACAAAGAATTTATAAAGGTGTTTTCAAACGTTATCCATTTGCAGGAGGTCACGAAGCTGCAGGCACAGTTGTATCAGTTGGAGATAAAGTAAAAAGCTTGAAAGCTGGCGATAAGGTTTCAATGAGAATGCTTACAAGCTGTGGTGAATGCCACTATTGCAGAAATGGTCATGAGAATAAATGTGTTTCTGCTTTTATAGCAAATATTCATGAGGGTTTAGGCGGACCTGGTGGATTTGCAGAGTATATGATGCTAGAAGCAAAAGCATTATATAAGATGGCAGATGATATAGATTTGAAATTTGCAGCTTTAACTGAACCTTTGGCATGCTGCGTACACAGCGTGAACAATGCAGATATTCAACTTGGTGAAGATGTTGTAGTTGTAGGAAATGGAATAATGGGAGCATTTCATATTCAGCTTGCTAAACTAAGGGGTGCTAGAGTAATAGTATGTGAAGTTGATGATGAGCGTTTGGCAATTGCTAAAAAAATAGGTGCAGATATTACTATAAATTCTAGTAAAGTAGACGCAGTTGAGAAGATAAAAGAATTAACAGATGGCAGAGGTGCTGATGTTGTATTCTGTACAGCAGCACTAACTTCACTAGCAACACAAAGCATAGAAATGGCAGGAAATCATGGACGTGTTGTAATGTATTCATCTTTCCCTAAAGGAAACCCAATCGAGTTAGATGTGAACCGTGTTCATTCATCCGAGATGAATATAACAGGTGCTGTTAATTCTAACACTAGTGATTTCCTAGCAGCCGCACGATTGCTTTCAAATAAGATGATAGATCCATCACAATTTATTTCAGATGTTATACCATTTGAGAATATAAACCATGCATTTGAACGTGCAATAGATCCTAAGACTTATCGCGTTCTTGTAGAGATGTAGGTGTATTTAGCACTTATTTAAAATGGAAAGGAAATAAGTGCTTGTATATAAATAATAAAGAAAGAAGGAATTAAAGAATGGAAAACGAAAAAGGAAAACTTGGTTTACTTGACAGTTCGACTATTCTAATTGGGGGAATGATTGGAAGTGCTATCTTCTCACTATCAGGTCTAACAATTATGAATGCAGGACCAGCATCAATACTATCATGGGTAATCGCTGCAATTATTTTATTCGCTTATGGTCTTCAAACAGCAGAACTATCAACTAGGTTCCCTAAGTCAGGAGGAATATTCGTATTCCCTGCTAAATCATTAGGTAAAACAGAAAAACAAGGACAATTCTGGGGATGGATCTCATCTTGGGCATATCTATTTGGCTGTATAGCTGGCTCAGCTTTCTCAGCAATTTATGTAAGCATTTATCTAGGAGTTAGTTTCCCAGCTCTAGGCGAATTCCAAGTACCAATCGCACTTGCTGCAGTTATTTTCTGCGGAATTCTAAACATGGTTAAGATTAGTGCTATGGGTAAAATTAATACTATTTTGACAATAGGTCTTGCAGGCACAATGGTTATTTATATTGTCTCTGCTTTTACAAGTGGACAATGGGATGCAAGCTTGCTTTCACCAGTTTTCTCACAAGGTGCTCTAGGAACTACAGGCTTTATGAGCTCAATTCCAATTGCTATGGTTGCATTTGGCTCAATCGTATCAGTATCATTTATGGTTGGTGAAATAAGGAACCCTAATAAGACAGTTCCAAAGGCAATGTCAATTGCTATGGTAATCGTTGTTATTCTATACGTATTAATGATAGTTGCTACTTTAGGATTAGTAACATCAGGCTTCTTGCAAGAGAACCCAGGTATGGCTTATATACCTATGTATGCAGCTGCATTTACAAAGCTAGCATCTATTCCATGGTTAGTAAAACTGATATCACTAGCAGCAGTTTTAGCACTATTAACAACAATTCTTGTTGTAATGGCATTAGCAGGTCGTGCTATTCAAGCTGCTTCTTTTGGCGGTCTACTACCTAAGTTCTTAAGTAAGAACAGCAAAAAAACAAATATGCCAGTAAATGCACAACTTGTTGTAATGGTTATTGTAGGAGTTATAGCAGCTTTCCCAGATTTAACTAATTTCATTGTTAATCTTGGTGCACTATGTAATGCAATTGTAGTATCTATTATCAGTGTAACTGTTATAGCTGCACGTAGAAAGAACCCTGACATGAAGGATATATTTAGAGCTCCAGGCGGAAATGTTCTTCCTGTTATAACTCTAATTGTTCTTTTAGGTGCTTACATACCTGGTATCATCCAAGGCGGCGGACAGCTTTGGCTATGGACTGCAGTATACTTCGCATTAGGCTTAGTAATATACTTTATTAGCCTAGCTAAGAAAAAAGCTTAATTAGAAAAAGTTGAGTAGAGGAATATCTTTAACCAATTACTAATTATTATTCTGTCATGTAACTAGTTTGCATGACAGAATATACACCAAAAAGGATAGATTTATTATGAAGTATATAGATAAAAAAAATTTTAGCATGATAAATACATGCGTTGCATTTGGAGATTTTGATGGCGTCCATATTGGGCATAGGGCAGTAGTAGACAAAATGCTGGAACTATCAAAACAAGATATTACCTCTGTTGTAGTAAGCTTTGAGTATGATAATGCATTGTTAGAAGATAAAAAAGTTCTTTCTACTGAGTTGGAAAAGAAAAACCTTCTAAGTGAAAATGGTCCTGAAGTATTGATTTCATATAAAATTGATGAACAAAACAAGGACATACCAATTGAAAGCTTTATAAAAGAGGTTATAGTAGATAAGTTAGGCGCAAAGTTTGTTGTAGTAGGAGCACAAAATGAAAACATTAATACAATGCGTGAATGTTCAAAAGAGTATGGATATGAATTAGTAGAGTGCGAAACAGTATGTGTTGACAATGAGTCTGTTTCTTCAAGTAGTATAATGAAGCAGATAATAGATGGAGACGTTAAAAAGGCAAATGAATTGCTTGGACATCCATATCTATTAATGGGTGAAGTTATGCATGGTAAGGCGTTAGGTAGGACTGTTGGCATGCCTACAGCAAATTTAGGGTATGAACAGCATAAACTACTACCTAATCATGGTGTTTATGGCACAATTACAGATATAGACGGAAGTGATGTAAAAGGTCTAACCAATATTGGAAAACGACCTTCAGTTGATAATCATGATTATGTTACTATAGAGACGTTCTTACTTGATTTTTCTGGTGATTTATATGGTAAGATACTTTCACTTGAAATACATGCATTTATAAGAGGAGTATTAAAGTTTAATAGCCTTGATGAGGTTAAAGCTCAGGTCAATAATGATATAGAGTCAATAAGATCTTATCTTGATAAGTTATAAGCTTTTCTTAATAAGAGGAGAATAATTTAATACAAATATTAGAATACCTCGTTTTGCTAAGTAGCACTAACGAGGTATTTGTAATTATTTAGATTATTAACTATTACAATTTAATCTTAATAAGTTTCGAGATTAATGTACTAACAGTTAAAATAACTATCATTAATAAACTTGTGATAATATACCCATAACACATTTCACCAAGCAATAGAGTAGCCCATGAAACAAGTAGCCAATGAATAATATAGATAGAGGTTGTATTCTTACCAAAATAATTAACTATATTAACTACTTTACTATTTGGAGCTTTATTTACAATTTTGCTTATTAACCATAGCCAAATTAATACAAATCCCATTATCCAAATCATTGAACCTTGGCCACTGTGAAAGTAATCACCTATATGGAAATCAAAGTTTGTTGCAGTTATAATGCTACCAATTAGTAATAGAACTAAACCAGGCTTAATAAGTGATCTGAATAGTTTATCAATATCCTTTGAAGACTTAATCATAACACCAAAAACCATACCTATTAATGGATAATACAACCAGCCAAAGAGTGGGAAGTATACTAAATCTGTATAGCCCCAGATGTAGTTAAATATCCAGTTGATTATACCTATATTAGATTCTATACCCCAGATATATGGACTGATAATCATTACAACTGTTCCAATTAGTAGCCAGTAAATAGGTTTATTAAAAAGTCTTTTTATTATACTCATTAAAATATAGGCACATCCAGCAAATTGCAGAATGTCTACTTCCCAAAATGCTATTATGTTGCCTGTACTTGATATATTTACAGTGTTAAATCCTTCTGTAAAGATAGTAAGTATATCGTATCTTAAAAAACTTAGCACTATACCAACAAGTAGCAGCATGAAACCTTTTAAAATACCCTTAAACATGCTTTGTGAACGTGATGAAAGTACGAAGAATATACCCATTGCAAACATAAAAACTGGTGCTGCTGGCGGGCCACCTAGAAAATCTATTATATAGCCAAAGGGAGAATATTGAACGCTTTCTGATGCATAGGTAGATAGTACGTGGACAAAGACCATAAAGATGACAGCCATTCCTCTAGCAAAATCTAAAGAAAGATTTCTAGTTTTTAATTTGCTATCGTTGTATACATTATGGTCGGTTGTTAAGACTGATTTCAGTTGTGAATATGACATTTATTTTTCTCCTTATCTAAAAAATGTTTATCTATATCCACTATAAACTTATCTTAGAAATATGTCTTTATGCCATTAGTTATATATTGAATAAAACGAGTTATAAAAAAGTAATAGATGTGCTATATAACTTTTTTCATACTTAAATTTAGTTGTTTACTACTTACGTTGTATTTACTATATCCAGTATTTTTGTTACGGTTAAGCCATCACAAAAAGGAGATAAGTAATGAAAACAATATTGATAGTAGTTATTATAATTATGCTGTTTAGCATAGTAGGATGCCAACAGGTTAATGACGAGATAGGTAGTGATGCAAGCAACAACACAGGAAACGGAATAAGTGTAGAAGCAAATGAAGAAATGAATGATGTAGACATTGAGTATATTTTTCCGCATGAGGGTGTGGAACATGAAGGTACATGGCTGCAATGGCCTCACAATAACACATATGATGGTACGCTTGAATGTTATGAACCAATATGGATTGAGATGACAAGAGGCCTTGTGAAAGGCGAGAACGTACATTTAATAGTCTATGATGAAGAGAGCAAAGAGCGTGTCAAGAGGGTATTGGAACAAGAAGATATAGATATGAGAAAAGTAGACTTTTATGTATTCCCAACAGACGATGTATGGATTCGAGATAATGGACCTATATTTGTATATGATAAAGATGGTAATCTTTTAATAGAGAACTGGCAGTTTAACGGCTGGGGTAGTAAAGCTCCATATGAAAAGGATAATATGATTCCTAAGCTGATAAGCGAAGCAACAGGCATTGAGTACGTTGACATAGACATGGTTATGGAGGGAGGAGCCCTTGAAACTGATGGTAACGGTACAATGATATCTACATTAAGCTGTGTTAACAATGATAATAGAACTAAGAATTTTACATTAGACGAAATCGAAATCTATCTGACAAAGTACTATGGTGTAACTAATTTTATATGGCTTGAGGGTGTAGCTGGAATGGATATAACAGATAATCACATTGATGGCATGATTAAGTTTTTGGATGATAAAACAATAATAGCTGATTCTGAATTTGACTTAAGTCCAGCTGAGATGAAAGGCTGGAAGGATGCAAAGACATTGCTTAATGCTAAAAATGTTGACGGTGAGCCATATGAGTTTATTTTTCTACCCTCTACAAAGAAAGAAGTAGTACAAGTTGAAGGTGAATGGATAAAAGGATCTTATATGAATTTTTATGTAGGTAATAAGGTGGTACTAGTGCCAAACTATGATGATGAAAATGATAAAGTAGCTAATGGTATTTTGCAGGAACTTTATAAAGATAAGGAGATTATTGGTATTGATGTAAGAGATCTTTTTGCAGATGGTGGAATGATTCATTGTGTTACACAACAGCAACCAATATCTTTAAATGACTAGACAGAGAGGATATAACTTTAACAAGTAAATTGAGTGATTAATTCCTATATGCTATAATATTAATATTCAAGGTACATAGGAGCTAATTATGGAAAACTTTTTATTAATCTATAATATTCTGTTAACGATACTGCTTACAATATTATTAACAGGATTTTTCATATTATCTAGAATAAAAAAGAAGAAGGCATACATTTATTTTGCTATTTTATTTATACTTCTTATTATTGATAATTCGCTAGTGTATCTATCTGAGTTTTCTTCAAACTTTAGCTTGCTTTATGAAAGTAGTGATGTTGTATATTTAGCAATTTATTCAACCTTTATTGGAGTTATTATATTTGGCAGATTGATACTTGTAGATTTATTTAAGGATAAAATAAAACTATGTGAAATTATTACATTTACAATAATAATAGTTATTCATATTTTGGCAGAAATACTAGCATCTTTTGAATTAAGTGAGTTACTTATATACTCATCTCTATATATTGGAGTAGGCTATATTGCTTTAAGAGCATGGCTTCTAAAACGTAATAAGCAAGTAAGTTTTATTAAATCCATGTATTCACCTTGGGGAATAGTAGCTAGGTTAGCATTTGCATTGTCATTAGCTGGGATTGTAGAATCTGCATTGTATTATGCATCCTATGAAAAAGAGATTGTTAATGAAGTTGTAGTTAGTTTGGAGTATAGAAATATAGCTTTTGATTGCATTAAGTTAATACTCGTAGGTGTAGGAGTATTTTTATTATCCAAAGGATTCAGCAAGGTTCAATCTAAGTCTACAGAAGAAAAAATAGATACATTTTGCTATAAACATTCTCTAACTTCAAGACAAAAGGATATAATACAACTAATTATTGAAGGTGATACAAATAAAGAAATTGGAAGTAAGCTGCATATTACAGAGGGTACAGTAAAGACTCATATATATATTATTTTCAAAAAGATAGAAATTAGCAGCCGTAATCAATTGGTGACAATTATTATGAATGATTAAACTAAAATGAAATTAGAATTGCAAGTTTAATGTTATAATACAAACGTCAATTGTAATGGACAAGCAACATATAAAATGGTACTATATAGAAAAATATAACAGTTACTAATATTTAATACTAATAACTTATAGTAAGGAGTTTTTAATGAATAAAAGCAAATTGAAACAAGCGGAAAAAAACTTTCTTGATAGATATCCACAAGGATTTA
>Ga0209692_10003685_pt1 | contig 14635 bp, 15 predicted proteins | sample tdDd472_FD_187129 | JGI IMG/M metagenome (GOLD analysis project Ga0209692, IMG submission 187129) | Marine sediment microbial communities from the Atlantic coast under amendment with organic carbon and nitrate - tdDd47.2 (SPAdes)... | ecosystem: Environmental > Aquatic > Marine > Coastal >...
GCACCAGGGTGTCGATCCCATCGTCACCGGGGCGGAGATCGTCACCGCCTTTCAGCGCATCGTCTCGCGCACGCTCAATCCCATCGACACCGGCGTCGTCAGCGTCACCCAGTTCCACGCCGGGCGCGCCATGAACGTGATCCCGGAGACGGCTGTCATCAAAGGCACATGCCGGGCGCTGCGGCGCGAGGTGCAGGATCAGATTGAGGCCCGCATGGAGCAGATCGTCAAGGGTGTCTGTGCCGCGCATGGGTTGACCCACACCATCGAATATGACCGCCGCTATCCGGTTTTGGTCAACACGCCCGACGAAACTACCAAGGCCGCCAATGCCGCCATCGCCGTGGCCGGCGCGGAAAACGTCAACGTCAACCTGCCGCCGACCATGGGTTCGGAAGACTTCGCCTGGATGCTGCAGGACAATCCCGGCTGCTATATCCGGGTCGGCAACGGCGAGGGGGTGGACGGCGGCTGCGTCGTTCACAACCCCAACTACGACTTCAACGACCAGGCCATCGCCTGGGGGGCGAGCTATTGGGCCGAACTGGTCGAGCAGGAATTCGGCGGTTAGTGCCGGTGCCGGCCTATGGCTTCGCCGGCGGCTGGTCGCGGGTGAAGACCCAGGTATTCCCCTCCGACAGATCGTCGCGGTATTCGTAGCCGTCCTCGTTGAATTTCTTCAGCCCCGCCGGCTTCTCGATGCGCTTTTTGATCATGAACCGCGCCATGGCGCCGCGCGCACGCTTGGCGAACATACCGAGGGTGCGGGCCTGGCCGTCCTTGATCTCCTTGAATACCGGCGTGATGACCTCGGAGGCGAGGTCCTTCGCCTTTACCGCCTTGAAGTATTCGTTCGACGCCAGGTTGACTACCGTCGGGTCCTTGTGAGCCGCGGTGACCGCGTTGATGGCTTCGGCCAGTTGCCCGTCCCAGAAGCCGTAGAGATCGGTGCCGCCCGGCGCGCGGAACTTGGCGCCCATTTCCAGGCGGTAGGGCTGGATCAAGTCGAGCGGTCGCAACATGCCGTAGAGGCCGGAAAGAATACGCAGGTGGTCCTGGGCGTAGGCCATGTCCTTTTCGCTCAAGGTATCGGCCTTGAGGCCGACGTAGGTGTCGCCATTGAACACCAGCGCGGCCTGTTTGGCGTTGGCGAGATCGAATGGCGTGGTGAAGTCGCGGAAGCGTTTGAAATTCAACTCTGTTAGCTTGTCGGAAAGGTGCATGGTCGAGGCCAGTTGCGCCCGCGACAGCTTGCGCGCGGCGGCCACCAGCCTTTCGGACTCTTCCAGGAAATCCGGTTGGGTATGGTCGGCGATGGCGACGTCGGATTCGAAATCGAGTTTTTTGGCGGGCGAAATCAGCGCGAGCATGGAACTTCCTTGCGATATTGTATTTGTTCTAAAATATAGGCAAAGACGCCGGCAAAACAACTCGGGCGAGGCCAATGATTACCGTTTACGGACTGAAGAACTGCGACACCTGCCGCAAGGCCATGAAATGGCTGGCGGCGGAGAGCTTGGAGGCGCGCCTGCACGATGTCCGCGCCGACGGCCTTGACGGCGCCACCCTGGACAAATGGATCGCGGCACTGGGATGGGAGGCGCTGTTGAACCGGCGCGGGACCACCTGGCGCAAGCTGCCCGAATCCGATACGGCCGGCGTCGATGAGTGCAAGGCGCGTGCGCTGATGCTGGAACATCCGGCCCTGATCAAGCGCCCGGTGTTCGATAAAGCGGGAACCTACGTTCTCGGTTTCAAGGCCGACCAGCAGGCGCAGTTGAAAGCCTGAGGCCCCGGCGGACGGCCTGCGCCCAATCGCCAAACCGGGTGGGGCGGGCTCGGATGTGTCAGGTTTCGGTTTCGCTCGACGCGGTGTTGGGGGCGGGGGCCTCGCCATTCGCGGCACGTTGGTCGCTGGCTTCCTTGGCGAGCCGCAGGCCGCGCAGCCGGTCGCGTTGCTCGGCCCGCTCCTTCTTCAAGCGTTCTTTCTCCTTGAGGGCCTCGTCGGCTTTCTTTTGGGTCGCCGTGAATTGCGCTTCGGCTTTCAGCCTCACCGATCTCACCATGTCCGTGTCCTTTGCGTCTGGAAGTGGGCGAGCGGGCCATCGTCCGCATGCCTTTGGAAGAAATAAAACGATTATATTTTAAAAATAATTATAAAATTCAATACATATAAAAACACAAAAATATTCACATATATAAAACTTGTTATAAATAAAATATCATTTATATTTTGAAAAGCAAAAAATATAATAAATGGAGAAAAATATAATGGATCGCGAAAAAATCAAAACCGTTATCGGCGGGGCCGCGGCAGGCGCCGTTCTCGCCGCTGTCGTTGGTTTCGGCTGGGGCGGTTGGGTCACCGGTTCGAAAGCCGAAACGATGGCCGCCGACGGCGCCGTCGAAGCGGTCGTCGCCCGGCTGGCGCCGATCTGCGTGAGCCAGTACGGGAGCGACCCGGAAAAGATGCGCAAGCACGAAGCCCTGATGGCGATCAAGAGCTGGAACCGCGCCGAATATGTCGCGGAGCAGGGTTGGGCGACGATGGTCGGCGAGGAAAATGCCGACAGCCGGGTTTCACGCCGGTGCGCCGAGATGATCTCCGAACTGAAGAGTTAGCGCCGACCCGACGCCATATGGAGCGCGGGCATCCGGTCGAAATAGGGTCGCACGATCGGCGAGTTTGAGGATTCGAACTCAGCGAAGCTGCCGTCGAAATACACCCGCCCCTCGTACAGCATGACGACCCGCGGCTCCAACCGCCGCAGTAAATCCTTGTCGTGGGTGATGATCACCGTGGTGCGGGCCGGCTCGCCGGCACGCGGCTGCAGGTGGGTATCCGCGATCAGGTCCTGGATCTGGCCGGCGCTAACGGGATCGAGGCCGGTGGTCGGTTCGTCGTAGAAAATGACAATCGGATTCATTGCCAGGGCACGCGCCACGGCCAGCCGTTTGGCCATGCCGCCCGACAGGGCTTCCGCCTCGCTATTCAGGAACGCATCGTCATTCGGCAAGGCCACGGCGTCGAGAACGCGCCGCGCGATGGGCTCAATCTCGGCGTCGTCCATGTCGCGTATTTCCTGGAGCCATAGCGCGATATTGTCGAGCACCGATCCGGAGAACAGCGCATTGCGCTGAAACACCATGCCCCAGTGCTGATGCAGCCTGTCGCGCTCTTGCGCCTCCATGGCGGCGAGGCAGACCAGCGGCGCGCCATCCAGGTTGTGGTCCGCCAGTTCGATGTTTCCGGCATCCGGCGATAGTTGGTCGAGGATATGATTGAGCAGTACGGTCTTGCCGCAGCCCGATCCGCCGACGATCGCCAGCACGTCGCCGGAAAACACGGTCAGGTCGATGCCTTGCAAGACCTTGTGCTCGCCGAACGCCTTATGCAGGCCGGTGATGCGGATTTCGGGAGGCCGGTTCATGCGGCTCAGCGCCGGCTGGAACGGCTGTCCGCCAGCAGGCAGAGGATCTCGAACATCATGGTCGCGCCGACCAGCGCGGTGTTGCCGCTGGGGTCGAAGGGCGGCGCCACCTCGACCACGTCGCCGCCGATCAGGTCGAGGCCCCGCAGGCCGCGCAGCATCTTCTGCGCCTCAAAGGTCGAATAGCCGCCGATCTCGGGCGTGCCGGTTCCGGGCGCGTAGACCGGGTCGAGGCCGTCCACGTCGAAGCTGACGTAGGTCGGGCCGTCGCCGGCGACGCGCCGGGCCTCTTCGATCACCGCGTCGACGCCCAAGTCGAAATATTCCTCGATGGCGATCACCCGCATGCCGCTGTCGTGTGAGAACTGCCAGTCGCTCTCGGTGTACATGGAGCCGCGAATGCCGATCTGGATGGTGCGTTTTGGGTCCAGCAATCCTTCCTCGACGGCGCGGCGGAACGGCGTGCCGTGGGTGTACTTGGAGCCGCCGAAATATTCATCGCTGGTGTCGCAATGGGCATCGAAATGCACCATGCCGACGGGGCGGTCCTTGGCGATGGCGCGCATGATCGGCAGCGTGATCAGGTGATCGCCGCCGGCCGTCAGCGGCACCGCGCCGGCGGCGTGGACATCGGCATAGAAGGCCTCGACGCGTGAAAGCGTTTCCATCAGGTCGATGGGATTGACCGACGTGTCGCCCAAGTCGGCGATGCGGCAGAGCTCATAGGGGGCGATGCGGCTGACCGGGTGCACGCGCCGCATGAAGCTCGACATGTTGCGGATTTCGCGCGGTCCGTGACGGGCGCCGGCGCGGTTGGTGGTGCCGCCGTCCCAAGGCACGCCGACGAGCGCGATATCGACCTGCGACGGATCGGTGACGTGCGGCAGGCGCATGAAGGTGGGGACGGAGGCAAACCGCGGCATCTCGGCCGCGTCGACGGGTTCGAACCTGCCGTCTTGCGCCATTAACCGTCGGACCGTTCGGGAATGACCTTGCCCGGGTTCATGATGCCCAGGGGATCGATGGCCTGCTTGACCGCGCGCATCAGCTCGACGCCGACGGGATCGTTGTACTTGGCCACGTCCTTGCGCTTCAACTCGCCGACACCGTGCTCGGCGCTGAACGAGCCGTTAAGCGTGGCGACGTAGTCGTGCACGATGTCGTTGAAGTGGTCCCACTGGTCGAGGAACGCCTGCGGCTCCATGTCTTCGGGCTGCGACAGGTTGAAGTGAATGTTGCCGTCGCCGAAATGGCCGAAGGCGGACGGGCGGATGCCGGGCATCTCGTCCATCACCAGCTTGGTCGCGGTGCGCACGAACTCCGCGACCTTGGAGACCGGCACCGAGACATCGTGCTTGATCGAGGCGCGAGCATGTTTCTGCGCTTCCGGCATGTGTTCGCGCAGGTTCCACAGAGCCTTGGCCTGGGTTTCCGACTGCGCCACCACGGCATCGATGATGACCTCGTCCTCGAGCGCCTGGCCGAGCACCGCCTCCAACTCGTCGCGGGTGGTGTCGTCGTCGCTGAGGCTCGAGACCTCGATCAGAGCGTAAGCCGGATAGACGCCTTCCAGCGGGTTGGTAGCGCCCTCGATATGTTTGAACACCAATCCGAGGGAGAACTGGTTGGCGTATTCGAAGGCCGAGAGCTTATCGCCCATGGCGGCGTGCACGCGCGAAAACAGCGCCTGCACCGCCTCGACGCTGGCGGCGCCGATCAGTGCCGTCTCCTTGCGCCGGGGTTTCGGGAACAACTTAAGCACCGCGCCGGTGATGATGCCGAGCGTACCTTCCGCGCCCATGAACAGGTGCTTCAGGTCATAGCCGGTGTTGTTCTTGCGGAGCCTTTGCAACCCGTTCCAGATGCGTCCGTCGGCGAGCACCACTTCCAGGCCCAGCACCAGGTCGCGGGCATTGCCGTAACGCAGCACCTGGATGCCGCCGGCGTTGGTCGACAAGTTGCCGCCGATGCAGCAGCTTCCCTCGGCCGCCAGGCTCAAGGGGAACAGCCGGTCGACCTCGTCGGCGGCGGCCTGGATATCGGCGAGGATGCAGCCGGCGTCGACGGTCATGGTGTTGTTGACGGGATCGACGTCGCGGATTTGTTTCAGCCGCCGGGTATTGATGATGACGCCGCCATGCGGAATGGCACCGCCGACCAACCCGGTGTTGCCGCTCTGCGGCGTGATCGGGATTCCGGCATCGGCGCAGATCTTGACCACGTGGGCCAGTTCCTCGACGGAGCCGGGGCTTACCACCATGTCGCACTCGCCGCGCCACAGCCCGCGTGTTTCGGTGACGAACGGTTCGACGTCGGCGGCCGCGTCAAGCCAGCCGTTGGCGCCGACGGTTTCCTTGATTGCGGCGTAGGCCGCGGGCGGGGGGCTCATATCGTTCATGCGGCGGATATTGCCCCCGGCGGGGCATCCTGGCAAGGGCCGGCCCTCAGGGCGACGGCGGTTTGAAATAGCGCCCTGGCGAGACGCCGAAGGCGCGGCGGAACATGGCGATGAAAGCGCTCGGGCTTTCGTATCCCAAATCCAGCGCTACCTGGGTCACCGGTTGGCGCCCGGCCAGCGCCCGGAGCGCCGCCAGAAGGCGCGCCTGCTGGCGCCAGGCGCGGAAGGTCATGCCGGTTTCGCGCTGGAAGATGCGTTCCAGCGTACGCGCGCTGGCGCCGGCGTCACGCGCCCACGCGTCGAGCCCGCGCCCGTCGGCGGGGTCGGCCAACAGGGCCCCGGTGACGCGTCGAAGGCGGGGGTCTTCCGGCATCGGCAGGTGCAGCGGCGTTTGGTCCAGGCTCTGTAACTGGTCGACCAGCACCGCCACCAAGCGCCCCTCGGGGCCGGCTTCGTCATAGAGCTCCGGCAGCGCCACCGCGCGGCGGATCAGTTCGCGCAGCAGGGGCGTCACCAATACCACGCGGCATTGGCTCATCAATTCGGACGCGGCATCGGGACGGACATAAAGCGAATGCATGAGGACCCGGCCGCTCATCTCGACCCGGTGGCGCACGCCCGCCGGCACCCAGACGGCACGCTCTGGCGGCGTGATCCACACCCCTTCCGCGGTGGCGACGTTGATGACGCCGCGCTCCGCGTAGGCCAGTTGCGCGCGCGGATGATCGTGCCAGTCGATGACATGGCCGGCGGCATAGTCACTCGCCGCCGTCGCCACGGGGCGGGGCAGGGACTGCTTTCGGTGAATTTCCTGGGTGAGCTGCATTTTGTCGCCATAACGATACTATTTGACAAAATATAGCAAGATCGCCGGACCGAAACAGGCTTTAATGCGGCGACGATTGGGTGGGGAGAGAAGTTTTGAACGAACAAGCACGCCAAAAGATCGATTTTGCCTTTCTCAATGCGGGGCATTTTTTCGATCATTTCCTGATTCTGATTTTCGCCACCGTGGCCATGGCGGTCGCTACCGACCGCCAGGTGGAGATTGCCGGGATCAGCAGCGAATGGGGCATGACCTATGCCGAGTTGATCCCGTTTTCGGTCGCGGGGTTCACGGCCTTCGGTCTATGCTCGGTGCCGGCCGGCTGGATCGCCGACAAGTGGAGCCGGCCGGGGATGATCGCCATCTTCTTCCTCGGCATGGGCTCGGCGGCAATGCTGGTGGCGCTGGCCTCCTCACCCTGGCACCTGGGGGCGGCGATCCTTCTGGTCGGCGTTTTCGGTGCCATCTATCACCCGGTCGGCATCGCCATGGTGGTGCAGGGACGCGACAAGACCGGCATGGCCATTGCCATGAACGGGGTCTTCGGCAACCTGGGCGTCGCCGCGGCGCCCTTGGCGACGCTGCTTATCATCGAGCACTTCGGCTGGCGCACGGCGTTCCTGATCCCGGGCGCGGTCTGCATCGCCGTCGGCATCGCCTATCTGGTGTTCTTGCGCATCGCCCATATCCACGACAGCACCTATGCCAAGAAGGCCGCCGCTAAGCCGGACGCCGGCGCGCTGACCCTGGATAAGCGCACCCTGATCAAGGTGTTCGGCATCATCTTCTTTACCGCCGCGCTCGGCAGTTTCATCTTCCAGAGCACGACTTTCTCGCTGCCCAAAATCTTCGATGAACGCCTCGCCGGCCTGGCGACCAGCGGCAAGGAGGTCGGCTGGTGGTCGTTCGCGGTGTTCGCCGCCGCTTCCGTGGCGCAACTGATCGTCGGCTATACGGTGGACCGCCATTCCGTGCGCATGGTGTTCGCCGCCGTTGCCGGCGGCCAGGCGATCCTGTTCGCGGTGATGCTCAACCTGACCGGCATGCCGGCGCTGATCGTCGGCGTCGCCTTTATGCTGGTGGTGTTCGGACAGATCCCGATCAACGATGTGCTTATCGGGCGCATCGCCAAGAGCGAATGGCGCTCGCGCGCTTATTCGGCGCGCTACATCATTTCGTTCGCGGTGATGGCGACGACGGTGCCGGCAATCTCCGCCCTGCACGGACATTGGGGTTTCTATGCGTTGTTCGCGGTGATGGCGGTGCTGGCGTCGCTGATCTTTGTCGCCGTCCTGTTCTTGCCGGGAACGCAACTGAACCTGAGCCCGCAGCCGGCGGAATAAGGCGTTTCCCTATAGGATTCCGCACGGCCGCGCCATGATCCGGATCAATGCGGTCTGGCAGCATTGCGCTATGATGGCATCGTGGATAAACGATCAGGAGCAGAGCAACTGACCCCACCCGACCTAAGAGAAGGGATATCGAGTTATCACACATAGGCCCGACCAATCATCGCCGGGCGGCGCGTAAAGCGCCCACAAAGGGAAGCCCCGCCATCAGTCGCGGGGCTTTCGGTGTCTACGGTCAGCAAGCGCCTGTTCACACGAGTTCACAAGGTGCAACCAGCAAAAATTCGACATTAATGCTGGAAAATAAAACTGTATGCACTACATATTGCCGGGAGTTTGGGTTATACCAAATGTCATAGTTGTTTTTTTCAGGTGCTGAGGATGGCGATGAGCGAAGAAATGCAGGGTTCCGGAAGGTCCGGTGAAGGTCTCCTGGCGAAATTCGACAACATGAAACTGAAACCCAAGCTGCTGAGCGGTTTCGGCGTGGTGTTGGCCTTGTTGGCGCTCGTGTCGATACTCGGCATCGTCAATTTCGTTTCGGTCAGTCACGAGATCGACGAATACGTGGAACTGGCGGAAGAGGCGACTTTCGCCAAGGATCTCGAGGTCAAGTTCCTGAAAATCGTCACCGAGGTGCAGCACTACGTCAAAACCAAGGACGCCAAGGAGGCGGCCGAGGTGAAGAAGCATGGCACCGAACTGACGGCGAGGGTGACCGGCGCCAAGAGCTCGGTAACCGATCCAGCGCATGTGAAGTTGTTGGACGAAATCGATCGTGCGTTGAAGGAATACCTGCATGAATTCGACCAGGTTTCGGCATTGGTCGCCGCCGGCAATGCCGGCGATGCGGGAAAGATCATCGATCTCCTGGAAAACCAGATGCCGAAGATGATCGCGCTGGTCATCACCGACGCCGAGAAACTCGCGCACCTGATCGCCGAAGAAGAACATCACCTGAAGGAACAGATGGAAGGCCAGATCGCCTTCGCCGAAATCGAGATGGTGGTGATTGCGCTGGTCGGTCTTGGTCTCGGTATCGCCATTGCCTGGTATTTGGGCGGCGCGCTGTCGAAGCCCGTCATCGCCATGACCGGCGCCATGCAGCGGCTCGCAGACGGCGATCTCGAGGTCGCCATCCCGGCGCAAGGACGCAGGGATGAGATCGGCGAAATGGCCGCGACCGTGCAAGTGTTCAAGGAGAGCGCGCAGGAAGTGAAGCGGTTGGAAGCGGAGCAAAAGGAGGCCGAACTGCGTGCTGCCGAGGAAAAGCGCCGGATGATGAACGAAATGGCCGACAACTTCCAAAGCAACGTCGGCGGTATCGTCCAGTCGGTTTCGGCGGCGGCGACGGAAATGGAGAACTCGGCCCAGGCGCTATCGCATCAGGCTGGCCAGGCGACGAGCATGTCCGGCACCGCGGCGGCGGCCTCGACCGAGGCTTCTGCCAACGTCCAGACGGTGGCGGCGGCGGCACAGGAGTTGAACAGCTCGATCTCCGAAATCTCCCGCCAGATCGACCAATCCTCCCAAATCGCCCGCGAAGCGGTGGAAACCGCCCGTCAAACCGGCGAGGAAATCGAAACCCTTGCGACGTCGGCCGAGAAGATCAGCGAGGTGGTGAAACTCATCACCGACATCGCCGAGCAGACGAACCTGCTGGCGCTCAACGCCACCATCGAGGCTGCGCGGGCCGGCGAGGCCGGCAAGGGATTCGCGGTGGTCGCCTCCGAGGTCAAGAACCTGGCCAACCAGACGGCCAGGGCGACCGAGGAGATCGGCACCCAGATTTCCGGCATTCAATCGGCCACGCAGGGCTCTGTCGAGGCCATCCGGCGCATCAACGAGACCATCAGGCGGATCGATGAAGCCACGACCGGTATCGCGTCTGCGGTGGAGGAACAGAACGCTGCGACCATGGAGATCGCGCGCAACGTCGAGGAGGCCGCGAGCGGCACGGAACAGGTGTCGGAGAACATTTCCGGGGTTTCCAATGCCGCGGCGGAAACAGGCCATGCCTCGGAGCAGATACTGGTGGCGGCGAAGGAGTTAGCTGGGCAATCGGTGACGCTGCACGACCAGGTCGAGAAGTTCGTCGCCGAGGTGCGCCAGAGCTGAGGCCTAGAACGCGCCGGCGCTTCGCATGATGCGAAGCGCTTGCGCAATGCATCGGACGTCGGCGAGCGCCGTGTGGGCGTTGCCGGGCACATCGAATCCCATCAATTCCGGGAGATCGCTGGATGCCACACCATTGTTGGTGAGGCCGACGAACTCGGAAATGTCTTCTCGAACGGAATTGAAAAGTTCCGCGGGAAAAGGAGTGTCGATACCCATCAGGTCGCAGTTGATGCGAAGTACGTTTCCGTCGCTGCCAAAGCAGTGAATGGTGTCGATACTGTTGGCGATGAACTCCGAAACGCGCTTCAAGGCATCTGGAAACGTGATCCCCTCGCGATCCACTTCTTCCTGGGTGATGCCTGTCAAGGCGATGAAATAATCGCTGAGATCCGGATTGATGTGCGGGCGAACGAAGATTTCTAGACTGTCGATTTCCTCGATTCCGGTGTTGTCCGCGAAGATCGCCATGCCGATCTGTACGATCTCGATTTCTTCTCCGGGACCGGTCCAACGGCGTTCCACTGAACCTTCCCATGCAGTCCATTCCAGATCTAGAATAGCGAACCTATCGGTCATTTCGCGGTGCTTCCGGCGTCGGTGGCGGCACGGCGAAGACGGTCGTTGATCGCGAGCCCGAGGCCGGTTGCTGGGACCGGCATGACGGCAATGCCGGCATGGCCCTCGTCGTCGAGCGCGCGCAGCATGGCGAACAGATTGGCCGCTGCCTCTTCCAGGTCACCGGACGGGCTCAGGTTTCGGGCCGTGCCGGCGGGCGCCGGTCCGAAACCGAGCAGTGCCTCGCCCGTATGCGCGGCCGTGGCATTGAGGCGCAAGGGGGTCTCGGGCGCGTAGTGGCGGCTCAGCATGCCGGGTGACTTCGGCGCATGGTCGTCATCGACGGCATGGGCGAGGGGGCCGGACACGGCCTCGATGTCCTCGGCGGCGATGCCCCCCGGCCGGAGCAGGGTGGCGCGCTCGCCCTCGACATGCACGACGGTGGATTCGAGACCGATACGGCAGGGCCCGCCGTCGAGAATGGTCAGTGCATGGCCGCCGGCACCGCCGGCAAAGGATGCCGCCACGTGATCGGCGGTGGTTGGGCTGACCTGGCCGGAGCGGTTGGCGCTCGGCGCCGCCACCGGCAGGCCGGCGCGTTCCAGAAGATCCTGCGCCAGCGGATGCGCCGGCACGCGGATGGCGACGCTGTCGAGGCCGGCGCTGATCAGCAGCGATAGGCGGCAGTCATCGCGCCTCGGCAGCACAAGGCTCAGCGCGCCCGGCCAGAAGGCGGCGGCCAGGGCGTCCGCCAATGGCGTGAACAGGGCATGGCGCGCCGCCGCATCGCGGCCGGTGACATGCACGATCAGGGGGTTGAAGGTGGGGCGGTCCTTGGCGGCGTAGATGGCGGCGACGGCCTTGTCGTTGGTGGCATCGGCGCCGAGGCCGTAGACCGTCTCGGTCGGGAAGGCGACCAATTCACCGGCCTTGAGCGCCGTCGCCGCGCGCTCCAGGCCGGCGGCGTCCGCCACGACGATGTCCACCGCCGAATTCAACCGCTCAGGATCCCGGGGCCGGCGGCGACGAAATGCGGGTTCTCGAAACCATCCTTGCCGTAACCGAGTTCGGAGCCGTCCAACCGCCGTACCGTGCCGCCGGCGAAGCGTAGCACCGCGTGCCCGGCGGCGGTGTCCCATTCCATGGTGCGGCCCATGCGCGGGTAGATGTCCGCCGCGCCCTCGGCGACGCGGCAGAACTTGAGAGAACTACCGGCGCTGATTTCCCGGGCAATTGTGAACTTGGAAAGGTAGGTGTCGATCTCGGGCGTGCGGTGCGAACGGCTGACCAACGCCGTCAGACCGCCGGCGGGTGCGGCGCGGCATTTGATGTCGCGCCGTGGGGCGTCGCCGTCGAGCATGAACGATCCCATCGAAAGCCCGCAATAGGTGACGTTCGGCACCGGTAGATGCACGACACCGAGCACCGGTTTGGTGTTTTCGATCAGCGCGATGTTGACGGTGAACTCGCCGTTGCGGGTGATGAATTCCTTGGTGCCGTCCAACGGATCGACCAGCCAGAACGGGCCGCCGGAAAGGTTGGGGGCATTGCCGGCGCTGGCCGCTTCCTCGCCGACGATGGGGAATTCGGCGGTGATGCCTTCGCGGATTGCGCGGGTAATCATGTCTTCGGCCACCTGGTCGGCCTGGGTCACCGGCGAGTTGTCGCCCTTCGCCTCGACGTCGAAATCCGTCTGGTAGATTTTCATGATTTCAGCGCCGGCCCGGCGCGTGATCTGGGCGATATCCTTCGCCAACCCCAACCCGATATTGAGCAACGTCATCTCCCGCACAACCGGCAACGAAAAGCGCGGTTATGGGTCGCCCACCGGCGCCGTGATGTCAAGTTGCTCAGGCGTCGGAAAAGCTATCGATGGAAACCGCTTCGGTGACGAAGCGCCAGGCCTGGAAGGCAGGGGACCAGTGGTCGGGGGGCATGCCCGCCTTGCGCTTCAGGTGCTGCACGAAGGCTTTCGGATCGGGCAGTTGATCCCAGACAGCGGGCAGGAACAGCGCCCGGCGCGGGCCGTCGGCGATGATCAGGCCGTCGCGGCCGGGCCGCAGTTGCGCCATGAAGTCGGCCTCATCGGCGAAGGACATGGGGGTCTGCGGGCTCAAGACCGCGATGGAAAGATCGAGCCCCTCGCGTTCGCCCGGTGTCAGCGCCGGGAAGCGCGGATCGCGGAAGGCGGCCTTGAAGGCGTTGTCGGTGACGTCCTGGACCAGCGGCCGATGCGCCTGGGGCGAGCCTATGCAGCCGCGCAGTTGGCCGTTGCGCTTCAGGGTGACGAAGCAGGCGCCGGGCTGGCGCAGCGCTTCCGGGTGCTCGGCCAGGTCCACAGGCAGGGGCTTGGCGTGTTCCAGGCCGTGGTCGATGGAGGCGGCGGCGAGCAGAACCAGCGTCAGCCCGTGCTCGTCCAGAAGCGCGCGCGTGCCGGCGCCGAAATCGTCCTCGCCGGTGACCACCTCATCGTGCGGCGGTTGGGCGCCAGGCGCGGCGGCGGGCGCGGTGTCGGTTTTCTTGGTGACGGTCTTGCCCCAGACGACCTTGGCGGCGCTCTTTTTCGGTTCGTCCTCGAAGAACAGCCAAGAGCCATAGCCCACGACCCTGTCCTTGGGCCCGGCGGTGTCGCCGGAATTCCGGAGATCGACGGTCTCGACGCTCATGCCGCGGCGCTTCGCCAGCGCCAGCAGGCCCGCCATGGGAAAGCGTCCGCAGGCGCCGTGGCGGTCGATTTTCTCCGGCGCCAGTTCCTCGATCGCCTTGCTGGTGGCGCCGTCGAGCTGCTTGGCGCTATCGTAGTCCAGGTAGTGGCTCAGGTCGGATGAAATGACGATCAGGGTCTCGTCGCCGCCCCAGAGCGCGTCCAGCACCTGGGCGACCTCGTCCGGCGAGGCCTGGCCGACGACCAGCGGCACCAGGGTGAATTCGCCCAACACCTTCTGCAGGAAGGGCAGGTGCACTTCCAGGCTGTGCTCCAAGCGGTGGGTTTCATCGAAAACGGTGACCTGCGGCAGCGTGGAAACGGAATCGGCGGCGTCCTTGTCGAGTTTGATCTCGCCCAACGGCGTGGCGAAGGCATCGGCGCCGGAAAGCGCCAGGCCTCGGACCGCGACGCGGTGACAGGGGCCCAGCAAGATCACGCGGGTGATGGTGTCGCGCGCCGCCTCAAGCCGCTTATAGGCGGTCGCGGCGACGGGGCCGGAATAGACGTAGCCCGCGTGCGGCGCGATGATCGCCTTGGGAACCTTGCGGTCGCCGGCGTCGGCGGCATCGAGATAACCCTCCACGGCGCTGCTCAGCGCCTGGGCGCTTCCGGGATAGAACTGGCCGGCGACGGCGGGCTGGCGAATGGCGTTCATGGATCGGCTCCTGGATGAAATATGGGTTCCGATGGGGGCCATTGTAACCCCTCGCCAGGGCTCTTTTCCAGGCGCCTTAAGGCGTCGCACAGAACATATTGTAGAGAACGCCCATCAGGGGCTCGATGCTGTCGTCGGCGAGGCTGTAGTAGATGACGGTGCCGTCGCGGCGGTTGGCGACCAGGCCCTCCTGTTTCAACCATGTCAGGTGCTGCGACAGGTTCGCCTGCGAGATGCCGAGGCTGCGGCTCAACTCCCCGGCGGAGCGCTCGCCCTGCATCAGGCAGCAGAGAACGCGCAACCGCACCCGGTTGGCGATGGACTTCAGGAATTTCGCCACGCGCTCGGCGTTGGCATCCATGTTTTGGGGGTTGAAATCCGTCGTCATGTTTGCTATTTAATGAAAATTGAAAATAAAGTCAAGCCCGCGATCCGGCCGAAACCCTGGATCGCGGCGGTCGTTCGATGAAAGGTGCGTTGCCATGACGCCGCTCAAACCCATTCTCATTTCCTGGACCCGCTGGATCGCGGTGGCGGCGGTCGTGCTGTTGAGCGCGATCTTCGGCGCCCGCGCCGATGCGCAGGAACTGACCGTT
>Ga0209692_10003686_pt1 | contig 14635 bp, 10 predicted proteins | sample tdDd472_FD_187129 | JGI IMG/M metagenome (GOLD analysis project Ga0209692, IMG submission 187129) | Marine sediment microbial communities from the Atlantic coast under amendment with organic carbon and nitrate - tdDd47.2 (SPAdes)... | ecosystem: Environmental > Aquatic > Marine > Coastal >...
TCTTCCGTCCGGCGGCGGCTGATCAGGGATCCGGAAATATGGTCCAGTTGCAGCAGCAACGGCTCCGGCGGCGACCTGAACAGAGGAGTCTGGTTCATGGTGCCAAGCTGGTACTCCGCGAGATCGGGTCGGTTCTCCGGCCCGTCTTGCATCGCATCGAGAATCTTGCTCATGGAGTCTCGCCTCAAGTCTGAAGAAAACGCGCAAATCAGCCCGCACGACAGAATTCGCACGTCGTTTCATGCTTCAGAGAATCGATTGGGACGCCCGCTGGTCCAGCGCGCAGTCAGCCATTCTCACTGTTGCTTTTAATTGTTCGGCTAAAACCAAACAACCTTGAGCGTTAACCAATGCGCGTTAGGCCGACCTCTGGACTTGGGCAGTTGGAATAAGGCAGGTGAATCTCCCCCGACAAGAACAGTATACCTGCGCCCGCGGAAGACTGTCAAGCGCACCATTCAACAATCGCAATCACCAATATCACAAATCTATCCCGCCCCCCCCGCCGGTCTCGGAGGTTGTCAGTTCGGAGATCACGACCCGGAATTTCCCGGTCCGGCTCAGCTCCAGATCCTCCACCTGGCGAACCTCGATGTCCATGGCCCCGAGACCCCGGCGCAGCTCGGCGACCAGATCCTCGTGCTCATCGTCCGTGGGCGGTCGCGAGACCACCAACCGCACCTCGAGGCGCCCCACCTGCCCTTGATAAACCTGAAAACGCGAGATCCAGGGCGAGGCGTAGAACGGTTCGAAGTGGTTGAAGAAGGCGCCATGGATCCGGCGTCCATCCGGAGTCACGACGAAATCCCTCACTCGCCCCTGCAACTGGACGATGCGCGACAGGCCGCGGCCACAGGCGCAAGGCTCGGCGCTGATGGCCCCCATGTCGCCGGTCGCGTAGCGCAGGAAGGGGTGGGCGCGGTTGACCAGGTGGGTGGTGACGATGCGCCCCACCTCGCCGTCGGGCACCGGCCGGCCCTGGTCGTCCACGACCTCCACCAGGCAGCTCTCGTCGCCGACGTGGTAGCCGTCGTGATGCTCGCATTCGAAAGCGTAGACCCCGCCGTCGTTGCAGCCGTAGGTATCATGGACCGGCGCCCCGAAGGCCTCGGCGATGGCAGCCCGCGCGGTGGGCGTCAGCATCTCGCTGGTGGTGAACACGGCCAGCATGGCCGGCGGCCTGGCGTCGTTGGCCAGCAGATGGTCCGCCAGCAGTTCCAGGCTGGACGGATAGCCGTAGAGGTAGGCCACGCGACGACGACGCAAGACCACCGCGTACTCGTCCATCTCCCTGGCCGTGAGGTGGTAGCTCGGCAGGTGCACACAACCGCTCAGCAGCAGGTAGATCCGTTGCTTGAGATCGACCTCGCGGGGCAGCAACGAACCGCCGCTGAGGGTGGCGTAGAGATCGCCCGGAGTGTAGCCAACCTGCCCCCAGGCTCGCCAGATCTGAGCCCACAGGTACGAGTGGGAACGGCGGTCGAGATAGTAGTTCAGCGGCACCCCCGTGGAGCCCGAGGTGCTCTTATGGCGCGACTGCAGCCGCGGCATCTCTCGGGAGTGCAGGCGGTCTCCGGCAGCGGTGATGGTGGGTTTGTCCAGCACCGGGAGCCGGGCCAGGTCGCCCGGACTCGCCACCGCCTCGGGATCGAAACCCAGCTCGTCGAACAGGTTCGCGTAGAACGGGACCTGTTGCCCACAGTAGGCCAGGTGCCGGCGAAGCAGGTCGAGTTGACGCTGGGCCAGGACCTCTCGCGTCAGCCACTGGGAGGCTTCGAGTTCGGGCAGCAGGGCCAGGGCGTCCGTCCGACGCACGCGTTCCATGAGACGAATGCCGAGCCGGCGCAGCCCGGCGGCGGAACCACCCTGACGCTCAGCCATGGCTAGCCTCCTGCCAGCGCGCCATCATCTCCGTCACCCGCGCATCCCACGATTCTCCGCGCACGCTCTCGATGCGGGCCTCATGGCGTGCGGGTGAATCGTCGGCCAGTTCCTGGCGAACGCCGGTCAGCAACTCCGGCCCCGTCTCGGCGAAGGTCACATGCTCGGCGAAGTTGTTGAGCAACTCGTCGATGGGCACCGAGACGATGGGCAAACCGAGGCTGAGGTATTCCTTGGTCTTCAGCGGGTTGCTGTGGCGGATCCAGTCGGTGAGTTTCCAGCACATGAAGGCCACGTCGAAGTGGCGACCATAGGCCGGCAATTCCTGGTAGGCCTTGAAGCCCAGCAGGTGGACGTTGGGCAGTTCGGCCAGGGCCCGGTAGTCGCCCAGGACGCGCCCGATGAGCACGAACTGGAGGTCGGGCGCCGCCTGGGCCGCATGCAGGATCATGTCGATGTCGTTGGAGTCGGTGAGCGACCCGAAGTAACCGATGCGCGGCGAGGGGATGGTCGACAGGTCCGCCGGCATCGCGACGTCGTCCGTTACCGCGGCGTTGAAATGCCGGAAGTCCACGGCGTGGGGCATGGAGTAGACATGGGGACGCCGCGGCGCCAGGTCCTCGTACACCCGATCGGAGGCGCAGAACACCGCATCGGCCGCCTCGAAGAGGGCGCGATCCTTGGCGGCGATGGTCTCGCGAGCGGTGAGATCCCGGTAGGCGTCGTACTTGTCGGAGTAGTAGTAGATGAGCCCGCGGCGCGGCACCGCCGCCACCACGTCGGCGAAGGAGGGGATGGACGCGAACACCAGCGGCCGTCCGAGGCCCAGGATGCTGCAGGCCAGACGCACCTGCAGGCTGATCCAGCCACCGTTGAGCCGCTCGACGAGCGCATTGCCGAAGAGAGGCAGGGCGATGGGCGTGAGCACCCAGAAATCGGGTTCGGCCGCCTTGAGCCAACGCAGCCAGCTGCGCAGCTTCATGCCGACACGCTTGAAGAAACCCCGCTGGCGAACCTTGGGTAGGTTCATGCCGATGGAATTGACCCACAACACGCGGTGTCCGGTCCGATGCAGGGAGTGCATCAGGTGGTAGCGGCTGTGCGGGTTGCTGAACCAGTAGTTGTCGCCCGCGAAGCAGAGGATGGGGTCCTTAGCCGACATCGCGGAATCCCTTCCCGGGGTCGGGGGCGTGCTGCTGGTAGACCTCGTCCATGTTCATGAATCGGGCGCCCGGCAGGGACTGCGCGTAATCGAGAACCCGGGACACGAGGTCCAGAGACTCCTGGTCGGTGTGGTAGCGATGGTGCAGGAGCAGTCCGATGACCGGCGTGTGCTGCACGAAGGCGTCGATGCGGCGCCGGATCTCCTCGAAGGGATGGAAGACGCACTCGCGGCCACCGTAGGGCCCGATGTACTTGTCGATGAGCGAGATGGCCATGTCCACGCAGAACATGCCCGTGCCCGGATAGAAATCCAGGTGGTAGGACACGTGCCGGTCGAGGATCAGGCCACGCCGCAGCAGGTGGCCCACCGCGTACATCAGGCGCCGCGACCGCCGACAGTTGTAGTGCGAGGAGATCACCCGGAAACCGAGGTCGTCGGCCGCCCGCATGCTGTGCCGGTTGTAGGGCCCGAAGGGGAAGTTCAGGCACGAGAAGAGCTGCTCGCCGAAGGTCTCGAGCATGATCTCCTTGCCCCGGGCCAGGTCCCGATACTGATCGTCGTAGGGGCGGTTGCCGCCGAACTCGCCCTTGTCGCGCTTCACGTGATCGTAGCCGTGCTGCATGATCTCCAGCAGGCGTGGCGCCGCCGCCTTGGTCTCCAGCAACCACTGCGCAGCGTCCGGGGTGACGTTGGCCGGCTCCACCGTGTGGGTGATGGGCACGTCCGCCTCGGTGGCCCGCCGGGTGACGGCCACGAGTTCGTCGTCCAGGATGTTGATGTCGTCGTTGCGCAGGTAGAAGATGGGCACGACGGTTCTCCTCACGCGATCCGGTCTTCAGCCGACCAGTTCCCGCAACATGTCCAGGTACTCGAGCTTGTGCCGTTCCCAGTCGTAGCGTTCGAAGAACTGCTGCTGGAGCTGGGCGGTGATCTCGCGGGCTTCGTGGATGTTGTCGCACACCCAGGCGATCTTCTCGGCGATCAACTCCGGCGTCGGATCATCCAGGTAGAATACGCAGTCGTCTCCGAAATACCAGCGGATCGTCTTGGTGGGCGTGAACAGGGATGGAATGCCCAGCCGCAGATATTCGATGAGCTTGGTGGGCAGCATGTAGTCGGTGCTGACCTCGTACCGCGTGGGGATCACCGCCAGGTGCGCCGCGCGAAGCTCGGGCACGATGGTCTCGATGGGCAGGAAGGCGTCGCTGAAGCTCACGCGCTCATCCAGGTCGAGCCTCGATGTCAACGCGTGCAGATCATGCAGGTGGTCCCCCTCGCCGATGAGGCGCAGGCGGGCTCCGGGGTACGATTCTCGAAGCCGGTCCAGGGCCTCGATGGCGAGATCAAGCCCCAGCCGATGGGCGATGGTGCCGTGGTAGATGAGCTGGAGATCCTCGGTGCTGGGCGTGGATCCGGCGTCTTCGACCGGATGGCGGCGCGGGAAGATCCGGTTGTCGGGGAGATTCAGCAGCACACGGATCTTGTCCGGGGAAACGCCGTGTTCGGCCAGCAACTCGGCCTTGGTGTGTTCGGCCGTGAGCACCCGGTGAGCCAGGCGGGTCGACAGCACCTCGATGGCGCGGATCAGGCGGATCTTCCAGTGGTCGGCCGGCAGTCGGAACTTGGTCATGTAGATCTCGGGCATGACGTCGTGGATGTCGAGCACGAGCTTGGCGCCGCGCCACCTGGGCCAGATGGCGGCGAAGATCATGAAATCGGGCATGGTGTTGACGTGGACCACCTCGTAGCGCCGACGCTCGAAGCCTCGCGCCAGGGCGACCATGGCCCGCAGCAGGAACTCCAGATAGCTCAACATATAGGCCGCCGCGGAGCCGCCCCGGTAGCGATCCATGTCGAGTTCGACGAGGGTCACGCCACGCAGGTCGAGGGCCGCTCCGGAGGCACTGCTCCGCAGGGCATAGAAGTCCACTTCCCAGCCGGCCTCGACGCAGAGTTCAGCCTCGCGGCGGCAGCGGGGATCGGTCTGATAATGGGTGTAGGCGACCATGGCCAGGCGCCGAGGAGCTTGGACGGACATGTCGGATCCGCTGCTGGAGGCACGGTGGGAGTTCGTCGACCTGGCCAAGAGTAATCTCTCCACTCCGGGATGTCACCAGGATCCTGGTCCTCACGGCACGGCCAGGCTGCCTTGTGGCACCCCTGGCGACGTGATATCGTTGGGCGCTCGCCCGATCAAGGCAACGATCGTCACGATGGAGCCGGTCCTTGAACATTCTCTACATCACCACCCGGTTCACGGCCCTGTCACACACCTTCGTCACCCGGGAAGTGGCCCAGCTGCGGGACGCCGGTCACGAGGTGTCGCTGCTGGCCCTGAGCGGTGAGGCCGGCGAGGCCAACGCCAGCGTGCCGGAGTGCGACCTGTCGGGCCTGCACGCCGTCCACCCGGTGAGTCGTGTCGCCGTCCTGGGCGGCGCGCTGCGGGAGCTGGCGACGCGGCCGGGTCGTTTCTGCCGGGCCGTCGGCGTGGCCCTGACCGCCGGAAATACGGGCCTACACGGTAAGTTGCGGTTGTTGTACCAGCTGGCCGCGGCCACCACCCAGGTGCGATGGGTCGAGTCCAGCGACGTCCAGCACATCCACGCCCACTTCGCCAACCCCTCCGCCAACTACGCCCTCTTCATCCACCTGCTGACGGGCATCCCCTACAGCTTCACCGGGCACGCAGCCGATCTGTACCGCGACACGAGCGCCCTGGACATCAAGCTCGAGCACGCCGCCGGCGCCGTGGCCATCTCCGATTACAACCTCCGCTATTACCGGACAATTCACCCGGGATTGGAGCACGCAGCCATCATTCACTGCGGCATCCATCCCGACGCCTTCCCTTTCCGGCAGCGCGATCGGGTCGGGCAGCCCCTGCGGATCCTGAGCGTGGGCCGGTGCACCACCAAGAAGGGCTTCGCCCACCTCCTCGACGCCCTGGCCGTGTTGCAGCAGGAGGGGCTGGCCTACGAGGCCGACCTGGTGGGTTACGGCGAGCTGTTGCCGGCCCTCCAGGGGCAGGCCGCCGAGCTGGGCCTGACGTCGCTGACCTTCACGGGCGCCCTGCAGCAGGAAGGGATCCGCGACCTCATGAACCGGGCCGACGTCTTCGTCCTGCCCTGCGTCCAGGCCCCCGACGGTGACATCGACGGCATCCCGGTGGTGCTCATGGAGGCCATGGCCGCCGGTTGCCCGGTGATCTCCACGGCGGTTTCGGGCATCCCCGAGCTGGTGCGGGACGACGAGACCGGCCTGGTGGTGCCCCCCCACGACCACGAGGCCCTGGCCACGGCCATGAAGCGGCTGATCGACGACCCCGACCTGGCGCCGCGCATCTCCGGCGCCGGCCGCCGGCATGTCGAGGCGGAATTCAATCTCATCGAGAACTGCCGGCAACTGGAAGGCTTCTTCCGGTCGCTCCACGAGGCGTGACATGTCGAGGATCAAGGTCTGCCAGGTCATCAACAGCTATCACGTGGGCGGCGCCGAGACCGTGGCCTTGAATCTGGCCCGCGGGCTGGATCCCGAACGCTACGAGTCGTTGGTGGTGGCCGTGGCCGAGCCGCGCACCGACGGCGCGCCGGAGATGCTGCGACGTTTCCAGGACGCCGGCGTGCCGGCCTACAGACTCTACCACCAGCGCTACGGCAGCCTCGCCGCCCTCTGGGACATGTTCCGCTTCTTCCGCCGTCACCGCCCCGACATCGTGCACGGGCACAACCGGCCCACCGACGCCTGGGCCTACAAGATCGGCAAGCTGGCCGGGGTCCCGCATCGGATGTGGACGCGGCATCTGGTCTACGATCAGATGCGCCCGCGGCTCCTGCGGCGCTACAGGAGTCTGGGACGAGAAGTGCCGGTCGTGGCCGCGGTGTCCGACGCCGTTCGCGAGCACAGCATCGGTTTCGAACACATGGAGGCCGACCGGATCAGGGTCATCGTCAACGGCATCGACACCGAGCGATTCCGCCCGCTGACCGACGACGAGCGCCTGGCCAAGAGGCAGGAACTCGGCCTCGCGCCGCACGAACTCATGCTGCTGCAGGTCGGTCGGCTGGCCGAGCAGAAGGCGCCCCAGGCATTTCTCTCGCTCATCGATGAACTGCGCTCGCGCGACCCGCGGGTGTGGGGATTCCTCTGCGGCACCGGTCCGCTGGCCGGCGAGCTGGAGCCTCGCGCCGATGAGGCCGGCGTCACCATGCTGGGCCTGCGCAACGACGTGCCCGAGCTGCTGGGCGCCGCCGATCTGGTGGTCTCGTGTTCCCGGGTGGAAGGACTGCCCCTGAACATCATGGAGGCCATGGCCGCCGGGGCGCCGTTCGTGGGGCCGGGCCTCGACCAGATCCGCCAACTCATCAGCACCGACGAGCGGCTGTCCCGGGGACTCTACACCCCGCCGCCGACCACCGGAGAGGTTCCGGCGGAACGGATCGCAGAATGGGCCGAGGTGACCGCCGGCATCCTCGCCGACGCCGACTGGCTTGAGACCTGCCGTGGTCGAGGGCCGGAGATCATCGGCACCCTTTACTCCCTGCGGAGCATGATCGAGGCCTACGAGCAGGTCTATCGGGAGCTGGCGACGGGGCGCTGACGCCTCATCGGCGCGACCGCCCGATGGCCCAGAGGATGAACCAGAACACCACGTAGATGACCGCGACCACGGCCCCCTTGGCTATGCCCAGGCCCAGGGCCGTCCAGATGCTCGGATCGGTGAAACGCGCCAGGGTCTCCGCCACCGGCAGCAACCAGTACACGCCCATGGTCAGGCCGCCGATCAGGAAGGCTTCGCTGACGATGCGGGTGAACTGACCGGTGGCCAGTCCCGTGTGTCTTCTGTGCAGGAGATACAACGACAGCGCCAGGTGCACGACGATGGCGACGGTCGAAGCCAGGGCCAGGCCCCGCACCTTCAGCGGCCCGATGAGCGCCGCGTTGAGCAGGGCGTTGGTGGCGAGATACTGGACCGACAGCCAGACCTTGTCGCGCAACAGCTGCAGGGAGTGGAAGACCCGGGCCACCAGACCGTTGATCACCAGCGCCGGCAAACCCAGAGCGTACATGGCCATGGTGCCCGAGGTGCGCAGGCCGTCGGTGGCGTCGAACTCGCCCCGCTGGAACAGCACGTACACGATCTCGGGTGCGGCCACGGCCACCATGACGGCGGCCGGCACCACGATGTGGGCGGCACGCTTGAGGTTGGCGCGAATATCGCGGCTGCAGCCCTCGAGGTCGCCCGCAGCGATGGCAGCACTCATACGCGGGAACATGACCGTGATGAGGCTGGTGGCGAACAACACCACCACCGTGTTGGTGAGATGGAACGCATAGTGCAGCGATGAGATGCTTCCAGCCTCGAGACCCGTGGCGAACCAGCGGTCGAGGAAAAGATTCACCGTGAGCAGCAGTTCGGAGATGGCCATCAGCGCCACCAGCTCGCGGATCAGGCGCATGTCGGCGCCGTTGAGCGACGGCCGCACCGGGCGCCAGGCCCGGCAAATGAGGGCCCGCAGATGAATGACGGGCCAGCGGACGACCTGGGCCAGGGCGAAACCCGCCGGTAGAGACCAGATCCCCATGCTGTCGTGCCAGAGGACGAGGGCTCCCAGGACACAGACGGAGTTGAGCACCGGCATGGCGCCTGCCACACGGAAATGCTGGTGCAGATTGAGCACCGCGATGGTCAGATTGTTGGAAATCAGCAGCACGGCCGGCACGGCCATGGCGAGCTGCATCTGCACGGTCAACTGGCTGGTCAATTCGGGCAATCCCGGCCAGACCACCCCGATGAGTGGGCGGACCGAGAGGGTCAACAACACGATCCAGAGCGCGCCGGCTCCCAGGAACAATCCCACGACCCCATTCTGGTACCGTGCGAAGACCGCGGACTCCAGGGTCCGCATCTTCTGGATCAGATGTGGCGCGAGGGCTCCCTTGAAGATCCGCGACAGCGTGCCGTGGCCGAAGGTGACCAGGAAGAACGCCAGCTGGTAGGCATCCAGCTTCTCCCCCGCCCCGAACCATTTCGCGATGAGCATCTGCGTCACCAGCCCCACCGGTTTGACCATCAGGCCTAAACCCATGAGGCTGAGCGTGTCTCGATCGAAGAGGAGGCGGCGCAGATTGAACCGAGGCATGGTACTTTCCGGAGCGGGCAATGGAGTGGCGTCAACCCGGCCTGACGGCGGGAATGCGAGGTGGATGGTAGGCTGGAGCCGGGAAAGTGTCAAACCCCGGCACCACGGTTGCCCCCGCCGCCAGCGAGGGTTACAATGATTCCGCCACCCCCGTTCGGCCCGCGTATCCCCTGTCAGGAGGCCCCATGGTGTTCCGTTCCGTGCTCACGCTGGGCTCCGTGCTCAAACTGGGCATGGTGCTCGCGCTTGTCCTGCTCCCCTCCCTCGCCCAGAGCCTGAACACGGCCGGCGACAAGCACCCGCACCCCGCCGTTCGAAGCCTCGACCATCGCGGTGTCACTTTGCCTTGCGATGCGGCCCGGGCCACCATCGCCCTGACGGCCTTCACCGCCGTGACCTACGTCGACACCACCAGCGGCACGGGCGTGGCCGACACCTATGCCTGCGCGGCCTGGGACGAGAGCGGGCCCGAGCACATCTACTTGCTGGAGGTGGCCGAGGCGCTGGTGGTGGATATCTGGCTGGGCGACAACGTCATCGACCACGACCTGGTGTTGCTGAACGACTGCGACAGCGACAGCTGCCTGGTCCAGGCCAACACCCAGATCTCGGCCGAATTGCCCCCGGGCAGCTACGTGCTGGTGGTCGATGGTTATGCCGGCGCCGAGGGCGCCTACACCCTCAACCTCGACCCGCGCACCGTGGGCCTGCCCGACGCCATCTGCGAAGACGGCACCACCACCGATCTGGGCAACGTCACCGAGTCGTCGGCCAGGGGACCCATCACGACAAGCCTCTTCGAGCAGCCCAACTACGTGTCCGTGAACGATTGCAACGACGGTCTGTCAGCGGCCCGCGGCGGTGAACGCTGGTACAAGCTGGAGCTCGCCGAAGCCGACACCAGCGAACCCGGCGTCGTCGAACTGGACATCACCGCGACGCCGGACCCTGCGGCCGCCGATCTCGACCCCGTGATCTGGCTCTACGATGGCTGTGATCCGGACGCTGTGTGCCTGGGGTTCATCGACAGCAGCGCCGGGGGAGAGCTTGAAACGGTGACATTCGTGCACGACGGCGACTTCCCGTTCACGCTCTACTTCGCGGTCGACGCCCTGCGGCCGGCCGATACCGAAGCCGGCGGCACCGTGGAGTTGTCCATCACCATGCCCACGCCGCGCGTGCCGGACGTCATCTGCACCGAGGGCATCGAGGAGGATCTGGGGCCCGTGCAATCGGCGAGCTTCACCCAACCGAGCATCAGCCTCTTCGGGCAGCCCAACCTCCTGGCGGTCTTCGGATGCAATAACGGACTTTCACCGGCCCTCGGCGGTGAACGCTGGTACACCGTGGAGATGGCCGCGGCCGACCACACCTACGACGACGGCACCGATTTCAGCGCCGACCGGCTCACCCTCACGGCCACGCCCACCGGCGGCCTGGACCTCGCGATCTGGCTGCTGGACGGCTGCGGGCCCGGCGCCACCTGCCTCGGTTACATGAATGATGGCGAGGCTGGTGTGGCCGAGACCATGATCTATACGCACGATGGCCCCGAACCGTTGACCCTGTACTTCGCGGTGGACTGCCTGACGCCGGCCGACGCCGAAGCGACGGGGAATGTGGACCTGACGCTGGACGCAGAGGTCCCGGTGGAGAAGCGCTCCCTCGGCGATATCCGCAGCCTCTTCCGCTGATATCGAACCTCATAATGCCCGCCTCCGGGCCGCGTGAAGCGCGCTGTGCACGATGATCGCCACCCTCACGGGGTGGCGATCTGCATGAGGGGCGGCATCACGGGGCACCACGAGGAACCCTGCACCCGGCTACACCACCGTTGCAGCTTCAGGCCCGCGCCGTGCATGTTGTCGAGCGACGCTTCCCGGGGCCATTGCCCGATGGACACGGCCGACGGACTGATCCTCCCCGAACGGTTGCCTACCCGGGAAGCGTCGAACCTTCAAAATTCCCCTCCCACTTGTTTGACGCCCCCCCGTTTGCTAATCTGCAGGGTCGGAAGGCAATCCTTCCACCCCGTCTCGCCTTCCCGCACGGATGCACTTGAATTCGGAAGGAATCCCCCAGGTATGGCACCCCGCACCCCCACCCGCGGCACGGCCGAGAAGATGGCCCAGAAGCAGCGCGAGATCTCCATCAGCGAGTTCTTCACCAAGAACCGCCACCTGCTCGGCTTCGACTCCCCGGCCAAGGCCCTGCTCACCACCATCAAGGAAGCGGTGGACAACAGTCTCGATGCCTGCGAGGAAGCAGGGCATCTGCCACGCCTGCTGGTGGAGATCCGCCCCGAGGAAGACAAGTTCAAGGGCATCGACCTGCCCAGCCTGGCGGAGACCAACGGCAACGGGAAGTCCAAGAAGGCCAGTGCCAAGTCGTCGGCCCAGCGCGAGGAACGCTACCGCCTCATCATCGAGGACAACGGCCCCGGCATCGTGGCCGCCCAGGTGCCGCGCATCTTCGGCAAGCTGCTCTACGGTTCCAAGTTCCATAGCCTCAAGCAGAGCCGCGGCCAGCAGGGCATCGGCATCTCGGCCGCCGGCATGTACGGCCAGCTCACCACGGGCAAGCCCGTCACGGTCTACACCCGTACCGACGCCGACGAACCCGCCCGCCGGGTGGTGCTGAGCCTGGACATGAAGAAGAACGAGCCGGTGGTGCTCTTCAACGAGGAGACCATCTGGGACCATGAGCACGGCACCCGGGTGGAGATCATCCTCACCGGCAGCTACAAGCGCGGCGCCCACTCCGTGGACACCTACCTCGAGCAGACGGCCATCGCCAATCCCCACGTGCACCTGACCTACGTCAATCCCAGGGGCGAGAAGCGGGTCTACGCCAACTCGGCCGACGTGCTGCCCGAGCAGGCCCGGGAAATCAAGCCCCACCCCTACGGCGTGGAACTGGGCCTGCTCGACCGCATGCTCAAGGACACCAAGAGCCGCAACATCAGCAGCTTCCTGAAGGACGAATTCTGCCGCGTCGGGCCCAAGACCTGCGGCCAGATCCTGGAAGCCGCCGGCCTGCCCGACCGCAAGAACCCCAAGCGACTGCAGCAGGACGACGTGCGGCGGCTGCTCGACGCCATCGCCGCCACCAAGATCGCCTCGCCCCCCACCGACTGCCTCTCGCCCATCGGCGAGGAACTGGTGATGGCCGGGCTCAGCAGTGGCCTGGAAGCCGAGTTCTACACCAGCGTCACCCGCCCCGCCGCCGTCTACCGCGGCAACCCCTTCCAGGTGGAGGTCGGCCTGGCCTACGGCGGCAAGCTGGCCGGCGACGAACTGGCCCGGGTGCTGCGCTTCGCCAATCGCGTGCCCCTGCTGTACCAGAACTCGGCCTGTGCCGTGACCAAGGCGGTGCTCGGCAGCAACTGGCGCAGCTACGGATTGCAGCAGAGCAAGGGCGCCCTGCCCACCGGCCCGCTGGTCATCCTGGTGCACATCGCCTCGGTGTGGGTGCCGTTCACCAGCGAGAGCAAGGAAGCCATCGCCCACTATCCGGAGATCATCAAGGAGTTCAGGCTCGCCCTGCAGGAGGCCGGCCGCAAGCTGGGACGTCACATCAAGCGTCGCAAGCGCGAGGCCGACGCCCTCAAGAAGCAGGGCTACATCCAGAAGTACATCCCCCACATCGGAGATGCGCTCCAGGAGATCCTGACCCTGAACGAAACCGAGCGCGAGGACGTGATCACCGTGCTCACCGACACTCTCGAACGTAGCCGCAAGCTCTGACCTGTCCGCACGACCGATCAGGAGCCATCATGCCCGACCCCAAGCAACTCTTTCGCCAGCACCTGCGAGAGATCCAGACCCTTCACGGCGCCCTGGCCGTCCTGGGCTGGGACCAAGAGGTCACCATGCCCGCCGGTGGCGCCCGCAACCGAGCGGCCCAGCGCAGCGTGCTCGCCGGCATCATCCATGAACGGGTGACGGCTCCCGCCCTCGGCGCGGTGATGGACGACCTCGCCGCCCGCGACGACCTCACCGCGGGCGAGGCGGCCAACCTGCGCGTCTTCGGTCTGCAACGCGACCGCGCGGTGAAGCTCCCCGAGCGCCTGGTGACGGATCTGGCCGCGGCCGTGGGGCTGGCCCAGCCGGACTGGGTTCGAGCCCGCCAGGATGGAGATTGGGACCTCTTCGCCCCGCACCTCCAGCGGATCGTGGCGCTCAAGCGCGAGGAGGCTGCGGCGCTCGCCCTGGGCGACGAGCCCTACGACAGCTTGCTGGACGAGTACGAACCCGGCGCCCGCACCGCCCAGCTCGTGCCCGTGTTCGCCGACCTGCGGCGCCGACTCACCGATCTGCTCTCACGCATCGACACCTCCGGCCACCCCACCTTGCCGGCCGTACCCTACGCCATCGACGATCAGCTGCTGTTGAGTCGTGAGGTGCTCGCGGGCATGGGCTATTCCTTTGAACACGGGCGGCTCGACACCTCGGCCCACCCCTTCACCGAGAGCCTCGGCCACGGCGACGTGCGCATCACCTCGCGCTTCATGGCGGACGAGCCTCTCTCGGGCCTGTCGTCCACCATGCACGAGGGCGGCCACGCGCTGTACGAGCAGGGCCTGCCCGCCGACCTGTCCGATACTCCGGCCGGCCAGTCGACCAGCCTGGGCATCCACGAATCTCAGTCGCGCCTGTGGGAGAACCACGTGGGCCGCGGTCTGCCCTACTGCCAGTGGTTGGCGCCGCGCCTGCGCCAGGCCTTCCCGGAGCAGCTGCCCGAGCTGACCGCGGAAGAACTCTACCTGGCCTCCAACCGCGTGGCGGCCACTCCCATTCGCACCGATGCCGACGAGGTCACCTACAACCTGCACATCATCCTGCGTCTGGAGCTGGAGAGGGCCCTCTTGAACGGCGACCTCGAGGTGGCCGATGTGCCCGCGGCCTGGCGTGAGCAGACCCTCGACCTGCTGGGCATCGACATTCCCGACGTCGCCCGCGGCCCCCTCCAGGACATCCACTGGAGCATGGGCGCCCTGGGCTACTTCCCCACCTACACCCTGGGCAATCTCTACGCGGCCATGTTCTGGAATGCGGCCCGCGCTGAATTGCCCGCCCTGGACGACCAGCTCGCCCGGGGTGACTGCGCCCCGCTGCTGGCGTGGCTGCGCCTCAAGGTGCACCAACGCGGCAGTCTCGAAACCGCCGAGCAGCTCTGCCGGAACATCACCGGCCACGACCTGCGTGCCGACGACTTCATCGCCTACCTGGGCACGAAGTTCGGCATCGACCGCTGACACCGAGCCAGACGAGGATCGACCTTGGCCAAGCGTAAGACCACCAAGAAGGTCACCGGAAACGGCGACAAGCAAGTCAGCCGCGAAGCGGATCCCGCCCAGCAGTCGTTGCTGTTCGGCGCCCCCCGCGACGACCAGGAGACGCCCGAGCCGGCCCCGGATGCACCCGTTGAACCGCCGGCTCCGCCGCCG
>Ga0209692_10003690_pt1 | contig 14620 bp, 5 predicted proteins | sample tdDd472_FD_187129 | JGI IMG/M metagenome (GOLD analysis project Ga0209692, IMG submission 187129) | Marine sediment microbial communities from the Atlantic coast under amendment with organic carbon and nitrate - tdDd47.2 (SPAdes)... | ecosystem: Environmental > Aquatic > Marine > Coastal >...
TTAAGGAATTTACGCTAGGAAGTGAGTAGAGCTTTATTTTTCCTTAAATTTATAATTATTATTCGTCCGTTTGGCACGACTTACTGCATCATGCCAGATTTATTGTTTTACGCTGTTAAATTTACGACATTTTATGGTAAAAAACAGCCGTTTTTTTTCGGAATTGTTAAATATTACCTTTATTTGTGCATCTCATCGCAAACACCTGGTGGTAGTTGTACGTCTTTCAATGGGGTCACCCATTGATTTATTATTAATAACGCGACCTTACCCGTTATTCTGTTTTTGCCTTCTCATTACGCAAAGCAATAATAACATGAAAAGAAAAATCGGTAAGTTTGCCCCACCGCTCCCCGACGACTCTGAAGAATTGCTAGCGCTTTGTGGAATACTTTGCGAGTTGTACGGGTCGGTACCGGCGAGATATTCTTCAGCATTGCTAAATCCATCCGAATCATGATCCTCCTGACCGTCTGAAGATGAAAGCGGGTCAAACTTATTTGCAATCTCCCAACCATCGGCCATTCTATCTCCATCAGTATCCAGTTTAACAGGTGACGTCAAATACATATGCTCTTCTATACCAGAAAGCCCGTCATTATCGACATCTAGTGAATGGTCTTCAAAAGTGGAATCACTATATCCGTATAACTCTTCCCACCACAAAGGCATACTATCTTTATCTAAATCGTAATACTTTGTGAAGTCATCAATAATAAATATCCGTCCATAACTAGAACTGTTAGAGGTGTTATCATAAATCGCGAGTCGATTACCGTCAGCTTTAACAGAAGTAAAAAATCGTTTATATCCTAGACCATCTGGTATAACAATTTGTCCTTTCTCAGACCAGGGTTCATATTCGTCTTGCATAAAACCAAAGAGCAGCACCTTTGCACTTTCTGAAAAATCTCCTCGCCCAAGGGTAAATATTGTCTCGTTTCCTATAAAGGAATTCATAGCGAATCCCATAGTAAAATCATCAGGTACGATTTCTTCTTTGAGTTCCCATTCACCGTCTCCATTTCGAAAGTATAAGTAAATACCGCCCATGCCCCCTGGCTCTGGTTGGTACGTAACGACCATTCGTTCCATTCTCTCATCAAAAATCGCCCACCAAAATAAAAGGCCTAAATTTTGAGGTACATTGTGTTGGTAGATTATCTGGTTTGTGAGAAGTTCAAGCTCAAAATAAACGCCTTCTTCACAGCGACCTGAAAACGGACATATTCTTCCGAATAAATAGCCATCGTTCATACTCAAACTTAACGCTCTTAGTCCCGTTTGACTATTGAAACCAAAATCTTCCAAATTGATTTCATTCTTAAATTCCCAACCATTCGACTTTGACTCAAAAATAACAATGCTAGCATTAGTATTTAAGTCAGGGTGGGTAGTTGAATCGCCCGAGCCAGAAATAACTAGAAGTCCATCTTTAATCGTTACATCCTCAATTAATTCACGCGAAAAGGTATAGGCTAATGCCCAGTCTCCATTAGACTGTTTCTTATATTCAAGAACCTCCCATTCCCCTTCGTTTACTTTAGTTATAAAAAACTGTTCTTCCGACAACGAGTTAATTCTTAAAATCGGCCAGTTATCGTCGAAGTGCACGGAAGTTTCGATCTTCCAAGAATTGTTTTCAAAACGATACAAATAAGCCGCATCAAGTGGAGCTTCTGTCTCCCATGTTTCTGTGTGTCGTACTTGAGCTAGAACAAGATTATTCTTTATTTGATAACTTCCAACAAAAAATGCTTTTGGTAGGTCTGGCGGCTCGACGATGGAAACACTGTCAGGCAAATACTCATAAGCATAAATATGAGGTGCTACAAAAAATGACATTAATACAATTAAGCGCTGATAAATTTTTACAACCATTTTTAAAAGTAACCCTTTATAATTCGTAATTCATTTTTTCTAGCGTTCAAACCTTTTAAAACTGAATCAATTTTTAAGTACTAGACTCGCTAAAGTGATATAGTCTTTAGCAAGTTTTATGAGGAAAATACGCTGGGAAGTGGATAAAGCTTAATTTTTCCTTTAATTTATAATTATTTTTCGTCCGTTAGGCACGACAAGCTGCATCATGCCAGATTTATTGTTTTACACTGTTAAATTTACGACATTTTATGGTAAAAATCAGCCAATTTTTGCGGAATTGTTAAATATTACCGGTATTTGTGCATCTCATCTCAAACGCCCGGTAGCGGTGGTATGTCTTTCAAAAGATCCCCGTCTTTCAATGGGGTCAGAGTAAATTGATTGCGTGCGCACGCTGGAAAGCTTTCGATTTTCTATCGCCACCTCTAGGCAAAGCCGATGCCCGCCTACCGGTTTGTGCCTCAATTTGCTTAATAAAACGGTCTTCCCCTAAAGCCCATGCTTTATTAATTGCATTTCTTATTTCTTCAAGGGTACTATCCGGAATATCAATTAAAAACAGTTGGTTATAGGTATTTCTGCGGCTAACATCATCTCTACCTAATGCAAAATAGCAATCATGCGGCGTTATCAAGGTGATATTTTTTCCCAGTGCATTAAAACGATAGCTGGACCAGGGATACTCAGCTGGATGCGCAACCATTCTAGCGCGAACCGGGTTCAACTCAATGTATTTACTCACGGTCAAAAAGTAATTATCGCTATCAACTAGACAAGATTTGAATCGTCCTTCCCAAAGCGTTCCCGTCCTACCATGACGCTTGTTGATATATCGCACAAAATATCGTCCTAGCGATTGCATCATTTCGCTGACACCAGTTTTGTTTCTCGGCGTCGCAAGTAAATGAACATGATTGGTCATCAATACGTAACTATGTATTTCCACCTGATATTTTTCGGCATATTCTTTTAGCTTACTCAGATATACCACGTAATCATTTTCTTCAAAGAAACAAACGTGGCGGTTATTACCGCGTTGTATAATGTGTTGGGGAATATCGGGAAGGTTTAGTCGTGGAAGTCTAGCCATAAATTCATCCTTGAATTAATAATTGACTAGTTTCCAGTTTTAGTAGAATTAAAACAATATCCAAATTAGTAATTTAGACTAAGATATTTGCCGGACCGATTGTGAGAAATCAGCTTGATTAAGCTGCGGAAAGGAAAATCAATGGGATCAATTTACTCTGACCCCATTGATTTCAAGATTATCATCGCAGACAGGATTTTGATAACCAGGAATTGTCTGGCACCCAGACGCTAACACAGCACCGGCCGTCAGAATTTCCTGCTTTCCATCACCATCGTAATCCATCATTAATGTTTTGGACATTGATGATCAATTTACTCTGACCCCATTGATTTCATGTTACCTGCAGCTTATGAAGCTGCAGGTGTACACTAACTGAGTGTCCGGGAACTGTGGGAAAGATCACTCTGACCCCATTGATTCAAATTTGGTTGAACCGTCACAATAAACAAACACATTGTCATTTATTTTCGTCAGCATTTCCATCCGAATTAAATCTCCTAATCCATTTGACTCATTGAGTTTAACAATTATTCTATGCCTACCTTCACCTAAGCTAACTGATTTTATATTGCGAAAATCAGAGTAGTCATCTCTATCAACAAAATTTCTATTTAGTTCAATTGATGGGTAAGTAGCATTAACCCCAATAAACCCTATATCTAGGTCTAATTTATCGAAGTATTCAGAATCATCTATCCGTGAAGTTCTCCCCAACCAACCCAAGTGTTCCAAAAATTTTTTATCTTGAATTTTCTTTCTGACCCAAGTCGTAAAATAATTAATTTTTATAGGATCGCTAGCAATAGTTTCCAATCTTTTACATTCACTCAGTTGATCATTGTCATTCAGAAAATAATCAAGATTGATATAAAGTAAAAAAAGCAACACGAACACAAATGTAGTAACAAAGCTTTTCATCTAACGCCTCTCAAATCACTGCAACTTGCTATGGTCAAGTTTATTGAATCGGTGATACGCACCTGCACCAATTAAAGCCCATTTGGTTCCCGGTATAACATCATTAAAGTCATCTGAACTCTTAAATTTAAATGCTTGCTTAGTATTGTGAAAAAGCACCATTGAATCTATTTGTCTTTCTATTCCCGGTCCATAGTGTGCAGCCAACATCCCAACAGCAATGTAGTTAATATGGTATCCAAAGATTATTTCACCACCGAAATTAAATTTCCTATTTCCGAGAGCATCTAAAGCCATCGAACCTCTAAGAAAAGTATCATACCCAGCGAACTGTTCATTAAACAATCTCCCCAAAATCTTATGTCTATCCTCATTCAATGTTCTAAAGTAAGTCCATTTTAAAATCGTGTATAAATCCTTCTTCGACAAACTTAAAATAGAATCAGGATTATTATAGGCCGTCGTTCGTAATTTTTGTTCTAACGCTTGGTATTCTTTTTTGGCTTTATCCTCTGGAGAGATGTCTTGTTGTTCTATAGGTTCTAAGAATCTGTCTATTTTTATTGGCGAACCTGTCAAATCAGAACTTCCCTTATCTGGAACAGCTGCTATAGCCTCAGGAGAGTTTATCTTAGTGTTTTCTACATGGCCAGTCACTTCGTATTTAAACGAACGTTGTCCATTGTTACGCTCAGAAGTTCCTTTGAAACTGCCATCAGCCATCTTGGTGACAGAAGTAGATTGCACAACTTCACCTGTTTGGTCATTGGTGACAGTTTTAGTTTTTCGCTCACCGACTTGCTGTAACATATTCGAACCAGTCTTCTTTCTCCTAATTTTAAATGTTTCAGTTTGAGATTTATAACCACTCGGATCAGTTCCAGCCAGCGGATTGTTCATAATATATGAATATGGATTCATCGACTGGCTATTACCAGGCTCCTGAATAAACGGGTCAACACTCAAGAATCGCCCAAGGTTATAATCGTAAACCCGTCCATTCATATGAATGAGCTGACTCTCATCTAAGTGCTCATGGTCTGTAAATCCGCGATTAGTGCTAAAGCCTAGCAATTGTTGGCGAGAAATCTTACTAGAAAAGTCTTCATTACGCGGTCTACCAAATGCATCAAAGCTATGCGATTTTTCTATTTGACCACTCGCATTAACTTCCGCAGTCATACTTCCCAGCCGATCTCGGTGGAAGTACGCAATATCAAAAGTCGTTACTCCGCTTTCAACAGCTTCCGTCACAACAGCAATATCGTCAATATAGCTTTTAGATTCGACTTTAGTGTTTCCACTTTCAGTCTTAATCACACGCTCAAATAGCTTACCAATATAGATATGCGTACTTGTATCACCATTAACGTTTTTAACTTGTTTGTAACGCATTTGATCTGACCCATAATACAAGTGAGCTGTACTTGCGCCAGTCGCTTGCGAGTCAAGTACCGGGTTAATAGTAGCCGATGAAGTAATTTCAATTTTCGTCGGTTTATTAAATCCATTGTAGTCAATAAACCGAATACCATCGGATTTCATATTACCGTTTTCATCGTACGAATAGGTTCGCGTTCCACCGCCAGATAATGCAACAGTGCGAACGGCATTTGGTCCGGCCCACCCATTACTAGCACTTCGGTTGCTACTACCGTAGGTATAAGCATTTGCGGTGTCTGCGCTAAAATCAGTCTTTCTTTCTATATTTCCAACTGCGTCGTACCTAAATTCAGTTGGCGTAGCACCGCGGCTAGACTGAAGCAAACGATTCATTTCATCATAGACGTAAGATTCAGTTGTCGATTGAGACAATGCATTTAGAACAGTTTGACTTTCAAGGTTACCGTATCCTTCATACAAATAAGATACTTTCTGCTGTAACGTCGCAGAGCTATACCACTCTGATTCTTCCATTTGCCCAGTTTCAGGGTAGTACTTACGGAATATATCTGCATTGTTATTAACTAAGCTGGCAATCGTCCAATTTCCTTGCGAATCAACCCCAGTAATCTCACGGTAGGTATAACCAGAAACCGCATTGTAAGTCCGAGTTAAATAACCTTCTTCGCTGTACTCATAAGCTACATTGAGTCCACCTGGATAAGTCAACGCTTTAGGGCGACCGTAATTTGAGTCGAACTGAGTAATAACTTCAAAGGTATCAGTATTATCAATTGTGGTTTTCACTATCTCAAGCTGACATGAATCGTTGTAATGGTAAGTTTTCTTAAATGCACTTCCATCATCTTTCGTTTCTTCTGAAGGTAATCCGACACACTTATCAGCATCACCATTTGGGTTGTCAAATGTAAAATAGCTCGTCGCATTTTCATTAGGGCCTGCAACGCCCCTCGAACTAAGGCGACCTATTGCATCGTAGCCATAGGTCGTGACATTGCCGATGGCATCGGTTTCTGTTTTAACTTCACCGAATCCAGTGTAAGTAAATGACTTTGATCCCATATTAGGATCGTCAACCGATTTTTTCTGTCCAAGCGCATTATAAGTGGCTGTGATTTGCTCTCCATTTGCATCCTGTAAAACAATCGGATTACCCATGCCATCATAGGCGTAACGAGTTATTCCTGCGGTAGGTACTAATGCGTCCGTTGTTTGCATTAGTTGGCCCGTACCACTATGGGTGCGATAAAGCACTCGATCGTAATTGTTTAGCGAAATCTCCGTTCTATAGTTTTTGCCAGTAGTCGCATCTTGTTGTTCATAGTTATAATCAACCGTAAGTAATTGACCTCTAGTTTGTGGGACGTCCTTACCAAGCAAGCGACCTAAAACATCATACCCAGCATAGGTAGTACCTACACCACCAGAAACAGATTCAGATGGTATTGACTCAAAGGTTTTCTGGCCAAGTCCGTTGTATGTAACATTAACGAAAACGTCACCACCACCGAGCTTTTTAGTTTTAGTAATCAAAGCACGATTAAACTTATCTTGATAAACAGTTGTTTCCGGAGCACCAGCCTGATAAGTCGTAACCGCATATTGAATGTTACTATCTACAACAGGACCACAGCCTCCTTTACACCAAGCAAAACGTGTGGAAATCGGTTGACCGACAGGCGGTGTCACTTTTTCTACTCGACCAAACGCATCGTATTCAGAACTAGTCTCTAAGAAATTCGCATCGATAATTTTCTTCACTTGACCATGTTCAGGATAAGTATGTGTTGTCATGGTCTGATTGAGATCATTAGTCACTTTAAAGACGAAGTAACCGTCAACGCTCGCCGTCTCTCCATTGTTTGAATAATCGGTTACAACAGTTCTAGGTACTTCGGCTCCGCTAGACGTGGTGACAAAAGTTGGGAGACCGTATTGATTGAATACACTATCAACAGTAATTGGCAACCCATCACTTGAAGTAGTGATGACTTTACTAGGTTGGCGACTATCCAATGAATCGTAACTGTCGATTGTTGTTGTGACAGTTTTATCGCTATCTAACGAGGCGTTATTACTATAAATAGCCCAACCTACACCTGTGATGTCTAGCTTCTTAGTCGTAACACTGCTGAAGTTAAGCTTGTTAATCCACCACTCATCAACTTTTGAATAGTCAAAGTCTCTCGTTGTTTCGATAACCTGCTTACCAAACCCGCCATCTATCGTCGTAGTCTTAAACAACACATTGCCGTAACTATCAGTGTTTGCAGTATCAATAATCGTAACTTTCTGCGATAACCAATCGACATGATTATTTAGCGCGTAGTTTTCTTCAGTAGTATTTGTAGGAATCACCCAATAAACAGCACTATTTGCTGTATTAACGCTGCTGTAAGTAACACTGGTTTTATTGATTGAATTGCTATTATCACAGACTCCATCTTCAACTTGACATGTTCTCATCGTCTCGATTTTTCCAGCTAGTGGAAATTTCTGATGAAACTCAGTGGAAGCTCTCAGACCATTTGGATTATCAACCGTTATCTTTCTGAATCCTTGGAATCCATACCCTTTATTGTTATACATCGCACCTTCGTAGCGATACAAGGTTTCATTGGTCCCACCAATACCATTACTTTGAGTAAAGGATGCGACGACATACATACTCGACGCAAAGTGAAAGTAGTCTGGGTCAGTTTGTTGATAGCTATGATCAAGATAGTAAAAGTCACTATCCGTTGTTTCATATTGATCACTTGAAAGCGGACGGTGCACCCATTCCGAACGGACACCTAAAGCGTTCTCCACAGATTTCAATACGTCCTGTGCTTCATAGTCACCAAGCGCAACACCATTAGACGCTCCAACATTACGGTTAATCCATGTACCTAGCTTTTCTGGTTCATCATAATCTATGCTTTGCGCACCACCGGTTTGAGTGTTAAATGTACAGCTTCCTGTAAATCGGCATCCAATTACGGTTACAACATCAGGTAGGCCATCGCCAGTAGCATCGAGCACAGCAGTTTGTGATGCAGATGCAATTATACCAGTATTGCTATCTGTAACTGCGGTAATACTTCCATCAGAATTCTCATTAAAGTAGATAGCCGTATACTGACGAACTGATTCATCCATAATGGCGCTATTAATTGATGAAAAACCACTTTTACCTGGTGCTGATTCCGTTAAGCCGTAAAGAGCATCGTCACATTTGACCGGATCGTTTGACAATTGCTGACAACCTGAAGCTACTACTTGATCCGCATAAAGAATTTCCTGACGACCGTCCCCGTTATAATCCATCATTAACAATTTGGACATTGCCAAAGTTTTATAGGTTTCTGTTTCACCGTTTATACGCTGGTAACTTCCTTCTGAAGTTGGGAATACGAGACCAGTGTCAATCCACCCTGGAATAAACTGCGTACCATCATTGATGCGATACCTTAATGTGTGATTAAACGTATCTGTCGTATCAAGAGCCAGTAAATCAGTCAGACCATCTGCATTAATATCAAAAAACATCTCGCCACGAACAAGCATCGAAAAATTATTAACATCAATTGTTCTGGTGGTTGTGGTCATTCCACCATTAGGTTGACTATGAGCGAGGATAATATAATCAGGCACTGGGTGAGCGATTTTGTCTTGATACTCATGAACAACAAAGTCAGGGATCCCATTACCGTCCATATCCCCCATAAGGTCAGCTTCTTTTTTAGGTTTTACACCATCCGTATCATAGGTATAGGTAAAAACGGTTTGATAGTTTGTTGGGCTATATGGTGAAGCAGCCGTAATATCGCCTGAATGGAAATAGATATTAAGTTGTTTATTGATTTTATAAGCTAAATCGACAAAACCATCACCGTTAAAATCCGCAAAACCTAATGGTCTATCATCCCAAGATGTATAGCCTGAAGGACTTCGGTTAATCCAGTCAATATTGGTGTTGGTCCAAAGGAAATTACCCCAAGCATTAGTTAAACGAACTTCTAATTTATCGTTAAACGTATTTCGACGGATGCTATCCGAACGACCGTCAGCATTTAGATCAGCGTCCATACAAACTAGCTTGAAGCTCAGACGCGGCGCGTAACAATTTGCAATTAGATTAGTATGGGTATCGGTAACCTCACCTTCGGCGTTTACATGGTAGCCTTCCCAATCTTTAACGCCATCGCCATTTATATCACCATGCGGAAGTACTTCATGCAACCAGCGTTTATCGTTATGAACAACCGTCGGACTTGCGCCTACTTCAGACACTTTGTCGTCCGGGTCGGTGAATCGTAATTGTTCGTGAACATATGTGTTTTCTTTTTCTTGCCATTCAAAGCTGGTCGGCGTTAGACATTGTTTGCCCGCATTACCCCAAGCGCACTCTTCTACGCTACGCAACAAGCTGCGGTCACTGGCGATACTAGGCGTATAGACGAGATTATACTCGCGAACTGTAGTTATATATTCGGTGGTTATTTGTTTCAGGCGTTGAGTGCTACGCGTTTTACCACCCGCCAGGTAAGAGGTATTTTGATCAGGTCGAGATTCATAGTGGAAACGTACATGACGGTCACCACTACTACCTTGGTATCCAGTGTAATTTATAACTTCTAGGACAACTTCACCATTTCCAACCTGAGTGTAATCGTAAGTAATAGAGTTGCCTGCACGATCGCTACTATCCGAAATTAACCATGACAATGTTACAGTTTTACCTTCGGCAATTTGATGTGAATTTTCGTCAACACCGTAAGTACTAATCATTCCGTTTTTGTGTTCAACAGTAAACGAAGTTGAAGTACCATTTATGCCGCCCGATTGAGTGACACGTGCAAACGAATCGAGTTCAGTTCGATAGATTGTGCCACTTTGACCATAAACGCCACTAACAGCAATTAAACGTTGTCCATCGAGACAAAGTCTGTCACGACCTGCATCGTACTGAATAGCTGCAGTAAAACCATCCTGAGCGGCTGTCGCACCACATCGACTAATCGCTGAACCTGCACTAAGCCCCCAGCCGACACCTGCAATTCCATTGCCGCTTCGTGAAGAATAATTAAGTGATACGCTCGGCTGCATACCAGCCCGTCCTGGCGGCAGGGCAATCGGAATGGAATAATTCGCAGCGCCACCAGAAACACCGGCACTACCTTCTACCGCACCTACCGCTTCATTAGCAGGAACAATCGGCGATACTAATGTAGCGTCTGGAACCGTAACCGGATCAGACTGAGCAAAGTCTTCAACAATTAAAACCGAAACCGCATGCGCACTACTAAAATTAGAACAACTTTGCGAGTTACACCCTTTTACGCGATACTCAAAAGTCTGGTTAGTTGTTTCAGTTATTGCGTGGCTAGTCGTTGTAACCGACGAAGCCAACACATCCCAACTTCCGCTATTGACACGTCGCTCAATGGTGAAATTTTCGGCATCACTATCGCTCGGCCAACTGATACTAAATTGCCCAGTAGTACTACTAGCTGGACCGGAGACGCCTGGAACTGAAGGTGTATTTAAAACTGCGACATCTGTTGATGCACTACTGTAACCCGAACACGCCCAGCTATAGTCATTACAAGCGCGCACGCGATAGTCATAATCACCGGAATTTCGATTTGATACTGTCACAGACAAATTCGGCGTATCATTCGCAATCGTTGCCCAGCCTCCATTGTTGACTCTTTCCTGCACATCATAAACGCTCACAGTACCAGCCGGTTTGGTCCAATTAACAGTGTAGCTACCGTCAATATCGTCAGCAGGTGCGGTTGGCGCTGCTGGCGTAAAAGGAATTAAACGAACTGTTGTGTCAGTCGAATCAACACTATAATTTGAACAAGACCAGCTATAGGTATTACAAGCTCGCACACGATAATCCCAACTACCGTCGGTTAACCCAGAAATTGTCTCACTGGTATTGGTATCTCCCGATTTAGCCGTCACCCAGCTACCGGCATTATTTCGTTTTTGCACATCGTAGTACGTCGCATTAGTCACCGACGACCAGCTTAGCGCTGCACTTCCTGTCGAAGTAGAAGGTCCACCAGGTGCTGCCGGCACTGCTGGTTTAATAGCTACTACCAATGTTGTGCCGCCAGTCCTATAACCACTGCACCCAGAGGTATTACAGGCACGCACCCTATAAAGATAACTTCCGTCTCCGCGACCGCTTAAAGTTTTACTGAGTGAAGTCGAGCCACTGGAAACTTCATCCCATGTTCCAGAATTTTTCTGTTCTTCTAACCGGTAGTCTCCAACTTGACCGCTTCCAGCGACCCAGTTAATCGATAGTGAACCATCGGAATCCGTCGCGTTATTTGAAATACTCGCAGGTGTTCCTGGAGGGTTTAATACGCTGACATCGAGACTGATAGATGAATAGGACGAGCAAGCCCAATCAAATTCGTTACACGCTCGTACTCTGTAATCGTAATCACCATCTCCTCGACTATTTAAAGCTTTAGACGTGGCGGTTGTATTATCTGCAACTGTTGTCCATGTTCCAGTATTATTTTTGCGTTCATCTAGATCATAATAAGATACCGCGCCTGAAGGTTTAACCCAGGAAACGGTGTAAGCGCCGTTAGTATTACTCGAAGGTAATGTTGGCGCTGCGGGCACCGATGGTTTTGCGCGCCAGGTTACTGAACTACCGTCGACACCATAAGATGAACAAGCCCAGCTAAAGCCATTACAAGCTCGAATACGAAAATCCCAACTGCCATCAGTTAGCCCAGAAACTGATTCACTCGTTCCTGTTGCACCTGTTGCTGCACTTGTCCAAGTACCCGCGTTATTGCGTTTTTCAATATCATAATATGTCGCCCCAGATACGGAAGCCCAAGAGACCGTTACATCATCAGTATCCGTTGAAGTAGTTGGATCGGCGGCCGCCGGAACAACCGGGACCGCTCGCCAGGTCACTGAATTTCCATCAGGGCTATAAGATGAACAGGCCCAACTATAACCATTACACGCTTGAATTCTAAAATCCCAACTACCGTCAGAAAAACCAGAAATTGACTTACTGGTGCCGGTCGCGTTCGTCGCAATGGTATCCCAGGTTCCGCTATTGTTTCGTCGATCAATATTGTAGTAAGTTGCCGAGGTTTGCGCGGTCCAGCTGACCGTAACACTATTGGTATCGGTAGAAGTCGTTGGCTGCGGAGCGATCGGTGTACCCGGCTTTAATCGCCAGGTTACAGAAGAACCATCGGCGCCGTAAGAAGAACACGCCCAACTGTAACCATTACAAGCGCGGATTCGAAAATCCCAGCTTCCATCGCTAAAACCCGAGAGTGACGTACTTGTACCTGTCACGCTCGATGCTACCGTATTCCAACTACCACTGTTGAGGCGTCTTTGAATATCGTAATAAGTAGCATTCGAAACGGCGCTCCAACTTACGGTAACGCTATCAGTATCAGTTGAAGTTGTCGGATTGGCGGTCGCAGGTGTAGCTGGTTTCGTTCGCCAGTTAACTGACGAGCCATGTACGCCGTAAGATGAACACGCCCAACTGTGGGTATTACACGCACGGATTCGAAAATCCCAACTACCATCGGTGAAGCCCGATAGAGACTTACTGGTGCCTGAGACACTTGTCGCCGCCGTAGTCCAGCTTCCCCCATTAACTCGTTTTTGTATGTCATAATAAGTTGCGCTAGATACCGCAGACCATGAAACGGTTACGCTGTCGGTATCAGTTGAGGTAGTTGGGTTGGCCGCCGCTGGAATTGCAGGTACTGCGCGCCAGGTTACCGAAGAACCGTCAACACCGTAACCCGAACAGGCCCAGCTATAACCATTACACGCGCGAATTCTGAAATCCCAGCTACCATCAGTTAGTCCTGAAATTGACTTGCTGGTACCTGTCGCACCCGTTGAGGCGGTAGTCCAACTGCCACCATTTAAACGCTTTTGAATATCGTAGTAAGTCGCATTAGTCACTGTACTCCAGCTGACCGTTACATTATTGGTATCAGTTGAAGTCGTCGGATTGGCGGCCGCTGGCGTACCTGGTTTAACTCGCCAAGTAACTGAGGAACCATCGGTACTGTAAGATGAACACGCCCAACTATAGGTATTACATGCTTGAATTCTAAAGTCCCAACTTCCATCACTAAATCCAGAAAGCGATTTTGAAGTTCCGGTAACGCTGGTCGCTGCGGTTGTCCAACTGCCACTATTGTTTCGACGTTGAATATTATAATAGGTTGCATTTGAAACCGTTGACCAGGTCACTGTTACACTATCAGTGTCTGTACTGGTAGAAGGATTTGGCGCGGCCGGCGTTCCAGGAATTGCACGCCAGTTTACTGACGAACCATCGGCACCATAAGCAGAACAAGACCAGCTAAATTCATTACAAGCCTGAATTCGAAAATCCCAATTACCATTAGAAAATCCGGATAACGACTTACTGGTTCCCGAAACATTGCTCGCCGCGGTACTCCAACTTCCACCATTGTTACGGCGTTGAATATTGTAATAGGTTGCATTTGTGACCGAACTCCAACTAACCGTTACGCTATTGGTATCAGTTGAAGTTGTCGGATTTGCTGTACCAGGTGTTACTGGTTTGATACGCACTACCGAATCGTAGGTTTCAGTTTGATAACTACTACATCCAATAGTGAAACCACAGGCTTTAACTCGATAGCGGTAGCTTCCAGAACCTTTTCCAGACAATGCTTTACTAGTAGTAGTCACGGTACCGACAGATACGTACGAACCGCCATTTTTTGATTCTTCTAAAATATAGTTCTTTACATCTCCAGACGATGTCCCCCAGGTAATGGTGTAGCTGCCTGAGCTAGATGTTGTTGGGGCAGTGATCCAAGGCGGTACACCAGGAACTATATCGTCGTTACATCCACCCATAGCCATAGTGGCAGGCCCGCTTGACTTCGAAGGTTTTGAATTATTACCTCCGCCCGTTTCGGTAGTACTTTGCGTGGTCTGTGTACTAAAATTTTGTGTACACGCACCACCAATAGCAGAAGCAGAACTTGAAAAGATAGAGATAAAAACGAAGGTAAAAATAATGGCGATGTAACGACCCATAATAAAATTCCCTGATTACTTTTTTATTTTTTAAATCCCAGGCTCATTCGATAAGCCCCGACAAACTATTTTTTATTATTGCGTACAAAGTTCCCTACCACTTTTGATATCCTCTGTGCGCGGGCGATAATCATGCCCTAAAATTAAAATAAAGGTTGGTAAATTTAAGACAAATTTATGTAAATTTTGGACAACTTAATGAAATTGTTAAAAATTACCAAGGTTTTTTGTCAAAAACGC